>Ga0315289_10012069_pt1 | contig 12206 bp, 6 predicted proteins | sample YL17G11_40_MG_FD_203452 | JGI IMG/M metagenome (GOLD analysis project Ga0315289, IMG submission 203452) | Sediment microbial communities from Yellowstone Lake, YNP, Wyoming, USA - YL17G11_40 | ecosystem: Environmental > Aquatic > Freshwater > Lake > Sediment | place: USA: Wyoming | collected...
AGGCTGAACAACGACCTCATTTTGGACCTCAAGCTTCGTCAGGACAAAAACGGCGATATTGAACTGAGAGAGCGATTCTGGGATTTTCAAAATATTGAGCCGGACCCGGCCGTGGTTCCGCTGCTTCTCGTCTATGCTGATCTGATGGCGACCGGAGATCCGCGTAATATTGAAACGGCAAAGATGATTTACGACGAGTACCTGCAGAAACAACTCGTGGAGGCCTGAGGACCGTCATGGCATTGGACCCTCGTATACCGTACAATGAACTGCCGATTCTTCCGCTAACAGCAGATCTGGAAACAGTTCGGGTTCTCAAGAAACTTGCATCAGCGCGCGCCGCTCTGGGTGAACTGAAGGGTATTGTCAAGCTGATTCCGAATCAGACGATCTTGTTGAATACACTGATCCTGGAAGAGGCACGCGACAGTTCAGAGATAGAAAACATTTTCACGACGCGAGACAAGATGTACAAAGCACTTGCATTGAGTGCAGGTAACGTCGACGCGCCAACAAAGGAGGTCCTCAGATATCGAGAGTCGTTGTGGAGAGGATTCAATGCTGTGACCAGATCGAGGAAACTGACGACGGCGATGATCGTTCAGATGCAAGAGAGCCTGGTGGAGAAAAATGCGGGCATTCGGACAAAACCCGGGACATACATTGGCAATCCTGCGACCGGTGAGGTTATCTACACGCCGCCGGATGGAAAGGAGCGCATTGAGGCCCTCTTGAAAAACCTTGAGGAGTATATGGGTGCGGCGGATTCGACCGACCCCCTGGTGAAGCTCGCCCTGATTCATTATCAGTTCGAGGCCATTCATCCGTTTTACGATGGCAATGGCCGCACGGGGCGGATTGTGAACGTCCTCTATCTGATTCTTCAGGGCCTCTTGGAACTGCCGATCCTCTACTTGAGCAGCTACATTATCAATCACAAAGCTCGCTATTATACTCTCTTGCGGAGTGTGACTACGGAAGGATCGTGGGAAGAGTGGATTCTCTATATGCTTGATGCAACCGAGCAAACAGCGTACGAGACGATCGGAAACGTGAACAAGATCAAAACACTCCTGCAAGCAACGATTGAAAAAGTCCGGGCAAGAGCCCCGAAGATATATTCAAAGGAATTGGTTGAGCTGCTTTTTCATCAACCCTATACCAAGATCGGATATCTGGTTGATAACGGTATTGTCGCAAGGAAAGCCGCAGGGTTGTATCTCAGAGAGCTTGAACGGATCCGGGTTTTGAGAAGCATCAGAATTGGAAAGGAGGTCATCTTTCTTAATGTCGAATTGTTCAACCTTTTCAGCAAGAAGGCGCATAAGTCATGAGGATGATATGTGTCGGTTGGACGCACGTTTCCCTGAACGTGTGTCGGAAATCAAAAAAACGACACATATGAGGGCTTTCGTGTGTTCGTGAGATACACGTTCAGCCGTTCTGCGTGTGTATTAACTGCTGGGCAAAACAAGTCCAAATTGAACCGAAATCCGGACTCGTCATTAAGTCGTGTCCACATCATGGACATGTTGGAAATGGTGCAAAATTAGCAACTGAACCAAACCAGTATGGAAAACATCGAAGCCCTTGAAAGACGATTGTGGGACGCCGCTGACCAGCTCCGGGCAAATTCCGGCCTCGGCTCCAATGAGTACTTCATGCCCGTGATGGGACTCATATTCTTACGGCATGCCTTCAATCGGTTTCTCAAGGTAAAGGCAGAAGTTGAACCCAGGCTCCCGAAGCGACAGGGAGTACCGCGGGCCCTAACAAAGGATGACTTTGCCAAAAGGACAGCCATCTATCTGCGGGACGAGGCACGGTATGACTATCTCGTATCTCTCCCCGCCGACAAGGACCCCGGTGCGGCGGTCAACAAAGCGATGGAGGACATCGAGGCGGATTATCCCATCGTGAGCGGCAACCTTCCCAAGGAATATACCAAACTGGAGCCCGACGTCCTGCGAGGCCTTTTACGGATCTTTTATGACTCGGCTTTGAATACGACGAATGGGGATGTGTTCGGAAGGATCTATGAGTACTTCCTCATGAAGTTCGCGGCCGAAAAGGCTCACGACGCGGGCGAGTTCTACACTCCGGTATCAATTGTGCAGACGATCGTCAACGTGATCGAGCCGGATCATGGAAAGGTCTTTGATCCTGCCTGCGGTTCGGGTGGAATGCTTGTGCAGACGAGCCACTTTCTGGGAAAAGTCGGTAAGCCCGCACACGAAGCTGTGACATTCTACGGGCAGGAAAAGAACGCCACGACCATTCGCTTCACACTCATGAACCTGGCGGTTCATGGACTGGAAGGGAAGATTGCAGAAGGTAACACCTTTTACGAGGACCAGCACGAGATGCTCGGCAAGGCCGATTTCGTCATGGCCAATCCGCCGTTTAATGTCGATGGTGTCGATGCAAAGAAGATCTCCGGTGACCCGCGGCTTCCGTTTGGGCTTCCGGGGGTAAACAAGAACAAGGCGGTTACGAACGGAAACTACCTCTGGATTTCATACTTCTACAGCTATCTGAACGCAAAGGGACGGTCGGGATTCGTGATGTCCTCCCAGGCGTCAAGCGCGGGACACGGCGAGAAAACAGTACGGCAGAAGATTGTAGAGACGGGACACGTGGACGTGATGATCTCCATCCGTTCCAACTTCTTCTACACACGCTCCGTGCCGTGCGAGCTCTGGTTCTTCGACAGGGCAAAGATGCCACCCTCATCTCCGGCCCTTCTCCTAAAAGGAGAAGGGGGGCAATACCGCGGGGGCTATCGGTTCGCCGGGCTTGTGAAGAGGGCTCGTGAGCTGAGAAAATCACAAACCGCTGCCGAAGAGATTCTGTGGCAACTCATACGAAATCGGCAGTTGGAAGGCTTGAAGTTTCGCCGTCAACATCAGATAGGTGATTACATCGTGGACTTCTATTGCCACCAACGCCGCTTGGTGGTGGAACTCTTTGGAGACGTCCATCAGAAACCAGCACAGGCGAGGAAGGATATTACTCGGCAGCGCTATCTTGAAGGTGTGGGCTGCACAGTTCTGACATTTAGTAATGAAGATGTTTTCACGCGACCCGAACATGTCTTAGAAACAATCGCATCCACGATTCCCTCTCCCAGTGGGAGAGGGACAAAAGGTGAGGGATCATCAGAACGATTCAATACCCTTGATAAAGTTCTGATGATCGACGCGAGGAACATTCACCGCAAGGTAACGCGGAAGATCTTCGACTTTTCGCCAGAACAACTAAAGAATATCTCAGCCATTGTCTGGCTCTATCGTGGCAAGACCGATCGCTACCTTGCGCTCGTCAAAGAGTACCTGAGCTCTGTTGTTACCGAGTGTGGACCTATACCGCAAAAGCTTGGGACGTTCGGGAAGACTCTGAACTCCGTGAAATCGAGCATCGATGCATTCTCTGCAGTTGCGATGAAAAACAGGAAGCTTAATGCTGAAAAGAAAAAACTTCTCACGGAGACAATGAAGGAGTGGAAAGAAGCAGAGGCGCTCTACAGCAAGGATAAAGATGACTTGCTGAAACGTATCGGAGAGTATCGGAAAAAGCACGGCGATCCCGTTGCCGAGAAAAATGCTGCCCAGCACAAGGTGAGGGAAGCCTTTGATCCGATCGCCGATAAGATGAAGGGGCTTGTGAAACAGATCGAGCTTCTTTACAAAAGTGCGACAAGGGCTGCCGACATCGTGGAGAAAGACTTGAATGGCCGGCAGGCACAGGAATGGAACTCCCGGGACGTGAATAAGCAGAAGAAGGAGCTTGATGACTTGCGCAAGGACGCGGTCGAACAACTCAGGCTTGCGGTTTATTACCATAAACAAGCGCACTGGCTGCAATCACGGTTTCCCGATGCGAAGCTTGCTGACGTGGAGGGATTGGCAAAGCTCGTGGATAGGAGGGAAATAGCGAAGAACGATTGGAGCCTGACGCCGGGACGATACGTGGGAGTTGCTCCGCCGGAAGAAGACGAAGATTTTGACTTTGAAGAAGCGCTTCGGGAGATCCACATTGAGCTTTCCGATCTCAACAAGGAAGCACAGCAACTCGCAAAGACAATACAACAGAATTTCGAGGAGTTGGGGATATGAGATGGACGAAGGTCAAAATTGATTCGATTAAGGCTACCAGCAACTATTCCTTGGTCGGAGGTCCCTTTGGCTCCAACCTCACTACGCGAGATTATATGGAAGAAGGAATTCCTGTGATCCGTGGGAACAATCTCTCCGAAGACGGACTTTTTGATGGAACAGATTTTGTTTTTGTTAGTGAGCAGAAGGCAAACCGGCTCGTCCCAAATAACGCCTTCCCTGGCGATCTTATCTTCACGCAGCGAGGTACACTGGGCCAAGTTGGGTTGATTCCTATTGAGTCGCAATTTCAGCGATACGTGATTTCACAGAGCCAAATGAAGCTCACTGTGAATCCAGAGAGGGCCCATCCGGCATTCGTTTATTACTTCTTCCGTCATCCTGCTACTATCCAAGACATAAAGAATCGCGTTTCTTCGTCTGGCGTGCCGCACATCAATCTTGGCACTCTTAAAGAACTCGAAATCCCACTACCGCCGCTAGAGGTTCAAAGAAAGATAGTTTCAGTCCTTTCCGCCTATGATGATTTAATCGAAAACAATCTGCGCCGCATCAAGTTGCTGGAGGAGTCGGGACGGTTGCTGTACAAGGAGTGGTTTGTCCGCCTCCGGTTTCCGGGTCACGAACACACACGCATCGTCAACGGTGTGCCGGAGGGGTGGGAGAAGAAAAACCTCGCCGATGTCTGTGATGAAGTCAGGGAGGCAGTTTCTCCTCGAGACGTGGAGTCTGATACACCATACATTGGACTGGAGCACATTCCGCGCCGATCCATAACACTGTCAACGTGGGCAGAAGCTCAAGAGGTCACAAGCTCGAAACACAGGTTCTGTGCGGGAGATATCTTGTTTGGCAAAATTCGTCCGTATTTTCACAAAGTAGGAATAGCATTCGTTGACGGAGTTGCTTCATCGGATGCAATCGTCATTCGTCCGAAAGCAGACTCGGTTAGAAGCCTTGTACTCCTAATAGTCTCAAGTGACCGTTTCGTCGCCGAGGCGTCGCAGAAGGTCAAGGAAGGATCGAAGATGCCACGGGCGGATTGGAAAATCATGCGGGAATACGCAATCGCGCTGCCACCGCACGCGTTGCTTGATACATTGAACAGCTATATATGTCCGATTACGCAGCAACTCAAATTGCTCACGATGGAAAATCGAAAGTTGAAGCAAGCCCGCGACATTTTGCTGCCGAAGTTGATGAGCGGAGAGGTGGAGGTGTGAACCTCAAATGATGGCAGATCAGAAACAGTTAAGTAATCCTTTTTCTACTGGTGGAGGTGGAACGAACTTTGAAACCCACGTTCAGGCCATCTTTACCGTTCTGATGCTGACTGGGGGAGTTGCACCAGGCTTGCCATCATGGCCAATCAACAAAATAAAGCTTCAAGGTAAGTATGCGGGTTTCAATACGGATGATTGCATTTTTTTCACAAAGGAACCCAACGGTACCCAAGAAGCAAGGTTACTCGCACAAATCAAGCACTCCATAAGTATTACCGAAGCCGATAGGACATTCAGTGAAGTAATCCACGCTGCTTGGAATGATTTCAACAATCCCAAGATATTTGATCGCGAAAAGGATGCGATCGCCCTCATTACCGGCCCATTGAGTGTTGCTGACATTGAGAATGTGAGAACGATACTTGAGTGGGCACGCCACTCTGAGAGTGCAACTGAGTTTGTCACGAAAGTTGAGAAAGCCAATTTTAGTAGCGATCTAAAGCGGGCTAAGCTCCAAGCGTTCCGATTTAATCTTGAAAGAGCTAAAGGGCAAACTCTCTCCGATGAAGAGCTTTGGAGCTTCATGAAGAAATTCCATCTTCTGGGCTATGATTTTGATGTTAAGTCTGGAGCCGACCTCGCACTGATTCTTTCTTTGATCAATCAGTTTGCGCCGCCAGATCCGCAAAAGGTGTGGTTGCAAGTTGTGGGTGAAGTTCTTTATGCAAATCAAAATGCCGGCACATTAAGTACTGAAACAGTCTCGCCGGAAATTCGGTCAGCTTTCACAAAACGTCAATTACGATCTATTCCTCAAGATTTCGTGAAGAGGTCCGAAATAGAAGTCGGGCCCGAGGTTGTGATGAGCCAGTATGCGTCAGAAATAGCTCTGGCAATGCTCCTCGGATCTTGGGATGAATCGGCTGATAACGATAAGCGAGCCTGTGAGAAATTGTATGACAGCCCATATAGTGATTGGATTACGAAACTGCGTCAAATTGTAGTACAACCGGAAGCACCTTTAACACAGAAGGACCGCAAATGGAAAATTGCTAAACGTCTTGAAGTATGGAATGCTTTTGGTCCTAGAGTCTTCGACGAACATTTGGATAGGTTCAAAGAAATTGCTGTAAACGTTCTCCGCGAGCCAGATCCGAAATTCGAATTACCGAAGGAAGAATACTTTGCAGCGAGAGTTCGCGGTAAAGTTCCACTACATTCAGAACACTTGAGGAGTGGTTTAGCAGAAAGCCTTGCTCTACTGGGCAGCTATCCCAAGGCTCTGTCGTCTTGTTCTTTACATAAGCCGGAGGCCATCGCCGTCCTTTGCGTACGTGAAGTTTTGGATAATGCAGGCTGGATTATTTGGGCAACTCTTAATGATGTGTTGCCACTCCTTGCCGAAGCAAATCCAAATGAATTCTTGGATGCAGTAGAAGGAACACTGAACAATAAAGAGGGCGAGACTTTTCGGTCAGTCTTTGCCCTAGAAGGAAGTGGTATTGGTGGGTGGAACTACATGACTGGGCTGCTCTGGGCACTCGAAACACTAGCTTGGCATCCAGATTATTTGGCGAGAGTGACAGTATTGCTGGGCGAACTTGCCGAGCTTGATCCCGGAGGCAATTGGGCCAATCGCCCGATAAGTTCTTTGACAACAATTTTTCTACCGTGGCTTCCACAAACGACTGCCACAATAGAAAAACGAAGGTTCGCAGATGACGACAGGCAGTCGAAAGCCAAAATGGCGAGAATACATTCCCAAAGATCAGTTGGACACGCTGTCTGGCGGAAATTCCACAGTAACTAACAAAGACTACTTCGAACAGGTACGAATCTATTCTAGCTTAGCTGTCCAGATTGCCAAGACAGATCTTGAGAAGTTGGGGCAACTAGTTACTCAGCTTGACGACTTACCGGATCCGGCATTTTCAGAGATCATTCATCACCTCTCGTCAGAGGAAATTTCGGACATCTCGGAAAATGAAAGATTGCATGTCTGGGAGACTCTTACTGATTTTGTATCAAAGCATCGGAAATTTTCTGATGCGAAGTGGGCGCTTCCTACAACTGAGGTCGACAAGATTGCGAAAGTCGCAGATTCAATTCAACCTTCTTCCCCAGATTTGATTCATAGAAGACTCTTTGGTTCGCACGAAGTTGAGCTGTATGAAGAGAAAGGGAACTATGAGGAACAGAGCCGCAGGATAGCAGATCGACGCACAAGGGCTGTCGAAGAGATTCTTGAGGTTTCTGGAATAGATGGTGTAATCAATTTCTCAAGATCGGTCGAGTTGCCACTAGAAGTAGGGCTTGCATTAGGCAGGGCGGCTCAAACGGACCAGGATGTCTATTTCCTTCCAGACAAACTGACGGCGGAGGGAAAACTTCTCAAGGATGTCACATACGGATATGTTTGGAGTCGATTTCACGCAAAGGGCTGGGAATGGGTTGACAAGCTAGAAAGAAAACACTGGACAGATCAACAAAAGACTGCGCTTCTTGTATATCTGCCTTTCACGAAAGAAACATGGCAGCGAGCTAAAAGTCTTCTTGGCGAAAACGAATCTCTCTATTGGAAAGCCGCAGATGCAAGACCGTATCAACTAAAAGAAGAGTTGCGGGAGGCGGTGGAAAAACTGGTGCAATACGGTCGTCCAAGAGCTGCTATTCAATGTTTGAAATGGATGCTCTACGAAAAGACCGAGATTTCGCTTGATCATGCCTATCAAGCTTTGTTGTCCTGTCCGACCTCGGAGGAACCACCGCAGTCTCTCGATCAGCATGATACCACTGAACTGATCAAGTGGTTACAACAGAACTCCCAAGCCGACAAAGAAACCCTCTTACAAATTGAATGGATATATCTGCCATTGTTGGATCACCATTTCGGAAATGCTCCCGTAACGCTTGAACAAAGACTAGCAGACGATCCCGCTTTCTTCTGCGAGGTCATTAGAACAGTGTTTCGGTCTGAAAAAGAAGAAAAGGACCCAGCAGAGATTACTGAGGGACGAAAGCAGCTTGCCAGTCAAGCATTTGGGCTTCTTTACCATTGGCGAACCCCACCTGGTACACAGCCGAACGGTATTTTTGATGTTTCCAAACTCAGGGAGTGGATGGTTAAAGCAAAGATATCGTGTGAGGAAACCGGACATCTTCAAATAGCTCTCGACCAGATAGGGAAGGTACTTGCACATTCCCCCGCCGATGCAAGTGGTTTATGGATTCACAAAGGTGTGGCTGAAATGTTGAATGAAAAGGATGTGGACGCCATGCGATCCGCATTTACCGTTGAGCTTTTCAATATGCGTGGTACTTTCTGGGGCAGTAAGGGTGAGCAAGAGAAAAAACTGGCGCTTAGCTACCGTGAAAAAGCAGAGGCAGTTGAAAAAGAAGGCTACATTCGACTCGCTGCTTCTCTCCGTGGATTGGCCGATTCTTACGATCGCGACGCGGAGCGTGAAGCCTCGCGTGATCTCCTTGAAGATTAATCCATGACACACGAATACTCAGAAGACCGTCTCGTCCAGCAAACCGTCGCCAACTATTTCCGCGACCAGTTAGGCTGGGAAACCGTCTTTGCTTATAACGAAGAAGTCCTGGGCGAAGATGGCACCTTGGGCAGGGTCTCTGAGCGAGAAATCGTGCTTCTCCGTTACCTGCGCCAAGCCCTGGAGAAACTCAATCCGCATCTTCCGCCAGAGGCCTACGAATCAGCGATCAAGCAAATCACCGAGACCAGTGTCACCAAGTCGCTTGTGCAGATCAACAGAGAGAAATACGATCTGTACAAGAACGGAGTCCCGGTGTCGTTCCGGAATGAAAAAGGAGTGCTTGAACAAGAGCGTCTTCGGGTTTTTGACTACAAAGAACTGACGAGTAATCACTTCCTTGCCGTGCGTGAGCTCTGGATCCAGGGTCCCCTGTACCGCCGCCGACCGGATATCATCGGCTTTGTGAACGGCATTCCGCTTCTGTTTATCGAGCTCAAGAACGTGCACAAAGACATTCGCCGCGCCTACAACGAAAACCTGAGCGATTACAGAGACGCAATCCCTCACCTATTCGATCACAATGCAATCATCTTGCTAAGCAACGGACACGATGCGAAGGTCGGCTCCATAACAAGCGAGTTCGAGCACTTCCACGAATGGAAGCGGTTGGCGGAGGAGGACCCGGGCGTCGTCGACATGGAGACGCTCCAGAAGGGAATGTTCAGCAAAACGAATTTCCTGGACATTTTCGAGAACTTCATCGTGTTTGATGACAGCACCGGGAAACTCGTCAAGATACTTGCCCGCAATCACCAGTTCCTGGGAGTGAACCGGGCGATCGAGGCCGTTCGCGAGCGCGACGAACGAGAAGGCAAGCTCGGCGTCTTCTGGCACACGCAAGGCTCGGGCAAGTCATACTCCATGGTCTTCTTCTCCCAGAAGATCCACCGAAAGATCCCGGGGAAATTCACATTCCTCATTGTCACCGACCGGGAGGATCTTGACAGCCAGATCTACAAAACCTTTGCAGGGTGTGGCATCGTTGACAACAAGAAAGAGACCGTAAGAGCGACATCGGGTGATCGCCTGAAGGACCTTCTGGCTGAACAGAAGGCGTATCTCTTCACGATGATTCACAAGTTCAACCAGGACGTCGATCCAGACAGACCATACTCGAAGCGCGATGATATCATTGTTATGTCGGACGAGGCTCACCGAACACAGTATGGCAGGTTGGCGCTGAATATGCGGAACGCCCTTCCCGGTGCTCACTACATCGGCTTCACCGGGACGCCGCTGTTCAAGGATGACGAAGTGACGAAGAGAATCTTCGGCGACTATGTTTCAACCTATGACTTCCAGCGCGCCGTTGATGATAAGTCAACCGTGCCGCTGTTCTATGACAATCGCGGCGAAAAGCTCCATCTGACCACTACCGATATTAACGAACGAATCGCGCAGAAATTACAGGATCTGCAGCTTGACATCGAGCAAGAAGCCCATCTGGAGAAGGAGCTCGGGAGAGACTACCACATACTCACGGCCGAAAAGCGCCTCGATGCGATCGCACAGGACATGGTCCAGCACTACACCAAGCGCTGGGAATCCGGGAAAGCCATGGTTGTGTGCATCGACAAGATCACCACGGTCCGGATGTATGATCTCGTCATGAAGTACTGGAATCGACAGGTCAAGGAGACGGAACAAGCGATCAAAGCATCAACCGATGACCAGGAATCGATCTTTCTCCAGCGGAAACTTGACTGGCTGAAGCAGACCGAGATCGCTGTCGTTATCAGCGAAGAGCAAAATGAGGTTGCCCGGTTCAGGGAATGGGATCTTGACATCGAGCCGCATAGAAAGAAAATCAAAGACGGATATGAGACCCCTGACGGCAAGCGGCTCGAGATCGATCTGGCCTTCAAGGATCCGGATCATCACTTCCGGGTTGCCATCGTATGTGCGATGTGGATGACGGGGTTTGACGTTCCGAGCCTAGGCACGTTGTATCTGGACAAGCCTCTGAAGGCGCACACGCTCATGCAGGCGATCGCACGAGCGAACCGTGTATATGAGGGAAAAGTGAATGGCCTCATTGTCGATTATTGTGGCATACTGAAACAGCTACGTGAGGCACTGGCGACATTTGCTGCTGTTGGTGGTGCCACCGGTGGGCCCGAAGTGGATCCAGTTAAGCCGGAGGAACAGCTATTGCAAGAGCTGTCTGAGGCGATTTCCGAAGCACGGGAATTCCTCTCTGAGCGAGGATACCAGATCGATAACCTCAAGACCAAAAAGGGGTACGAACGCATCGGTGAGATCCCAAAGGCCAAGGAGCTTATCAATGGGAGCGAGGAAACTCGCAAGCGCTTCGAGATTCTTGCAAGGGAGGTGTTCAAGAAATTCAGGGCCTGTCTGACGATCGACGGGATCAACGACTACAGATGGGACTATGACGCCGTCAACGCTATCTATCGTTCTCTCCAGGATGACCGTGATAGCTCCAACATAACGAGCGTCATCAAGGAGCTCCACACCATCGTCGACGAGGCGATCTCCCCGCAGGCCGTCGGTGAAACGGTTGAGGGCGGTCGGACGTACGATATCAGTAAAATCGACTTTGAGAAGCTCCGCAAAGAGTTTGAAAAGTACCCCCGCAAGAACACGATGACGTACTGCCTCAAGGAGGCCGTGGAGGAAAGACTGAGAAAAATGATCGAACGGAACCCTCTCCGTACCGATTTCTACAAGCGCTATCAGGAAATCATCGCAGACTACAACATAGAGAAAGACCGCGTGACGATTGAGAATACCTTTGCTGCCCTCCTGAGGTTTGTAGATTTGCTGGATAAGGAGGAAAAGCGGGCGATCCGTGAAGGGTTGGACGAAGAAACGCTTGCGCTTTTCGATTTGCTCGAGAAGCCGAATCTCAAACCGAGGGAGCGGAGCAAGCTGAAGTCAGTCGCGAAGAAACTTTTGGAGACGCTTAAGGCAGAACAGCTTAGATTTCAGGATTGGCGGGAAAAAGAGGCAACTCGGGCGGCGGTCAGATCGCGCATCCATGACTTCCTGTGGAGTGAGCAGACCGGCCTGTCGGCAGAGAGCTATTCACCAAAGGATGTTGAAGACAAGGTTGATCTTGTCTTCAATCATATATTTCGTCAGTATGCGGACGCGTGGAGTCACGCGGCGTATGTGTATTCTTGAGCTTTGCGACAGAGCTGGGAACACTAAGAGCTATGCGATCAATCGTCAATCGTCAATCGTCAATCGTCAATCGTCAATCGTCAATCGTCAATCGTCAATCGTCAATCGTCAATCGTCAATCGTAAATTCATCTACACATTGAAGCGAACGAACATCACATCCCC
>Ga0315289_10012070_pt1 | contig 12205 bp, 5 predicted proteins | sample YL17G11_40_MG_FD_203452 | JGI IMG/M metagenome (GOLD analysis project Ga0315289, IMG submission 203452) | Sediment microbial communities from Yellowstone Lake, YNP, Wyoming, USA - YL17G11_40 | ecosystem: Environmental > Aquatic > Freshwater > Lake > Sediment | place: USA: Wyoming | collected...
GAAGAAGAAGAAGAAGAAGAAGAAGAAGAAGAGGAAGAGGAAAACGTGGGCGAAACCTCAGCCTCTTTCTCTTCCTCTTCGTCTCCGCCCTGCGACCAAGCGCTCGCTTCGGCGATCTCGGGGGCGCACGACGCCGTCGCCGTCGCGGCCCTGGGACTCTTGGGGGAGCTGAGCACGCACCCAGACGCGGACGAAGCTCTCCTCGGAGGAGGGGGAAGCGGGAGCGCGAGCGGGGACGGGAGGGGCGCGAAGGAGCAGAGGGGGGCCCTCGTCTCCGTAGTCCGCTCTGCCGTCGCCGGCCCCTCCTCGTCTTCCTCCTCTGCCTCTTGGTCGTCGTCGCCCTCTCGCAGGGCAGCGGCGCTGCAGGCCGCGGCGCGCTGCGTCGAAGCCCGCGGAGGCGAAGAAGGAATAACGGGGCTCTTCGCGGAGGGAGGCCTCGGGGCTCTCTTGGAGAGCTCCCTGCTCGCCCTCGTCTCCGCCACCGGGGAGGGAGAGAGAGAAGACAACAGAAAGAGCAGCAGCAGGAACAGCACCAGGCACGCTCCTCTGCAGGAGGCAGCCTGCCGCGCGCTCGCTGCAGTCGCCGCTTCAGCAGCTGCTTCGGCGCCCGAGGGCGACGAAAGAGAGGGGGAAGAAGAAGACGGATTCTCTTCCTCCTTTGTGCTGCGCCGCCTCCTCGAAACGAAAAAGGCGGGCTCCGTCGCCGCCTTTCTCGAGGCCGCGTGCGCTCTGGCCCCCCTTTTTGGACCCCTGAAGCGCAGCGGGGAGGCCTCGGAGGCCGTGCTCGAGGAGCTCGAGAGGGGATGGGCGCTTTGCCCCGGTCCCTCCGCTGCCGCCGCCGCCGCCTCTCTCTCCTCCGCGTCTGCTCCTCTTCCTCGCCGGGCGACCCCGCACGCGCAGAGGGCCCTGGACGCTGCCTTGCTCCTCTCGCGCTCGCCGGAGGGGCTGGCCTCGCTCGGCGGAATCTGCAGAGAGGGGCGCCTGAGCGCGGCGGCGCGGGCACTGCTGTCGTCGCCGCCGCCGTCGTCGCCATCTTCGGCGTCTTCGGCGGTGGCGACGGCCGCGGGGGCCGCGCTGCTCCTCGCGGGGGCTCGCGGCGCCGCGGCCACGCGCGGCCGCGGCGGTTCCGCGTCGCCGTCGTCCGACCTCCTCCTCCTCTCTGGGTGGGCGCAGATCCCGGTCGACGCTCTCGAGGCGAGACTGGCGGCTGCCGCCTCCTCCTCCGGCAGCCGGAACGAACGAGAAGGGGAAGAGGACGAGGCAGCCAGGGCCGCGGCTCGGCTCGTCGGCTGCGCCGCCGCCGTCTCTTCCACTCTCTCTCGCTTTTCTTCTTCTTCGTCGTCCTCCTCTCCCTCCTCCTTGAGCTGCCGCTCCTGGTTCCGGGGTGCCGCGAGCGCCCTCGAGCGCTACCCGACGCAGGGGGCGGGGGCCGTGGCCGCCTCGCTGTCGGGGCTCGGGGGAGAAGAATGGCGAGGAGGCAGCAGCAGCGAGCGGGAGGATCTCGACGCCCTCGCTGCCGCGCTGGGCTCCGTCGCAACGACTTCCGCTTCCGCGTCCGCACTGCTTCCTCCCGGAGGAGACGACGTCATCGCTGCGACGGAGGCGGCCCTCCGTGCTCTCGCGTCGATGGTCTCTGCCGGAGGAGGCGAAGCCGCAGGGGCGGCCAAGGCCGCGGGGGGCGCCGCGGGGGCCGCTGCGGCCGCGCTCTCCGCTCAATCGTCCTCTGCTTCGGCCTCCATCGTCGCCGCAGCTGCGCGCCTCTGTCGCGCACTCTTCTTGGAAGAAGAAGGAGGAGGAGAAGAGAAGAAAGCGTCTCTCCTGCTCCTGGTCCCTCGCCTCGAGGCCTCTTTCGTCACCTCGTTGTCGCCGGCAGCGTCTCCTGCTGCGGCGGCGGCGGCCGCCGACTTCCTCTCCGGGGCCTCCAGGCGGGCCTCGGCTGCCGTGGCCGAGGCTCTCTGCGCGGCAGCAGCAGCAGCAGCAGCAGCAGCTCCTGCTTCAGGCGACGACGAAGGGAGCGCAGCGACGCTCTCCTCCGTCGCCCGCTGCGCCTCCGCGGCGCTCTCGGGGAAGAAGGACAGGAGGTCTGCCGGCGTCGAGCTCGTCCGCGCCCTCGCTGAGAACGGAAACGCCATCTCCGAGCTCTCCGCTCTTCTCCCGCTCCTGGCGCCGTGCCTTGTTGCCTTCCAAGGGAACAACGATGCAGAGGAAAAAGAGGAGGACGACGAGGACGAAGAGGAAGAGGAAGGAGGCGCTGCTGCCGCCGTCGCGGCGGCCGCCCTGCTTGCGGCGCCGGCGGTGCTCTCTTGCCTCTCCGGCCGCTCTTACTCCCCGTCCGCGGCGGCGGCTCTCGGCCTGCCCGCTGCTCTCCGCGCTGCTACAGCATCGGAGGATCCCTCGCTGCGCTCCGCGGCCGCGTCTGCCGCCCGGGAGCTGCTGAGATCGGGCTTGTTGGAAGGCGGAGGTGAGGTCGACCTATGTTCCGCAGCTGCCGCCACCGCCGCCGACGCCGCCGACGCCAACGACGCCGACGACGACGCCGACGAAAGAGAACGAGAGGGTCCCGAAACAAAGACCGAGCTCGAGATCGACAGAGACGAGGCCATGGTCTCTGCGCTCTCGGAGGGCCTGGCCTCTCGCCTGCTGCTCGGGGCCGCGGCTGCGGGGGCCGCGGCGACTTTGGCGGTGCAGGACTGTTTCTGATTTTCTCAGAACTTGAAGAAAAAAGAACAAAAACGAAACCAAAAAAACTCTTAAAATCTTTCGCTCTTCCGCAGCGAAAGCAATGCCGCTCCTCCTCGTCCTCGCGTCCCCCTGATCTCGAGGATCATGAGCATGAGCTCGCTCTGGCGAAGGGCGGAGGAGGCCTGCGACGCCGGCATCGACGCGCTCTCTTCGATCGCCTCCTCAGCATCTGTTCCGCTTTTGGCCTCAGCTGCCGATGCCGCCAGGGATGCTCTGGCGCCGCTGCGTCAGCCTCTCGCCGAGGGAGGGTGGCCCCGAGGGCACAGGTTCGAGATCGGCGGGAGGAAGTACGCGGTGGAGGGCCTGGTGAGTAAACGCTTGAATGAGAGCAAAAAGGCATTCGATTTATCGGAACGAAACGAAACAAGACAGGGGGGAAAAATTCAACCTCTTCTTCTTCTTTCTTTCATCACCACCACTTCAGCTCGGCGAGGGCGGCTTCGCCTGCGTCTATGGCGTGAAGCGAGAAGGTCAAGAGGGAGGAAGAAAGCTCTTTGCCCTGAAGCGCGTCGTGGCGTCTTCCCGGGAGTGCCTCGAGGCTGCGCGGCGCGAGGTCGCGGCGGCGAGGGCCGCGGCCGAGTTTTCTTCTTCTCCTCCTTCCCCTCGTGCCGTCGCCGTCGTCGGCCTCTTGCCGCTCTTGGCCTCCGAGGAGAAGCGGGGGCGCACGACAGACGGTAAAGCGACGGTAGAGGTGCTGCTCCTCTTCCCCTTCTGCGCGGGAGGGTCCCTCGCCGACGTCGTCGTAGAGGTGAAAAAGGAAAGAGTAGAAGGAGAGAAAGAGGGCGAGCGGCAACAACGGAAGAAGAAGAAACGAGAAGAAATCCTCTCCATCGCCGCGCTGCTCCGCGTCTTCGCCGACGTCGCCGAGGGTCTCTCGAAGCTGCATTCATCAAAAAAACTCGGCCACTTTGACGTCAAACCCCACAACATCTTCCTGCTCTCGAGGGAAGGAGAAGAAGAAGACGCTCCCTCATGGCGCGCGGCGCTCGGCGACTGGGGGTCTGCCCGGAGGGTGCCCATCCCGCTCTCCTCGCACGCCGGGGCCCTCGCCGTCTGCGAGGAGGCCGAGCGGTCGACGACGGCGGCCTACAGGCCCCCCGAGCTCTGGGACCCGCTGCACTTCGCCGCCGCAGCAGCAGCAGCGAGAGGTGGCGGCGGGAAGGAGAGGGAGGTCTCGGGCTCCGCCGGGAAGGAGAGGGAGGTCTCGGGCTCCGCCGACATCTGGTCCCTGGGGGCCTGCCTCTTCGCCTGCCTGGGCGACGGGAGGAGCCCCTCGGAGGTGGCCGCGGGGGCGGGCGGGGGCGGCTCCCTGTCGCTCGCGGCGTGTTCGGGGAGGGTCGAGTGGCCTCTCTCCTCGCTGCCGGCGCCGCCTCTTCTCTCTGTCGCCGGCCGAGGCGCGTCCTCTTCCTCTTCCGCGTCCTGCTTCGTGCCCTCCTCGGCGGTCAAGGCCCTGGTCGAGCAGTGCCTCTCCTTGGATCCGGAGAAGAGGCCTTCTGCTGCCGCCTTTGCCGCGGAGGCGCGGTCTCTGGCGGAAGGGATAGAGAAGAGGAGGACGAAGTCTTAAAAGCAACTGTAAAAAAAAAAAAAGCAAAGAAAAGAACGCTAAGAATTACAAACGCAGACACACATCGCATTTTTCAGAGCTCGTCGTGAGCAGCAGCAGCAGGGGCATGAGGAGGAGGATCAGCAGGAGACGGCAGAGGAACAGCGGGAGACGGCAAAGGAACATCAGGAGCAGCTTCGGCAGCGGCCTCAGGCGGCACGGCAGTGGCAGCGACGTTCTCCGTCTCAGTCGCCTTCGTCTCCGTCGCGGAAACAGCACCTTCCTCCACCTTCTTTGCCGCCGCCGCCGCCGCTGCTGCCGCCGCTGCCCCTCTATTTCCGTCCACGAGCGCGCACGCTTCCGGGTGGAACAGCGTCACCACGTACGAGCACGTCCGCGGCTCTGCGATCAGCAGCCGCGGGACGGCGTCGACGTCTCTGGCGAGGGGGTGCGACGGGCAGACCAGCCGCAGCGTCGCCGAGCGCCGGACGGCGGCTACCGCTGCCTGCTCTCCCCCCTCGCGCCCGCTCTCGCTCTCGCCGCCGCAGGGGTCGCCTCCCTCGTAGCGCTGCTCCACGAACGGGAACACCCTCGAATCTCGGTCGACAGCCTCCTCTCGCACGGGCGCCCCGCGGTAGAGCTCCGCCGAGGAGAGCCACCTGACCTCTCGTCGAGAAGGGGGAGGCGGGGCCCCCGGAGAGGAAGCGTTGGAAAAGGCACCGAGCGAGTTTGCGGCGGGCGCGTCCCGAGGGGACGTCGGCGGGTGGAACTGGCGGATGCCGCCACCGACGCAGACCTCGTAGAGCCACCAGCCGGCTGCGGAGACGAAGCAGCGCCCGTGGAGGGGAGAGGCGGCGGAGGCGGCGGAGGCAGCAGCCGGCGAAGAGAGAGGAGGCGAGGCGTTGTTGTTGCCGCCTCCTCCCACCTTTTCCTTTCCTTCTTCTTCCCCCTCCTCCTCGTCGTCGCCACCAAACCACCTCCCGAACCTCTTCTCCCCTCCGCCGCGGCCGCCGCAGGGCTTCGCCGCGTAGCACGCGCGCAGCAGCACGCCCTCCTTGATCGCCAGGGCCTCCGCCTCGAGCTGCGCCGCCTCGTGGGAGTTGGGAGGGAGGCGCGCCACGGCGGCCAGAATCGCCGACGCCGACGGCGACGACGGAGAAGAAGAAGGGAAGCCGCGCGGCAGCGGCGAGCAGACGCCGCATGAGAAGCGGCAGAAGCCCGGGCGGCGCCTCTTTGAACTCGCCGTCGCCGCGGAGCTGCTGCCGCTGCCGCTGCTGCTTTTGTCCCTGTCACTGCCGCTGCCGGAGGAAGAAGCAGAAGAGCCCCGATCGGAAGAAGGGTCCGAAGAGGCAGCAGCGGCAGCGGCAGCGTCCGGCGAGTCCGAGGGGAGGGCTCCGCCGTCGTCGCCGACCATATACCCGGGGTTGGCCTCGCACTCGCCCAGAGAGGCCCACCCCGCGCACTCCGGGTGGTAGTCGGCGCAGAGGCGTCCCGTCTCGTCCGGCCTGCGGCCCGGGAGGAGGGTCGGAGGGAGGAGGCGAGGGCGAGGAGGGCGGTCCTTGTCGTCGCTGCTGCTGCTGCTGCTGCTGCTCGCGGCCTCGGCGCTGTTTGCCGCGCGGGAGAGCGCCGACGCGAAGAGGGAGAGGCCGTCTGCGAGGGCGGCGACGACCGGCGGGTCGGGCGGCGGCGCTGCCTCCTTCACCCCCGGCGGCATCGTCGCAGCAGAAGCAGCAGCAGCAGCAGCCGAAGAGGGAGAGGAAGGGGAGAAGAGGAGGCGAGAGCAAGAGAGCCTGGCCGCGAGGCGCTCCCTCGCGCTCGTCGGCTGCGGCGTTGCCGCCGCTTTCGTCTCCGCCGCAGCCCCTGCCGCCGCCGCTGGCGGCGGCCTCTCGACGCGCCGCCAGCGGCCGCCCTGCTGCTCGCGGACCAGCGCGGCGCCCTCCAGCGCGCTCCCGGGCGAGATCTGGGACCTTCCCTCGGCCACCGTCCCCTGCTCGCCCTCCCGCTCGCACCAGGCGCGGAGGCCCCTCCTCAGCCGCTGCCGGAGCTGCGCCGGCAGCAGGAAGACGGTCTCCGGCTGCTGCTGCTGCTGCTGCTGCTGCGGCAGAGAAGCAGCAGCAGCAGTAGCAGCGGCAGCAGCAGCGGCGGCGTTTGAAGCAGCAGCGACGCCGGGAGGAAGCGCAGGAGCCGCCGCCGCGACGGGGTGCTTCCTCTTCGCCTCGGCCCTGCCCTGCAGCGCGACCCAGCCCGCGCCGAGCTCCCAGCCCCGGGCCACGGCCGCGCGGCACGCGTCGCACCCGAGGGCCTCCGCGGCCTGCGAGGCGTCGCTCTCGTCCAGCTGCCACTCGTCCCCGGCCAGGGCCTCGTCGCGGGCCGCGATCCGGCGGGCGAGCGAGGAGGGCGAGAGCGGGCCGAGCAGGGACGAGGCGGGGAGGGAGGAGGGCGGGGAAGGGGGCGGGGGGAGCGGGCGCGAGGGGGACCTCGCCCCTGCTTCTTCTTCCCCGCCTCGTCCTCGCTGCTGCCGCTTCTCCGCCGCTCCCGCTCCCGCTCCCTCCCCCGCGATCTCCTCTCGTCCTTCTCCTTCCCCTCCTCCCAGGACCATGAAGGGCAGAGGAAGCTTGAACGGCGCCGTCTCCCACCTCCCGCGGGTCCAGGACGCCTCGTTCTCGTCGAAGGCGGAAGAGGGGGACGCCGAGGGGAGCAGAGACAGCAGGGCGAGGAGGATGAGGTTGAGGAGGAGGAGGAGGGGGAGAGGGAGGGCGGAAGAGAAGAAGCGTCGGGTCGCCTTCATCGTGTTCTTGGCGAAATCTCGAGACGTTGCCTCTGAGCGAGAGGGTGCTTCACTCGCGAGCGGCCGCGGCAGCGGGCGGGATGCGGGGAGCAGGAGCCTTCTCCAGAGAGCCTCGCCCCTCCGAGCTCGAAGAAGCGGCGGCGGCGACCCCGCCTCCGGCGAGGAGCCCGAACGCGGCCTTCCCGGCGCCGCCCCCTGCTTTCGCGATGGCCCCGGCCTTGGAGGCGATGGCCGCGGCGGAGACGGCGAAGGCGCTGGAGAGTTTCGGATTCGATGGGGTTTTTGGTTTTGGTTGCGAAGGAAAAAAAGGGAGGCGTGTTGAGGAGGTTGGATCGGCCCCGATCGACCGAAAGTGAAAAAAAGAAAAACGTTTTGCTCTCTCTCTTTCCTATCTCTTCCTTTTTTTGATTTACCGAAGGACAGTGCCAGTGCTGTAGCCCATCAGCTGCCTTGTAGCAGCCGTTCTGTCTCAGAGAGAGACAGAGAAAAGAGAGACGAGAGAAAGGAGAAGGGCAGCGGGAGCGAAGGAAAAGAGGGCAAAAAAAAGAGGAGAATCGATTTGTGAAAGCTTCGATCTATTGCTCTCCATCTTCCATTTTCTCTCTTCCATTTTCTCTCTCTTTCAGTGTCGTCTTCTGACTCGAGAACCAATCCAACTCGACCGAAATCCCTCGCTCGCCGACGCGCTCGAGGCTCTCTCTCTCACCATGGGCAAGAAATCCAAGCAAGCCGGCTCGACGGGCTCCGAGGGGCTCACCTACATGGAGCGCCGGGCCCTGGGACACGGCACGCGGAGCGAGCGTCTCGGGAAGGATTCGCTCTCAAACTTTTACGACTGCCGCCTGACGCTCATGCCGGCCGTCGACCCCGTCGTCACCCCTGCGGGCTTCCTGTTCTCTCGCGAGGCCATCCTCAAGAACCTGCTCGAGCAGAAGAAGGCCGGCAAGAGGGCCCTGGTCGAGTGGGAGGCCGCAAGGGAGAAGAGGGCGGCGGCGCAGGAGGAGGCGAAGAGGAGGGCCGCCGAGGCCGAGGCGAGGGCCTTTGAGCGAACCGTCAACGCCGGCGGAGGAGGGCGGGGAGGAGCAGCTGCAGCAGCAGCGGGAGGAGCCAACGGCGGCGACAGCAGCCGATCCAGCAATCTCATCGTCGGCTCGTCGACGATCGCGTCCAACCGCGAGCTCGGCGCCACCGTCAAGGCCGCGTGGGGCACCTCGCGAGGGGCTGTAGCCGCCTCGGACGCGTCTGTGAGGGCGGCAGAGGAGCTCCGGCTGGCGAGGCAGGCAGAGGAAAGGCCCGACGCGAGCTCTCGGTGCCCCGCCGGCGGGGGCAAGCTGAGGCTGAAGGACCTGGTCCCCGTCATCTTCTACCGCCTGGGAGACAAGGGCGGAGGAGACGACGGCGGCGGGGAAGAAGACGAGGACGAGGAAGGAGGCGGAGAAAAGGCCGAGGCAGCGCGGGCGAGGCGGAGGGAGGCCGATGCCGCCGCCGCGCTCTCCGCCGCTGGCGGCACCGGCTACGCCTTTGATCCGATCACGCGCGACCCCCTGACCAACGCCACCCCCATCGTCGTGCTCCTCCCCTCGGGCGTCGCGATGAGTGAGGCGTCCTACAGGACGTGCGTGAAGCCGGACGGGACCTGGAAGGGGAGGAAGATCGAGAAGGTGATCAGGTTGCAGGGCGGCGGGACCGGGTTCGCCGCCCACGACGGCAGGGCCGCAGAGGCGGCGTCGCACTTTGCCCTGGGGGCCGGGAGCGGGAGGGCGGACGTGAGGGGGCAGCTGGCTGCTGGGGGGTCGCGCTTCGGGCTCAAGTTTGCAAACTGAGGTTTTGGTTTTTTGCTGGTCTTTTTCTTTGGTAATACAAACGAATGCTTTTCTTTTCTTCCTCTCCCTCTTCAAGTTCTTTTTCTCTCTCTCGTTTCTTTTTCGCGCAAGTCCCTCTCTCAATATCCTCCTCCTCCCGCCCTCTGCTGCTGCTGATACATCCCGGCGTGCTGCTGCTGCTCGCTCGCCGCGAGGGCCTCGATCGTCCTCAGGAAGGCCGAAGAGTTGAGGACGCCGGTCCCCCCCAGCAAGACCCGCGCGCCCGTCGCGCCCGCGGGGCCCTCGCCCCTCGCCGCCGCGGCGTTGATCTCGGCGACGGCCGCGGCCTCCTCGAAGGTCGTTCCCCCTACGACGAAGACCACGACGAGGCGGGGGAGGTGCTGCTGCTGCTGCTGCTGCTGTGCGGCGGTGGGAGCAGCGCCAGGGGAGACGGAGAATCCGTTGCCGCCGCTGTTGCCGCCGTCGTTTCCGCCGCCGACGAAGGGGTAGTCCTGCTGGCTGAGCTTCCCCTTCAGCGCCGCCTCGACGGTCTGGACCAGCAGCGGCGTGTGCCTCGTGTAGACGTTGTCGACGCCCCGCAGGCTCGCCCTGGCAAGGGAGGCGAGGCGGGAGAGCGTGGAGCGGTCGCCAAAGAGGTCGCCGACGCGGGGGCGAGCGGCGGCGGAAGCGGCGGCGGCGCCGCCGCCGCCGGCCCTCAAAAGCGCAGGCACCGCGGAGAGCGCCCTCGGGCTCAGGCCCGCCACGGCGGCCGCCCTCCTCATCAGCTCGTCGATCTGAGGGCGGCCGTCTCTTTCGTGCCGCAAGGCAAAAAGGCAGAGCAGCCGGAGCTTGTCCTGCGGGGAGGGTCGCGGGTCCGGCAGCAGGCGGGCGACGGCGTCGAAGTGCGCCGCGACGAGCCCGGTCCCTCCTGTTGCCCCTCCTCCTCCCGCTCCTCCTGCCCCGGCCACCGCGGCAGCAGCGACCCCTCCCACCCCCCCGCCACCGCAGGCGAGCTCCTGTTCCATCTCGGAGACCTCCATCAGCGCCCTCAACTCGACCAATCGAGACAGCTCCCCGACGACGGAGACGTGCCGGGCCGCGGCGGCCTGCGCCGCGCTCAGGTCGCCGTACGACTCGACGAAGCCCTGGAGGTCCGCGGCCGCGGCGGCTCCCCGCGAGGCCGCCGCGGCCCGCGCGGCGGCGTCGACCAGCTGGCGCACGCTGCCGCCCAGGTCGCCGAACGAGGCGCGCGCGTTCGCGGCGAAGAACGGGTCCGTCCTCGCGGACAGCACGACGTCCTCGGCGCCCGCGCTCACTCCCGGCGCGCCGGCCAGGCTCAGCCTGCCGCCGCTGAGGCCCACGAGCTCGTGGGCCATCGCCTGGTAGGACCACTGCGTGAGCAAGGGAGTAACGGGGTCGTCGCGCCGGTCGAGGACCAGGAGCAACGGTTGCTGCGACGGAGAGGAGGGGGAAGAATAGGAAGCAGAAGAGGAGGAGTCGCTGCCGCCGAAGTCGAACAGCGCCCGCTCGTCGTGCTCCGCCAACCTGTGCAGCGCCCCCGCGACGCGGGCCACGGCCTCCGAGCCGCGCGAGGCCCGGATCCGGAACCGCCTCCTGAGCGACAGCAGCACGGTAGAGAGGCCATCGACGGTGCGGGCAAGCGCGTCCCCGCCGAGGGCGTAGTCGCCGGCGCCCGGTGGCAGCAGCAGCAGGTGGTGCGGCTCCGAGGCCAAAGGGGAAGAGAACGGGGAATTCGAGGCCAATGAGCCTCCTGCCGCTAGCGTCGCCACGGGAGGCGGCGCGGCGGGAGAGATCGCGAAGTGGTGCGGGTCGACGGGCTCGAAGTCGCCGAAGGCCTCCGAGACGCTAACGACGCGGCCGGTGCCGTTGCGGGAGTCGGCGTCGGCGAGGTCCTGGAGCGCCGCGTCGCCGAGTCGGTTGCAGAAGACGAGGCTGTAGGCGCCGAAGCGCGGGTCGCGGAGCTCGGCGCGGACGCGGGCGACGTTGTCGCGCGTGGGGCGGACGAAGTAGACCGCCTGTGAGGTGGAGTGGAGGCGAGAAAGAGCAGGGTGAGGTTGAACGAAAAGGGAAGAAGAAAACGCAAGAAAACAACAACAACGATCGATCGATGGCCCCCTCGTCTCTTTCTTTAAAGACGGACGGTTTTTCCCTTCTCTTCTTTCCCTTCTCCATACCTTCAGGTGCGCCATCTTCTCCCCGCCGCGCTTCCAGTTCTCGATGGCCTCGGTGAGGTAGACCTCGGCGGCGAGCAGGTCGCTCTGCCCGGCCGCGGAGGCGACCGAGCGCGTCGTCGAGGCGTCCAGCACCAGCGTCTTCATGCCCTTGCTGTTTGCTGCTGCCGCTGCTCCGCTGCCGCTGCTGCTGCTTGAGAAAGAGCTCAGGGTGCGGTCGATGTAGGCACGCATGATAGCGACGAGGTCCAGCGAGGTGGGCAGGCCCTGGGGGCCTCCCTTGCCGCCGGAAGAAGAAGAGGCCATGCTTTCCTTTTTTCTCCTTCTTCTCGAGCGAGGAGTTTCTGATGCTCTCGAGCATCAGAACTTTTTGTCGAGAGAGAAGGAACAGAAAAGAGAGACACGCAATTTCCGTCCCTCCCGCCAGTAAAAAGGTGAGCCCGCTCTAGAACCCTGCGTAGTCGCGGAGAGAGGGAGTCGAGGCATCTCTGTCCCGGGGAATCTGAGCCAGAAGCGAAGGCCTGGAGAGCACAGGCTGGGCCCGCGATTGAAGGGACCCATCGCGACATGAGGGCGACGAACGCACCGCGACAGGCTCTTATTCCTGTGTCGAGCGGCTGGTGTTCCTTCGTCTTCTCTCTCCCCACTTACGCTCTCTCTTTCTCTCTGCCTTCCTCTTCTATTCACCCAGGCTCCCCCCACAAATATATATTTGAAAGAAGAAAGAATGGGGACCGACGCAGCAGCAGCAGCGGCAGCCGCCCCCAACGGCAACAACAATGCCGCCGCCGCCCCGGCCAAGCGCTCGGGCTCGCACGGCGGCCTGGCCAGCTGCTCCGACGCGAGCCGCAACATGGGCAACCACCTCGCCTCGAGGCTGGTCCAGCTAGGCGTCGACACGGTCTTCGCGGTGCCGGGCGACTACAACCTGATCCTGCTCGACCAACTGATCAAGGTAAAAAGAGAGAGAAAAGTTTGAGTTCTTACTTCTTACTCCTTTCGCTGTCTTCCAACCTTCCTCTTTCTTCTTTCTCTCCCTCCTCACGCTCTCGCCTCCTTTTTCTTTATGAAAAAACCTCATTTCAAAACACAGGACGAGCGCCTCAAGGTGATCTATACCTGCAACGAGCTCAACGCG
>Ga0315289_10012072_pt1 | contig 12204 bp, 12 predicted proteins | sample YL17G11_40_MG_FD_203452 | JGI IMG/M metagenome (GOLD analysis project Ga0315289, IMG submission 203452) | Sediment microbial communities from Yellowstone Lake, YNP, Wyoming, USA - YL17G11_40 | ecosystem: Environmental > Aquatic > Freshwater > Lake > Sediment | place: USA: Wyoming | collected...
GAAATGAGAGAAAGGTAGAATTAGGGAACCCCGGCTCTGTTACGACGCTTGGGGCCGTTGTCTAGCATGGTATGATACCCGGCTCGGGACCATGCATGCGAGAGCCCGGGAGGCCGTGGGTTCAAATCCCACCGGCCCCACTATTTTCGTAGGACAGGATCGCCTTTAGGTGGCACGACTGCCTCTGTAGGTCATCGTATTCCCGGTTCCGTTTGGTTGTACCTTTCTCCTTGAGCTTCTCAGAAGATCTCAAAGAAAAGGGCGTGTCTACAAGGGCGTCCTTGTCCCTACTCCCTACTCAACACAATAGGGTGTTCCTCGACAAGAAACGCAACGCTACGGTCTCATCTTAGGCGTCTCAGGCCCACTGGTTCACACAGCCTCTCATCTGCGTTGGCGACCCTACCGCATTGCTTGCACACGAAGTTTCCTCCGCTGACAAGCTTTGAGTATTCGTTGAGTGTTGTTCCATCCACCACTATTTGACACAGGTGCATCTTGTGCATCTTCGGATCATGATGCTTCTCGTACAGCGGCATTCAAATCAACTCGAAATCCAATATGGAGTCCATCGATAAGAACACAGTAGTTTCCTTCTGATTCAGCTCCTAGCTACTACTACTGCTCGATTCTGAACTTCTTTGCCGCGAGTCCGAAACAGCTCAAATTGGTGTTCGACAGCTCCACGTGGATCGACTACAAGTAAGCCGCTGGCTTCAGGATCCTTCTTGTGCATCCGAAGAGAGCCCATGTTTGGCTCGAATGATGTTCGAAAGTTTTGAGACGATCCACTAGTCTGCCTTTCCCGGATGGTTAACCTTTTCTAAGCCTAGGAGAATACCCGGTGTAGTCCTATGATGGGAATGATGTAACATGCCAGTTGTTGAAGTGAAACTGACAGCAGGAAGAACTGACCAGCAAAAAGAGGAAATTATCGCGGGGATTACAGAGGTCCTAGTAGACACGCTGAAGGTAAGGCCCGACCAAGTCACTGTACTGCTCTACGACCTTCCCAAACAGCACTGGGGGCTTCAAGGGAAGCCGCTTACGAAGCTTAGCCTTTGAGAGGGATCTCAGTCGTCCGATAATATCTTTCAGAAGATGTTCGAAGCCGTCCTGAGTGGTGAAGATGACGAGGCGAAAAGCCTTGCCGAGAAGGCTGTCGCCCAAGGCATCGACCCCATGGATGCGGTAAACAAGGGCTTTCTTCCGGGAATGAATGAAGCCGGGGAAAAGTTCTCGAGGAGCGAGTACTTTGTGCCGGATCTCCTCCTAAGTGCTCGAGCGATGAGGGCTGGCCTCGACGTTCTGCTGCCAATGGTAAAGGCTGAGAAAGCAGCCTCGTCTAGAGGAAGGGTGTTAATAGGAACGGTTGAGGGCGACATCCACGACATTGGAAAGACAATTGTCGGAACGCTTCTAGAAAGCGCGGGATTCGCAGTGGAGGATCTAGGCGTCGATGTACCGGCCAAGAAGTTCATCGAAGGTACAAAGGAAGAGAAACCAGACGTCCTGGGTCTTTCCTGTCTGTTGACTTCGACGATGCCCGCAATGGCTAGCGTGATCCAAGAACTGAAAGAGTTAGGGCTTAGGGACAAGGTTAAGGTAATTGTAGGAGGGGCCCCAATAACAGACATGTATGCAAAGAAAATCGGGGCAGACGCCTTCGGAGACACTGCCAAGGAAGCAGTCGAAGTAGTGAACAGTTTGATTCGGCAGAGTCGATCCACTTGGTGAGGATGTGGCTGGCGTGAATGGGAGAGAGAGAGTCACCGCAGCTTTGAACTTTGAGAAGCCTGACCGTGTACCTGTATATCCGCTGGTGCATTTTGCGTCGGCGCGAGTAGTTGGGATGAAAATCCGGGACTTCGCAACAAACGGGAAAAACATGGCCAAGGCCTTGATAGCTGCCTATCGAGAATTTGGCTACGACGGTGTACACCCTGGGGTGGACGTGAGCGTCGAAGGAGAAGCAGTTGGAAGCAAGCTTCGCCAACCCGAAGACGCTACCGCCTTCCTAATAGACCCAGTACTGAAGAACCCAGGCGACCTTGACACGTTGAAGGTCCCTGACCCGCGGAAAGACGGTAGGATGCCGGTAATAGTTGAAGCTACCAAGATATGCTCAGAAGAGATCGGCGGAGAGGCCTTCATCTCAGCCTGGGTTATGGGTCCGCTAAACTGTGCCAGTCAGATCCGTGGGGTAGAGCAACTGATGTTGGATATGGCAGACAGACCTGAATTCGTCAATAGGCTGCTGCGATTCTGCGTGGAAGTCGTAACTGAATATGGAAGCGCCCTTACTGATGCGGGGGCTACTATGGTCAACATGGGCGAAGCGCTCTGTTCCCCGGCATTCATCTCACCGAAAATGTACAGAGAAGTGATTGTTCCGCACCAACAACAACTTGTCAAGAACTTGATGAAACGCGGGGCTGAGTATACCCTTCTTCACATCTGCGGAGATATCCACCCGATATTGGAGGATGTTGTCAGGACTGGAGCCAAATTGATTGACATCGATTGGCCAATCGACATCAAGAGGATGATCAGGACGATAGACAGAAGGATCGCGGCTCGGGGAAACCTAAACCCGGCTGGCAATCTGCTCTTGGGCACCCCCGAGGACGTGATGAACGAGGCGGAGAAGGTCATAAAGGATGCGCAAGGATGGGAGGGACTAATACTCGGATCAGGTTGCGATGTTGCTAGGGATACTCCTCCCGATAACCTGAAAGCTATGGTCAAGGCATCCATGAGATTTAGCTAGGAATGGGAGTGTCCTGTTATGGGAGTCACCATTAGATGGTTAGGTCATGCTTCTTTTCACGTACTGACTGCCATGGGAATACATGTCTATGTCGATCCTTGGATAAGGGGGAGTCCTGTGTGTCCAATCAAGATAGAAGACATAACGAAGGCAGACATCGTCTGCGCAACGCACGGGCATCCAGATCATCTCGGCGACTCGATAGAGATAGTGAAGAAGACCAAAGGGATCTTGATCTGCTCTCCTGAGCTCGGCGTATTCGCCGCAACAAAGGGGATCCCTTCCGACGGCGAGAACTCGTATACCATGAACATAGGAGGCTCGGTCAAGATAAGAGGTATACAAGTTGTGATGACCAACGCAGTTCATACTTCGGATACGTGGGACGAGGGCCGACTAGTAACTGGATCAGGAGCCTGCGGTTACGTCCTAGCAACAGATGATGGCGTAAGAATGTATTTTGCCGGTGATACGGGGCTCTTTGGGGACATGGAGCTCATCGCTCGTCTCTATGCTCCGCAGATAGCCGTCCTGCCTGTCGGAGGCAAATTCAATATGGGAGTTCGCGAAGCGGCCTTCGCAGCTCAGCTCATCAGGCCTGACATCTTGATTCCCATGCATCATAACACATACCCGAACCAGACTGCCAACCTCGACGAATTGGAAAGATATCTCCAAGTGTTGGCTCCGACTACCAAGGTAAGATCCCTGAAGATCGGAGAGATCCTCAACTATCCATAGAAAATCATAGAGTTTCGCTCACGTGCCATCGCATTGGTTCCTAGTACTGCTGGAAAGAAGAAGCATCACTTAGCATGTCTACTGCACCTGACTTTGGTCGAGCGCTCGCTACGCATAGGTCTTACACAGGGGCAATCTCCGCCGCCGGTTACAAGACATCAGAGGGTGAAGACTCCCTACGCTCAGCAGGTTCGGTCAAAGCATCTGAACTGTAACCGGGGCACCGTCCGCTTCTTCTTCTGCAAGCGCGTTCCGCAATGGCCGGCCAAATTGTGGCGCGGAAATCTCGAAAACATCACCGGGTCTGGCAGCAACGCCGGCAGAGAAACTGAGGACAGCGGCGCCGAAAAAGTGACAATGCACGTCGCGAGGTCGCCGAAATAGTCGGTATTTGAAGTGATGGTGCTCGATATTTGCGATGCTATGTGACATATTCGCTTCTCCTGTAAGGAAAGTGCTCGCCCATACCTCAACGTCGCCTCGCAGCAACCGAACCAAACCAGAAATACTCTCGGGCAGCTCCCCAACCAGCAGTTCCGGTCCAATCGAGCAATCTCGAAGTTTAGAGTGAGCCAGGTACAGATAGTTCTGCCGTTCGAGTATGTGGTCAGAGAATTCATTCCCGAGAGCGAAGCCTACGCGGAGCACAGCACCGGACTCGGCAATGACGTAGAGGCCAACGACCTCCGCTTCCTCCCCTCCATCTAGGGCAAAACGCAGTAGCTCCAGCGGATGGCCCGGTGGCACAATACAATCACCATCGCCTTTGTAGAACCACTCCGGTTGTGCCCCTACCTGACCCTTGTTGGGCTTGCCACCTTCGAGCCCCATCCTGAACATCCTCATTGAGTCAGTAAGTGTGCTTGTGTCAGCGTGCATAGCATCGCGAGCCAGGGCACTGCCCAGATGGTCGAGTCCCGTTCCGCTCACCAAGCAATGAGCAGGGTCAGGATGGTCGAGAGGCGGGAGTAGACGATTCTCGGAAACAACTCGGTCATAATCTGCTCTGTCCTCGGTCAAGCGCTCTCTGACTAGACTTTCAAGTCCAAGTGTCGACCGACTCGCCTCCATTGCCAGTTCATAAGTACAACTCGTTTCGCGCAAGACCTGCAAAGAAAGGCCGTCCTCGCTCACTAAACCAACCTTACGAGCGCCATCCAGTGCCCTGAATTGGACCAATCTCATTTCGTTGTATTCCCTCTATCCCTTGCAGACTGAGGAAAACGGCCCTACTAAGGGCGCGGCCTTTCTCTTTTTCGGATAGGGCGACTCTGCGATGGTCAGTAAACAGCTGTATATACCAACGCACATGTAGCGAAGTTCCTCATGCCCTCAGTGTTCAGCAATCTCTCGATCTTGATATGATTACCCTTCGCAATGCAGGCGGCCACTCTCCTAGTACCAAGCTCTTCGAACAAACTAAAATGAATCACTGCCTTTCTAATGAAACGACGGGGATTGAGATACCGATCAGTCTGTATATTGGTGTTGGGAACAGTGATAATGCGCCTTGGACAGCGGGCACGAAGCAATCAAGAATGAGCTGCCGCAGGTAGGAACGCTTTAGTACTTTTGCCGAATTTTGAACCATGAATCGGTTTGACTCAGAAAACGACCCATTTCAAGAATCTCATCGGCGGTGGCTGGCAGGATTCATCAGACCGCAACACCTTCGCAGACATCAACCCTGCCGACACGCGTGACATAGTTGCCGATTTTCCTCAATCGACGAGAGATGATGCGCGTGCTGCGATTGATGCTGCCGAGTCAGCACGTAGGAAGTGGGAGGAAGTGGTTCCGCCGAGTCGCGGCAAGATTCTCTTCAAAGCAGCTGAGATGCTGGAAGCCAGAAAAGAAGAGCTTGCGAGGATATTGACACGTGAAGAAGGTAAGGTTCTGGCTGATAGCAGAGGTGAGGTAGGTCGTGCAGTAGATATCTTTCGCTTCTACGCAGGAGAAGGACACCGGCTGAATGGTGAAGTTATCCCTTCTGAAGAGGCTGACATGATGCTTTACACTGAGAAGCAGCCCCTGGGTGTTGCCTCAATTATCACGCCTTGGAACTTTCCCGTAGCTATCCCCGCTTGGAAGATTGCCCCCGCGCTGGTCTGTGGGAACACCGTCGTCTTCAAACCAGCTTCGCTAACCCCGTTAATTGGGTTGAAGATCGTTGAAGCGCTGAAAGACGCAGGGCTTCCTGATGGAGTGCTGAATTTCATAACTGGGCCGGGGTCAACTGTTGGAATGGAGCTTGTAGAGAATAGGAAGGTCGCGGCAATCTCATTCACAGGATCCTATGAAGTAGGCGACAGGATCTACAAGAGCCGGGCCGAGAGCGGTGGGATGTTACGGATTCAACTTGAGATGGGTGGGAAAAACCCTCTGGTCGTTCTTTCCGACGCAGACCTTCAGAAAGCGGTTGAGATAGCGGTCAAGGGTGGGTTCGGTGGCACCGGTCAAGCTTGCACAGCAACAAGCCGCATAATCGTTGAAGAACCTGTGTTGGATCAATTCACAAGATTACTGGTCGAACGCACGAAGAGAATCAGAGTGGGTAGCGGTGTGGAGGAGGGTGTGGAGATGGGGCCCGCAGTGAGCGAGGCCGAACTCAAGAAAGACCTCGATTACGTTGAGATTGGTAAAGACGAAAATGCGAAGCTATTGTGTGGAGGGAAACGATTGCTGGGCAGAGGATATGAGCATGGCTACTTCATGGAACCTGCTGTCTTCACGGATGTCAACCCAGATATGCGGATTGCGAAGGAAGAGATCTTTGGCCCGGTTGTGTGTGTGATCTCAGGAAAGGATTTCGATCGGGCTCTCGATTTGGCGAATGATGCTGAGTACGGCCTTTCTGCATCGGTTTGCACGAACAATCTGGAGAAAGCTCATACATTCATCCGTAGGATACACGCTGGAGTTGTCAAGGTCAACAGGCCTACGACAGGTATCCTGGTGCAAGCTCCTTTTGGAGGTATGAAGAAGTCGAGCTCTATGACTTTCAAAGAGCAAGGTAAGGCCGCAGTTGACTTCTACACTTTCACTAAGACCGTCTACATGGGCATCAAGCCTTAGAATGCAGAGGAAGAGACTACAAACATCAGAGAACTAAGCTCCTCGACCAGGCGATACATGAATACGCGAAGGCCGCGAGAGATCCTCGCAGACCATGGGCCACAATTCTGGGCCGTACGCAGAGGCGAATCCAGCTTCGACGCATACTGTCACAAGAAGGAGATCAAGCATATCCTCGGCGGCATCGGCCAACAACGCTCCGAAAAGTCGAACGATGGTTCCGAACCTCCGACCAAGAACACACTGTTCAAGCTGGCCCGGCTTTGGGACACTTTCGTTTGCTAGGTTAGGCCGAGTTTCTTTTTTTTCTTATCACTGACACATGTTGGTAGCTAGAACACAAAGCCAGCTGCCACGAAAGTCTTATATGAAAATCCATGCCAGTTTCCAGTTAAGGTCTTGTCGAAATGACTGAAAAAGTTGACAGGCGTTCGTGGCTAAAAGTGGCAGGTGGAACCGTCGCTGGTCTGGTTGTAGGAGGTGTAGCAGGGTACCTCGGTGGAAGGCCGGGCGCTGCGCCTGGGGGAGTTGTCACTACGACCGAAACCGTAACTGTAACTGGAGCCGCAGGCGGCATATCTGCTGAAGAACTAGCGAAATTAAAGCAGACAGCGTTCCCGGCGCTAGATCTGACTCCGTATAAATTCAAGGCGCCATGGCTGCCAAAGTACTTTGTTGATACAAGGAAGTACCTAACGAAGCCGCCCTGGACAATCGGCTTTAGTGTCCCGTTCATGGGAAACAATTGGAAGGCGATCTATCAAGGAGAGGTCCTAGAATGGGCAAAGACTAACCCCAAGATCGAGAAGGTAATCTGGATCCAACACAACAACGACGCTAGTGATCAGATAGCGGGCATAAGGGACTTCATATCCAAGCGGGTAAGCGGGATTGTCATAGATTGTGCCTCTGCAACAGCTTTGGCTCAGGTATACAAGGAGGCATGGGACGCAGGAATTCCCCTAGTATCAACCACTGATCCAATCGACAGTACGTATTACGTGAGTGCCACTGTTCCCAGTCTGGAAGATAGGGGTTACAATCTCGCGAAAGGAATGTGTGAGCTGATGGGCGGGAAAGGCAACATAATCAGATTCTGGGGCATGAAGGGCGCGTCTTGGGAGGAGTTGAACCAGACTGGATTCGAACTGGCGTTAAGGGAATACCCTGGCATAAAGACAGTTGCCACAGGAGTTGGTCTTTGGGACTATACTGAGGCGAAAAAAGCCATGAGAGATCTGATACCCGCCCTACCAAAGGAAGTCGACGGGATCTTGAGCGACTCGGGTCAGATGACTCTTGGAATCTATGATGCTCTGGAAGAGGCGGGCTATGAGGTTGCTAAGATGGTACTAACAGGAGATCCTACAAACGGTGTGCTCCTCTCCGCGAGGGACAAGGGTCTCCGCTACGTTGCTGCTGGCGGTGATGTTTGGGAAGGTAGGGAGGCCACCAAGGTACTATGCAACATACTTGAGGGCCTTCCTGTCCAGAAGAACTATCCCCTCCCAATGAGAATTTGGGGTCCGGAGGAATGCAAGAAATTGGCTGATCCAGATATGCCCCGGCTAGTTGATATGGACACGACGTTCATCTATGATGAAAAAGGGAGAAAATTCCTGAAAGACCTGTTCGCATCCTTAGGATTCGACTAAGCCGAGCGTTTTTTCCCAGTTTTCTTTTTTTGTCTTTTGTCCGTTGCGGTTACTTAGTGTGTCATCTGCGGTAGATTCTCAAATAGAAGTATACGATACCTATGAGAAGCACGCCTTCGACTACTAGTATTACCTCTTGGCCAAATCCGAACATTCTGATAAGAGCAAATAGAGTCCCTGTTATCAATGTACCAATAAGTGTCCTATCAAATCCGCCAAGTCCTCCTATGAACAACGTTCCTCCAATCAGGACTGCCGCGATTGATCTGACCGTGATGTCTACTCCCATTGCGGATACTGTGAAAGCTATGTATGGGGTCTTGGCCCAACCTAGATAAAGAAGCCCAGCCAGTGCAGACAGAAAACCAGAAACTGCGTATACCTGTATCGTTACTCTCTCCACATTCATTCCCGAAGCGTGACTAGCTATGGGATTGCTACCGATAGAGCGAACCGACCAACCAAAACTCGTTCTCTCTGAGACGATGGTCAATACGATTGTCAGAGCAATCCATGCATACGTGCTACCTTTGCTGAGCATGATGAGCAGGGGGTGAGCGCCACCCTTAGGCGCAGGTCCGATTATGATGAAAGCGAGGCCTGTTAGGACTACCAACATTCCCAAAGTCATGATAATAGGTGGTACTCTTAACCTCGCAACCCCCATTCCGTTCACAGTCCCCAATAGCAGTCCAAGCATGAGCGCCGCAACAAATGGCACCAAGAAATCCCCGGTTATGCCCATTAAGGCCCCACAAATACTCGACGAGAAGAAGTATATTGCACCCGTGCTCAGATCAATTCCTCCGGATAGCATAACCATCGTCTGGGCCAACGCAAGAATGCCCAACACCGAAAGATCCCAGAGAAAGAAGTTTAGATATTCGATATTCCAAAACTTTGGCTGTAATACTCTCGCGAGTGTAAAGATTATTAGAAATATCGCGAGAATTGACAGCGTTTGCTTTGTTTCGGGAGGTAGCCTTCTAATTCTTCTGCTCGTGTCTATAAGCGCCTCCGTGTGATTCTCTGCTGAACTGCGACTACGGCTATCAAGATTATTCCCTTGACGACAAAATCATACCAAGAGGTCATTTCCAAGAACCTTATCAAGCTGGGGATCGAGGTCATAAGGAGCACCGCTGGAATCACCTGTAGGAAGCCACCCACTCCCGCTAGCGTCCCGCCTAGAACGACGGCTATAAATGCGTTGAAGAGATAGGGGAGGCCTATCGTGGCATCTCCGGTACTGATTTGTCCTGCCAGCACAAGTCCGCCCATCGCAGAACAAATTCCACTGATCACGTAAGCCAGAAACTCGACTTGATCTACTTTAATGCCCGCCCTTCTGGCTCTTTCCTTGTCCCCGCCCACAGCATAAAGCTCACGACCAAAATTCCTTCTCTGAAGTAGTGCCACTCCAGTCACGCTCACGATCACGAACAAGATTATGCTTGTTACAGGAAATCCCGAAACGGTGTACAGGATTAGCTGCGAGAAAGTCGGGTCGATATAGCCTCCGGGCTCAGGCCTGATGACCAAAGCTACGCCATTCACTGCAAACATGGTCCCCAAAGTCATTATGAATGAATCTATTCTCCCTTTCACGACTCCTAATCCGTTTATTGTTCCTATCGCTGCCCCAAAGATGAGGACCAATGCTATGCTTAGGAGAGGGTCTAGGTACATGGTTAAGGAAGCTATGGCGGTTGCAGACGACACTATCACGCCCACCGACAGGTCAAATCCCCCAGATATGATAACGATAGTTTCTCCCAAGGCAGCAAAGAGCAAGGGCGACGCCAGAAGAAGAAGACTCCTATAAGTGTAAAGGATTTGGAATTCCTTGATAACACTGATACAGCTTGCCCAAAATAACACCAGAATTATCCATACGTACCAGTTCTTCAGTATTCTTGCTGGACATCCCCCTAACTTCGCTGAGCTTCTGGGGAGCGTCCCTTTGTTCGGACTATTACTTTTCGAAGTACGATCGTAAGAGTTCGTCTTCGCTCAACCCCTGGGAGCTAAGCTGTCTCACTATTTGTCCCTCCCGCATGACTAGGACTCTGTCAGGTAGATTCAACACCTCCTCCATTTCGGTTAAGACCGTGAGGATAGAGAGACCCTCGTTTGCCAGTTCTCTTAGAATTCTGTAGACATCCATTTTGGCGCCGACGTCTAGTCCCGTCGTCGGCTGGTCTGCCAGTATGACCCTTGGTTTCATTCGGATCCATTTTGACAAGACGACCTTTTGTCTGTTACCTCCACTCAAATTCAAGACCTGTTGATGAAGGGAGGGAGTCTCGATGCCAAACATCGAACGGAAGGCCTCAGCGTCCTGGATTTCTTTCTTCAGGCGTATCAACCCTCTAGGTATGCTGGATAGTTTCGCCAACGCGAGGTTTCTTAGCACGGACAGAGTCAAGCACAGCTCTTCTTTTTCCTTGTTATCGGATATGTGTACTACCCCACGCCTGATAGCGCTCGCCGGTTTCTTCATCTCCACCTCCTTACCGTCCACATAGATGCGCCCGCGATAGTCTGGGATGAGACCGGCTATGCATTTGAGCAAGTCACTTTGTCCCTGACCTCTTAAACCCGCTAACGCAACTATCTCACCCCTCCTGAGATCTATGTCAACGTCTTTCAGAACAGCGGGTTTGGACATATCGAGCCCTCTTGCAGACAGGACTACTTGGGTTTCTTCCCACCTCTTGCCCGTATCCCTCTCTGGGAAGGTTAGCCCCTTCCTCTGACCGGTCATCAGTTCTATGAGATCATCTTCCTTCACATCATGAGTTTTCACGCTGCCGACTAGTCTTCCATCTCTGAGAACCAAGCATGAATCGGTTACTTCCAAGACCTCTCTCAGCCGATGGGATACGAAAATGGCCGTTTTTCCTTCTCTCTTTAAGTTCCTTATCATCTCAAATAGTCTTCGTATATCGTCCCTTTCAAGAGCGGCAGTAACCTCATCTAGAATCATTATTTCTGGATCATGACTCAAAGCCTTAGCAAATTCCACTAGTTTCAACTCAGCGGACGACAAGCGCCCGGCGGGCAGCGTAACATCTATGTCTAAACCAACAGCGCTCAGAAGCTCTCCAGCTCTATCATGCAATTTCCTGAAGTCTATGAGTCCCCTCTTGTGGAATGCGGCCTCTTCTCCGAGAAACATGTTCTCGGCTACGCTAAGGGTTGGAATGCAGGTCGGCGACTGAAAAACGCCATCAATGCCGTATTGCTCTCTAGCTTGCGCAGGATTCCTAATATCCGCTTTCTCTCCTGCTACTTTGAGTTCGCCTCTTGTGGCCTGGAAAACGCCGAAGAGAATATTCAACAGCGTTGACTTTCCTGCTCCATTTTCACCAACTAGCCCGTAGATGGCTGCTTTCTCCAAACAAAAAGTCACCTCATCTAATGCTCTGACTGCGGGAAACTCTTTTGTAATGCGCTGTGCCTCTACGACTACAGTCATCTCGTGCGTCCTGCCTCTTTCATTTGATGGGCCTTTGTGTGAAGGTTCGGCTGCTGACTCTCAGGATGGAACGACGCCTGGAAAGCGTCCGGAACCCTAGAGAGCCACCGGGTTGTGACCCAATTGTGGGTCCCCTCACAATACCTCCCTGGGTTCTCGAGTCTAAGCGGCATGGGTAAACCATTGACATATATGACTTGTCCACCATCGTAGAATTTGTATTATCCCACCACATCTTGCACATCTCTGAAGTAGACTTCTGCTGGTGTTGAATAGTCTAACGCCATGTGTGGCCGCTCATAGTTGTAATACTCGACGAATTTCCAGTGGAGCTGGAATCTGGCATGTTCGAGGTCGTATGTTCGGAACCAGCGTTCGACTTTTCGGAGCGTTGTTGGCCGATGCCGCCGAGGATATGCTTGATCTCCTTCTTGTGACAGTATGCGTCGAAGCTGGATTCGCCTCTGCGTACGGCCCAGAAT
>Ga0315289_10012073_pt1 | contig 12204 bp, 11 predicted proteins | sample YL17G11_40_MG_FD_203452 | JGI IMG/M metagenome (GOLD analysis project Ga0315289, IMG submission 203452) | Sediment microbial communities from Yellowstone Lake, YNP, Wyoming, USA - YL17G11_40 | ecosystem: Environmental > Aquatic > Freshwater > Lake > Sediment | place: USA: Wyoming | collected...
TTTTTCTTCTCGCTTCAGTGCTTATATTTATTTCTTTAAGTTTATTTGTTATTTTCAAAATAAAAGACAAAAGAGTTGAAAAAAGGATAGATAGAAATTTATTCAAACTTTTATTTAATTTCTTAAAAGACAAAAACAGATTTATTGCATATTGCTTAAATGGGGGAATAAATTTCTGGTGGGTATTAATTTATATTTACATTCCAATCTATATTGTTGAATCTGGATTAGGCAGCGAGAAAGTAGGATATTTCTTATTTGCAGTAATAATCCCCTTGGTGTTATTAGAATATTACTTTGGAAAAGTTGCTGCCAAAAAGGGTTTTAAAAAAATGTTTGTTAGTGGATATGCAATTCTTGGTATAGGTGCTCTCGCTTGTTTTTTCATGCAAGACCTTTATATCATTTTACTAATACTGGCTTTGGCAAGTTTTGGCATGGCGATGATAGAAGCAACAACAGATGCATATTTCTTTGATCTAATAACAAAAGAACAGAGAGATAAATTCTACGGTCCGTATAATACTGCAATAGATATTTCAAATGCAATAGCAACTCTCTTCGGTGCGATTATCCTCTTATTTTTACCTTTCAAATTCATTTTCATCCTCTTTGGTACATTTATGTTAATTTTTGCTCTATTGTCCCTAAAAATAAAAAACATTATAGAAGGGAAGAAAAATTAATTTAAATTTTTCACCATATAAGTTTTTTCTAAAAAATATTCTAATTTCCGGTAATATTCCCTCACACCAATCCCGCTTATTACAGAAATTTTCTTACATTCATTTTCCGACGCTATTTTCTCAGCTTCAGACATTAACCATTTTCCTAAACCTATGTGCTGAGAAATATTTCCTTTTTCTCCAATTTTCAATGCCTGTCCATAAACATGGATTTCTCGAATAATCGCTCGCTTCGCTCGCTGAAATTGCTCACTCGTTTCACTCGTTCGAGATTTTTTAGAACTATTAATAAAAAAATGCATTTCAAAATTTTTATTCCTTAATAATTTTTTTAGCGAAGTTCCTTGGCGCAAGCCTGAAACTGAGCTATCAATATCACGAGCCTTTGGCGAACGCAAATTATTATATATCCTCAACCTTAACAAACCAAACAAAACATCGTCGGAGTTTAGAATTTCCAAAAAATATTCATCTCCCTCGCTTGCATGATATTTTGTAATTTTTAATTTTAAATTATTCTTTAAGCCACTCTTATTAAACCCAATTTCTCTATATCTAATCTCCTTCAACTTGACTTTCTTTTTTCTCAATTCTTCTTCAATATCTTTTCTCATGTCAATATTTCTCGTCCCTGCAACAATATATTCTGGCGGAATTTCTCTCATAATCCTCATCACACGGCAGTAACGCGGAACAATTTTCAGCATTTTTATAAGCAGTTTTTTAATTTCGTCTGTTGAATAGGGTTTATATTTTTTCTTCCAATACCAATTTTCTAATTCAGAACTAGGAATAACTTGGCATGGATAAATTTTCAGCTGGTCTGGCTTAAAATCTTCGTCTGAAAATATTTTTTTGAAAAGTTTCAAATCTTTTTCAGGATTGCTTCCTGGCAAACCAGGCATAATATGGTATCCTATTTTAAAACCAGCGTTTTTTAGTCTCTTTGTAGCATCCACAACATCTTTTATTTTATGCCCTCTTTTAATATTTGAATAAATTTTATCGTCGATAATTTGAACTCCCAGCTCAACTCTTGTTGCTCCAAACTCTCTCATTCTTTTAATGTCTTCATCAGAACAAACATCTGGACGCGTTTCAATGCAAAGTGCAACACACCGGTGTTTTGCTTTTTCATTTTTTTTCTGTGCTTCCTCCAAATTCTTGCTTTTACTTGAATTTAATCCATCAAAACATTTTTTAATAAATTCATACTGAAACTTCACAGGATATTCAAGAAAAGTTCCTCCCATAATTATTAATTCAATTTTCTCTGTCGGATGATTCATAACTTCAAAAGATTTTACCCTTGCCTTGACTTGCTCATAAGCATCATAATTCAAACTCATTGCTCTCATTACAGCAGGACTTTTCGGAGTGTAGCTCTGCGGAACATTCAGCGACGGGCAATATACACAAATTCCATGCTTGCATTTTCTAGGAGGCAACATCACAGCGACAGGAGTAATTCCTGACAAAGTTTTTGTCGGCTTGCGAATTTCGTTTGATTTTGGAGGGAGCATATAATTTTCAGAAGAAAAGTATTTTTAAATTACTCGTTATTTCAACAAATAATAAAGTATTACTCCTCCAAGAAGTAATGCATAAAGATTACACCTTGCAAATTCTTTTTCCTTAACCATCTGTAAAGTTCTCCCATATGCAAGCTCAGCAAAAAGGGCATGAATTCCCTCTCTACTCATTTTTTCAAGTTCACTCTCGCTAGGAATTTTAATTTCCTTTTTCATTTCCCCTTTTTTTACTTTATCTTTTGCTACAGAAACAAAACTTCCTGGAAAGAAATAGAAAATCGTTGCTGCTAATCTTGATTTTTTTGAATGCTCATTAAAATTATCACGAATATACTCTTTTATCGATTCATACATACAAACCTATAAATTTTAAAATATTTAAAGATTTGTATAATCATGAACCAAGAACAAATCTGGAATAATATTGCTCCAAAATGGAATAAACTCAAAACCAAGCCTTTTACTCCTGCTGTAAAATTCCTGAAAAACAAGAAAGGAAATATCCTTGATTTGGGTTGCGGAAGTGGAAGAAATTTTGTTAAAATAAATGGAATAATTTATGGATTAGATTTTTCAAAAAATATGATAAAATATGCTAAAGAAAATACAGAAAAAAAGAAGATAAAAGTAAAACTCAAACAAATGAAGAATAATAAAATTTCATTTAAAGACGATTTCTTCGACGCTGCTATTTGTATTGCATTACTCCATTGCATGAAAAAAACAGAACAAAAGAAAATCTTAAAAGAATTATACAGGGTTATGAAATCAAATTCCAAAACTTTAATTTCTGTATGGAGTAAAAATCACAGGGTTTTGAAAAACAAACCAAAAGAATGTTTTGTAAATTGGAATTCCGACGGAAAAGTACTACCAAGATACACTTATACTTACAATAAAAAAGAATTGGAACAACAACTTAAAAAAACAGGATTCAGAATATTAAAATCAAAAGAAGATGAGAATATAATTGTTATAGTGGAGAAATAATTTTTAAGAGTGTTACTCAGGCTAAAGCCCTCGGTAAATAACTTCGCGCTATCGCGCTCAGAAATATAAAATCTCTAATGCAAAAAATTCCTCTCAAAATTTTTATTACTTAGATTATTTCCCAGCGAAAAACTTGATGAAGTCAGTTTTGAGCAATTAATCTCGCGAACGAAGTGAGCGTAATATCACTCTTCCTTCTTCTTCACTTTCAGGATATCAAAAAAACTCTTTTTCTCAAACTCAACAATTTTTTTCTTTTTCCCGTCGATATAAACCTTAATCAAGCCCAACCCAGAAATGAAAATAGTGCATAAGAAAAAATCAGTGCCATCTTTATTTTGCACTGCAAATATTATTTTCTGAATTTCATTTTTTATCTCTCTTTTTTCCATTTCTTTCCTTATCATTTTTTCAAGTTTCTCAAAAGTCAAATCAAAATCTCCGTTCAATGGCGTATAAACAAAAGTTTTATCAATTATTTCAACAGGAATTTTTATAATCCCGTCGCCAATATCAAAAAGTCCTTGTGGTTTATTAGGAACTTTTGGAGACAGAAATTCTTGACAATTGCTCTGCAATTGTCCCCTGCTTTTAGGCAGGGATTTACAAAGAATTTCTGTATCAAAACTCACCATTTCTTTTTTAGAAGAAATAAAATAATCCAGATGATATTTGTCTTTTTCTTTTCCTGTTTTGTCAATAACAAAAAAACCAGAAGTCAAAAAAGCGTCGGGGTTTTCTTTTATAAATTTCTTAAATTCTTTGGAATTTTTGACTTTATCTAGATAAAATTGCAGGTTCATCTTATATAAAATATATCTAGATGTTTTAAGGATTTCGGTGAGGAAATTTGGGAAGTTAACAAATAAAAGATTAATTGTGATTAAAAATTTCTTTTACACTTTTAAGTATAATCATTCTCGAGTATTTCTTGAACTTTATTTACAAAAGAATAAGCATCTTTTTTAATTTTCTCAGCAATACTTTTTGTTGTTTGTTTTGTTATGCTGTATTGTGCAATTTCTCTTTTGTGTCTTGCATCAGAAATTTTTTCCACTTCTTCTTTATGGAATTGAGCATTTTCTATTAATAATAAATCTTTTTTATCTAAATGATTCTTTTTAACAAAATATTCTTCAAGAAGAAGGATAGTCGCCACGTGATTTTTGCTTCTAAACCCAATTTTTGCTAACAAAGCCAAAGCTGCAGTATACATCGTATAATATCCACAAATCACCACCCATTCGTTTGAGTCATAATCTTTTGGAATTTGCAATAGACCTCTTGCTTTTTTATCATTTAATTCAGAAAGAAGTCTCATTGTTATAAGATTGTTTTTAGCCTTCTCTAAATATTTTTGAGAAAGAGATACAATTGTTTTGTCTCTAACAATTTGTCCGTTTTTTAAATAAAAATCAATTTTTCTCATCTTTATACATCCAGTAATAAAAATAATCATCCCCTTTAAATGCTATCCCATATAACTTTAAATCATTCCAAAGTTCAGGGTTATCTTTTTTTATGTTTGGAAATTCATGCAATGGCATTACAACAGGAGAAAATTTAACATTGTACCTATGCTTAAGAGATTTAACGAATTGTTCTGTTTCAGATTTTTTATTAGATAAGCAAATTAAGTCAACATCACTTTGTTTAGTTTCAGTTCCCTTAGAATAACTCCCAAATAAAATAATTCCCCAAATGCAAGGATTGACCATCATTTCTTTTATTGCATTATATAATATTTTATGCTTTTTAATAAATCCAATTTCCTTTTCTAACATATAAGCATTAAAGCCCATGCTTTCAGCATATAAATTATTCACATCAAGAGAATAAACGAGTGTCTTTCCGCTTTGTTTCTCGACGACAATTTTCTTTTCTGTTAGAGTTTTTAGTGCCGAATTAACCCGCTCATAAGAATAATCAACTCTTTCCTGTATTTCTTTTATTGTCATTTCCTCTGCTTCTGGAAAGAAAGCACTTATGATAGTTCCTTCTAACATTGATATTTCCACATCACCAAATGAACCAAATCCGTGTCTTTGTTTTCGTTTTATTTTTTCCATTTTCTAATTATTGATATTTCAATAATATTATTGATTTTTCAGTATTTAAGGATTTCGGTGAGGAAAATTAGAAGTTTTGGTGGGAGAGACACGTTATTTTTTAAAGACAATAAAATAAGGCAAATCATTTAATCCAATATAATGAAACATTTTATAATTAGCCCTTTTCGCTTTAGATGATAATTGATATTTTCTCAGATTTATTCTAGGAATAAATGGATAAAATCTAATTTGTTGATGATTCTTCCATTTAAAATTAAAAAATGTTGGAGGAACCATATACCCCGATTTTAAAACTTTATTCATAATTTCCCATCCTGCTCCAAAACTAAGATTTTTTGGTTTAGAATTTATCGTTTTTACTTGGGCTCTAAAATAACAAGCACTACACTGAACATCAACTAATGGATAATTTTGAGGCAATAACATTAATTTCTTTTTGCAGTTTGGACAAGAAACTAATTTAACAACTTCTTTCTCTCCAAGATCTCCAGACTCTTTATTCTTTTTCATTATTTTCTCTCCTTCACTTCATCCTTCAACCTCTCTGCAAATTCTTCAACTCCAAAATTCTTTATCTTTCCGTCGCCTTTTATTCTCACTGCAATTGTTTTATCTTTTTCTTCTTTATCACCGACGACAATTATGTAAGGAACTCTCATTAATTCTGCATCTTTGACTTTTGACTGGACAGTTGTTGATTCAAAATCGCAATCAATTCGCAAATCTAAAATCTTTTCCTCTAATTCTTTAATAATCTTTTTTGCATATTCTTTATTCCTGTCTGTGAAACTCAAAACTCTCACTTGAACAGGTGCTAACCACGTCGGTAATCTGCCGTTTGTGTGCTCAAGCAAAATTCCGATAAATCTCTCCAAACTTCCGTAAATTGTCCTGTGAATCATAACAGGTCTTTTTCTCTTGCTATCCTTGTCAATATATTCCAATTCAAATCTTTCAGGCATTGCAAAATCAAGTTGAATTGTCGCACATTGCCAATTTCTGTTCAAAGAATCTTTTATATGAAAATCTATCTTCGGTCCATAAAACGCGCCCTCGCCTTTATTTATTGAAAATTTAATTTTTGTTTTTTTCAGAACTTTTTCCAAAGTTTTCTCAGCAATATCCCAAACATCATCACTTCCTATTCTTTTTTCAGGACGTGTGGATAACTCAATATGGTCTATTTTCAATCCGAATTTATTATAAAAGAAAATTGCTAAATTAACAACTCCTATAAGTTCATCTTCCATTTGTTTTTCAGTGCAGTAAATATGCGCATCATCCTGGGTGAATTGAATAACTCTAAACAATCCTCCCAAAACTCCTGACAATTCCTGCCTATGAACAATTCCAAGTTCTCCGACGCGCAATGGTAATTCTTTGTAACTTTTCGGTTTGTTTTTGAAAATCAAAATTCCTCCAGGGCAATTCATCGGCTTTACTGCAAAACCCCGTTTTTCATATTCTGTCAAAAAAATATTGTCTCTGTACTTTTCCCAATGCCCAGAAATTTTCCATAATTTATCGTCGAGAATTTGCGGAGTTGAAACTTCCTGATAATCATTCTCCTTGTGAACTTCTCTCCAAAATTCAATTAATTCATTTTTTATAATCAAACCATTATTATGCCAAAAAACCATCCCTGGTGCAGCTTCTGAAAAAGAAAATAAATTCATCTGTTGCCCTAAAATCCTGTGGTCGTTTTCTTTAAGTTTAGAAGTATCTAATTTTGTTTTTGAAATTTCTCTAAGAAGATTTTTATAATTTATTTGTTCTTCTTTTAGTATGATTCTTTTTTGGGTTGGGTGGGAGGGAATGACTCCAATCTCCCTCGACAATTCGCTTAACGGATGCCCTTTAACTTTCAACTCAAATTCTTTATAATAGCCAAAAGGAGCCCTGACAACATTAAATGTTTTCTTTAATTCTTTTTCAGCATTTTTCAAAATGTCAACAGCAATTTCCGGCGACGCCAAATCCGATGACAAATGAGCATAAGGATAAAGAACAATATTTTTTACTTTAACTTGTTTTGCAATATCCTCAACATTTTTAACAAATTCTTTCACAGAATTCACAATCTCATCTCCTTTTTCAACTGCAGTCAAAACAACCAAAACTTCGTCAATCTTGCTTCCTTTTTTTTCTTTTTCAGAAAGTTCTTCTACACTTTTCAGCGCCTTTTTCAAAGGTTTAAAACTAATATAATCGCAGTGAAGACTTAAAAGTTTCATAACTAAACAAAGAGAAAGATGTTTTTAAAATTAATGTAATCATCACAGCAATCTTTAAATACATTGATTTTTTCAAAACTTAATTTCAATTGTAAAAATGAAAAAAGAGTTAAAAAATAATTTGAAAAAAATAACCTCTCGATTCTTAATTGGAACTTTAGTAATAGTTACACCTTCTTTAACTTTCCCTTCAAAAGAAAAATTCTCTGAAACCAATAATTCTGCTAAAATTGAATATCTCGTCTATAAAACAGAAGATTATATTTTTTCAATTAAAGAAATTTTAGATTTTGCAAAATACTCAAAAAAAGAAAATTATGTTTTAAGCGGTATAAACCCCCTGCATCCCATATATAGAAATGCTCTTTTAAACAAAGTTTATGCAAAAGTAAAACTCCCAGATTATATTACTAAAGGTTATATCAAAAATCTTATCGAATGTGAATCATCTTGGGACCCTGCAGTGGTTAGTAAAGCTGGAGCAAAGGGTTTGGGGCAATTAATCAAAAAAACTTGGAACGATTCTGAAAAAGAAATTTCATATGAAAAAGGCGTTTTTATTCCTGAAAAAAATTTGGAAGTTTCATTGAAATATCTAAACTGGCTGAATGAATATCTTCAAAAAAATCATAATGACTGGCAAAAAGTATCAACTTCAAAAAAATTGGATTTGATTTCTGCAGCATATAACGGAGGAATCACACGACTTAAAAAAAATAAATGGAATATTCAAAAAATGCCGAGGGAAACAAGAAAATATGTAAAGAAAATAAATGAAAAAATGAATAGTTATAATTAATAATTTTCTATCTAGAATTTTAAATTAAAATTTATTTTTCACAGGCACATATCATTTCTAAATCCATTTAAGAAGAGTTAGTCCTGCTCCTGCTCACATACACCTTTTATACAAGAATAACCAGAAGAACATTCACTGTCTTCTTCACATTGCTCACATACATTGTTTACACAATAACCAGAAAAACATTCACTATATTCTTCACATACTTCACCATTTGCTTTCAAAGAATTTCCTTCTGGCTCTTCTACTATTTCTTCACAAAACCTTGATTCATCGGGGCATTTAATTTGTTTCCCATAATTTTCTTGAAAACATGCAAAGTCTGAATCATCAATGAAATTGTCATCGTTATAATCTGCAAAAGCATTATAATTAGTATCACCTAATTTTGAATTTTGATAAGAAACAAAAATAGCAAAATCAAGAAGATTGACATTAGTATCATTATTAAAATTAGAACATCCACCTGTAATAACAGGAGCTTGCCCTAAACCTAAAAGATTCTCAACCCACATAACAATTTCTTGTATTAAATTAGCATTTACACATTTTCCTGAAGCACACGTATTGCTTTCACATTCATCACTACCTTCACAATTTGAACCGTCTAATAATTGTTCTTCTAAATTTCCTGAAAAACTACAATACTTTTTTTCTACTCTTGTTCCATAGAAAAGACATTTATCTTCGTAAAAACATCCATCACAAACTTCTTTTTCATTTAAATTTTCTACATTTCTTTTCCACATCATACAAGCACCGTCTTCACAACCATCTTCACATTCAAAAGCAAAATCTTGAACAAAAGTAATATCATTTTCGCAATAATTTTCATAAAGGGTGTGCCCATTTGCATCACAATAATCTTCTACTGTAATATTACTTTCAGTATTTGTAGTTTTGCCTTTCAAATAATAATTTTTCCCTTCTGTATCAAAACACGTTTTTATACATGCTCCGTCTTGACATTCATTTTCACACACATAGTTAAAATTCTGAATAAGATTATTATTTGGATCACAATATTGTTCATAGAGGGTATTTCCCTCTGTTCCTCCGCAATAATCTGTCACACTTATTGCCCCTTTTGTCGCAGTTCCTTTTATATTAAAATATCCCCCGTCGGTATCTGTACAAATTTGATTTGTAATATTAATAACAGAAGTATTTGTAGAAGTATTAGTAGTAGGATTTATACATCTCCCATTTTCACTATATTTATATCCCCAACTAGGACAAGATACAACAGAGCTTCCACAAGATAGAGAATTGATAGGATAGGTAAGTCCATAACAATAATATTCAACAAGAGTATAATTATCTAAAGTAGGAGAATAATCATAATATGTTCCTGTTTTATCAGTACAAGTGCCTTTTGTTGTTAATCCTTCAGGCATTCCTCCGTCGGTATCTGTGCAAGTTGTATTTAATATTGGTTGAGAAACTGTTTGATTAGTAGTATTTGCCGGTGGAGTATTTGTTCCATTTGCAGAAGTTGAAAAAATACAAGCACCATTACTACAACCATTTGAACAAACATAATTAAAGTTTTGATATAAAATTCCTCCAGGAGTACAGTAATGTTCATAAAGAGTATTTCCAGAACAATAATCTGTTACAGAAATTGTTCCTTTTGTTGTAATTCCTTTAATATAAAAAGTTTTTCCACCGTCGCTGTCAACACAACTTGTGCTTGTGGCAGAAGTTCCTGTATTAGAACCTGTAGAACCAGTAGTTCCTCCAGTAGAACCACTAGAAGAATCATTTGTTGATGAATTAGTAGGAGGTGTAGGATTTTGAGGAGTTTCAGTTCCCCCTTCAGTATCTGCTTGACATGCACTATTACATGTACAATAAGATTCTCCTCCAGAATTGTATGTTCCATCAGAATTACATTTATATGTACTACCAACTGATCTCATATTACATCCTGAACTAGCTCCGCACTCTGATGAACAAACATTATAATCTGTTCTTAAACCTCCATTGCATACAATAGCTTTTCCAGTAATTTTATCTAAAAAATTTCCAAACCATCCAGCAGAAACAAACGAGATAGAAATAATTAATACCAACAAAAAAATTAACATCAACCCTTTTTTCATAATAATAATAATAATTTCAATATTTATAAATATTCTTATTCATTCAATAAACTCCCCTAACCTCTTCTTCGCCTCTTCTCTCTTCTTCTGGTGTTCTTTCAAGAAATCATTTATTTTCTTTATTAAATGAAAACATTATCTTCCCATGTTTTACCTTTTTAAGAACTGTAATCATTTTTTTATATTCTGTAATTTTAAATTTATGAGTTATAACCTTTTTTAATATATCGTTGTTCTTTTTTACTAATTTTATAGCCCACTTAAAATCTTCTGGAACATAACCTAATTGGGTTACCAAAGTTATTTCCTTTTTAACTAACTTTGAAACATCAAAGAAAAAATCTTTTACCATACATCCACTTTCTATAACTACCCCTTTAGGCTTAACTGCTTTCACAGAATAATCTAGTGATCCAATATTTCCTCCAGCATCCATAACTATATCATATTCACTTTTAATCTCTTCTGTAGGAATATTTTTTTCATAAAATTCATCAATAATTTCTTTTATCAAATTTGCTTGTTCTCTATGTCCTGTAATTCCTATTATTTTTGCTCCTTTAGATTTAGCATGAATTGCAGATAGCATTCCTATCGGCCCAGAACCTATTATCAAGATTTTTTTATTTTTTAAATCAACTCTATTAAGTGCTTTGGTACTAGCCATAGTTTCTATCAAAACAGCAACATTATCATCTATCTCTTTAGGAATCTCAAAGAGTAGAGTATTCCTTGGCAAAGGTGTATATTCACCAAAACCCCCTGCCATCGGTTTTCTTGTTGTAATACCAAACAATTGATTTTTTAAACAAATATTTTCCATTCCATTTAAACAATTTACACATTTTTTACATGGCAAAATTGTTGGCCAAGTAACTCTTTTTCCATCAACAATTCCTACATTTTCATGACCTAAAATAATCGGAAGTTTCAATTTTAACGAGCCATTTATTGCATGCTTATCTGTTCCACAAAGACCACTGTAAAGCATTTTTGCATAAGGTTGAGATGTAGATAACTCTATTTTCACAATCCTTAACTTTCCTTTCTTACTTAATTCCAATGCATTATACTTTATTATTTTATTCATTTAATCATCCATTAATTTGTCTGCGAGTTTCTTTGCCTTTAAAAAATTTTTCTTATATTCTCGTTGATGATCTTTTAAGAGATTTTCAACAACATTACAAGCTTTATCAATTGCTAAATTATTTGCTTGTCTTTTATCAGAAAGTCCGATAATTTTTTTAATAATCAAATCATCTTCACAATACCATTCAAGAATATTAAATGCAGTATTTTGAAATAATTCCATATCTCTATTTTTTAATTTTATTAATTTAGACTTAGCTATCTCTGGTTTATCGATTAAAAGAATACTATTTTCTGGCATGCTTTTACCCATTTTTGATCCATTCAATCCTGTAATCATTTTGTTATAAGTTATACTAGGAATATAAAAGTTCTTTCCTAACAAAGGAATAATTTCTTTTACAAGAACAAAATGGCTTATTTCATCTATTCCTAAATTAATTAATGTACTTTCATAATTTAATGCTTGAGGATATAAAATGTCTGCTACCATAACTAAAGAAGAATAAATTTCTCCCAAATTTAATTTCCTATCATATATCTTTTCTAAATCTTCTAAACTAATTTTTCCAGTAAATAAACTTGCTTCTTTTAATACTTCTAAATTTTTGGTTTGTAGATATATTAAAGTATTTTTTGGAGAAAGACCTGCTGCAAAAAAGTGAGCTAAAAAATCAATTAAAATAGTTTT
>Ga0315289_10012074_pt1 | contig 12203 bp, 13 predicted proteins | sample YL17G11_40_MG_FD_203452 | JGI IMG/M metagenome (GOLD analysis project Ga0315289, IMG submission 203452) | Sediment microbial communities from Yellowstone Lake, YNP, Wyoming, USA - YL17G11_40 | ecosystem: Environmental > Aquatic > Freshwater > Lake > Sediment | place: USA: Wyoming | collected...
CTGACTCATCGTGATAATGTCCCTTTCTGCCATCCTGCCTCCTCTCCAAAACAGGCAGTTTAGCACTCATGAAATAGGACATTTCTACTTTGCTCTAATAGGACATTATCACTTTGCTGTTACAGAGGATAATCAAAAAAGAAACGACTGTAAATCTATAGCACCTTAAGTGATTACCATATAGCGAAAGCCCGCTTGGAGAGAGAAATATAAAAAGAATAACGCCGGAAATCAGCGGCGGTTATCAGCTGTCCACGGGACTGATTTATTAGGCTGTTTAACGATTAACCGATATTTTCCCCTCATTATACTTATGAATCAACATTGAGATAAGGGATTGATACGGTATGCCTTCTTCAATTGCTTTCGCACGAATTTTTTTTAAATCTCGTTCAGTCATTCTGATATTGATTCTCTTCCGTTTATTCAGGCTGTAGAGAGCATATTCCTGGTATTGCTTTTTTTCTTTTTTAGTGAGATCAGAAACCCATTCCTCATTTTCAAGTGATTTTATCAATTCCTTCTCGTCTTTATCCATATGTGATGCTTTCTTCATTTTTTGCCTCCTAAATACTTCTTTGTTACTTTGCTGAATAACAATGATTCTTGTTTCTGTCAAATCGTATTTACAGAAAAGCAACGATTTTAAATTCATAACTCCTATAGTGATTCCAAAATAGGTTTTTTATGCCTTTCTATTTTTAGAAAGGATTAGCGGAAGTCTTCAACCTGAGTTTCTCATATCTAAATTCCTGGGACGTTCCACCTAAGGCACGCATATTAATCTCTGCAAATTATTAGAGCCATTCGTTATTTAACATTGACAATAGTAAAATATATGCTATCTTTTTTCCCTTAATTATTTTCATTGATTGATGGAAGAAAAGAGAGCGTTTGAGCCAAGAATTGTTGCTTTCTGCTGTAACTGGTGCAGTTATGCCGGTGCAGATCTTGCCGGAGGAATGCGCCTGAAGTATGTCCCCAATATCCTTCCCATCCGCGTGATGTGCAGTGGAAGGATCTCTCCCCATTTTATCCTCAAGGCATTTCAAAAAGGAGCGGATGGGGTTCTGGTAACCGGCTGCCACATCGGCGACTGTCATTACATGAAGGGCAATTATATTACCGCCAAGAGAGTGGCTATACTGAGGGACCTCCTGGGTTTTGTTGGTATTAACCCGGAACGGCTGAAGCTGGAATGGATTGCCGGTTCAGAGGGTGAAAAGTTCGCACGGGTGGCAAACGAATTCACAGAACAGATCAGGAAACTGGGGCCGTCACCTGTGCCTGATATTCCGTACAATGCATAAGGGTTAATTTTCGTGGATGCGCTGAGAAGTAAGGTCGAGGAACTTTTGAAGAGCGGGGAAATCGCCGGATTCCTCGGCATGAGGCTTGTTCACCAGCACCCCTATCCTCACCTCTTTACACTTAAGGATATTGACCTTCTCTCAACACTGACCATAGGTGATGTCCGGTATCCACTGGCAAAGATAATTCTTGATATCGCACGTGCATACAGAGATGCAAAGCTCGGCATCATGGTCAGGGGGTGTGATGAAAGCGCCCTGTTCGAACTTTTCAAAAATTTCCAGCTTGATCCTGAAAAGGTAGTAACCCTTGGGGTAGCCTGTCCTGCCGAACAGGGAGAAAAGTGTCAGTGCCCCAGACCGAATCCTCTCAATATGATAGCAGGAGAGAAAAGAGAGGTTGTGGCAGACAGGTCTGACCTGAAAAAAATTGAGGAGATGGGGGAAAACGAGAGATATCAGTACTGGATGAGCCAGTTCGGAAAGTGTATCAAGTGTTATGGCTGCCGGAATATATGTCCGGTCTGTTTCTGCGAAGTCTGTACCCTGGAACACGAAAGTCTTATCCAGAGAGGGGAGATACCTCCCGAGGTTCCAAACTTCCACCTGGTCAGGGCTTTTCACATGGCTGGAAGGTGTGTCGATTGCGGACTCTGCGAAGAAACCTGCCCGGCAAGAATCCCTTTAAGGACCCTCTACCGGAAGGTACGTGAGATCGTGAAGACACATTTTGATTACCTTCCCGGCCAGGACAGCGAGAGCGTACCGCCGCTTCAGTTGCTGGGGGACGGAAGCTTTGAAATCAGCGAAAAATGAGCTGTAAGAGGTAACCGAGTGGATTACCGTACCGTACCTACAACCTGTGTATACTGTGGATGTGGCTGTGAGCTTGTCCTCAAGGTGCTCGATGGAAAGATTTGCGGTGTTCTCCCCGGCAAGTCCCAGGATGTGAGCCGGGGAAGACTCTGCATCAAAGGGTGGACTGCCCATGAATTTGTAGACAGTGAAAAGAGACTGAAGAAGCCGCTAATAAAGAAGGGGAATGAACTGGTCGAAGCGAGCTGGGATGAGGCGCTGAATACCATTGCCTCAAAACTGAGATCTATCAGGGAAGAATCCGGTGCGGACAGCATAGCTGTCCTCTGTTCGGCAAAGGCAACCAATGAGGATAACTACCTTCTTCAGAAGTGGGCCAGGGCGGTAATCGGCACGAACAATGTAGACCACTGTGCCCGTCTCTGACACTCATCCACAGTCGCCGGTCTGGCGGCTGCTTTTGGCAGCGGGGCGATGACCAATTCTATTGACGAGCTTGAGGATGCCGACTGCATATTCATCATAGGATCGAACACGACCGAGGCGCATCCCTTGATTGCAACCAGGATCATCCGGGCAAAGGAGAAGGGGGCAAAGCTCATCGTTGCGGATCCGAGGACAATTCAGCTCAGCTACTATGCTGACGTGAATGTGCACCAGAAGCTGGGTACCGATGTTGCGCTGATCAACGGGATCATGCATGTTATCCTCTCGGAAGGATGGGAGGACAAGGAGTATGTAGCAAGCCGGACTGAAGGATTTGAAGAACTGAAGAAAACGGTATCGAAGTATGACCCGAAGACAGTTTCCGGGATAACCAGTATCCGGGAAGAGGATATCCGAAAAATCGCAGAGCTCTATTCCCGGTCAAAGAAATCTTCTCTTGTCTATGCAATGGGTATTACCCAGCATACAACTGGCGTGGACAATGTTAAGTCCCTGGCAAATCTTGCCATGCTCTGCGGCAAGGTAGGGATCGAGAGCGGAGGAGTTAATCCGCTCCGCGGACAGAATAATGTTCAGGGTGCTTGTGATATGGGTGGACTGCCCAATGTATATTCAGGCTACCAGGCTGTGGGAGATGAGAATAGTGCAAATAAATTTGAAGAGGCCTGGAAGGCTCCCCTTTCAAGGAAGCCGGGCATGACCATCATGGAGATGTTCAGTGGTGCAGAGGAGGGGAAGATAAAAGCAGTGTATATTATGGGTGAGAACCCCATGGTAAGCGACCCCAATCTCGGACACGTTGAGCACGCCCTGAAATCACTGCAATTTATCGTAGTCCAGGACATGTTTTTGACTGAAACGGCTCAGCTTGCTGATGTGGTGCTGCCGGGTTCATCCTTTGCAGAAAAGGATGGCACCTTTACCAATACCGAGCGGAAGGTTCAGCGGGTGAGAAAGGCTATCGAGCCCATGGGGGAGTCAAAGCCTGACTGGCAGATTGTCTGTGAGCTTTCAGGGGCCATGGGTTATCCGATGACCTACAGTTCACCCTCAGAGATCATGGACGAGATCGCGCGGCTCACGCCCAGCTATGGCGGAATCTCTTACGACCGCCTGGAAGGAAATGGGCTTCAGTGGCCGTGCCTCAACAAAGAGCACCCGGGCACAAAGTTTCTCCATAAGGAAAAGTTCACCCGGGGGCTGGGGCTGTTTTCTCCGATTGAGCACAAGCCCCCTGCTGAATTGAGCGACGATGAATTTCCCTTCCTGCTTACGACTGGAAGGTCTTTTGTCCATTATCACACAGGAACGATGACAAGAAATTCGCCCTCGCTCGCAAGTGAGATGGAGGAAGGATACGTAGAGATTCATCCGGAAGATGCAGAAAGGCTCGGAATAGGGAAAGAGATGGTGAAGGTAGTTTCCCGCAGGGGGACGATTAATATCAGGGCAAAGATAACCAGCCGGGTGGAAAAGTGGATCGTGTTCATACCATTCCACTTTGTTGAGGCGGCTGCCAATGTACTTACAAACGATGCCCTGGATCCAATCGCCAAGATACCTGAATATAAAGTCTGTGCTGTCAGGATTGAGAAATTAAATTAAGTCCAAATGTCAATTAAATGAAGATAAGAGGAATTCAGAAGTCAGAAGCCAGAAGTCAGAATATAATATCTTGTCTCCTGAATTCTGTCTCCTGTATTCTATCTTCTCCCCATTTGTCATTTGGATTTTGGAATTTGGATTTATGAAATAGATAGAGGAACGAAGGAATGGCAAGGGTAGGGGTTTTTATCTGTCACTGCGGGACGAATATTGCAGCCAAGGTTGATGTCCTCAGGGTGGTGGAAGATGCCAGGAAGCTTCCTGATGTTATCTGGGCTGAGGAGCTCAAGTATTCATGTGCTGACTCAGGTCAGAATGCCATTAAGGACGCTATCAAGGACCATAATCTGGACAGGGTGGTGGTTGCCTCCTGTACCCCCCGGATGCACGAGATAACCTTTATGAGGTGTATCGAGGCAGCAGGGCTCAACCCCTACATGTTTGAAATGGCGAATATTCGTGAACAGTGCAGCTGGGTGCATCTGAATAATGAACAGGCTACAGAAAAAGCTATTTACCTGACCAGGATGGCGGTGGGCAAGGCGAGGAGGCTGGAAACCCTCATCCCCATGAGGGTGCCTGTGGAAAAAAAAGCCCTGGTCATAGGCGGGGGTATTTCAGGAATCCAGACCGCTCTCAATATCAGTGCAGCCGGTTATAAGGTTATCGTCGTTGAGAAACTTCCCAGCATCGGCGGGAGAATGGCGCAACTGGGAAAGACATTTCCTACCCTCGACTGTTCGGCCTGAATACTCACCCCGCGGATGACGGAGTCATCCCACGATCTAAATATAACGCTCCTTACCTATACAGAAATTGAGTCTGTAAAGGGTTCCATTGGAAACTTTGAAGTAACCATCCGGAAGAAGGCACGCTCGGTTAACATGTCAAAGTGTACGGGCTGCGGGGAGTGCCGTGAGAAGTGCCCTCAGAAGAAAATCCCCAATGAGTTTGACCTCGGGCTCGGCAAAAGGACTGCCATTTATATCCCCTTTACGCAGGCAGTCCCCAATGTCCCGGTGATTGACCGGGAAAACTGTATCTACTTCACCAAAGGAAAGTGCCAGGTCTGTTCAAAAGCATGTCCTACCGGCGCTATAGACTATGAGCAGAAGGATGAGCTGATCACAGAGAAGTTTGGCGCCATTGTCGTTGCCACCGGTTTTTCGATGTTTGATTCAAAGGCGTACGGCGAGTATGGCGGAGGCAGGTTCAAGAACGTGATTTCCTCACTCCACCTGGAAAGGATGCTTGACAGTTCCGGACCAAGTGCTGGCAAGGTGGTAAGGCCGTCGGACGGGAAAGAGCCGCATGACGTTGTTTTCCTGCAGTGCGTTGGTTCCAGAGATGAATCAAAGGGATTGCCTTATTGCTCACGGATTTGCTGCATGTACACTGCCAAGCATGCTTTGCTCCTGAAGGATCATAACCCCGAGAGCCAGTCCTATGTCTTTTACATAGATATCAGGGCAGGGGGGAAGAATTATGAGGAATTTGTAAAACGGACCCAGAAGGAGTACGGCGCAATCTACATCAGGGGGAGAGTCTCGAGGATTTATGAAAAGGGCGATAAAATGGTCGTGTGCGGGGCCGATACCCTGACAGGAACATCCGTTAAAATTGAAGCGGACCTGGTGGTGCTGGCTACTGCCATGATCCCCAACCCTGATGCTGCTGAACTCGCTCAAAAACTGCACATCCCTTATGACAAATATGGTTTCTATACAGAGGTTCATCCCAAGCTCCAGCCGGTTGAGAGCGTGACGAAGGGAATTTTTCTGACCGGCCCGTGCTCTTTCCCCAAGGATATTCCTGATTCAGTCGCTATGAGCGGTGCAGCTTCTGTGGGGGTATGCGCGGTATTATCCAAGGATGAACTGATCGTTGAACCGAAGATTGCCTGGGTTGACGATGAGCGGTGCACCGGCTGCTTAAACTGTGTCAAGGTTTGCCCGTTCGATGCGATTGAAACACGGGAGGTCGACGGCGTACAGCATGCCCGGGTGATCGAGTCTCTCTGCCAGGGTTGCGGAAACTGTGCCTCTACCTGCAGGGTAAAAGCGGTTACGGTCAGAGGGTTCACCGATGAACAGGTGTATGCGCAGATAGAAGCATCCATGGGGAAGGTGTAACCGTATGCAGGGTGATGCTCACGCTTTCAGGAATCTGATACTGAAACATTCAAGTGAAGATGTGGGAAAGTGTATCCAGTGCGGGAAATGCACGGCCGGATGCCCCCTGACTTTTGAAATGGAGTTCATGCCCAATCAGATACTTGAGCTGATCCGGACCAATCAGGAGGAAAAGGTACTGCGTTGCAATACGTTCTGGTTCTGCGTCTCCTGTCAGACCTGCTCAGTGCGGTGTCCTGAAAACATTGATATTGCAAAAATCATGAATACCCTGCGCAAGCTGAACATCGAGAAGGGAATGAAGCCATCTCCGGGGGGGGTGGTTACTTTCAATAAGGTTTTCCTGGATTCTATTAGGAGCTACGGCCGGGTTTATGAGCTGGGGATGGTTATGAAGTATAACCTCATGACCGGTCAGCCACTGAAGGATGCGAGCTTTGGGCCTGCCATGTTTATGAAGAGGAAAATAGCACTTCTCCCCCACCGGCTGAAGGAACTTCCTCTGATAAAAACACTGATGGCAAAGAGCAGACGTCTCATGGAGTAGCATTTTCTGGAGATGATCATGGATTGTGGTTACTACCCTGGCTGTTCATTGAAGAGTACCTCGACGGAATACGATACGAGCGTACGCTTGATGTGTGAAAGTTTCGGGGTAAACCTGGTGGAAATAGAAGACTGGAACTGTTGCGGCGCAAGTCCGGCCCATGCCATGAACGAAGAGCTCTCCCTGGCACTGCCGCTCAGGAATCTCATCCAGGCTGAGCGACAGCACCTCAAAACAGTTCTTTCGCCCTGCCCGGCATGTCACAGTCACATGTCTCTCTCTCACAAAGAAACAGAGAAGAATAGTGCTTTTCAGGAACGAATGAAAGAGTTGCTGAAGGGCGAATACGCCGGTGGTGTGACCTTGCGGCATCTGGTTGATTTTTTGTACCGTGATATCGGAGTGGAAGCAATCCGTTCCAGGGTCACAAGGCCTCTGGAGGGACTGAAAATTGTCTCCTACTACGGCTGTTTAAACCGGCTTCCGGCGATAGAGATAGAAGACAGGGAAAACCCTGTCATGATGGATGAAGTCATCGAGGCCTTAGGTGCTGAGAGCGTTGACTGGTCGCACAAGGTTGAGTGCTGTGGAGCAGGTTTTGCTCTCACCAAGACCTCTGTTGTTCACCGGTTGGTAAAGGAAATTTTAGAAGCTGCAAAGATGGCAGGGGCTAACGGTATTGCTGTTGTCTGCCCGCTCTGTCAATCGAATCTGGACATGAGGCAGATAGAGCTGGAGAGAAGAGGAGAGGGTCCTTTTGCGCTTCCCGTTGTTTATCTCAGCCAACTGGCTCTTTTAGCCCAGGGACGAAAACCTGAAGAACTTGGTTTTAAGAAACACCTGGTGAGTCTGTCGAATATGTTATTGGCATTATCGTTATAGCCCTGCGTTGTCTCTCCCCTCTCTCTGTACAGAATACAAACAAAAGGGTAGTAGCCATCCAACGGTAAGGAAGTAAATGAAGATAGCGGTAACTGGTAAAGGCGGCGTCGGAAAAACAACACTTGCTGCATCGCTTGCACATGCATTTGTAGCATTGGGCTACTCGGTTGTTGCCGTGGATGCTGACCCCGATACGAATCTCGCGGCAACGCTCGGGTTCCCTGCCCCTGAGACGATAAGGCCCTTAGTCGAGATGAAAGATTTGATTGAAGAAAGAACCGGTGCCAAGACGGGTTCTCTCGGCGCACTGATTAAGCTCAATCCCAAGGTAGATGATCTCCCTGAAAAGCTCTTGAGAGAGCACGGCGGGATGAAGCTCATGGTGATGGGTACCGTCAAAAAGGGAGGGAGTGGATGTGTCTGCCCTGAGAGTGTTCTTTTGAGGGCGCTCATTCAGCATCTCTTGCTTGCACGGAACGAGATGGTCATACTTGACATGGAGGCGGGCATAGAACACCTGGGCAGAGGAACAGCTAAGGCTGTTGACATGCTGCTGATCGTGGTGGAGCCTGCTAAAAGGAGCTTGGAGACGTCATATCGCATCAGGGAATTGGCAGGACATCTGGGACTGAAGAAGATCGGAGTAGTAGGAAACAAAGTGAGGAATGAAGAAGAAAGATTATTTCTCAAGGATAACCTGAGAGATTTTCACCTGTTAGGATTCTTGCCCTACAGTGAGAGCATCGTGGAAGGATATCAGAAGGATATGGTCCCCTGGAAAGCAAGCCCTGAAGTATACCAGGAGGTTGAAAAGGTTGCCCTGGAAATCCAGAAGAACTGGTTGAATAAAGAGAGTGTGCCGTGAACATCCTCATTATAGGCGGAGGCGCTATTGGGAGTCTTTTTGCACACTTTCTGATACAATCAGGACAGCGGGTTACGATGCTGGAGAGCAATGGGGAACGGGTTGAGAAAATCACAAGAGATGGTTTGACAATAGAAAGTGAACGGGGTGTGAGCACAGTCCGTGTCGAGATCTTTACAAGTCCTAATGAAATAGGCGAAGCTGACTTTGTAATCCTGTGTGTGAAGTCCTACGATACAGAAAAGGCTGTTCAAGAAGTAGCGCCCTTTCTCAAAAGCGGCACGACTGTTTTGACTGTCCAGAATGGCCTGGGGAACGTTGAAATAATTGCTCGAGCCGTAGGAATGGAAAATACCCTGGGTGGAATAACTGCTCACGGAGCCACGGATCTCGGATCAGGAAAGGTCCGTCATGCAGGCAGGGGAGAAACGGTTATCGGGGCACTCTCTAAAGAATCCAGAGAGAAAGCGGTAGAAATCGCTTCCCTGCTAAATGGAGCAGGAATAGAGACTGCTCTTACCGATGACGTCGAGGGAATACTGTGGAGTAAAGCCCTCATCAATGCAGCTATTAACCCGCTGACTGCTATTCTCCGTTTGCGGAATGGCGAACTCCTTGAGTATCCGGAAACAAGGGAGATCATGCGGAGTGCAGTTGAAGAGGCGGCAGCAGTTGCAAAAACAAAGGGTATCCAGGTAAAATGGCCCGACCCGGTCGGCCAAACGGAAAGGGTGTGTCAGGCGACGGCGATTAATTATTCATCGATGCTCCAGGATGTTTTGAATCACAAGAGAACGGAGATTGATTTTATCAACGGTGCAATAGTCCGGGAGGGTGAGTCTCTGGGCATACCTGTCCCTGTAAACAAAACGCTCACGCTCCTGGTAAAGGCAATGGAAGCTATCAATCTTAAAAAGAACTAATACAAACGCATTAAATGCTATTACATTGTCATTGCGAGCGACCAACGGGAGCGTGGCAATCTCACCTCATAAACAAAAGATTGCTTCGTCGTTTCACTCCTCGCAATGACGCTTTACTTAATGTGTTCGTATTAGGAGCGACATCACGAAAGGATTTCTGACAAAGGAAGAGATTGATCCTCAGGGGATCTTCTAGCAGTATTGAAAACCAAAATATAATTCTCTCATGAATTTGCTTGACAAGCTCTTAGGGGCTGTGTTAATTTTTTACTGAATGAGTAATCATTCATTCTCTACTGAGAGCAGTGAGATCGACCAGAGAAAATTCATGAGGCAACATGAAGTCAGAGGATAAACACAGGAAGATCATTCAGGCTGCAATAAAAGTCTTTGCCCGGAAAGGGTTCTATAATGCACGGGTATCTGAGATTGCCAGAGAAGCAAATGTAGCAGACGGTACGATCTACCTCTACTTTAAGAATAAAGATGACATTCTCATTTCGCTCTTTGAAGAAGAGATGATAAAGATAATCAAAAACATGAAGGACGACCTTGCCAAGCAGAAGGATCCAATCGATAAGATACGGAAGTTTGCAACAAACCACTTAAGCTTAATGACCAGGAATCAGGATCTGGCAGAAGTCCTGCAGGTTGAGTTAAGGCAGAGCAGCAAGTTCATGAGAGATTATGTTAAGGATCATTACATGGAATTTCTCAATATCTTTGCCTCCATCATCAAAGAAGGCCAGGAGCAGGGCATATTCAGAGAGGATATCAATACCGGTATCGCCAAGAGAGCGTTTTTCGGTGCACTCGATGAAATGGGGAGGTACTGGGTACTTTCCACTACCAGAAAGCATAGCATTGCAGAATCTGCCAAGCAGATCAGTGAAATATTTATTCGGGGCATGATGAAAAATTCTGCAAAGGTGAAAGGGAAGACAGCCTGAAAAAGCATCACGTAAAGATGGTCAGATTTCATTAACCAGAGGAGGATAACGTGAACAGTATCGTGTGTTTAAAACAGGTCCCTGATACAGAAGCACAGATCAGGATCAAGCCGGATGGATCCGGCATAATCACGCAAGACATAAAGTACATCATCAACCCGTATGACGAGTTTGGTGTAGAAGAAGCCCTGAAAGTGAAAGAAAAATTCGGAGCAGGGACGGTGACCCTTGTCAGCATGGGTCCACAGCGGGCAATAGAATCAATCAGGATGGCATTAGCCATGGGCGCTGACAAGGCAATCCACCTGGATGATCCTGCCTTTGAAGACGGCGATGCCTACACGACAGCAAAAGTCCTTGCCCAGGCGATTAAAGGGTTGGAATACGACATTATCTTCTGCGGAAGGCAGGCCATTGATGACGACCTTGCACAGGTCGGGTCTGCTCTGGCTGAGATGCTGGCCATACCCCAGATATACCTGGTTACCAAGGTTGAAGTGGCATCGGATAAGAAGAAGGCAAAAGTGAACAGGCAGATCGTTGGTGGCGAGGAAGTAATCGAAACCACTCTCCCGGCTGTTCTTACCTGCCAGAAAGGCCTGAACGAGCCTCGGTATGCTTCTCTCCCCGGAATTATGAAGGCGAAGAAAAAAGAGGTAAATACCATGAACGCGGCTGCACTCGGAATCGATCCAAATTCAGCTGGCAAGGCCGGGGCAAAGTGCAGGATACTGAAAATGTATTCACCACCTGCAAGGAGCGCAGGGAAAATCGTTACCGGCGCTGACGCTACCGAAACTGCTCATCAACTTGCAAAACTTTTGCGCGAAGAAGCAAAGATTATCTAACAGTTTGCTGATAAAGCAACTTTTGTAAGGCTGATCAAAAATGTCCAGATGCAAGGCACCCGAAATCCTGAATAAGACCGAAGGCCGCTCCTGCGGTAAATTCTATCGTAAGAACGACCAAAAGTTTTATCGAGGGGAATCCGCCATGGCGGACAGATGGGCGTTTTTCAGTAGCCTGCTCTAAGGGGAGAAAGGAGATAAATCATGGCAAAGGGTATGTGGGTCTTTGTTGAACATAAAGATGATAAAATCAGGAAGGTAACCTTTGAGATGCTCTCTGAGGCTCGAAAGTTAGCTGATCAGAAGGGCGAAGAACTCTGCGCAGTGGTCCTCGGCAACAACATAGGATCATTTGTAGAAGTAATCGGACAGTACGGTGCTGACAAGATTTATGTATTAGAGAACGAATTGCTCAGCCAATATACGACTGATGGATATGCAAAGGCTCTGGCTGACCTGGCCAAGGAGCAGCAGCCATCTATCCTGCTTTTTGGGGCGACGGTTATTGGTAAGGACCTTTCACCCCGGGTTGCAACACGGCTGGGAGCAGGGCTGGCAACTGACTGTGTAAAAATTGGGTTGGACAGTGAAGGGAAGCTTACTGCTACCAGGCCCATGTATGCCGGTAAGGTCATAGCAGAAGTCGGTTTCAGCAGCGATACACCTCAGATGGCTTCAGTCCGTCCCAATATTTTTCCTGCTGTTGTGCTGAGTGACTCTCGCAAGGCAGAAGTCATTCGGTTGAAGGCAAACATAAGCGCTGCTGACATCAAGACCACGATCGTTGAAACGATCAAGACAGCAGGAGAAAAGGTTGACCTCACAGAGGCCGACGTCATCGTATCCGGCGGCAGAGGCATGAAAGGCCCTGAAAACTT
>Ga0315289_10012075_pt1 | contig 12203 bp, 12 predicted proteins | sample YL17G11_40_MG_FD_203452 | JGI IMG/M metagenome (GOLD analysis project Ga0315289, IMG submission 203452) | Sediment microbial communities from Yellowstone Lake, YNP, Wyoming, USA - YL17G11_40 | ecosystem: Environmental > Aquatic > Freshwater > Lake > Sediment | place: USA: Wyoming | collected...
CCTTCTCAGAGGCTGTGAAGCAAGAACTGAAGGCTTCTGAGGCCGGAAGAGCGAGATTCCTGCTCCCCCGCCCTCAAGGAACAGCTTCTCAGGCTTCTCAGGTTCAAGAAAAGGAGACAAGACAAAGATGCTCTGAGGACCGAAAGGCCCTGCTGGAGGATGTGGGTGACCACCCTTACGATTGCCTGCAGGGCCGGTATGTCCGGCTCGGTTGGAGCTTCCACAAGGGGAACAGGACAAGGGACGCTCTCATCGCCGAGGGCCTGATGGAAGCGCATGAGGTCAGGCGGCCGGACGGGATGGTGAAGCTACTGTCGCTGACGCCGCAGGGCTGGAAGGAGGGGGGAGGGAAGGATGGCGCCGTATGCCGTTCCTGGCGCCATGGAGGGCTGGAGCACGGGTATTGGGTGCAGGAGGTCGCCAGAGCGCTGCGGCTCAGGGGCTGGACGGTGACGGTGGAGAAGCGGATAGGAGCCGGGAAGACGGTGGACGTCGAGGCGAGGAAGGACGGCAGGCGCATTGCCGTGGAGGTGGAAACGGGGAAGTCCGACGCTGTCGCGAACATACTCAAGGATCTGGAGCACGGTTACGAGGCCGTGCTCTCGGTCGCATTGGACAAGAGGACGGCCGAGAAGATACGGGCACAGATAGCCGTGGCAGGGAATCGGGTTGATGAAAAGGTGGTGGTCACCGATATAGGCCGGCTGGAGCAGGAACTGGCCGCGCTTGATGCACTGGGCACGGCCGGCACGGCGCGGACGATAAGCTTATAAAGCTTTCGTCCCTAAAGAGTGGTGAATGCTTCAAGACTCAGGTGTGTCGGTCGTCAGGGACGAGTCGCCGCTTACGCCTGAGTATCTGCCCGATAAGCTGCTCGGCCGGGAGGAGGCCGTAACCGAGATCTCCTCCTGCCTGACGCCGGCGCTTTCGCGTCGGAAACCGATCCATGTCTGGATCCATGGGCCGTCCGGGTCAGGAAAAACCGCCGCCGCCCGCCTGGCGATCAGACGGCTCGGACAGGCGTCGCCGGCCACAACGGCCTACGTCAGCTGCTGGCGCTATCGGTCCTTCTACTCGGTCCTCGACGCCCTTACCACGGACTTGCATGTCCTCCGGGCTGAAGAGCAGCGCACCGCCGCGCGACTCCGTAGGCTGGAGAAGCACCTGGGCGCCGACCCCTGCATCATCATTCTTGACGACTTGGACGTACCCGCCGTCCGTGAAAGGGAGGACATGCTCTATTCCCTCGCTGCCATCGGCAAGGTCGGCCTCATCTGCATCTCCGCCTCCGAGAAGGCGCTGCTGGAGCTCTCGCAGCGGGTGAGGGCCAGGCTCAACCCGCGCGTGATCGTCCTGAAGCTTTACAGCTCCGGTGAGATCGCGGAGATCCTTCTGGAACGGGCGCAGCTTGCCCTGGCACCGGGAAGCTGGACTGAAAATGCTCTCGCCCGCATCGCACAGCTATCGTCCGGAAGCGCAACCATTGCCATCGAGATCCTCAGGGCTTCGGCCTACGCTGCCGAGGTCCAACACGAGCGCAAGATCAGGCCTTCCCACATTCGGGAGGGACGGAGCACGAGCCTGGCTGCCTGCGAAAGGAGCCTGACCGCCGGGCTCACGCCGCACCACGTGCTGCTCTGGAAGCTCGTCCGCAAGGAAGGCAAGATCCCCTCCGAGAAGCTCCGGAGGGCCTACACTGCGCGCTGCCGGGCGCACAAGGTCGCCCCCATCGCCCCCAGGACCTACTCGAAGTATGTGTCTCACCTCACCCGCATTGGCATGATCCAGCCCGTAGGCCATGACCACGGCTCACGTGTCTTTCAAGCGAGCACGGCGGCGCTTCCGCAATGCCCGTGACAACCTTGAAGCCCGCACGGAGCACCCACCTGCACCGCGGGCTCCGCTTCACGCGCGGCCAGAGGAATGATTAAGGAGGAACAACATGAAGAAAACCAAGCCCCTCGAACGGGGCACAAATGAACGCACCGGAGTGATGTTTGTCTGCCCGAGCTGTCTTGCTCGCTACCAGTATGACGAGGCCGAACTGACCGGCAAGGCGAAGCTCTGCCATTACTGCCGCGTTCCACTCGTGCAGGAAGGCCCGGGGCGGAACAGGTTCCGCTGCCTCCGATGCACCAGGCGCATCGTCACCCCAGAAGGAGTATGGTGCACACACTTCGAGCGCGCGCCGACGCCTGAAGAAGGCTCACAGTGCAGGGAATTCGAGGCCCGCGCGAAACCGCGCAGGGCAAGGAGGTCCACATGAAAGGAAGGATTGAAGGCATCGAGGAAAAGCATGCCAAGAACGGCCGGGCATACCTGCTCCTCTCCATTGACGGCCAGAACTACAGCCTCTGGGACGGCAAGTTGTTCGACACCCTGAGGGAAGGTGATCTGGTCGAGTACAAGTGGAAGCAGTCCGGCGACTACCGGAACATCACGGAGATCGCCCCGGCCGACGGACCGTCCGGCAACGGCCAGCCCGTCCGCGAGGTGCAGATCCTCAAGATGAGCTGCCTCAAGTCGGCCAGCGCTATCCTGGCGAACCTTGGCTGCGAACCCGACGAGCGGGTGGCCTTAACCATCGAGGCCGCTCGCAGGTTCGAGAAGTACGTCACCGGCGACGATAACGAAGAGTAGGCGGCCACCCGCCCGTCACATCGTCCGCCCGGTTCTCATAGTCCTGCGAGGACACAGGCGCCGCGGCGCGGCTGAGCACAGCAGCCTGCGGCGCCATCATGTTCATCTACACCAACTCCATTGTGCGTCATGACCTGCATGCTTGAGCATTCAGATCGGCCATCTGGCCAACGCGAAAGAGAACTCTCAAGGCCAAGTCCGCCCACGCGAGAACGCAAGACCGATATCCTGCGGCCTGTCGCAGGCTCGCAAGTCGCGCCGGCAGGCGGATTCCCTCAGCCCTGGCTCTCGCGACTTCGGGCTGCGCGAGCCGGCTGAAGGTCGAGGCCTCACGGACGAGTGGCCCAGAGCGCCCCTCGGAGTTTATCCCCCCTCTGCGCACTCGCGCTCCTCGTTTCTTCTTCCTCCCACCAAAGAGCATTGCACTCAACGGGAATAGGAAAGAGCTTACCGGCAGGAGGTCTATGGAGGCGCCGGGCTGAGGCAGGGGGAAGGCTTATATACCCGCGCCCCCAAGTATGAAGCATCTGAAGCGGGGCCGGGCGGAAAGGATCTCTGGGCGCGCGCCCGATCATTCCCGCAGACCGGCACCGCCAACTGCGGACGGGCTGGTCGGCCCCGTCGCCCCCACGTCTCTTCGGCATTCTCATGGCTTCGCACGGTACTTCTCACCAGAACGGCCAGCCGGCCAGCGCTAATGCTGGAGGGAACTCTCTTGGCCTCTGGCGCACAGAACGGACGCACCCACCAGTTGAACTGCCACGGAGCCCAGGAAAACGACTCGTGCCGACGGCCGCGCTCGGCCAATACCCCCCGCACTTCTCCGAGTTTGCACGAAATCGAGAAAAGGAGATGAAGTAGATGCAACACTCCTCGCGCGCACTCCCCGTGAGGAAAGAGCCGGTGTCAGGACGCGGCCTCTTCCTCCTCTCTCAGTCGCGAAAGGAACTCCACCATGAACGCGTGGCGCTCCGCCCCCAATCTTTGCCCAGTCTCAGTCAAAAGGAGATCCCTTATCAAGAGCAGCTTAGCCGCAAAGTGCTGAAGCGGCGTCTCATCCGGCGCCATGATGTTGTGTCGGACGACCCGCGGCTTCCTGGGATCATAATCCACACTGCCGATCTGCGCACAGTGCTTCCCAGCAAAAGAGAACGCGCGCGCAATGCCTCTGGCACCGATGGACTCAAGCCAGTCTGCGTCGCGCACCACTCTTGCTTCTATGGTCTTCGGTTCGATGCCTAACAGGAAGGAACTGAACTCGGAGGCGACTATGCAGTGCACGATACCTGTGATCTCATCCTCGTCGAAACCATTGTCGGCGAGGAATGCCGCTGCTGCGTCCGCAGATTCATCCGTGTGAAAATGAAAGGCCTGGTGCTGTCTAGGAGCAAAATCATGGAAGTAGGCTGCCGGAACCACTATCCGGGCATTTGCACCCTCTTGCTCGCAGATCCGTTTGGCGAGACGGACCACACACTGTATGTGGTCATACCGGTGAGCGATGTCCGAAAAGGTCCTTTCCATGTACTGGCGCACGTGCATGGCAATCTTGTCCTCAACGTCCTTTGGCAACATGCGCTTCTTGAAGTGTGTCTTTGGTCCACCAGCCATCAAATTCGCACGAACACGCAACGGAAGTGAGACAAGCGTCCCGTTTCTGTCCTTTGCACGTGTGACGGTTCTCTCGCAAAGAAGAGAAGGAATAGAGGTCTCTTTCATTGCGAAGGTCTCCGCGAAGCAACCACCCCTACACTCGGACCTGGCCTCACAATGCTCGCATTCGGGGGTCAGTCTGAGGAGTTGATCAACGTTCTGGCTGATGACGCTTGCGAATCTCTGAAGTGCGTCCCGGATCTCGCACGGCGCATTCTCAGCTACATTACCGATGGCAAAGCTCCTGGTCCTCTGATACAGGAACGGGCAGCCCACGACGTCCCCGTTTGGCACTATGCAAAAAACGCCCTGAGCGGCCGGGCATTCCTGCAACGGCATAGAGATCGCGGAGAAGTTCACGAATCGCATCTCTATTGGAAGGTCATCCAACCCCCCGATTGCGTCGACGAACTCCCTGACTTGCGCCGGAGGGACTGAGAGATCTGGTCGTGTGTAGCCAATGTGATACGGATTAGCGACGAAGACGGTTCTCAGCGTGGGGACGTCCTTGACTAGGTCTCGAAGCATCTGAGCGTACGCTGGCACGTTCTCAAGGTTGTCCTTTGTGATCAAGGAGGTGCCCTTGATCGGGATACCCCTTTCGCCAACCTGTCGGAGGGTGCTTTTCAGTACCTCGAACTTGGTCTTGCGGTACTCGTACTGCTGGCCAGACATTCCCGCGGGGTCAATGCTGATGTTTACGCCAGAAGGACCATAATCGAGAACCCGAAGGAACGTCTTCCGCGGGAACCCTGTAGTAGAGACCGAGAATGTCGCTCCCAGATCCTTCACACGCTCGATCGCTTCGCATAGCTCATCGCCAAGCACAAGCGGCTCCCCTCCTGACAGCAGGACATGGCTCGGCCGCATTGCCGCCAGGAACTCGTACACCATCTGCCTTACTGCCCGAAGTTCAGAACGACTGAGGTCATCCCGATGTCCCGTCCGTTCCTGGAAGCAATAGGGACATTTCAATGAGCACACGAACGTCATCTCCCATACTGCCTTTGAGAACGGCAGACCGTCGGTCCGAAAACAGCATTCCCTTGACTCCCGCTGCATTGTTCACCTCGTGCATGGTTAGCTTGCCCGCCCTTCCAGGGGTCTATCTTGCCAGTCTGAGATCCCTGAGTCAACTGACACTGGTTCCTCGCGGGCACAGAGGGCACATGCCGGCTTGGGCAGGTTGCCTTTGACTATTCCCGCTTTCACTGTGGTATCAGGGCTCGTCCCTTCCAGTGACATTTCGCACTAGTGTGGGGCGCCGCCGTTCGCGCCTTTTTCCCGAGCCGTGATCACAGCGTGCGCCAAGGTCAGCGCCGCAAAGCAGATTCGTACGGCTCGTGGTTTCCATCTCTGCCCTTCCCAGAGACCTGAGAGGAGGTCACGCATGGCTGAAACCAGAGAGATATGAGTGGCTGAGTGAGGGTCACCCGAGTCGTGATGTCATGGTTGATGGCGGCGCTCTTTAAGCCGACCAAGAGCGCCTCTCCTGTTTCTCAAGCAAGCGTTCAATAGGAGGTAACGGACATGGCATGGAGACCTTACGAAAACCTGATTGAAGGTGAGCTTGACAACACGGTGACCGGAAAGGTGACCGGCTGGATCATGTTCCTCGGCATGGACGAGCCTGTCCGGCTTGAGCTCGAAGGTGACTTCCACCGGGACATCCGGGGAGCGAAGATGCGTTTCCGCAATCACACACCCTCTGACCGCAACCAGAACGGCGTCCTCGGAGAGGTCAGGCCCGAATCCTACATGAAGGGATTCTCGCCGGTTCAGACAGGACAGGCTGGCGATATCACCGCCGGCCTTCCGCCTCAGGATTACGTTCCCTACCCTTACGTTGAGTGGTTCAGTAAAGAGAACGGCCGTGTCGTGCTTGAGCTTGAGCCTGAGCAGGTAGAAGTTGTCGGTGAGCCGATTCCCTGGGAGCAGGCAGAGCCGGTCTCAAGAAAACAGCAGCACGAGAACATGGGACGCTTCCTGACCGGCCTGTGCACCGACCTCGCCAGAGTAAACGCTCAGAGGAAGGGATCTCAGTAGTAGCCATAAAGCCCATGTGAACAGACAGGAGTTCAACAGATGAACACATCCGACAAGTTCACGGCCCTCTTCGAATACGAGAAGGCCACCAAGAACACGCTCAAGTATGGAGAGACGCCCGAGCCCGGGCAGCCTCCACGTATCGGAAGCCTCTATATCCAGAAGTGGGCTTTCGGGACCGAGAGCCCGCCCACAAGGCTTCGGATGACAGTTGAGAAAGCCTCTGACACCGAGAAGCAGGGAAAGGAGCAGCCCCGATGACTGAAGACTCAGAAGCAAGATGCCCGTGCTGCAAGGGAAAGATCGAGTATTTCCCGGGTCAGGACGGCTCCTCCGACTACCAGTGCAGCCAGTGTAGCTGGCACCAGCACGTTCCAGGAAGTGATGAGATCGCCGCGGTCCTGACCCTCCACAAAGAGGTGAACAGTAGCGCTCGTCCCATCGTGGTCGTGTGGGTGGAGGGAGGCCTTGTGCAGGGTGTGGAAGCAGACGCCCCCGCGCGCGTCCTTGTCTGTGACTTCGACTGTCAAGAAGAGGATGCCCAAAGGATAGATGGCAGGGCGTGCGCCATATCCGACTGGGATCCTCCTGAGGAGCCGAGCGAGGAGTTCGGCAAGGTCCTGGAGGTTGCTCCCAGCAGGGACCAGGATGTCCCCACAGAGGGATAAGCAGACTGGACAGTCTCTCGGGCTTAGGAAGGAGGTGATGCACATGCTTGCGTAAGGTGCAAACGAGGACGTTCGGAGAGTGCTTCCCCTGTCGCCCCGTCATGCGTTTCCGCGGGGCATCTTTGTTTTCACCGGAGGATAGAAAGATGGGAATTACCGTCGCTGAAAAGAATCACTGGAAGGAAAGGATTGCCCATCGGATCGAGCAGCGCATCGAGACCATCGTTGCCAAGGCTGATCCGACCTTGCTTCAGCGCGTAAGCGAGGAAGCCAGAAAGAAAGCCTACGAGAGCCTGGGCATTCACGCTCAGCAGAACGAGCTTGAGGCCATCCAGAAAGAGAAGGAGAAGTTCGAGAGGCGCGAGAGGCGCCTGCTGGCTGAGCAAAGGGCCGTGCTCAACGGCACTACGGTAGAGCAGGAGCTTGAGCGCGGCGGCTATTACCGCTACGACAGCGATGTCGAGAATGCGGTGAAGGCCCGATCCAGGGCTCTTGAGGCTGAGATACTCTCTCAGTCAGAGGTCGGCAGCCAGGTGCTTGCCCTCAGGCGGGAGGAGGATACCCTCCTCGATACTGTGTGGCTTGCCACTTCTTCGAGCCAGATCAAGGAGCTCTGGGAGGCCGTCAACTCGCTGCTCGAGGCTGCTCCCACAGCCCTGGAGGAGAAAGCCCTCAAAATAGCGCCTGTCCAGGACCAGGAGTAAGTCTCCATCCGGCCGGCAGGCCGTACCGTGAGAAGGGGCTCGGGAATCCCGGGCCCCTTTCTTTTTTCCAGAAACGGAGAAACACGATGGAAATCTACTGCGGATTGTGCGAGAGGACAACCGCGTTTCGAACGCCATGGACGCCCCCACCCGCCAGCAAACCGTGCCCATTTCCACTTACGGGCGATCACAATCCGAGGAATACTAACTTGGACGCTTTGCCCTCTGCTGCCGACAGCGTCAAGCCTTAGGCCTATCTGCAATCCTTCTCCTTAACCATACAACCGCTACAACCACCACAAGAATACCTACACCCAAGCCCAACATAGGAACATAAGGGCTGCGCTTCCTATCTAATTGGCCTTCGAGCGACTCCGTGTCAGACTCCGAAACGCGCCCCTTTTTCTCATCGGTCGCTCCATTTATAGTTTCGTGTTTCCCCTTTTCGATTGGCGACTCCAATTCGACCTCTATAGGTTCGACGAGATGTTCCAATGATGCTTCCTTCGGCACAGGTGCACTTTCTATCACAAGGGGCACTCCATCACTGTCAACAAGGTTGAAATCCATGATCCAGGCTTCGGGCGGGGTGAGACCGACTTTGCCGAGCACTTCTGTCCTTAGCGCTTCATCAAAAGCTCTGGCGTAATCAATGAGAGAAACAGAAATGCTGTAATGCCTCAGGCCGAAGGTTCCTTTCTGTCCCAATGCAACGTCTGAGTCGTAATAGCCTTCCGATTCGGATACAAACACGGGCTCAATCCCCCCGTCCTGAGTGAAGACGGCCTTCCTAACGAGATATTGCCTTTCCGTGTCTATTTCCAACTCCCACCTCCCAGCATCTGGCGAAAACAGGAAGCCGCGGCCTCTTACGCTCATAAGACCACCAGGGCCGGTGCTCACGCTATCGACATGGGTAATCAACTGGGAATAGCCTCGGCCAAGAGGTAGGATATACCTAAAGAACAAGTTGCCTGGGTCATTGGCATTGGCAGCATATTTCTCGATACGCGGCGTCTGTCTTACAGAGGAGACAACTTGCCCCTCGGAATTCACCGCCACTTTCTCGTTATCGTACCTTACGATTCCCTTGTTTACATCCAACGCGATGTACTGGCCAACATCACGCGAAACGAATAGGTTCCCCGTATCATCATGGCTCAGAGGGTCCTCGCTGTGATAATAAATGAACTTGCCAAACTCGGCCGGCGTCAACTTGAGAAACCGCTCACCGGTTTTTCCCGTCAGTTCAAGGTCTCCAATGAAATGCCCTGGCTGTGGGTCGCCGTAAGGAATCGAAGCCTTGAGGTGAATCCTGAACGAGGAAAGAAACTCCTCATCGTACGCAAGTAAGATCTGTTGAAGATTCTCTGGTGACCGGTCAGCTGCCGCATAAGGCGTCGCCGAAAAAGCCAGATTGACACAAAACAGCATCGCTAGCAACATTCGAATAGGGAATACGCGCACGGACACCTCCCGCTGCCATTGAAAAGAGTGCAACCGTTACCTTTTCCGCAGACTCACACAAGGGGTTATAGCCCTTGCACAAGAATAACCTTGACCGACCAAGCATATGCCATAGGCCCAGTGCTCTAACACTATGCATTTGTCACTGACAGATAATCTTTGTTCCTCTGTTATTCGTATGGTCCAGAGTGCCATTACATTGGCCATTCGTCTTATCGCAAGCAACCTGCCACGGTCCTTGTTTTGGGCACGGGGCGGAGCCTGTTCCGTCGTAGTAATGTGTGACCCAGTCATGATAATTTGCAGTACTCCAAGTGCAGTTGGTGTCCTGCCTAACATACTGAACAATCTGCGGCTTCCCAGGATCCAGTACGGCGGAGCAATCCTGGGGTGATCCAAGGTCGCAGGTACTGCCGACTACTACATTTTCGATGCACATGTCTGTCTGGCAGTTATTTGGGTTCGACAGAGTCGTATGACGGCACTCGTCAAACCTATCGCTCGCGGAGTGACAGTTTCTGCATGCTCCACAGGCCCCCAAAAGCTCTGCCATTTCAGCGTCTGTCAGGCTTTGGTAGACAGGCCCTTGAGCCCTCTGTCCAACGGCAACAAGCGCAGCCAGCGCAAACGCCAGCACAACCGCCGTTACAATTCTTCTAAACATTATTTCAACCCTCCTTTTCTCCTAATTCTTGTTTTTCCGGTCCGATTACAGCTAGCCACTCGACCCGTAAGGGAGACTCTTGCGTCACCGACAGTTCGATATGCCCCGAAAGAGCACCAGTTGTAGTTGCCGTCTTCCGCGGCGCTTTCAATGTAACTTCGACGACAGCGCTTACACCTCCTTCCATGAGAATCTCGAACTGTGGCACAATACGTCCGGCCATTGTGTTTGTCTCGGGCATTTCCCCGGCCGTTCGGCAGGAAACCAGCTCTACGCTTTTCCCTGACCGACGCTGCACCCGAATCGTTCGCGAGCGATTCTCGCCAGGTCTCATCACGCCAAAGCAAACAAGACGCGGGGTGGCATATAGATCCTTTGCCACTATAAGCGCCACGGGAATGAAGATCTGTGACTCCTGGCCCCCTTGCCTTTGGGCCTTCAGCTGGAGTGTTCCAAAATATTTCCCGTACGGCGTGTCTTCTCCGACGGTGCATTTCAAGACCATTCTGTAACGCAATGGATATCCTTGAACGTTCAGTTCGGGAGAAGGCCGGGCCGAAGAACTTGCGGTCCTGTAAGCGTCTTGCACTGAAACACCGCAGGGAACGTAGCGGAGCTCGAATGTCGGCTTGCCTGCTGGGGGGACGGATCCATCGGAGCTAGCGTCCCCCAGATATGCTTCGAGCGTGACCAGGGAGCCGCGCACCCACTGCAGCGTTTGGTCTCCACGATCCGTTACAATAACTTCCCGTGTGCCCTCTTGCCCGGGAATCATTTCGCCGAAGTCGAAGAGATGAGGTGTCACCAGAACAGGCCTTTCGACAACTCCACGATATGTGAGCAGAGTCAACGGCCTCGCCGGATCGTTCGTCCGTACGGAGCCTTGAATAAGCTGGGCGCCCTGGCGCCCTTGAAGGCTAAACTTCATGACGATCTTACCCGTTTCGCCCGGTGGAATCTCCTTACCCGCTGAGTTCAGACCGGCGCAACCGCAAAATGGCCGCAGCTCCAGTATTCGCAGAGCCTCATGGCCGGTGTTCTTTAGCGAGAACTCATTGGTCACCACGGCATCGGCTTTCGCAACACCAAAATCGGCGAACGTTGTCTCGAACTGCGCCACCGGACCATCTGTCCTTGTACGCGACCTGGGAGAACGAATGACCAAAGCCTCGCCGCGCCAAATGCTCTCCAGTTCGCTACGCGTCAGCCACAGGGTGGCGCCGGGAAGGTCATAGATACGCAACCTGGACCCGCCTCCCCCTTGCAACTTCTCCCGGGGGTCAACGCAGCAGAAATGGTCGCTTGAAACGAAGAGAACGGCAGGGGCATCCAGTTCAACAAGCTCATCCCACGTTAGCCTGCCGCCCTCAGCTTGAAGGCCACACACAATTGCACCGTCTTTCAGATCTAGCATAGTCGTCCCAGCCCCTGTCATATGGCAGACGTCCTCGAGTTCACCCAGGTCGAGTGAGATCCCAAGCCGACCAGCAGCGACCCAAAGACTTCGAGGCCCGCACTCCGGATCTCTACGACGCCTTGTCAACTTCTCTCCATTCTTACCACCGGCACTTGCGGCTTTTGGAATATCTTGTGCCTGAAAAAGAATAGTCGCGGTTATCAGGAATACGAAGAATGAAGTCACAGTGCACATGTAACGGTCAGGCCTCATATTCCAAAAGCGGTTCTCTGAAAACCCAAGAAAGTATCACCTGGGCACGTGTTGCGTGCTGAGGATCTTGGCGATAATACACCCTCTTACGCAACAAGGCCCCTATTTTCCTCAAACCAAAGCCCTTACTCGGAGACTCCCCTTTCAGCCCCGAAAATCAACTTTTTGCTTTCTTGCCCCCACGTGGAAGCAAGAACCAGCAGCGGTTTATTCGGTTCTCCCCGCCATTTCTCAACATGTTTCTCATGAGATAGATAAAGTCGCCCGGCACAAACGCCTGACTTGGCGTGTTTCCGCTCCCGTTCGCCCCACACTCATCGTGAGGACACCTTTAGCCGCGCAAACGCTCCCCACTGTCGCCCGGACTGGCACCTCACCAAGAAGACCTCTGGCAGCCAACTTTATCTGATCTTACCCATTTCAGCTTGTAAACACCTGCGGCCATCTGAGCGGTCTTATTGTACCCCCCCCGTCGCTGTTCTGTCAACCCCAATTCGCCGGAGAACCAAGCCCGACTTTCTAACGCTCTGGCAGCCCTCTGAGCTGATTTCCGAGGCGGTACAGGCTCCCTCGGAACCGCTTTGCGGCTACAGCCTGCCACCTTGGCCGCCTTCGCCCTGGGAAGGTTACGCACAAGAACAAGTTCGACGGGCAGCCACGGAAGTAGGCGATGGGCGCATGAGCTGAGCAGA
>Ga0315289_10012076_pt1 | contig 12203 bp, 12 predicted proteins | sample YL17G11_40_MG_FD_203452 | JGI IMG/M metagenome (GOLD analysis project Ga0315289, IMG submission 203452) | Sediment microbial communities from Yellowstone Lake, YNP, Wyoming, USA - YL17G11_40 | ecosystem: Environmental > Aquatic > Freshwater > Lake > Sediment | place: USA: Wyoming | collected...
CCGTGTTCGGGCTGGGCGCAGGCTGGTTCGTGCTGGAGGTCTTCCGTAAGGGCCAACAGGTGTGGCAGTTGCAGCTTGCCCTCTTCCTCGGCTTCTGCGGCCTTGCCATTGCGCTGGCCTACTTCACAACCGCGGGCGCACTGGGCGCTTTTGGCATCGGCATCGGTGTGGCAATGTTCGTCTGGGGAATGCCGAAGCCTAAAGGGAAGGAAAAAGAAGAAGATTAGTTGATCAAATGCGCAGACTGGCGATTGAAATTTGACGGCGCACCAGATCACATCAGATGCGCCGTTTGTTTTTTCCAGCAATGCGAAATTAATCAAGCTCTACTGGCGCGCTGACCAGTGCGGTGAGCAGTTTGACCGCGTTCTGCACATCCTCGTCGTCCACCATCTCAGAGGGGGAGTGGACGTAGCGGCATGGGATGGAGAGGCAACCGGCCGGCACACCGGAGCGGGCAAGCTGCATGGCGCGGGCGTCGGTGGTGCCTCCCTCCAGAACCTCACGCTGGTAAGGCAGCTTGGCTTTCTCGGCAGCCCGGATCATCCAATCCACGATGCGCGGGTCGGCGATCATGCCGCCGTCTTTTACTTTGACCGCTGGCCCTTTGCCGAGGGCGACTTCCATTTTGCTGCCCTTGGGCGTGTCGCCCGTGCCGGTCACGTCTACGGCCAAGCCGAGGTCGGGATCGAGGCCGAAGGCCGCGCCCGTCACACCCCGAATGCCGACTTCTTCTTGAGTGCTGAAGACGAAGTCCAGCTCGTGAGGTGTGGTTAAGTGCTGTGCATTCAAGCCGCGCAGTACTTCGATCAGGACAGCACAGCCGATTCGGTCGTCCATGGCTTTGGCGACCAGGCGGCTGCCCAGGTTGAGGAAGGGGCGCTCGAAGGCAGCCACATCACCGACCTTGATCGAGCAATCCTTACGGCTGTCCGCGCCAACGTCAATGAAAAGCTGCTCGAAAGTGTAGGCTTTGGTCGTGTCGGTGATGCGCTCTCCGCCGATGACGCCGGGCGTGCTGTCCGCAAAACGGACGCGCCCACCCAGCAACGTATGCGGGCGTACCCCGCCGAGGGTGGTGAAGCGGATGAAACCGTTCTCGTCAACGTGTGTGGCGATCAGGCCGATCTCGTCCATGTGAGCGGCGAGCATGATTTTCTTGCCATTCTTGCTGGCTTGTCCTTTGCGAACGATCAGGTTACCCAGAGCGTCCACGCGGATTTCGTCGGCCAAGGGTTCAATCTCGGCGCGGATGACCGCCCGGATGGCATTCTCGTAACCCGAGGGAGAGAAGGTTTCGGTCAGTTTTTGGAGGAGGGATTTCATGGCTGTTCCAATCAGGGGCTATAGGAATTCTGCAAAAACCTTTTTCAGTTCTTCTAGGTCCTTGAGATGGTTTTGCATCACATCGTAGAAAATTTTTCGGTCCCCTTCCAGGTAATCATGCACAAGGATATTGCGGAAGCCGATCATGCGAACCCATTTCTCGCGCAGTTCGCCGGAAATATATTTTTTCTCGGCGAGGAGCGCCGGGATGTCGTTGTACCAGTTAACCTCGCCTAGTTTGAGGTCGGCGATGATGTGCCCGCCGATATCGGTGGTAGTCTCAATGGCGATTTGAAGGAACCGTTCTGCACTTCCATAGTATTCCGGAGTGGCAAGGAAGGCTTCGAGGGAGTATTTGCGGAGATGCTTGAGAACAGTCAGGGTTTCTTCCAACCGGCTGAGACGTTTACGGATAATTTCGGTCTGCACCATCATGCAGGGACCTCCTCTTGTCTGATTCGCGTTGGATTTTCAAATAGGGTAAAAAGTCAAAATACTGTCGCAAAGTAAGGGAGAAATAATCGCCGGGATTGAATTCTTCGCTTGAATAGAGAAGTCGGTTTTGCCGAACGGCCTGGAATTTGAGTAGGATGTTTTCGGTATCCAGAAAGATCAAATCCACATTGCAAAAGCCGTTCCTGGCCAGGTCGGCTAGGATATCCATTTTGGCTGCGCGGGCGGAGGCATCGCCCGGCACAACCGCCAGATCCAAGTCGCTTTCGGTGTGAGTCCTGCTGCTGGCAGCAGAGCCAAACAGATAGACTGCCTGCACGCCAGGATATTTTCTGAAGATGCCGGGCAGAAGTTCCAGATCGGGAAAGATGGCCTGCGTTGTTCTTTTCATACTCTTTCTGAGGTGAGCAATTCGGGCGGCATCTTGCTCAACGCGGCGTGGAGCAATGCCAGGGTATTCTTCCAATCCTCAATCCGCGCAACGGACGCGGCGGTGTGGGCGTAGCGCCCCGGCACCGAGACAGAGACAGACGGGATGCCGGCGCGTTGCCTGTGGATGGCTCCCGCGTCCGCGCCTCCGCCGCCCGGCTGCCGTAGTTGATAGGGGATCGCTTCAGCTTCAGCTGTCGCTACTAGGTGGTGGACCAGGCGCGGGTCCGAGAGCGTACCGCCATCTGCCACGTAGATGGCCGGGCCGAGGCCTAGTTTCGTGTTGTAGGCAGTGTTCTCTTCGCCATCCCAGGCGGGCAGGTCATTGGCAAGTGTCGAGTCGACGGCAATCGCCAAGTCAGGGTCAAAGGCATAGGCCGCGACTTTCGCTCCGCGCAGGCCGACCTCCTCCTGCACGGTGAAGGCAGCCAGCAGGTCAATGTTGGCAGGAGCGTGCCTGACCAGTTCGATCAACGCGGCGACGCCCAGGCGGTCGTCGAGCGCCTTGGCAATAATTGAAGGCCCCGTGCGTTGAAAGCGGGTGGCGAAGGTTGCCCGGTCGCCGGGTTTTACCTTCGTACTGCCAGGGCCAAGGTCAATGCGCAGGTTATCGAGGGGGATCTTGTTTTTGAGTTCATCCTCTTTGACCAGGTGGATAGGCCGCGCTCCAATGACACCTGGAAGATGTTCCTTGCCGACGATGACGGATTTGCCCGGCAACTGGCGCACGTCAATGCTGCCGACGGTCTCGAAGCGGAAGATGCCCTCGCCTTCGTCGGCGGCCAGCATGAAGCCGACCTCGTCCATGTGGGCAGCCAGCATGACTTTCAGGCGATTCTCTCCCGACCCGGCGTGGGTTGCTAAAACGTTGCCGAGCGCGTCCACCTTGACTTGGTCAGCATAACCCTTGATCTCGTCGAGGACGATCTGCCGCACCTCGCCCTCATCGCCGGAGACGGCCATGGCGTTGCAGAGTTTTTCGAGCAGTTGGAGTTGGGTGTTTCCAATGGTTGGCATGTTTTTTTTCAATAATCCCAGGTCACTTTGGCCATAAAATCCGGATGCAAGCCTGCGATGAACTCCGCTATCAGCCTACCGGCGCGCTGGATGTCTTTGACCGCCACCACCTCCACCGGCGTGTGCATATAGCGGATGGGGATGCCCAGGGCGATGCTGGGAATGCCCTCGGCGGTCACCTGCGTGGCGAACGCGTCCGTGCCGGTGTGCAGCGGGGTGATCTCCACTGCATGGGGGATTTCCAACCGCTCGGCCAGTTCCTTGAAGGCTTTGTACAAGGCAGGGTGGATGTTCGGCCCCCACGTGATGGTGGGACCTTTGCCGAGCGGGAAGGTATTCCAATCGTTGGCGCCGGGGCCTTTTGCCCAGGTGGTATCCAGGACGATCGCGATCTGAGGTCGAAGCTGGTAGGAAGAAGAATAAGCGCCGATCCAGCCGGTTTCCTCCTGCACGGTTGCCACGACCCACACGTCCCAGGTGTGCGGCCGGTTCTGCAGCTCTTCCAGGCAGACGGTCAAGGCTGCCACCGAGGCGCGGTTGTCCACGGTGTAGCCGGCCAGCGTCTCGCCAGTCAATTCGAGAGGCGGCTGGGTAAAGGAGATCGGGTCACCGATGTGGATCAGCTTGTTGACCTTGCGCGGCGGTAGCCCCACGTCTACGAGCAGGTGTTCGAGCGGGACGGAGTTGTTGCCGATTTCCGGTGGCAGGAGGCGGGTGGACGGCTGCACAACGATGCCAGGCAGGCCTTCACGGCCATGGACTGTGACCGGCTGCCCCGGCAGGACGCGCGCGTCCACGCTTCCGATAGCGGTCAGGCGCAGGAAGCCGCCTTCGGTGATGCCGGTTACCATCAGGCCGATGGCATCCATGTGGGCCGCCACGAGCAGGGATGGGCGTGGCTCGGCGGCTGTGCCTCTACGCAGTCCATGCAGGGAGCCGAGTCTGCTGCGGTTGAGTTTGTGAACCAGCGGTCGCCACTTCTCTGCGATGATTTTGGCGACAGGGGCTTCGTAACCGGAAAGGCCGGGAGCATAAAGTAGTTCTTTGAGGAAGGGGAGGATGTCGGACATTGTTCGATTAACGATTTACGATTGCCGATTTACGATTGACGATTTGCGATTAGCGATCTGCGATTAGCAATCTGCGATTGGGCAATTTACGGAGGTGGCGGGGGGATACCGCTTGGCAGCGGCGTATTGGTGAAGGTGGCCGTTGGCGAGGGGGTAAAAGTTAAGGTAGCTGTCGGAGTAAATGTAGGAGTTGATGTTGAGGTGGGTGTGTACGTTGGTGTGTTGGTTAATGTGGGCGTCGAGGTAAAGGTTGGGGTGGGAGTAAATGTCGCCGTGGGTGTGGAGGTCAGCGTGCTGGTTGGGGTGTAGGTAGGGGTCAAGGTGGAGGTCGTGGTCTGGGTGATAGTCGGCGTGAGCGGCGTCCCGGATGAGGTCGCCGTAACGGTCGGAGTCTGGGTCGCCGGGCCAGGCGCGAAGTTCACAGCGACAAATCCCAGGCAGTAACAGGGCAGCGTCGCCAGGATGACGGCGGTCAGGATCAGGCGCGTGCGGGTACGTTTATGGTAGCTCGGAGAGCTACCATTATCAGCTTGGTTGAGCACCCGGTTATGATAACATCAGTCGGATGGATGGGCAAGCATAACAATTTACGATTTTCGATTGGCGATTTACAATTGGTTACGATCATCTTGGTAGCCGAAAGCACAGCCACTATAATCCAATGGATGATTCTTCGCGCTATCGAATTTCCTTCGCGTTCTTCGCTCCTTCGCGGTTAAAATAGGTGCGTGATTCCCCTCCACCTCAAACTTTCTGGCTTCCTTTCTTACCGCGATCCGGTTGAGTTGGATTTTACATCCTTAGACTTGGCTTGTATCTCTGGGCCGAATGGAGCGGGCAAATCCTCGCTGTTGGATGCCATCACCTGGGCACTCTTCGGGCAGGCGCGCAAACGGGACGAGTCGCTGATCAATTCTAATCCTGGTGTCAAGGCGGCTGAAGTGAGCTTCGCCTTTGCCTATGAGGAGAATGTTTATCGCATCCAGCGCACGCTGCCGCGCGGCAAAACTACACTGCTTGAGTTCCAGATATTGCAGGATGGTGGAGCGTGGGGCGAGGAGCGTGGAGAGTCGCTTCACGCTTCACTCTCCACGCTTCACGAATGGAGACCTCTAACCGAGCGCACCCTGCGCGACACCCAGGCCCGCATCGAGCAAATCTTGCGCCTCGACTACGACACCTTCGTCAACGCTGCTTTTTTCTTGCAGGGCAAGGCTGACCAGTTTGCCCAGCAATCACCGGGCAAGCGCAAGGAAATTTTGAGTAATATCCTCGGCCTGGAGGTTTGGGAGACCTATCGCGACCGCGCAACCGAACGCCGCAAATCCATCGAGCGCGAGCTGGATTTGGCGGATGGGCGCATCCATGAAATTGAGGCTGAACTCGGCGAGGAACCTTCCCGCAAAGAACGCCTGTCCGAACTCGAAGCCCAGCTCAAGGGACTGGCTAAATCCCGTAAGGTGCAGGAATCTGCGCTGGAAGGTGTGAAGAAAGTGGCCGCCTCGCTGGGACAACAGCGCAAGCTGGTCGAGACGCTGGCGACTGGCCTGGAACGCGCCGCTGCGAATCTGGCCGGACTCCAGACCCGTCTCGCCGAACGAGGAACCGAGCGCGACCGTTACGCCGACCTGCTCGCCCGCGCCGCTGAGGTGGAGTCCGCCTACCAGGCCTGGCTGGCCGCACGCGCCGAGTTGGAGAGATGGGAGAGTGTCGCTGGGCAGTTTCGCGAGCACGAGAAGCGCCGCCAGCCTTTGCTGGATGAGATCAATGCCAAGAAAGCAAGGTTGGAGCAGGAGAAAATTGCGCTGGAGAAGCAGAAGGAAGTAATAAGTGATCAGTTATCAGTGAGCAGTGAGCTAAGCGCGCAATTGGCTTCTGCTCGGGCAGCACTGGCAGAGGTCGAGAAAAGACTGGTCCAGCGCGCCGATTTGGATATTCAAGTACAAACCGCCCGTGAAAGTCAGGCCGAACTGCGTGCCAAGAATGCGAGTCTGAAAACTGAGATGGATGAACTCAAAGCGCGCATGGATCAGCTTGAAGCCACGGATGGCGCAATCTGCCCGTTGTGTGGACAACCCCTCAGCTCCAGCGAGCGTCAAAAACTCATTACGCAGCTTGCCGCGCAAGGTAAAGATATGGGCGACCGCTGGCGCGCCAATAAGGCAAACCTCGAAGACATTGCTCAACAGGTAACTGGTCTCGAATCTCTATTCTCTAATCTCTCCTCCGTTGAAACCGACCGCCTATCACATTCGCGAATTGTTGCCCAACTCACCGAACGCTCGGGAACTCTCCAGAAACAGGCGGAGGGATGGAGAACCGGAGGCGCAAAGCGGTTGAGGGAAGTAATGAAATTGCTTGAAAGCGATAATTTTGCCACCGAAGCCTGCAAGAATCTAAAAAGGATTGATAAGGAACTGACCGCGTTGGGCTATGATGCTGCCGCCCACGACGCGGCGCGCCTGAGCGAGGTCGAGGCTCGTTCCGCTGAGGCCGACTTCCGGGAGCTTGCATCCGCGCGGGCTGCTCTTAAGCCTCTCGATGATGAAATCAACAACCTGCAATCAGCTGTCAGCCACCAGCAATCAGCCATCAGCCAGCAACAATCCGAATTCGACTCCGCTGCTTCCGCGCTGGCCGCAGCTGAATCCCAAGCCCCTGATCTCGAATCCGCAGAGCGAGCCCTCTTCGACCTACAGGAGCAGGAAAATCGGCTCAATCAAGAGGTCGGCGCGGCGCGACAAAAAGTGACCGTACTGGACGATCTACGCTCTCGCAAGGTCAAGCTTGAGGCCGAGCGTGGCGAGCATGGCTTGGCGATTGGGCGCTTCAAGAGCCTCGAGCGTGCCTTTGGTAAGGACGGCGTCCCTGCGCTGCTCATCGAGCAGGCTCTTCCCCAAATCGAATCCAAGGCCAATGAGTTGCTCGACCGTCTCAGTGAAGGGGCGATGTCGGTGCGTTTCGTCACCCAAACTTCTTACAAGGATAAGAATCGTGATGACTTGCGCGAGACGCTGGACATCCAGATCAGCGATAGCACCGGCGCGCGCGATTACGAGATGTTCTCCGGCGGGGAGGCCTTTCGGGTCAACTTTGCCATCCGGTTGGCGCTCTCGGAAGTGCTGGCGCAGCGTAAAGGAGCACGCCTGCAGACGTTGGTGATTGACGAGGGCTTCGGCTCGCAGGATGCCCAGGGTCGACAGCGGTTGATCGAGGCGATCAATGCCGTACGCGGTGACTTTGCCAAGATCCTGGTCATCACTCATCTTGATGAATTGAAGGACGTCTTCCCGACCCGCATCGAGGTCGAGAAGACAGAACACGGTTCGTCGGTCAAAGTTCTATAGCGGTTGGAAGGTGACCAGCTGGAATGTAACCAAAGTCACAAATAGGCAATTGAAAATGGGGTAAATTAGAGATACATTATTAGCATCCGAGAGATACTTATGTCATCCAAATGGCCTCTCATTGTTGGGATTGCTGCTCTTCTGCTGGCTCTGGGCGTCTTCGTCTGGGCTGCGGACGCGCCGGCCTACCTGGGGCATGAACCGGCCACTTGCAACAATTGTCACGTGATGGATGCAGCTTACGAAAACTGGTATCACGGCGCGCACGGACTTTTTGCCGAATGTACCGACTGTCACCTGCCGCATCAGAATTTGATCGCCTATTACTACTTCAAGGGAAAATCGGGGTTGCATGATGTGCTCTGGTTTGGCACTGCCAGCTATCCAGATGCCATACGGACGACAGCGGAAACCCGGAATATCATGCAGGCGAATTGCATTCGCTGCCACGCGTCCACCGTGGATAGTATTTTGGTGGGGGCGCAGCCGTTCGGCCGTTACTGCTGGGATTGTCACCGAATAGTCACCCACGGTGAGCGCGGAATCTCGCTTTTACCCTATCAACATCAGGAGGAAGGCAAATGAAGAAATATACCAGTCTTATCTTGGTGGGTATCATCGTCGTGCTGGCTGCCGGGCTGGCTGGCACGTTGCTGTACCTGAAAAACCAACCGCCTCAGGAACGCGGCTTCGAGCCTATCGTCGAAATTGCTCCCTTGGAACCGGATTCTTCCGAATGGGGGATAAATTTTCCCAATGAATACGCAACGCTGGTCAAAACAAAGGATAATGGCACCCCCACGACCTACGGCGGCTCGGAGAAATTTTCACATTTGATCGAAGATCCGCGCCAGGTGATCCTGTTTGCCGGCTATTCCTTCAGCAAGGAATATAACGAAGACCGCGGCCATCAGAACAGCCTGACCGACGTGCGGGCGATCAGACGGGTTGACGAAAAAACCCATGCCACCTGCTACTCTTGTAAATCCTCGGATAATCCGCGCCTGTGGTCGGAAATGGGCATGGAGGCGTACGACGCCAAGATGTTCAGCGAGATGACGCCGGAAATCCAGAATCCCATCGGCTGCGCCAACTGTCACGAGGCCGGGACAATGCGCCTGATCGTCACCAACCCGGCCCTCGAAGCTGCCCTCCAGGCCCTGGGCAAGGACTGGCAAACCTTCACCCGCCAGGAGATGCGCTCGATCGTCTGCGCCAATTGCCACGTGGAATACTATTTGGCGGGCGACATCAAGTATCTGACCTTCCCGTGGGCGGACGGTACGCGTGTCGAAGAGATCATCGAGTATTACGATGGCATCGGTTTTTCAGATTGGAAGTATCCTGGAGCGGAAACGCCAATGCTCAAAGCCCAGCACCCCGATTTCGAGATGTTCACTGCCGATAGCACGCATTACAAAGCCGGAGTTGCCTGCGCCGACTGCCACATGCCCTACCTGCGCGACGGCGCAGCCAAGTATTCCTCCCACGATATCCATAGCCCGCTCTTGAACCCTGAACAGGCTTGTGGACAATGTCATACCGATTTGGATTACGTGGTCGAGCGCGTCAAGACCATCCAAGATGAAGTCTATAAGGCGAAACTGGCTACCGAGGACGCCATCGTTGACGCCATCACCGCGATCCAGGCCGCTGCGAATGTATTGGACGTGGACCCGATCCTGTTGGACGAGGCGCGCACGCTGCATCGTCATGCACAGTTCCGCTGGGACTTCGTCTCGGCTGAGAACAGCATGGGTTTTCATAACCCCGAAGAGGTGCTGCGCATACTGGGGGATGCCACCAACCTTGCCCGCCAGGCGCAGATGAAAGCCGCGCAGGCGGCACATGCCCCGAGTATCCTGGAGACCGGCAGCTACTATACCCTGCCCAGCGTCCCTACGCCGGCGCCGTAAATATCACAAGTGGGGTGGACTTTTGGAAGTCCATCCTACCTAGAAAATCAATCCCACGGCCCCTGCGCCCATTGCTGGAGCATCTGCGGGTCAGCGACAGCGATGCGGCGATTCCCAACGTGGATCGCGCCGCTCCGCTCCAGTTCCCGCAAAGAGCGCGCCACTACTTCACGCACTGTCCCCAGGCGAGCTGCCAGTTGATCCTGCGTCAGGCGTGCACCCGCTGGCCCAGCCAGCTCCTCCTCGGGCAATTGGCTGATGAGCTGTGCCAGGCGGTGGGTCACCTGGTAGAAAGCCATCTCGCTGACCGCGCCGACCAGTTTGCGCAGATTCCTGCCCAGGTTGTTGATCACTTTCTGGGCGAAACCGGGATTAGCGCCCACTAACTGGCGCAGGCATTCTGGCGCAACCACCCAAACCCTGCTTGTTTCGAGCGCCTCAGCGTTGACCGGGTTCCCGCCGCTGTCGAAGACAGAGACCTCGTTGAAGGTCTCTTGTTCCTGTGGGATGCGGACGATGTACTGACGACCTTGCGGGGAAAGGCGATAAAGTTTGATGCTCCCTTGCTGGACAATGTGCAGCCCGGCCGATGCCTCGCTTTCCCAGAAGAGAGGCTCGCCGCGTTCGAAGGCCCGCAGCGACATGCAATCCGCTATGTTGTGCAGGTCTGGATCGTCCAGGTGCTCGAAGTACTCGTTCTCTTTCAGTGCCTGGATTTTTTCCGCCAGGTCAACTTTGATGGTGTGCATTATTGCTACATGGGACGCGGAAAAACGCGGATGGACTCGGAATTCTTTAAATCTTCCTCCGTGTTTTTTCGCGCTCGTCCGCGTCCAGTTTATTTTCCCAACACTGCTGCCAGCGGTGCGGGCGCAGCGACCTGGACGGCCTGCCCGCTCTGCTGCGCTTTTTCGACGTCACGCGCCCACAGGTACAGGCAGGTGTGGTAGGCAGTGGCCGTGTAGGAGGTTACGACGGTGGCGACCATGATGAAGACGCCGGCAATGAGCACGCCCAATCCGATGCCGCCCACCAGCCCGACGATCTGCTCGGGGCCAGTTAACGAGACGATGCCCAGGCCGACGCCCAGGCCGAGTGCGATACCGGTTGCGCCCAGCAGGAAGCCGATCAACCCGTTGACTGCCTTCACGCCCACCGTGCTGATGCCGACCAGCAGCAGGTTGCTCTTGATGATCTGGCCGGCGCGCTTCAGTCCGTTCTTCAGGTTGATGTCTTCGATGACCATGGCTGGCAGGATCAGGAAGGCGGCCTCGGTCCAGACCGTGTCAATCAAGCCGGCCAGGAAGTTGCGTCCGCCGCTCTTGCCTTTGCCCTTGATGGCGTTCTTGAGCAGGTTGACGGCCGTCGAAGCGGCAGCCAGGCTCATCAGGTCGAAAAAGTCGCGCTTGACGACCGCCCAGGCCTTAGACATGACGCCATCCCCCTCGGCCAGGTAGCCGTAGATCAGGTAAACGGTCATGGCCGAGAAGATGTAGCCAACAGTGTATTGGACGAAGATCATGATGGCGCCCAACACGAACAAGAAGACCTGCCCGACCAGACTGTTATCACCGCCGGTCAGGAAGCCCGCGCCAATCATCAGCGGGATGAAGATGACCGAGACGATGAACCCGGCGACTAGGGCGAAGATGGATGGCTTGATCAGATCATTATCTTTGAGCGCCATCTGCCAGGCCTGCTTGAGGAATGACCAACCGCGAGAGAAGGATTGCATGGGAAACCTCCGTGTTGCTTTACCTGACTCCAGACCTATTCCCCAACCCCCTTCCCTGTGAGGGAAGGGAGCAGGGGGGTTAGGGCGAATTGTATGATCGGCGTGCGTGTGTTTCCAGACGCGCACTTATGTTTTCGCTCTTTCAGGAACTATCCAGCACTTTGTTTTGCTCAAGGTCTCTTGCATAGCACCCCAAGTTAGAATGTACCTTCTCGAATACTTGGGGAAGATAGCGGACGACCTCATCGAATGAAGGGTCATCGGTCGCCGGTCCTCCATGATAGGCGCGCATGTGCTTCAGTAAATCTACTTTCTCTTCTTTCGTCAACGACTTTACGGGGTCTCGTGCTTGGTAGTCGTGGAAATTGGATAAATGGATGAAGGCGCACCCAAATTTGTAAACCGATCGTGTCCAACCTCTGAGAGTATTTGCCAACTCAACCATATCACGGTCAGTCACTTGTACCTTGCTACATTTTCTTGTCCACTTCTTTCACTGAACAGACAACTCGATAAGTTCGTTACGGTAGTCAATGTCATCAATAGATAAAAGGTAAATCACCCGAATCATCGAGTCCAATTCTTGCCGCAGGATAGAAACCGAATTGCCGATGATGTCATTGTGAAAAAGAATGGAGAACGCCTTCTTGTTTTCTTCAGAACGCTGTCTGATTTGTCTGCAAAACATCTCAAGGGTTGATGCTGTCATTAGATTCACAGGTGAAGAATCGGTGCCAACTTTCGACTGCAACGATGGCACGCCCGCGACTTTCAGCAGATTATTCTTCGGGGACAAGTGATACCAGGGCTTTGAGCAGAGCAGGCACATTGATCGTCGCCGCGGCCCAGACACGCTCTACTTTGATGTCGCCATATTCATGCGCCAGCACGTTGCGCTGCCCGATGATTT
>Ga0315289_10012077_pt1 | contig 12202 bp, 12 predicted proteins | sample YL17G11_40_MG_FD_203452 | JGI IMG/M metagenome (GOLD analysis project Ga0315289, IMG submission 203452) | Sediment microbial communities from Yellowstone Lake, YNP, Wyoming, USA - YL17G11_40 | ecosystem: Environmental > Aquatic > Freshwater > Lake > Sediment | place: USA: Wyoming | collected...
GTTAATTTGCGGGGTTTCCCTTTATGCGGGTCTGGGTTATTCAGCCGGGCTGGGGGCCTGGGCCGCAGACATCCCTTTGGAAGCCATCATTGCCTCCGCCGCCGGCTCTTTACACCGGGAGATATGGTTAGCCGTTCCTTTTTTCATACTCACCGGCTATCTCATGGCGGAAGGGACCATGCAGCGGCTCATAAGGGTGGTGGATGCCTTTATCGGTTGGGTGCCTGGGGGCTTGGCTTTAGTCATGGTCGTTAGTTGTGCCCTATTCGGGGCCTGCTCTGGTTCGATCGTCAGTGCCGTGGCTGCGGTTGGGTCCATCATGATCCCGATGATGGAAACACAAGGCTATCCGCGGGCCTGGAGTGCAGCCTTGGTATCCATTGCAGGGGTATTGGCTATGCTCATCCCCCCTAGTAACCCCTTTATCATTTTTTGTGGAGTTACCGAAACCCCGGTGGGGCCAATGTTTCTGGCCGGAATCCTGCCCGGGATATTGTTAGTCATCATTCTTTACCTGATTGTTCTAATGATGCCCGAAGGAAAAATCCGGAGCAAAAGGAAATACACCTTGAAGGAAAGAGGACAAGCTTTATACGAAGTATCGCCAATTCTGGGCATACCGGTGGTTATTTTGGGGGGGATTTATGGAGGCATTACCACCCCTGTGGAAGCGGCCGCAATGGCTTGTGCCTATGCCGCGTTTATTGGGCGTTTTGTATACCGAGAGCTCACCCTGAAGGGAATTATTGACTCTCTCAGAACCTCAGTCCGGATCACGAGCATGATTTTTGTTCTGGTGGCGATGGCTTATGGTGTCAATGGCGTCGTGACCATGTTGGGCGTCCCCACGGGATTGGCATCTTTGGCCTTGGGTATGGGGAAAATGGGGTTACTGCTCATGGTGATGGGCTTAATGCTCTTCATGGGATTTATTCTGGAAGAAATCAGCACCATGGTGGTCATGGTGCCCATCTTCTGGCCATCGGTCCTCCAGCTGGGAATCGATCCATTGCATTTCGGCGTCGTGATCTGCACGGCCGCAGCGATCGGTTATTCTACCCCCCCGATTGCTTTAAATTTATACACCGCCGCCTCGGTAGCCAACGTGCCTTCAACGCAGGTATTCCGCAAAGTAATCCCTTTCTTGATCGGCATAACGATTTTGAATGTCATTGTAGTCTTCATTCCCCAACTATCTACTTTCCTTCCGCGGATGTTTTATAAATAGGCCTTCGAAGAAATGGCTGGAGGTGGGGGATACGGTTCTCAATAAATTACCTTCCATAGGAGGGTGGGGCTTGGCCAACGAAGAAAGTTGTTCCTAAATTGGAGGTACCCAAATGACATCGATTACCCAAGAGGATGTTCTGCTCATCCTGAAACTCCTTGACGAATCGGCCTTCGATGAACTGCATGTAGAAACAGAAGATCTCAAGCTTTCGGCGACAAAACACGGAAGGGGAATAAGCCTGGACGAAGCACCTTTTGAAGGGAAAAGGCCAACCCCCGCTCTAACCATCGAACCAACCACAGCGGCTGGGCAAGAGCAAAACTTATCCACCACGAAGCTGGCAGGGTCGAAGGTGGAGGCCCAACTGCCCAAGCAGACTTTGGAGCAATCAGCGGCCCGCCAGGGTCTCATGCCCATCCAAGCACCGATGCTGGGTACCTTCTACCGGACGCCCAAACCAGGAGCTCCTCCTTACGTGGAAGAGGGGTCTGTGGTAAACGAAGATGATCCGGTTTGCATCATCGAAGTCATGAAACTTTTCAACACGGTGAAAGCCGGAGTCCGGGGTCGAATCGTCCAAATCTGCGCCGAGCAAGGCCAAATGGTGGAATTTCAGCAAACCCTGTTCCTCATAGAAAAAAATCCATGAAGAAAAGACCCTGCCCGGGCCGGAATGAACTTTGGCCCCTCCCGCGCGGCCGGGAATCCGGGTGGAGGGTCACGGGTTTAGTGGATCGAGGATGTTCTCTTGAAGGAGTTTAAGCAGCATGGCAGAGATTACCTTTGTTGATGCGACTTTGCGGGATGGCCACCAAAGCCTCTGGGCTACCCGGATGTCCACCGCCCATATGCTTCCCATTGCTCCCCTTTTGGATGAGACCGGATTCTACGCCGTAGACTTGATGGGTACGGTCCAATTTGACGCCTGCATCCGCTACTTGCGGGAAAATCCCTGGGAACGCATCCGTCTCCTGGCGAAGGCCATGCCCAAAACGCCTTTATCGGGCTTGATTCGGAGCAAGTCCTTAACCAGCTTCAATATTGTACCGGATTCGGTAATCGCCCTTTGGATTCAGCGCTGTGCAGCCAATGGCTTAAGGCGCTTGATGATTTTTGACGCTTTGCACGATTGGAATAACCTGGTGAATTCGGTGAAAATCGCCAAGGCGGAAGGAATCGAAGTGGTGGTTCCCTTGGTGTATTCCTTAAGCCCCGTGCATACGGATGAATTTTACGCCCAAAAAACCAGGGAAATGATCGAGCGGCTGAAACCCGACCGCGTCATGATCAAAGACTCCATCGGGCTCTTAACCGTTGACCGGACTCGAACCCTGGTCCCGGTGGTCAAAAAATTGATTGGAAAGCTGCCCTTTGAAATGCACTCCCACTGCACGACCGGACTCGCGCCGCTGTGCTGTTTGGAATCGGTAAAACTTGGGGTCGATACCCTCCATACCTGTTTCTCTCCCCTGGCGAACGGCTCTTCCCATCCCTCGATCGAAAATATGAGCCGCAACCTGCGACGTTTGGGGTATACCCCCAGGATTGACGACCAGGCCGTCGAAAGGATATCCGCCCATTTCCTTTACGTGGCCAAGCGTGAAGGGAAACCGATCGGAGCCCCCGTGGAATACGATGCTTTTCAATACGTCCACCAGGTGCCCGGAGGAATGATCAGCAACCTGCAATTCATGCTGGCGCAAAGAAAGATGGAACACCGGCTGGAAGAAGTTCTGGAAGAAATCAGCGTGATTCGCCAGGAATGGGGTTATCCGGTCATGATCACGCCCTTCTCCCAGCTGGTCGGCACCCAGGCGGTATTAAATGTATTGATGGGAGAAAGATACAAAACGGCCACGGATGAAGCCATCCGCTATGTATTAGGACATTACGGAAAAACACCTGCGCCGGTAAACCCGAATGTACTGGATAAAATGTTAAATCTGCCCGAGGCCAAGAACTTTTTAAATTGGCGGCAGCCCCAGCCATCCATCGCCGAGTTGCGCAAAGAAATCGGACGGCCTAACATCTCCGACGATGAGCTCTTGCTCCGGATTCTCTTCCCCGAGGAACATGTCAATGCGACCCTCGCTGCAGGGCCGATCCAGACGACCTATCCCAGCGGGCATAGGCCATTGGTCTGCTTAATCCAGGAATTGACCCAGCGGAAGGATTATGCTTCTATCCGCCTGCAAAAAGGAGATTTTAAAATCTCCCTTTTAAGAGGCCCCCATTAAAGATCTACGATTCTTTTTATGGGCGTCATCCATTCCCTTTTCGCCGTATGACCAATATTCATAAATTTCTCCCCGGTCTGTCCGTTTTTCTACAATCCTAAGTCCTCCCCGATCAGAAAGACCGAAAATTCCGTCTGGCGCGGCTTTTTCACCAGGGTTACGTAGGCGTTGCAGATCCGTTCCGCCGAACCGCAATCGGCACATACCCCCGTCTGTCCGCAGGGGGGTTTGTAGCCCAGCCGCTTCACGTTCATGGGGGCCACCCACTCTTTCACCTTTTTGTGAGCCTCATGGATGTCTTTGACGATTTTGTTGACCCCGCAGAGCAGCACCACCTTCTTGGGCCCGAAGATCATGGGAGCCACCCGGTTGCCGGTGGCATCGATGTTGTACAGCTTTCCGTCCTCGGTGACTGCGTTGCTGCTGCAGACAAAGACGTCGGCGGAAAAAATCGCCCGCCGGATCTTGCCCCCCTCTTCCGGGGAAAGGCCCTTGGCAAAGGGGTTCAGCAGCTTGACCGGGCGCTTCTGAACGGCGTCATAGAAGCCGATCTGGTTCAGGGTCATCGATCCGCCCACCCCCACGGTGGCCCCTTCGGGAATCAATCTCCAGAGCGCTTCCAGAGCCTCTGCCGCTTTGGAAAAGTACTGGGCTTCGAAGTTGTTCTTCTTCAAGGCTTGAACCGTCCTCTGAGCCTGCATCTCACCGTACCACTGATGAAACTGATTCATTCTATTCCTCCTATTTTATTAGCCACCGAGGTCACCGAGAACACAGAGTTCGAATAAAAACAATAGAGGGTCTCTTCGGGTTGAGACTCTGGTTCTCTTCCTCCAATTTGCTTTTAGCTTTTTCCCCTCGGTGATCTCTGTGTCCTCTGTGGCAAGAAATTCAATAAACCGAACGGCCTCCGGAGATATCATAGCACTGCCCGGTGACGAAAGAGGCCTCGTCGGAAGCCAGGAATTTCACCACCGCCGCCACTTCTTCGGGCCTCCCCAGCCGTCCCATGGGAATTTTAGAAGTAAGGAAGGCCCTCTGCTCCGGGCTCATGTTTTTAGCCATGTCGGTTTCCAGCAGGGCCGGCGACACGGCGTTGATCCGGATCCGGGTGGCGGCCAGCTCTTTTCCCAGGGTCTTGGTCAGGGTGATAATGCCCCCCTTGGAAACTGAATAGGGGGCCATATTGGGATTTCCTTCTTTGCCGGCCACGGAGGCGATGTTGACGATGCTGCCGCTCCCCTGTTTTTTCATGACCGCAAGAACCGCCTTGCAGCAGAGGAAAGTTCCTTTCAGGTTCACGGCGATCACCTCATCCCATTGATCCTCGGGATACTCCGCCACGGAGAGGGCGGGACCCAGGATCCCGGCGTTGTTCACCAAAATATCGATCCGCCCGAATTTCTCCACCGTTTCCGCGACCATCTTCTGCACCTCGGGCCATCGGCTCACATTCACCCGGATCGCCAGGGATTCCCCTTTCCTCTGCCGGAGGACGGCTGCCTTCTCCTGGGCGCTGGCCCAGTCAATCTCCGCGATGACCACCTTGGCCCCGTCCCGGGCCAGCCTCTCGGCGATGGCCCACCCCAGTCCCTTTCCGGCGCCGGTTACAACCGCCACTTTCCCTTGCAAGTCCATCTTTTCCTCCGCAGGAATTGCGCAGACATTGGAACATTGGAATAATGGAATATTGGAAGGGTGGGTTTAAAAATCTCTTTTCTTCCCATTATTCCAGTTTTCCATCATTCCCTTATTCCCCTGCTTCTTTATCCCCTTCTCTGGCCCATCAAGGTGAGCATGCTGACCACTTTGCCGACGGCTCTCTTGACCTCCTGGCTCCTTTTTCCCCTTTCCAGGAAATCCTCCATCAGGTCCTCGGCAATCACCGCCCGTTCCGAATGGGTCCCCTTGGAAAGGATCAACCGGTATTCCTTCTCTTCCTTCAACACCGCTTCCAGCCGGGCTCCCTTGTCCAGAGACCGGACGATCCTCTTCATCTCCTCTTCAATTTTTTCCTGGTCCATTTCTAAACTCCTCTGGATGGGTCCCCTCTCATTCCTTCCGGGGAGTATGGTTTAGAGGAAAGGCACAAGACTCATGACATTTTTAAATTTTTCTGCTATAAAATTCTCAGCCGGCCACTCAACAGGTTAAATTATACTCTAACATCCCCGAGCCGCAAACTGCTTATTTGAACAGGAGGAGGCCCAAATGATCTGGAAATTCTGGATTGGTCTGTTCTCCGGGTTGATCGCTCTGATTCTGACCTTTTCCCCGGCCCAGGCCCAGAAGGAAAAGGCTCCGCCCCCCAAGCCCAAGGCGGCTCCGGCGGAGAAGATCGATGAGGAAATCTGCTTTGGGTGCCACTCCGAGATCGAAAGCCTGAAAACCAAAGGAAAGCACGCCAAAGCGCCCCCCTGCGTCGGCTGTCATTCGAACCTGAAGGCCCACCTCGATGACACCGGGAAAAAACCCGTGACCCGCCTCGACCTGGAAAACTGCGGGGGTTGCCACAAGGAGCAGTATCAATCCTACATGGCGGCCAACCTGAAATCCAAAGCCAGGGTGGAAAAATCCACCACTACCAGCCGGTCTCCCATGTCGGATAAACTCCTCGTGCCCCACGGATTCACCAAGGAGCATGATGAGCCCCGTTCGCACGCCTTCATGGTCATCGACCACATGATCGTGGACCGCGCCTATGGCGGGCGGTTCCAGCTGAAGGACTGGACTTACATCGACAAAACCGGCAAGCTGTGGGATGTCGTCACGGACACGGGCAAGGAGCTCCCCCAGACCGCCAAGGCGGCTAACACGGTTTGCTTCACCTGCAAGACTTCCGATCACGTCTTGAAGTGGTCCTATATGGGGGACCCGAACCCGGCGGCTCCCCTGAAGCGGGGTTTGAATCCGGAGGCGGTTGAAATGGCCAAAAACCACTTGCAAAATATCATGGGTTGTATTCACTGCCACGATCCTCACGCGGGAAAACCCCGGGTGATCCGCGACGCCCTCATCGAAGCGGTGGTGGACCGCGGCGAAGGAACCTATCCCTATGACCCCAAGAAGAGCAAGGAGATCACCATCGAGAAGATCACCTTCAAGCGGGACGGGAAGGATTTCCGGGCCATCGGGATTTTGAACAAGCCGGATTCCAATTTAATGTGCGCCCAATGCCACGTGGAATACAACTGCAACCCCGGGTTCAACCCTCAGACCGGCGCGGCCATCGGGATGGACAGCCGTCTGACCAACTATTACCCCTGGGTGAATGTCTTCGACCTCCAGAAGAGATATGAGAGCGTTGGCTTCAAGGATTTCCGCCACGCGGTGACCGGAGCGGCTCTCACCAAGATTCAGCACCCCGAGGTGGAGACGAACTGGGGGTCCAAGCACGAGAGAGCCGGAGTGGAGTGCAAAGACTGCCACATGCCCAGGGTGAAGGCCAAGGGAAAGCAATACACCTTCCACGGCCAGCGCAGCGCCCGGTACATCCTGAAGGACACCTGCGTGCGTTGCCATTCCAAATGGACCCCCGAAGAAGCCGAGTACCAGGTCGATGCGATTCAGAACTACGTCCGCGGCAAGATGCGCAAGGCGGAATTCTGGCTGGGCGAGCTGATCAACGCTTTCATCCGCGCCAAGGAGCTGGGCGTGAGCGAGGACATTCTGAAGGAGGCCCGCAAGGAGCACGACCGGGCCCACATCCTCTGGGAGTGGTGGACGGCGGAAAACAGCGACGGCTTCCATAACCCCGAGGCCGCCCGGCAGTCGCTGGCGGAATCTATCGATGCTTCCCAGAAAGGAATCGAAATCCTGAACAAGGCCATCGGCCAAGAAGCAGCAGCCAAATAGAGCGACCAGCGGTCAGAACGATGTAGGGGCGGGTTTCAAACCCGCCCCTACTGATGGCTGAACGCTGACCGCTATTTTGTCGGAATCACCCAGAACGACTCCCGCCGCATGGCCACCTGGATTTCCTGCCCTTCTTGGAGACCCAGGTTCCGGAAAACATAATTGGGAAGGTTGACCTCCAGATGAACATCCAACCCGCTGGGCCGGAATAAGACCCAGCGGTGAGTTCCCCGGTCCAGAATCCTCTCAATTTCGCCCCCGAATATATTTCCCCGCAACGATTCCTTTACCGGTTTGCCCGGCCGCAGAATCATCACCTCCTCGGGGCGGAGGTAGAGAATCACTTCTTCTCCCGTGGAGACGCTTCTGGCAGCATGGCCGGGGGGGATAACGATTTTCCTTCCCCAGAGACCGATGGTCATGGAACCTTCTATGCCCTCGGTTTTCAGAACTCTTCCCGGGAAAAGGTTTCGCAACCCCAAAAAACGGGCAACGTCGAGGGTACGGGGGTGGAGAAAGACCTCCTCCCGCTGTCCACTCTGCTCGAGCCTCCCGCCGATGAGCACGTTGATTCTCCCCCCGAGGAGGTAGGCTTCATCCAGATCGTGGGTTACATGGAGGGCGGTGAAGCCCAGCGACCGGTGCAGGGAGATGAGCAACTGCTGGATCTCGTTCTTCAAAGCCGGGTCCAGCGCAGCCAGCGGTTCATCCAGAAGGAGCAAACGGGGGGAAGGGGCCAGAGCCCTTCCCAGGGCGACTCGCTGTTTTTCTCCGCCGCTCAGCCCTTGCGGGTAGCGCTGGAGCAGGTGTTCGATCTTCAGGGTCTCGACCAGCCGGGCAAGGTGGGAGCCCTCCTTAAAAAAATTTTTCGGGGAAGCCCTCAGTCCGAAAGCGAGATTCTTCTCCACCGTGAGGTGGGGGAAAAGGGCCAAATCCTGCGGGACGTAGGAGATCCCCCGCTTTTCCGGGGGCAGGTGCTGGACTTCTTCTTCGCCGATAAGGATCTGCCCCCCGGGGATCCTTCTTAACCCTACGATGGACTCCAGGATGAGGGTCTTCCCCGCCCCCGTCGGCCCCAGGAGCACGTTGAAAGCCCCCTCCTTCACGGTGAGGTTCAGATTTCCGATCCGGAAATTTCCCAGGGAGAGATTCAGTCCCCGCACTTCGATCATAGGACTTGGGGCCTCTTTTCCACCAGGCGAACGGCATACAGGGCCGTGAGTCCGATCCCGGCGAGAATCAAGATCAGGATGATGGTCTTGGGAATGTCCGCCGAGGCCAGGCTCATGAAGATGGCGATGGGCATGGTCTCGGTCTTGAAGGCCATGGTCCCGGCCAGCATGACGGTGGCCCCGAACTCTCCCACGGCTTTGGCCCAGCAGAGAATCATGGCGCTCAGAATTCCCCGGAAGGAAAGGGGCAGGGTGATCTTCCGAAAAGCCTCCCAGGCGTTCGACCCCAGGGAGCGGGCCACGGCCTCATACCGGGGAGAGATCTCGTCCAGGGCGGTTTTCATGAGCCGGGTTGCCAATCCGGCGATAGTGGCGAACTGGGCCAGTACGATCCCCGGAAATTCGAAGACGAAAAGGATTCCTTTTTCCTGGATCACGTTTCCGAAAGGGGTGTTGAAGAAGACCAGCAGGGCGGCTCCCAGGGCGACCGGGGACATGATCATGGGAAGTTCCAGCAGAGTGTCCACCATCTTCTTCCCCGGGAATTGGAAGCGGGAGAGAGCGTAAGCGGCGGGCAATCCGATGGCCACTGCCAGTAGCATGGCCGCCGTTGCGGTGACGAGACTCAGTCGAATGGAGAAAAGGGTATCCGGGGCCAGAAGGATAGCCAGAAATCTTGGCCCTTCCAGAAAGGTCAGCAAAGACAGGATGAGAACGGCATAGAATAAAAAAAGGACCAGCGCCGCAATGATTGCCGTCTTCCCGAAATTCATGCTTTATCCTTTTCTCCGTATTTTCATTTCTCCGTGTCCCCTTTTCGCCTTTTCACCCCGTCCCCGTGTCTCCGCGTCCGTCTCACCCCGCGCCTCCTTTTCCCCTTTTCCCCGCGTCCTCGTGTCTCCGTGTCCGTTTTTCCCCGTGTCTCCTTTTCCTCTTTTCCCCTCTTCGCCATTTCCCCTTTTCGCCTTGTCTCCCTTTCGCCTTTCCCCCGCGTCCCAGCGTCCTCGTGTCTCCGTGTCCGTCTTTCCCCTGCGCCCTGCGCCCTGCACCCTACACCCTGCCCCCTTGTTTTTTATTCCGCATTCCACATTCCGAATTCCGCATTCTCCTCTCCCTGCCCCCTGCACCCTCATTCCCCCCTTCTCTTCCATCTCCCCGGCAGGACATATTCTCCTCCCACCGGGGTCTCCGGGAGGGCGTATTTGCGTGCTTCCCCCACGTCCATCAGGTAGCCATGTTTTCTGAAGATTTCCTTGCCATCTGTCTGGGTGAGGAAGCGTATGAAATGCTCCGCCAGTTCGCGGTTTCGGGTGAAGGCGGAAACCGCCGCCGGGATGTAGCCGATCCGGGGAATTTCCTCCGGTTTGAGGAGTATGGTTTCTATCCTTTCGGGGTCCCAGTGCTGAAAAACCCACCAGCCGATGACCGCATCGACCCCCTTCAAGGAGATGATATTGGCGGTCTTCTCGCAGCTCTCCACGGTAGTCACCAGATTCTTGCGAAACCGCTCTCTTTCATCGCCCCTCAGATTTTTCTCCACCACCTCCACGGCGTACGTCCCCACGCAAACCCCTTCCGGATCGGCAATGGCCAGTCGCAGGCCGGGTTTCAACAGATCCCTCAGGGAGCGAATGTTCCGGGGATTTCCCTTCTGGACGTTGATCGCGGGAACGAGATAGGTAATGATCCTTTCGGTTTCCGGAAAGACCAGCTTTTCCCTCTTGGCCTTCTCCATAAAATCCGAAGACCCGGGAAAATACACATCCCCCATCCGGGAAAGCTTCATCTGGGAAAGGACAAAGCCCGAGCCTCCGAAAGTAACCCGGACCTGGACGTTTGCCTTCTGCCCGAAAGTCCGGGCCGCTTCCTCGGTCGGGGGTTTGCTCGCCGCCCCGGCGAAAATCAAGAGGGACCGGGAAGAAGCATGGGAAGAGGGAACAATTATTGCGGTGGTCAGCAGGACTAAAACTGATAAAAATGCATTAGATAAATTTCCATGGAGAGGAGCGCTGCCCATTGAGGGACGGCCAATCAATCCCCCCCACCCTTTCCCTCCCCCTCGAGGGGGGAGGGTGGGGTGGGGGTGAAAAACGCTATGCAAAATCTGCCTAACGCAGTTCATAAAAAAATCTCCCGAAAGCGACGGTCCACCTCCTCCTCGATCCCCTGGGCCAGCCGGAAATATTTGGCGAGAAGTTCGCGGGCCTCCGGGGTCAGTCGGGCCCCGCCTCCTCCCGGCCCCCCGGCCTGCTTTTCCACCAGGGGCAGATCCAGCTGTTCTTCCATGGCTTTGATCTGTCCCCAGGCTTTGCGGTAGGTCATCTTCAGCAGGCGGGCAGCCCGGGAAATGGAGCCCTGCTTATCGATATACTGAAGGAGCTCCAGGCGGCCCGGTCCTAGAACCGGCCGCCCTTGAGCCTCCAGCCAAACCTTGGAACGAACTTGTACTTTCAATTCCCTTTTATCCTTTGAGCCGACCCAGCTGAACCAGGGCTTTCCGCAGGGTCTCCCGACTCTCAGGCCGGAGCGGGACCAGCGGCAGGCGCAGCGTTCCTGCCGGAACGCCCATCATGTTCATGGCTTCCTTGGCCGGAGCGGGGTTGGACTCGATGAACAGCGCCCGGACAACGGGAAGGGTCCGGTAATGAATTTCTCTCGCTTCCTCGACATGGCCATCCAGCATGAGATGGATCATTTTATAATATTCTTTCCCAATGACGTTGGCCACGGCCATGATTCCCCCATCTCCCCCCAGGCCCATCATGGAAAAGGTCAAGGCATCCTCACCGCAAAGGACGTAGAACTTCTTTTTCCCACCCCGGGTCCCCCGCATGATGTCCATGGTGATCATCATGTCTCCGCAGGCGTCCTTCATCCCGATGATGTTGTCGATCTTGGAAAGCTCGATCATGGTCTTGGCTTCGATCAGCCTTCCGGTGCGGGAAGGGATATTGTAAATGAAGAGGGGCAGCTTGGTGGCTTTGGCGATCGCCGCAAAGTGGGCTAGAATCCCGTCCTGGGTGGGCCGGTTGTAGTAGGGGCAGACCTGGAGGCTGGCGGCGGCGCCGACGTGTTCGGCATGTTTGGTCCTCTCGATCGCCTCCTGGGTACTGTTGGAGCCGGTCCCGGCCATCACGGGCACGCGTCCCCGGGCTTCCTGAACGACGATTTCGATGACTTTATCATGCTCCTGGTTGGTCAGCGTGGGCGACTCTCCGGTCGTCCCGCAGGGCACCAGCCCGTCGCACTTCTCCTCCTCGATGAAATAATTGACCAATCTCCTGAGTCCTGCCTCATCGAGGGAATAGTCATCCTTGAAAGGGGTGATCAATGGAACGTGACATCCGGCCCAGGTCTTCGGTTGCATAACTCCTCCTTTTTATTTTATTTAAAAATTTTTCACCACAGAGATCACAGAGATCAGAGAGAAAAAGCAAACTACCCGCGTCCCATTCGATCTTTTGTTTTCAGCTCTTTTTCTAATATAAAATCTGTAATACTTAAGTGCAGACTCTTTAAATTTGGTAAAATTTTTTTCTCCCGGCCACGATTCTCTGAAATCCCCCCAACCCCCCTTTAGAAAACTGATCGTGTCCCATATGTTGGGGGGCTGGACACAAGGGGAATAATGTGCTACAGATAGGGCATGCGGATATGCGGGCAAGAGTTTAGCGACGAAATTTGTGACCGAATCCGGGCCACCGTTG
>Ga0315289_10012078_pt1 | contig 12201 bp, 12 predicted proteins | sample YL17G11_40_MG_FD_203452 | JGI IMG/M metagenome (GOLD analysis project Ga0315289, IMG submission 203452) | Sediment microbial communities from Yellowstone Lake, YNP, Wyoming, USA - YL17G11_40 | ecosystem: Environmental > Aquatic > Freshwater > Lake > Sediment | place: USA: Wyoming | collected...
CATAGTGCCGGAGAGTTCCAACGCCAAAGAATTTTACATAAACGATTGACAAGATTCCCAGGGTTCCGCATACATACAAACATAACGCCACAAGCTTGCGGGCAAACACAAGTAAAAAAAAGCCCAGTAGGACAATAGAGAAGACAAGCTGAACAGCTTCACTGCTTACTATATTCGTACCCCAGAAATCGTATTGAATAGCAGGGATTGGTATATATGACTTCCAGATGGCTGTGATGACTTTTCCCAGATATCGTAAATCAATATTGGCATACCACTCGTAAGTTGAAATCCTTACCTGCCTATAATCCGAGGGGGGTGCGCATTCCAAAATAGAAAGCACAATGCCAAGGACGAAGAGAGTGATTGCGGCTCCTATTTCTCCTTTTTTTTGCGACAAATCCTTCCGCAACTCCCTGTCATAAATACATTCAAAAAATACCATGCATCCTAAGCATGCGCAGATAATCAAAGCAAAAAAATTAGTTTGCGCGAGGAGAAAAAGGATGCAGGAAAGCAACAGAAAGTTTTTGTCCTTGGACGCTCGAAACAGTCCCAAAAAGGCAAAGATAAGCAGGATACCTAAAGCATAGTTCCTACTGATAATACCGTATTCATACAAAGGGAAGTAGCTCAAGATGAAAAATAGTTTTTGTAGTCTGGTAAAAGGTGAATATTTTAAAAAAATATACCCTGCGCCCGTAGCTAAGATCAAATGATAGATCTGCATCGCAATTGGCTGGGTTGTAAATCTTGTAATAATATATAATCCGATGTACCAGAGGTAAGGATGTCCATCATACCTCATGTTATGATATAAGCTCGCAAGAGAAATGCTGTCTTTGGCATGAAGCCACGCCCGCATTTCATCACGCCACATCTCATGATTGAGGAGCAGCACACTGCCGAACACTACAAAGGCTAAAAGGGAGAATGTTATAAACGTATTATCGCTTAACGATAAGGTGAATTTTGATCTTGAATAAACTTTTTTCAGATCATCCATAGCAGGCACCCCGAACTATATCTTATCTGCTTATCTCTGCCCGTAAACGTTTCTCTTGACCCTGGGATATATTTTATAACACTTGGCACTGCTAATCTGATATATATTATTTTATTTCTCAGCACAATTCCAGAGGGGATTTTTTTATCAAGTTATCTATAGTAATTCACTGTACTTAAGGAATAAAAACCATAAGAAATCTTTGTCTATGAGCGCTGATTGACATGGACACCTCAAGATGAACAAACGGTACCATTGCTGTATTCCAATAGCTCTCTTTTTCATATTAGGCTTGTGTTACAGTTACTATACTCCCCTGTGGACCCCCCCTGACGAAGAGCGACACTTTACGTATGGCGAATACATTGCTCAGAAACATACGCTGCCGTCGTACACATCTGCTCCTGAAGGAAACAGTGTGCATATGGCATACCATCCGCCGTTGTATTATATGATGGGCTCGCTTTTTTTCCATGAGGACCAGCGACTGCTTAAAGAGGAAATCTCTGTCAATGATGGGCCCGGTTATCGTCTCCTCACCCTTCCGAAAAAGGAAACAGAGTTCCCCTATGCAGGGAAGGCCCGGACTGCCTATTTGCTCAGACTTCTTTCTTTGATGTTAGGCGGGATAACGATATCCCTCATCTATTCTATTGCCCTGATGCTCTTCCCTGGAGACCAGCTGTTTGCTTCTGTAACTGCGATCTTTGTTGCTACCATTCCACAATTCCTTCACGTCTCAGCTTCTCTTTCAAACGAGAACCTCAGCACAACCCTCTCCGCAGCCTATCTCCTATTGCTTCTCTACTACCTCAGAGATCCTGCTCGACTCAGGTGGCAGGTCGGGAGTGGAATTCTATTGGGCTTGTGCCTTCTCTCAAAAACATCCGCATTGTTCTATCTGCCGGTGACAACGCTTTTTATTCTCTGGCTGTGTCTGCGAGACAAGAGAAATCCAATCCTCCCTCTCTTCTTTATCCTGGGTACGGCTATCGTCGTGTCAGGGTGGTGGTTTCTCCGTAACTGGCTGATGTTCAATGACCCCACCTTTGTAAAAACCTATGACACCTTAAATTCTTTTCATCTGCGGGGCGTTCCGCTCTCCCTGGGCTATGTGACAACGGTAATCGAAAAAACGTTCACCACTTTCTTCGGTTTTTTCGGGGCCCTGGAATTTTCTCTCCCCGACTTTCACTTTGCTATCTATGGAGTTATCATCCTGCTGAGCATTGTTGGACTCTGCCTGTTATGGGCAAAAAAAGCGTTGTCATCATTGCAGGTTAATATGCTGGGCCTTTTCTTGCTTGTCATATTGGTGGGAACAGGTATGTATGCGTACATTAATATAAAATATACGGGCTTTTATTTAGGAAGATATCTCTATATGGTTATAGCACCTATCGCCATGATACTGATCATGGGGTTTCGGTCACTCCTTCCTCTCCGCTGGAGGAATCCTTCACTCGTGGTGCTCTCTTTCGTGCTCATCATCTTGAATCTCAATGTGCTTTTCAGGATTCTGAAGCCTGCCTATGCAGAACCTCGCCTCGCCTTGGTGGTGGATCAGCCCATGTTCTGCTGTTTCAAGCCAGCGATCAATGACACCACCACCATAAGTCAAACCTTTGTCTCGCCGAGCAATAAGTTATGTGCAATCCGGGCCATGTTCTCCTGCGAATCCAAACGAGCACATGGAGACATTGTGTTTGTTCTCAAAGAGACCGGGGAGCAGGGGAAAATTATCTACCAGATGCATTACCCTGTTAAAAATATACAAGGCATCGACAGGTGTTTCTTCATCTTCCCCCCCATTCTCGATTCTCGCGGTAAAGAGTACCAGGTCTTTTTCAGCGCTAAGTCGGTATCTCCTGGAGAAGGGGTTTCTCTGTGGTATGATACAAAAGATAGGTATCCTGCAGGGAGAATGTTCGTAAATGGAGAGCCAACAGATGGCGATCTCTACTTCCAGGCGTATTGCTTTACCGGCGAACACCCCGAGACAGACTGGGAGGGAAAGAGGGAAATTATCTTTGGTCAGATGTATGTTAGTCTCCGCGAGCTCCAGCTCTACGCTGAAATGTCAAAAGAGTTCAGAGAGAAGACCATAATCCATAAAAAACTGGAGCGGACAGAAAGGGCATTACAAGGAGGGGGGTCTCCCTGACGTTCTTTTATTCCCTTTTATATCAAACAAATCTTTTTTAAACCGGGGATGCGGGAGAGGTCAGAGATGAAGTCGTGCCTGAAGATATTCTCCCGCATTTTGAGTTCGAGTTCATAGCCCGTCTCATTGGCCTTTAGATTCTGATTAAGGCCCATCTTGAGGATCCAGACCTTATGATTATCCATGACCTTTATGATACCGGGCATCTGATCCTCAATGCCATCGAATGAGAGAATGAGTTTTCGATACCAGTCCTTCCGGAAATGTCTTTCCAGGAACCGCAGCCCCATCAGTGAAAACAGGGCAATGGCTGTGGCTACCACAGCAGGAAGGTAAAACCCGCACCCTACAGCTAAGCCTACTGCCGCTACCATCCAGAGGCAGGCCGCTGTAGTCAGTCCGCGGACGTGGCCCTTCGATTTGATGATTGCTCCGGCGCCGAGAAAGCCGATCCCGGCTATACTCATGGCGGCGATCCTGCCGGGATCCAGACGGATAATGCTATTTGAATTCTGTCCCGGGTAGAGGTCATACATGTACTGGGAAAGCATCATCAGGAGGGCAGACCCGGTGGCTAAGAGAATGTTCGTGCGAAACCCTGCCGGTCTTCCATGCCGCTCTCTTTCCATGCCAATCAGTCCGCCCAAAAGCCCGGCCAGAACCAGCCTGAAGATCATTACCTCCGTTCCCATCATAGTGCACCTCTCTTGTCTTGGTGACTAAACAGCCTTTGCACCGAACCATACCACATATTGGCAAAAGTCAGCTGTGGCTATCAACCTTACAAACAGTTGCTTTTTCAGCAAACTGGTAGAGTGATAGTGTGAAGGATGTTTATCTAACCGACATTTTCCCCTCGTTGAATTTATGAATCAACATTGAGATAAGGGATTGATACGGTATGCCTTCCTCGATTGCTTTCGCACGAATTTTCTTTAAATCCCGTTCAGTCATCCGGATATTAATCCGTTTCTGTTTGTTCAGGCTATAGCGGGCATATTCCTGGTATTGCTTTTTTTCTTTTTTTGTGAGATCAGAAACCCATTCCTCATTTTCAAGTGATTTTGCCAATTCCCTCTCGTCTTTATACAAATATGCTTCTTTTTTCATTTCTTGCCTCCTAAATACTTCTTTGTTGCTTTGCTGTTTGGTATAATTGTTTTTAAAAATATTCTTTCATTATCCTCAACATAAGGCACCGAATAGATATAATCTTCAATCTTTACCAGGAAAACTTTCTGATTCGGATATTTTGCCGGATTTGGATGCTTTATCCGGTCAACCAAATCCCCTGATGCGATTGCCAATTCAACCTGTTCAAATGACACACCGCGCACTTTCTTGAGCATCTCGTTCTTCTTATCATTCCAGTCAAAATATTTCATCAATGTATGCCTATTGTATTCACCAACTACTATAACAATATACGAAGCTTAAGTCAAAATATATATTTTTCCATGCAGATTATCTTCCTGAGAAGGCTGGATGATCAAAGAAGAAATACGGGAAGTCCCTCTGCCTACAGGTCGGGTGATGAGAATTCTTTCGAATACCCTTTTATGAATATGCGTTGTCGTGAGGACCGAGGGTGAGAAAAACTATGGTTTTTGAATCCAATTTTCCACAGATCTGTGGTGAACAACCGACCAGTTTCTGCAATTTCTTTGACCGGCATTCTTCACATATCGAGAAGATGATTCGGAATGATTTCGTGAGTCTTGCTGAACGCAGACCTCTTAATTCACCAACAAGGAGCTCACTTTTGCAATTCGTGTATGGATTTTGTGCTAACAGTTTTAGCTTTTTAAAGAGTAATGTCTTGAGATGGCGGTATTTTTTACCTTGTTTGAGAAATTCAGGGGCGAAATATGTTCTATAGATTTTCAAGCGCCTCTTCAAGGGAGAGTAATCTGGTTCCGGTGCGAAGCTGCTGTTTAGCCCGTCTGATAGACCGCATTAATTCTTTGTCTGACATTATCTTCAGGGTTTCGTTTATTCTTTTCCAGTCTTCAAGACTTAAGACAACTGATTTCGGCTTGCCTTCCGGTGTTGTGATAAACTCAATTTCTGGAAATCCAAGAGCTTTTGCCATGGTTCTTTCCTCTTATCATATATTTAAATTTAGTTTAGCAAAGGGGGTAATGAGAGTCAACGCTGATTATCCATGGTGCTTTTTCAATCAACCTTTTAGATATCGCTCAAGGTCCTTTTCAGTGAGGATGCCTTTCTCTTTTGCCTTCCGGCTCCAGTAATCCTGAATTTGATAGAATTCCTTCTTCAGCCGTTCCTTCCTCGTAGCTCTCAATGCATCCTGAACGACCGCACTCAGGGTCTTGCCTTCTGCTTCTGCAATCATTTCAATCTCTTCTGCCAGATCCGGTGAAAGGGATATTGTTTTTTTAACCGCCGTTGCCATTCAATCACCTCCTTTCTGGTATAAATTAACCATACCACATCTCTTCGTACCGATCAAACAAGATCTCTATGAAAGAAGAAATGAAAGAAATACGGAAAGTGTCCCTCTGCCTACAAAAAGATTAGGATGGGTGATTTTGTCTATGTGAGGGAGAGCATTTTTAATCCTTCTACCACTTCATAGTGCCTTCGGTTATTGGTAAGAAGGATAAGATTATGGCATATCACCCAATCAGTATCAATGAGATAGGAGGGTTTCATAGCTTTGGTTCCTCTCTGGTGGAAAGGAGCCGATCTGTATAAATATTTTTAATCAATTTTTCAGCATCGATGGTTCCTTTCCAAGCCCCTGCTGCTCTTTCGAAGGCATCCTTTTTTAGTTTTAAAGGAACTTCCTTGATTGTAACGGTGATCTCCTTTCCTTCTGCAATATTAATCTCCTCTAACGGCTTAATCACTCCCTTAGAGAATTTTGCTCTTATTGTCATGCCCATTTTCATCCCTCCTTTCGTCCGTTCTACTAATTAAAGAATTTGGGATTTAGACAAAAGAAACGGGTGCTGTTGTCCTATTTCCCACCAAGACAATGCTCATAACCCTGAAGTTCCGGGAAATATTTTCTGTAGATGCCTCTATCTCTTGTTATAATTGCATCACACTTTGTTAATGCATAGCCTCCAATATAAAAATCCGACAAGAAATGTTCTCTCATACCCAAGAGATACCCGCACTGAGGACATTGAATCTTTGATTTTCTTTTTAAATATTTCATCCATCGCTGACCTGCTACTTTCACAGAATCAATATCTAAAGGTTCAATCTTAATCCAGTGTTCTTTTAAAAAAGAGTTGAGGAGTTTGGTATCACCCCTGAACTGGGGCATAAGCTCAGCGTATACCACAGTTGGAGCAGTAAGGTCTTCATTGTTTTCAAGTGCAGAATAAAGCCTTTCCTGATAAGCTGCAAATTCATCTTTTACAATATCAATGAGAACCGTGGTATCTACGCAGACCTTCACATTACCTTCCCCCTGATCTCATCCATGTATTCATCGGTTGTTTTCCTATCTTTAAATTTTCCGCGCCACCTCCTCTTCAATTCTTTGGCAGGATTCACAACAAGGACATATTTATCTCCTTCTTTTGTCACGTCTACTTCACTTCCAGGAACGATAGCAAGCTTCTTTCTAACTTCCAAAGGTATGGTAATCTGATATTTTGCGGTAACCCTGGACATCGTTAAACACCTCCCTATGGTATACCTTTAATTATAAAAAAGTATACCTCCTTCAATGCCCTCCGTCAAGCATTGAAATCTTCCCTCTGTGATTCATTAGACCTTAGACTTCTGTGAGTCAGACTTTAGACTATAGACTTCAGACATCAGACTGTAGGGAGGGAATGGCCAAAAAGGTCTGGTGTCTAAGGTCTGGTGTCTGAATTGACGTCTGGTGTCTGAATTGACGTCTGGTGTCTGAAGTCCACTGTCTGGATTGCAGATCTTTCCTGCGAAGGCTGGATGACTAAAGAAGAAATACAAGAAATAGGGGAAGTGTCCCCTCTTCCCCTATTATAGACATCAGACCTTAGACCGAAGGGAAAAATAGAACTTTGGTGCCTGAAGTCCACTGTCTGAATTGCAGATCTTTACTGAGATGGCGGGATGAACAAAAGAAGAATTGGGAGAAATAGGGGAAGTCTCTCTCCCTCCAAGCATTTTAAAAATAATTCTGTCCCCTTTTTGCTTAAAGCATGAAGTTGGCAGGCAATTTATTGTCTAAGTTATTTATATTCAAACTCTGGGAGATTGGGGAAATATTCTCTAACAATTTTAGCGTCTCTTGGGACACAGGTAATACTAACCTTATCTGCTTCAATGTCTCCCCATATTGATTCTTTATAATTCATAAAATGTAAAATAGGCTTATGTTCTCGACCAAATAGTGAAGCCAGATCATCTTTTTTTGTAACCTCACCTCGCATTGATTCTCCCTTTTTAAGGGTATGAACAACCACTTTCTCTGTGGGTCCAATAAGCGCTTTAGCCATACCTTTGATAAGTCTTTCTTGAACAATATTTACATCATCAACTAAAGCGGTAATTTTATGCTCATACACTAAATTAAAATCAAGTGCCATCGGTATCCATTCTGCATCTTGTATACGCAATGCGATACTCACAAAAGTTTTTAGGCAAAATTCTGCGGTATCATGATTCCAGTTAGCAGGGTGGCCAAATATTTCTTGTTCCCAGTCGATTGTAACTTGATTGTCAATATTGGAATAACGAACACAGGGTAAAAACTCTTGAAGGGCAAGAAATTCATTTGCATGAACGCCAAAAGCAGATAATTTCAAAGCATCTTCGGCTCGGACTTTACCCACACGTAGATTACGTAAAGCTTGATTACTCTCAAATAGTGAATACAAAGCTAAAGCAAGATTTTCTAAAACTCCTTTATAATCACCCTGATCCAAAGAAATTTTTGCTAAATCATATTGCTTTTTTACATCAGGATCAGTAATCATATCAGACTCATCAAGGTCATCCAGGGAAATATGAAGATATCTTTGACACCAAATCGCAACATAACTATATGTTTTTTCCCCAACTCTAAACCATTGCTTAGTCTCTGGGAATATTCCCTTATGTTTTATTCCTATGCGAACTTCGTTTAATTGAGAAAAATAATCCCTTCCTGCAACATCTTCACCAGGATGAGTTTCAGATATTGGCTGAAAATAATCCATGAGATAAGTTTTAAGAGACTTTGGTAATACTTTTAAATGACGAGCAATACCAGCAATTGCTAATTCTGCTGCATCATGAGCAGTTAAGATGTGTTTAGAAATCGTAAACCGATCAGGATTTGCTATGGGAAGGAATCGTATCTTTTCAAGAAGATCTTTTGCAACTAAAAGACGATCAATCACATCTTGGTCAAATAACTTATTTTTCATCTTATTATCCTGCTAACGTCCAAAATGAGTGGTAGTAACGCCGACGTGGCCTCCCTTACTGCAAACGTGCGTATATAATTTATTGGAGGGATGTTCTGTGTTCTGGGTTAGAGATTATTCAATCCAGATACACAAGTCAATTGGAATTTAAATCTACCTCCCTTTCCCCGCACACACTTCCGAATGTTGTTCATGCTCCTGCCAGTGCATGGTGCTTTTGCCGTAGATGTTGATGTCTTCAAGTTTGAACTGCCCAATTTATATACTCTAAATGTTTAAGGTCCATATTTCCATTATCCCTGCAAGCCTTTTTTGTCATTTATTTACTTTTTTCCCAAAAAACTCAGACCAACTAATCCATCCTTTGTTTTTGTAATATCCATCCGGATGACTTGAAAGTCTTGGGTCCTCTTTATAACGTCTTTTATAGTTGTTTGTGGAAGTAATTCCTAACCTCTTCACAGCATTTCTTGCTTCTCCGTAGGTGGGATAAAGATCTGGCGTCTCTTTCCCAAAAAACTCAGACCAACTAATCCATCCTTTGTTTTTGTAGTATTGATCAGGATTGCATGGAAGTCTCTGGTCCTCTTTGTAACGCTTGTGATAGTCAACTGTCTGTATAATTCCTAATTTCTTCACAGCATTTCTTGCTTCTCCGTAGGTGGGATACATATCTCGCATCTCTTTCCCAACAAACTCAAACCAATTAATCCATCCTTTGTTTTTGTAATATCTATATGGTGCGCTTGGGAGTCTCGGGTCTTCTTTATAACGCTTATAATAGTCTTCATGAAGAGTAATTCTTAATCTTTTCACCGCAATCTTTGCTTCTTCATAGGTGGGATAAAGAGCTGATGTCTCTTTCCCAACAAACTCAGGCCAGCTAATCCATCCTTTGTTTTTGTAAGATTCATTAGGATGACTTGGCAGTCTTGGGTCTTCTCTATAACGCTTATAATAGTCTTCCTTCTTAGTAATTCTTAATCTTTTCACCGCAATCTTTGCTTCTTCATAGGTGGGATAAAGAGCTGATGTCTCTTTCCCAACAAACTCAGGCCAGCTAACCCATCCTTTGTTTTTGTAGTGTCTATTAGGATTGCTTGGCAGTCCTGGGTCTTCTCTATAACGCTTATAATAGTCTTCCTTCTTAGTAATTCTTAATCTTTTCACCGCAATCTTTGCTTCTTCATAGGTGGAATAAAAAGCTGGCGTCTCTTTCCCAACAAACTCAGGCCAGCTAATCCATCCTTTGTTTATATAATATGTCTGTGGATTGCTTGGCAGTCTTGGGTCTTCCTTGAAAAGCTTATAATAGTCTCTTTGGGAGGTAATGCCTAATCTTTTCACCGCAAATTTTGCTTCTTCATAGGTGGGATAAAAAGCTGGCGTCTCTTTCCCAACAAAATCAAACCAATTAATCCATCCTTTGTTTATATAATATGTATATGGTGAGCCTGGGAGTCTTGGGTCTTCCTTGAAAAGCTTATAATAGTCTCTTTGGGAGGTAATGCCTAATCTTTTCACCGCAAATTTTGCTTCTTCATACGTTGGATAAAGATTTAATCTTTGCTCGACCTCCTTAATAATCGTAGATATACTCTGAACTTCATCATAGACCTGAATCGTTTTGAGGAGTCCTGTATCTTCAAAGCCAAATTTCTCCAATGCTTTATTATAAGAATCAAATTCTTTCTTTGCTTCCTCACAAAAGCGGATATCCACATTCTGGAAATTCAGAACACAGTCAAATATAAGAGGTTCTTTGACCCCATGTCTTCTTATGCATCTGCCTATCTGCTGTAAATACACTCGTGGAGATTCTGTTCTTCTGAAAAGCATTACAGAATCAATGCCAGATACATCTATCCCCTCATTCAGCATATCAACTGCCGTGAGTATGTATATTTCGTTCTTTCTGGGTTCTGTATCTGAGAACCTGTTTAACTGATCAGTATTCTCTTTTTTAGACCAGTTGGAATGGACTTCAAAACGTCTCACCTTGCTGAATTTCAAAAAAGTCTTTATGAGCAGTAATTGGATTTCGTAGGTATGTTCAATATCTTCACAAAAGGCAATTATCTTCTTATATTTCTGGGAATGATAATATTTGTGGATAATATTCTGGATTGAATAGTCTTTAATCTCTCGTGCATCTAATTGGTTTAACAGGTTGTATTTTGTTGTCTGGTCACGTTCGTATTTACTTTCTATCTCACCCTTTAACTCTTCCACCTTAGATTGCATATCCCTGACAGCGTAAACGTATTCTCCTATCGGCAATATCCCTCTTGCCATTGCTTCAAACAGGCTTAACCTGCCTGCAGAGTTATTTCCCAAAAATTCCTTAATATCCATGCCTCTTGAATACCGCTGCATGGTAGCGGATAACCCTACGACAGACGTTCTTTCATCTATTGCGTTCAATAAACCTCTTATATGCCATTCAGGTGCTCCTGCCCTATGAGCTTCGTCCATAATGATATATGGGAATTTCCCATCTGATAGCACCTTCTCGGAATTGTGCATCAGGTATTGGTAAGTCAGTAGATGTATTCTTTTATCCTGTCGTAACGACCTTGTTATCTGTTTTGAGGGCACTGTATTTTCAAGAAGGTCGTAAATCCTATCGTTTATGTATGTAGAGGGTGACAGAATGAGGATTCTCCCCTTCGTATTTGAGAAGAGGTGCTGGGTGAGTCTCGCAATAATATAAGTTTTACCTGTGCCAGTAGCGTGTTCTACGTAACACCTTTTATTCTCGCTCCAGAATTGGAATATCTTTTCGAGGGCGATCTCCTGATACGGTTCTAAGATGAGGTTTGGATAATCAGGGCATTGGGCTTTGTAGCTTTTGAAAAGGTTAGCTATAACATCCTTCTCATCCCAGACTTTGATATTCAATTCATGGGTAAGCTGATTCTTTATCTCTCTGACAAAATTCCAAGATATAAAACAGAAGTGAGTAGGATTGAGGTCATAGCGTCTTCTATAATTGTCAGAAAATTTAGCGTATTCCTTTTTGATGTCATATTTGTCTATGTGCTTATTCCAGTTCTTTGCCTGAAGAACAAACCTGATTGAGCCATCGTGGGGATATTTGATGAGAAGGTCACAACCTTCGTCTTTACCACCTTCACCAAGCCGTTCAACTCTGTATCCATTGCCTGTAAAGAGTTCTTCAAGAAGCATCTCCATGAGGTCGCCTTTAAATTGGCTTAAAGTGCTACCTTGAGCAAATTGTTTGTATAAATGTTCTGGATTCTTGAAGTCAGTAAAATCTATAGGTTCCTTGCCTTTATTACTCTCACAGAACTCTTTGATAAAAGCTGATAAACCCATGAATAGTAATATGCCTATTTCTACTCCAGAGATTTAAATAGTGTAATATGGAGAAAAAGTAAATACTGAGAATTCGGATTTAATGCAAAAAGATAGGTCCTCAGCTCTTTATGGGCAGGGAGACAGAGAAGGTGGTGCCCTTTCCCGGCTCGCTCTCCACTTCGATTGAGCCTAAGTGGGCCTCAATGACACCCTTCACAATGGAGAGACCCAGCCCCGAGCCTATAACTTTCCTGGTCTGTTCAGTCTTCACCCGGTAGAAGCGGTCAAATATCTTGGCCAGGTCTTCCCGGGCAATGCCGATGCCGGTATCAGTT
>Ga0315289_10012079_pt1 | contig 12201 bp, 10 predicted proteins | sample YL17G11_40_MG_FD_203452 | JGI IMG/M metagenome (GOLD analysis project Ga0315289, IMG submission 203452) | Sediment microbial communities from Yellowstone Lake, YNP, Wyoming, USA - YL17G11_40 | ecosystem: Environmental > Aquatic > Freshwater > Lake > Sediment | place: USA: Wyoming | collected...
TCCATGAGGGAGAACATCTCAGAGGCGGTCTCCTTCGGTACCCCTTTTCTTATCGCCCCTGCGATAAAGTCTTCCCTATGTTTCGCCATCTCCTCGGGTTTCTTCTTCCCCATGGCCCGCCTGAGCAAGTCCGCCTTGCCGAGAGAATAGCCAGCCACGAGCTGCGCGATTTGCATGACCTGCTCCTGGTAGACGATGATGCCGTAGGTCTCCTTCAGGATGGGCTCCAGAATCGGATGGAGGTAATCAATCTTTTCCCGGCTGTGCTTCCGCTCTATGTAGGATGGGATAAGGTCCATGGGGCCGGGACGGTAGAGCGCCACGGCGGCGATGATGTCCTCGAACTTCTCGGGCTTCAGCTGTCTAAGCATCTGTCGCATGCCGGCACTTTCGAGCTGGAACACGCTCGAGGTATCCCCATCGCCGATGAGCTTATAGGTCGGCTTGTCATTGAGGGGTGTCGTGTCCAGATCAAGTGCGATCCCGTTCGATTTCAGGATTTCGAGGGCCTTGTGAATCACCGTCAGGGTCTTCAAGCCCAGGAGGTCGAACTTGATGAGCCCGACGCGCTCGAGCCGTATCATGTCGTACTGGCTGATGGGCATGCCTTTTTTATCCACATAGATCGGCACATGATCCGTAATGGGCTGATCATCCGATATCACCACTCCTCCGGCATGGACCGAGGCATGCCGACTCAAGCCCTCGAGGGAACGCGCGATATCTATCAGGCGTGCAACCTGAGGATCATGCTCCAAACGCTCCTTCAGTCGTGGCTCTTCTGCCAGGGCCCTGTCCAGGGTCATCTTGAGGTCATTGGGGATGAGCTTGGCAATGGCATCAACTTCGGAGAAGCTCAAGCCCAAGACCCTCCCCACATCCCTGACCACGGCCCGCGCTTTCATGTTTCCGAAGGTGGTGATCTGCGCCACAAACCGCATGCCATACTTGTTCTTGACGTACTCAATAACCTCGTCCCGGCGTTCCTGGCAGAAGTCCACATCGATATCGGGTAGGTTCTTGCGTTCAGGATTTAAAAAGCGTTCGAATAAGAGACCCCAGCGAATGGGGTCGATATCGGTTATTCCGAGGGCATAGGCAACGAGTGAGCCGGCCGCGCTCCCCCTCCCGGGACCGACCGGTATGCCATGGGTCTTGGCATAATTGATATAATCGGCGACGATGAGGAAATAACTCGCAAAGCCCATGGACTCAATGACCGAAAGCTCCCCCTTGAGCCTTTCTTGATAGTCGCCCGGGATCTCAGCCATTATGGCATGCAGTCCTTGCCATGCCTTCTCTTCGATGAGTTCTTCGAGACTCTTGCCCTTTTCCGCCGGAAAGACGGGGAAATAATATTTACCCTTGGGAATCTCGACATGGCACCTTTTCGCCACCTCTTCCGTCATCTCTAGCGCCTCGGGAATGTGGGCAAAGGCGGTTTCCATTTCCTGTGGGCTTTTTAGATAGAGCTGGTCGGTATTGAAGGTCATGCGGTCTTGGTCTTGGATGGTGTTCTGGGTCTGGATACAGAGGAGGACCTCATGGGCCTTGGCATCGGTGGCGTTTAGGTAGTGGCAGTCATTGGTGGCGACGAGCGGAAGCGAATAGCGCCTGGCCATATCGACCACCAGAGGATTCACCTGGTCCTGATCTGCCAGCCCGTTAACCTGGATTTCGAGAAAGAACCGGTCATCGAAGGTTGAACGGTAGAAATCGAGGGACTCGATCGCCCGCTCCTCGTTGCCCCGCAGAAGCCAATAGGGGATCTCGCCCTGGAGGCAGGCGCTCATGGCGATCAGTCCCGCGTTCAGTTCCTGCAAGGCCCTTCTGTCGATCCGCGGCTTGTGGTAAAAGCCCTGTTCATGGGCGATCGAAGTGAGCCGCATGAGGTTTGTGTAGCCTTCATACGTACTAGCTAGGAGGATCAGGTGATAGTACCTCGGCAGACCGTGGATGACCTCCTTGACCTCCATGCCGGTCGGCGCCACATAGACCTCGCACCCGATGATGGGTTTTATGCCTGCATCGATGGCTTTGTCGTGGAATTCGACCGCCCCGTACATGACACCATGATCGGTAATGGCCACGGCGTTCTGGCCGAAGGCCTTCGTCCGTGCTATGAGGTCGTTGAGCCGTATAGCCCCATCTAGGAGGCTGTACTGCGTATGGCAGTGCAGGTGAACGAAGCCCATGGTTTTAAAATTCCAGCTTGTAGTTGGGGGCCTCTTTCACGATGATCACATCGTGGACATGGGATTCCTTCAAGCCCGCTTGGGTGATCTTGACCATCTTGGCCTTCTTTTGGAGCTCATGTATACTCCTGCAGCCGGTATAGCCCATCCCCGCCCTCAAACCACCCATGAGCTGGTAGACGTTCTCGGAGATGCGGCCGCGGTAGGGCACCCGGCCCACGATCCCTTCGGGTACGAGCTTCTCGAAATCGCTCACCTCCTCCTGGAAATAGCGGTCCTTCGATCCCGCCTTCATTGACTCCAGTGATCCCATTCCCCGATATGACTTGTAGGTCCTGCCCTGGTAGATGATGAGCTCGCCGGGTGCCTCATCCGTTCCGGCGAAAAGGGAACCGATCATCACAGTCGATGCCCCGGCGGCGATGGCCTTCGTGATATCGCCGGAAAACTTGATACCGCCGTCGGCGATGATCGGGATATTGTATTTCTGCGCTGCCTTGGCACAACGCATGATCGCCGTAATCTGCGGCATGCCCACACCTGCGACCACCCTGGTCGTGCAGATCGATCCCGGTCCGACGCCCACCTTCACCCCGTCCGCTCCCGCCTCGATGAGGTCGATGGTTGCCTCTTCCGTGACCACATTGCCCGCGATGACCTGCGCAGAAGGGTAGAGATCCTTGATGGCCTTCAAAGCATCAAGGACTGCCTTGGAATGCCCGTGGGCGGTATCGACCACGAGGATGTCCACACCGGCTTTCATCAAGGCATGCACACGTTCTTCATCGCCGGGCAGGATCCCGACCGCTGCCCCCACGTACAGCCTACCCCGCGCATCCTTGGCGGAATGGGGATATTGCTCGGCCTTTTCGATGTCCTTGATGGTGATCAGCCCTTTGAGCCTGAATTCCTTATCCACGACAGGCAGCTTCTCGATCCTGTATTTGTGCAGGAGCTTTTTCGCTTCTTCCAGGGTGATCTCGCCCTTCACCGTGATGAGATTTTCCTTCGTCATGGCCTCCCGGATGGGTTTGTTCATATCGGTCTCGAACCGCAAGTCGCGGTTGGTCAGGATGCCGACGAGTTTTCCCTCCACCGTGATCGGGACGCCGGATATATGGTAATGTCGCATACGATCGAGGGCCTCCCAGATCCGCTGGTCGGGGCCCATGGTGATGGGGTCAACGATCATCCCACTTTCCGACTTCTTGACCTTGTCCACCTCGACGGCCTGAATTTCCGGGGGCATGTTCTTGTGGATGATGCCGATGCCGCCCTCACGCGCCATGGTAATCGCTGTATTTGCCTCGGTGACTGTATCCATGGCCGCACTGATGAGCGGTATGTTGAGCCTGATGGTTTTCGTGAGGTAGGTGCTGATGTCCACACTCCCCGGCTTTACATCCGATTTTGCCGGCAGGAGCAGGACATCGTCAAAGGTCAAGGCCTCGTCTATCATCCTACCCATAGAGCTTTCTCCCTAGTAAACGCTATATTTCAGGTTTACCGACCGCATCGTCCTGCCCTTTCCCTCCAAGGATATCGGGTAGGAGCTGTCCAAAAACCTCCCCAGGGTTTCGAATATGCCTATGGGCTCCTTCGGCCTCAGGATCCTCGGCTCGCCCGTAATGCCGGCCCTTCGTTTTGCATCCTGCAGGGCATTGTCGTAACCGCCGATCTTGTCGATAAGCCCCAGTTTCTGGGCCTGTCTGCCGGTGAATACCCTGCCATCGGCATATTTCCGCAAGTTCTCAATCGGTATATGTCGGCTTTTTGCCACGGCCTCCAGGAACTGTTCATGGACATCCTTGGTGATTTCCATGAAATAAGACCTCTCCTCATGCGTCATGGGCCGGAAGGGAGTGCCTGCATCCTTCAGGGTGCCGGAGGTGATGCTCCCTGCTTTGATGCCGAGCTTCGATAAACCCTCGCTCACATCGAGAAACTCGAGTAATACCCCGATACTGCCGGTCATGGTTCCGGGGAGCGCATATATCGTGTCAGCCGCACAGGCGATATAGTAAGCACCTGATGCGCCGACGGCCCCTAGCGAGGCGATGAGCGGCTTTTTCCCCTTAAGCCGCAGGAGTGCTGCATATACCTCCTGGGATGGTCCGACCACACCACCGGGACTGTCAACCCTGATCAAGATCGCCTTTACGGCGTCATCTTCCTCATACTCCCTGATCGTTTCCAGATACGGTTCGGAGCTCACAATCCCGCCGTCTATCTCAAGGATACCAATGGCGGGCTTCAGCGTTTCCTGCAGCTGCTTGCCACCCCAGGCAAGCAGGATGATGAGAAAGAGAATGAAGCATATGATCTTTGTCCTTCTTTTCATGGCTCATCGACTCATTATGATTGAGAATGCCTCATGCTTATTCAGCAAAGTATATCGCCCCAACTATACTATAAGTATGCCTCGGTTGTCCATACCCACTGAAAAGAAAAAACCGGCACAAGCCCAACGATTGGCAAGGGGTATGAAGAAAAAATTACTGAGGGTCGTTCCGCGGCAACCAATAGATCCTCAGCCTATCTCCTGAGTTTCGTTCACACGCATATGCCAGGATATCCATCCCACAGGAGCTCGTGTGTTGCGAGACCACATAGGTTCATATCATCCCTTGGACTTGTCCTGCAATTCTTTCAAGAGCTGTCCCAAATTTGTGGCAACCTTGTCGCTCGTCCTTTCCTGGAGTACCTTCCTGGTCTGAGCATCCTCTAGGGCCTTGATAGAGAGCCCTATCTTTTTGTTCGCCGGACTCACTCGCAGGACTACCGTCTCCACTTCCTGTCCCACTTTGAGGACGTCCGCGAGCGACTCAATCTTATCCTTGCTCACCTCGGAGATATGTATCATTCCTTCCACACCATGGGCGATCTCAACAAAGGCCCCGAAATCGGTGACACTCGTGATCCTGCCCCTGATGATGCTCCCGGCCGGATGCTCGTTCGCCACCTGGGTCCAGGGATCCGGTTCCATCTGCTTGATCCCCAGTGAAAACTTCTCATTCTCGGGATCGATGGCGATTACCTTGGCCTTCACTATATCTCCCTTTTTAAAAAGTTCCTTTGGATGCTTCACCTTGGTATCCCAGGAGATATCACTGACATGGATGAGCCCGTCGATGTCGATGTTCTCGTCAACACTCACGAACACACCGAAGTCGGTCACATTTTTCACCCGTGCCTCGACTACTGCGCCCTCCGGATAGCACTGTCTGATGAGCTCCCAAGGGTTGGGCAATGTCTGTTTTAAACCCAGGGATATGCGCCGCTCGTGCTGGTCGACGCCGAGGATCTGCACTTGAATCTCGTCGCTTTCCTTGAGGATGGACGAGGGATGCCGCAGCTTTTTCGTCCAAAACATCTCCGAGATGTGGACCAGCCCTTCCACTCCCTCTTCCAGCTCGACAAAGGCCCCATAATTGGTAATGGAAGTGACCTTCCCCTTTACCCGCTTCCCTATGGGATAGCGGTATTCGATACCCTCCCAGGGATCCTTAGCGATCTGCTTGAGCCCGAGAGAAATCTTCTCCGTCTGCGGGTCGAAATCGATGATCTTCACATCGATCATCTGGCCCGAGGCCACCTTCTCCTTTGGATCCTTCAGCTTGCCCCAGGACATATCGGTGATATGGAGGAGACCATCGATGCCTCCGATATCCACGAAAGCGCCATACGCCAAGATATTCTTGACTGTACCCTTTACCACGTCCCCTTTCTTGATGGTGGCCAGAAGCTGCTTCTTTTTTTCCTCGCGTTGCCGTTCCAGGACCTCCCGGTGACTTACTACCACGTTGTTCTTTTTGCGGTTATATTTGATGACCGTGACATCGATCCGGTTATCGATCATTCTCTCGAACTCAGATTCCGAGACAGGGCTGATATTGGCATGCGAACTGGGTAAAAACGCCAGGATCCCGATATCCACCATGAGGCCGCCCTTGATCCGCTGGGTAACCTTGCCGCAGAGAGAGGTCTTATCCTGATAGGCCTTGATGATATCATCCCATACCTTCAAGGATCTGGCTTTCTCCATGCTGAGCCTGATGATTCCCCTGCTCGGATTGAAGCTCTCAACCAGGACTTCGACCTCATCGCCAATGGCTACATTGATGGCGCCATGCTCGTCTATGAACTCCTTAATCGGAGCCTGCCCCTCTACCTTCCTTCCGATATCGATCATGATATGTTCTGCACCCACTTGGACCACGGTGCCTTTTATCACGGTCCCAACAGAAACGTGCCTGCCAAAGGTTTCTTCATACAGGGCTTCCAGATTAGATTCTTCCCTTTTTTCTTCCTCCAAACCTGTCTTGTCGAGGTTTTGGTCTGTTTTTACGTCTTCTAAGCTAAACATCCTACGATACCCCCGGTTTCCTTTAAGTTGGCATCCTATACAATATAGATAGTGAAAATACAAGACCCGAATTGCCATTCTCCATGATAACTCAATGTATGCAGAACTTCGCGGGGCTGGTGGTTTTAAGAAGATGGAGGGCCCCCTTGCGGCGCCTCTCTATATGCTTTCCTCAATCCAAAGGATTGGGTTTTTTTTTCATCTTGGATGGGTCTTTCAGTGCCTTATCGAGCTCGCTGAAGAGATCCGGCTTGACGGGACCTTTTTTCAGGAGGCTTTCGAACTCCTGCATCTTGCTTTCCGTCGCCTGCTTCAGACGCATGACCTCATTCAGCATGGCAGGGGGGGGCTCCTCTTTCGGGATGGATTCAACCTTGAGGTGATCGTGGATAATAAACCTCTCCTCCACTCCACTCTTTATGCATCCAATGACCCCAAGGTTCTCGAGCCGTCTTGAGATGCGTGAAGTCTCATCCTGAGAGATCCGCAGGAGATCGGAAATCTCCTTGAGCGAAGGCGGCCGCCTGTGAAGGTGCTCCAATACCCGGATGGCGGCAATAAAACAATGGGCCTTTGGATATAATCCTTCGGTCATCATGGCAACCATATATAAGAGAAAGCAGTTCACTATGCAATAAATATTCAAGAATACCATTGACATCTCCGATAAAAAGTCCAGATATATAATCACTGCAATAAAGGAGGGTTTGACTTGAAGAGAACACTATCCTTACTGATCGCACTGGCCGCCTTATTCGTGACCCTACCGGTATGGGCGGAGGATGAAGAGTTGGTCCACAATGTAAAGAAAGGCGACACCCTCTGGGACATCTCGAACATGTACCTGAAGACCCCATGGAAATGGCCCCTCATTTGGGCGAACAACCAGGATATAACGAATCCGCATCTGATCTATCCAGGAGACACCGTCATCATATCCCGGAAAGAGGGGGAGATCCAGATCACCATCATCCCTGCAGAAAAGCCGTTCGAGACACCGCCCGAAATAAAGGTATACACCCTGGAGCAGATTGCTAAGCAGAAGGAGAAGACCATCGTCGTATCTCCGAATATCTCCTGTCTACTCTTCAGTCCGACCCTCATGACGGGCAAAGGCACAGTGGTCATGAAAGAAGATATTGGGATATTGAGTTCCCTCGAGGACACCATCTTGATCAAGATGACATCGGAGACGAAGGCAGACGGGCTTGCCGTTATCTCGAAGGTGGACGAAGTGAAAAAGGGTACCACAACCATAGGATACCTCTATAAGGTGGTGGCCCTCGCCAAGGTGAGAGAGACCCAGTCGGGGATTGTAAAAGCGAAAGTTACCTATGCAAACATGGAAATCAAGGAGGGAGACATCGTCACCACTGACCTGACATCCCTCAAGCCCATCACCCTTACCATCAGCCAACCGAAAACCGATAGTGTTGGACAGATCATAAAGTTCTTTCCCGGGATATCCGGAAGCGGCACCATGGATCTTATCTTCGTCGATATCGGCTCTGCGCAGGGGATACAAAAAGGATCACTCCTTACGATCTATCAAACGTTCAATCTCAAGGATGGGGGGGTAGTAGAAGAGTACCAGGGCCTGGCCCTTGTCTTGCAATCCCTGGAAGGGAGTGCCCTGGCGCTGGTGGTAGACGCGAAAGGTCTTTTAGAGAAAGGTTATAAGGTTTCCGGGAAATAAACTATTTGATAAGAGAGTTTGCAGCAGACCGGGGTAGGCCTACATAGGCATACCCCAATTTGCCATGATGGCATCCACACCCTTCTCATCGATACGGGTGAATTCAATGCCCATACCGTGGTCCGTGGTCCGGACTACCCGCCCCTGAGCCCAGACTATCTTTCCCAGGTTATCCACATCGAGGCTCGCAAGGATATAGGTCCCCTTTTCCTGGGGCGTGTCCGTATGGATAAACATGCCGCCCCGGCTGATATTATTAACCCGTCCCCTGCTATAGGTCATTGAATCCCCCATATAGATAACCTTCAGATCGACGCTGGTTCTCTCATGAGCCCTCTTCTCTTCCATGGTGTTACACCTCCGGACATGTATATCTGTATTATTAAATCTTTATAGAATAATTATAATGGGCAGAGAATAGACATCAAGTACCCCCCAATTATTTTTTCTCCGAGGCTATCCATGCCACTCCGATTTTAATCCGATCACTGTGCATCCTTGCCTGGGCTTAGAGATTTTCAAAGGCTAGAGAGTTATAGGTTGGAAAAATCTCGAATGCTTGGGGGGGGCTTCTGTGTCTGCGCTCGATATCGGGTTGGTCTAAACAATTCCGTGAAGGTCTCTTAGGCCCGCAAGGACCTGTTCATAAGGATGATCGTATCTATTCCCTTCGCATCCAGGCGGGTGAATGCTATGGCCATACCCTGCCTTGTGGTGCGAACTACCCACCCCTGCGCCCATATGATCTTTCCGAGGGCCTCCACATCCAGGTCAGCAAGGATGTACGAACCCTCCTTTTGCGCTTTATCGGTCTGGATGAACATGCCTCCCTTGCTGATATCAAGCGCACGCCCATTCAGATAGCTCCGTGTGTTTCCCTGATAGAGCACCGGCAGATCGACAGGCACCCGTTCATGTATCCGTTTGTCTCGCATGTGATTCTCCTGCGCCTTATCCTGCCATTAAATGCCCCCGAGAGCAACCTTATATCATTGAAGAAACGGAGTTCCTCCCGCGGATGCCTTATCGCTTGCAGGGCATTACCGAAACGCGTGTTTAAGTAGTCGACCTTGCCCCTTCACTCACCGGCTTACTACATTCGGGAAGGTAAAGGGAGAATGGAGTGTGTTTGGCAGTGCCAAGCCCTGGCTACACTGCATGGCGATGAACCGATTTTTCCCCGACTATTGTTTCAATACCCTTATAATCCGAGTCGGTAAATTTGATGCCCATACCGTCTTCCGTGACGCGCACCACCCTCCCCTGTGCCCATACGATTTGCCCGAGCGTATCAACATCCATGGAAGCAAAGATATGGGATCCCTTTTCAAGCGGTTCGTCTGTGCGAACGAACATGCCGCCCCTGCCGATATTGCTGACACGCCCCTTCTCATTGTGCATGGAATTACCACTATAGATCACCTTCAGCTCTACATCGGCCCTCTTAAACGCTCGTCTCTCTTCCATGATATTTTCACCCCCTATGTTTAACACGATTTAATGTCACGGTTTTACATTAATAATAATGCGGTTTCCTGAAGAAGCAAGCTTTTTTTAATTGGCTTTTTTTAATTGGGTGAAATACGTTATCGAGCAATGTATCAATCCAGGTTTGATCTCCTCTTTATCACACCCCTTAAAAAGAACTCTGGTAGATTATGTAGCAATGCCTATTGACCTTGCGTCTCGTTTCCCGGATATTATATGCATATCACATGATCGGAGACAAGACTATGTGCTTAACTGATATTACCACGAAACTCGATGCCATGTTTTTCCCAGGTTCGATAGCGATTATCGGCGCTTCGGATGTTCCTCGGAAATGGGGATTCATGATTACGACCGCGATTACCAGCGGTGGATACAAGGGAAAGATCTTCCCGGTCAATCCGAAGAAAGAGATCATCCTGGGGCTCAAGGCATATCCTTCTCTGGATGTCATCTCCGAACCCGTAGATCTAGCCATTATAACTATCCCCGCCAGCCTCGTGGCTCAGGCGTTGAGGGATTGCATCAGGAAGGGTATCCATGCCGTCGTCCTCATCTCCTCCGGCTTCAAGGAGACAGGGGAGGAAGGCGCACAATTGGAAAAGGAGATCACCGAGATCGCGCGCCAGGGGGATCTCCTCTTCATCGGACCCAATACCATGGGGATCATATCCACCCATGGCAATCTGACCTCTATTGGAGTCCCCATCTTTCCCAAGCAAGGTGCCCTTGGGATCATATCCCAGAGCGGCAATCTCGGTGTGCAAATCATCCAGTGGACTATCCACAGGGGTATGGGAGTTGGGTTCTATGCCGGGACCGGCAATGAGGCCATGCTCAAGGCCAGCGAACTCCTCGCATACTTTGGGCACCGGAACGAGGTAAAGGCCATCGCCATGTACCTCGAAGGGGTGGATAATGGGAGAGAATTCATGGATGTGGCCAGAAGGGTTACCCAGAAGAAACCCGTGGTCGCCCTGAAAACGGGGAAATCCAAGACAGGCTCCAAGGCGGCGCAGTCGCATTCCGGCGCCATGGCAGGTTCCTTTGCCACATATAGCGCGATGTTCAAGCAATGCGGCATCATCCAGGTCAGGACACCATCCGAGCTCCTCAATGTGTCTGCGGCCTTGACCAACCTGCCCGTACCCAGATCCAACCGGGTGGGTATCATGAGCCTCGGCGGCGGCTGGGCGGTCGTGACCGCCGACGAATGCGAGGGAAATGGCCTGGTGCTACCTCTCCTGAGCGAGGCCATCATCGATGACCTGAACAAGCGGCTTCCCCCCTACTGGAACAGATCCAATCCCATCGACCTCGTGGGGGAGGGGGATCCGAACCTCCACCTCCATACGCTCGAGATCCTCGCCCGGTGGGATGAGGTGGATTCTGTCATTGCCCTTGGTGTTATCGGAAGGCTTTCCATCGTGGAAAGCTTCATCGAATCCCAGGAAAAGATCAACGGCCAGATCTTCAGCCGGGAACTAAAGGTCACCGTGCTCAAGGACCAGATGAAGACAGAGAACCGCTTCATCAACGAGATGGCACGACTCCAGAGAGAAACCGGCAAGCCCATCGTGGCTGTGTCCCTGAGTGAAGAGGGGCATACCATTGTCGACACCGATTACGGGACCGCCATGTGCCTTTCCACCCCGGAGGAGGCCGCGAGTATCATCTCCAGTATGGCCGGATACCGTTACTACCTCGACCATTTGTAATAGTTCAAACTCGATTCCCCCCAGAGGCTTCAGGGGGGGGAATCGAGTATCCGCATCAATACATCGGCGTCTAAAGGGCCGAGTTTGTATATGGCTGCAATCCCACACCTGCCTTTCCACAAGCAGGATGAGGGGATAGATTCAATTCCCAATCCCCAAGTATGTTGTTGTCTCTTGCTTTGATTGGCATTACTATATTCCCATTGCCTTTTGAAAGGAGGGGGTATCTTGAAACCGAATGTTATCGTCATCCATCATCGGGATACCGTGGCTGTCGCCCTGGAGGATATCAGGCAAACGGAGAGCGTCCGGCTGCCGGATGGCACGACCTTCCCAGCGCTCGTGGATATCCCCTACAGCCACAAGGTGGCCCTCAAGGATATCGCTCCCGGCGAGCATATCCTGAAATATGGAGAGATCATCGGCGAGGCGAAGACAGGGATCAGGAAGGGGGATTGGGTACATGCGCACAATCTTGATATCGAGGAGCAGGTGAGGTGAATGGAGACGTTTCTGGGATATGCGCGGCCGGATGGAACCGCGGGGATCAGGAACCATATCGCCATCATTCCTTCCGTTGCCTGTGCCAACGGCGTGGTGGCAGCGATCAGCCGGGCGGTCCCTGAGGCGGTCCCACTCTACCACGGCCACGGCTGCGGCAGGGCGATCGAGATCGACCTGCACACGAGGACCCTGGTCAACCTGGGTAAACATCCGAATGTGGCGGGTGTGCTCGTT
>Ga0315289_10012080_pt1 | contig 12200 bp, 17 predicted proteins | sample YL17G11_40_MG_FD_203452 | JGI IMG/M metagenome (GOLD analysis project Ga0315289, IMG submission 203452) | Sediment microbial communities from Yellowstone Lake, YNP, Wyoming, USA - YL17G11_40 | ecosystem: Environmental > Aquatic > Freshwater > Lake > Sediment | place: USA: Wyoming | collected...
GATAAGCGGAGTGGACAAAAATATTTTCTTTTTGAGCAGGAGGAAGTTTTTTATCTCGACTAATTCTTTTTCGCTGAAACCGGTCGTCAGCTTCGTAGCCAGGTCGTTGAAGTTGAGGATCAGACCTTTGTTGAATCCCAGGTCATGGACGGTCTTATCGTTTATCTGAGCGAATAAGTCTTCGGTGTCCACTATATGGATGGAGGAGAGCAGAAGATTTTTCAGCAGGGAAAGTTTGTTGAGTTTATCTTCCACCTCTTCCTGGTAGAGCTTTAATTCCATGTCGCTTTTGATGATCAGCCTGGCCTGGTGCTCCAGTTCGCGCATGGTCTCCTCCAGCCTGGCCGCCCGGGCTTTAAGGCCGGCTGATTCCTGCAGGACTACCACCAGGTAAATAAAAAGGCCCAGCAGCACTGCCAGTACTACCCAGCCGGCGCCCAGTGTCGCCATCGGCGGGTTTGCCGCCAGGGTTACCCAATACGCAGGTATTACGATTTCCATAAAGACAAAAGTATGTTGCCGGTTTCGATCTCCGTATCGCCGGCTTCTTTGTTGGGGAAAAGATAATAATCGCTGAAAAACCCGATCATGGGAAAAGCTTCGCCCAGATTATTTTTTATGGCGGCTATTTCCAGGGCTGAGTGGTCTTTAAGTATTTTCTTGCGGGTCAAAGTGTTTACCATGAACAAGAGCCCGCTTTCACATTGCTTTACCGGGAACAGCATATCAGTTAAGTTTTCCAGCAGACTCTGGGGATGCAAGATGGTTATGTGCGCTTCAGACCCTTCCTTTATATCCCGCAGATTTCCCAGACACACTAAGGACCCGTCGTCAAGGGAGGCGGCCACGGGAACGAGGCGTTCGCCGCCGCCTTTTTTTATCTTTAAAGGATAGAGCGGAAAAAGCCCGTTGCGCCGGAACGTCTCGAATTTATCTTCAAGATAATTTTTGTATATCTTGTCGGCGCGCTGGCCGTTTATCTCGGTGATGATGTTGCTTTTGGCCAGTATCTTGGTTATGGCAAACGGCCGGCCCAGGGGCAAAAACCCGCTTACTTTAAAAGCGCGCATGTTGATGCCTCTTCCCAAAAGCGATAACAAGCCCTCTTCGACCGTGCCTTCGGCGATGTTAAACAGCCGCGGGTTGAACCGGCTTGTGAAACCCGCGCCCCAGATGTTGAACGATTTGCCCAAGGCGGCCTGGATCTCCTCTAAACACGCCCCGCCATCAAAAGGCGGCTGGGGGAAAACCGCGAAAAAATCCTTTTCCTGCGGCGTCTCGCGCAAAGCCGCGCGTAATCGCGTCTCGATGCCGCCGGCGGCTGTTTGATTCTTGAAGAACAGCTCTTTTACCAAACCCGCGGCCGGGTTCAAACAACAGGCGGCTATGCCTTTTTCTATCACCAGGCCCTCGAATATTATAGAAGGGACCTGCAGTCCGCTCACGGATTTAGGCTTAAGGGCGTAGGTGATGGTCTTAAGTATGCTCAAAGGCTGATAGTGGGGAGTAAAAAGGATAAAGATATACCCGATTTCCCCGGCCCCGGCGGCCTTTATTTTCAAAGAGACTTCTCGGACGGCGTCTTCGCCGCTTTTTTCGCTTGCGGCTATGATAAAATTCCTGACCATGCTAAATCAGGTTAGCACAAAGCCGGCCAAAAATCAATCCTTGAAACCCGCCACGATAAGCTGGACAGTCGCAAAATTATATGGTATACTTATTTACGGTAATACAGTAATACAGAAAATCAGCATAAAGGGAGGCCATAACATGAGAAACAGGGCGATTGTTTCCGGCAGAGGTACGGTTACTATTCCCGGACCGGTCCGCGTGGCGGCCGGGATATATCCGGGGGATTTGATCGAATTCGCCCCTCAAAAAGACAGGATTATTTTAAAGCATCTCGTGGTCAAAGATTCCGGCGGCGAAGCATATTTAAGCGGCGCTGAATGGAATAAACTGGATGAGCAGGTACGCCGGCAGGTGAAAAGCAGGCGCTATAAAAGCTACACTGATCTCGACCGCGCGAAACAACATTCCCGCAACCTGGCGCGCGGAGAATAAGCGTGGTTGTACGGTATTTAAATTCTTACGATCGTTCCTTCAAGAAGCTGGACAGAACCGTTCAGGAACGGGCTATTGGGGCCATAGACGGTTTGTTGGGATTTTTTAAAACCCGGCAGAAGCCCGAAGGCTTGGGCCTTAAAAAAGTTCATAGGAATTACTGGGAAATACGATTGGATATCCGTAATCGGATAATCTTCGAATTAGACGGAGCGGATGTGAATATTGTTTTTGTCGGCGCGCACGACGAGATTAAAAGATTTTTAAACGGCGTTTGAACATTTTGCAATGAGCCAACCACAAAAAATCGTTTTAGACACCAGCATTTTCGTCAATCCCGACGGTGGAAGGTTTTTCGGGCCGGGGCCACTGGCTGCCCTGGAAAATTTTTTGACCGCGGCCTCAAGCAACACGCACCTGTCTTTTTACATGCCGCCCGCGGTCTGGCAGGAGCTTTTAAAATTCATCGAAAATGAGCCGGCGCCGCAGCGGGCCAATATAATAGTCAAGCAGCCGCCGGCGTCTTACCAGGACAGCATCCCGGCAATGTTCATGTACGAATTTATCGAGGAGATGCGCGGCCGCATCAACAAAGGCCTGCGGGTGGCCGAGAAATTTGCCCACAAGGCGTTACTCGGCGAAAAAGAGGACCTGCTGATCAAATCCCTGCGCGAAGAGCACCGCGTGGCCATGCGCGAAGGAGTGATCGATAGCCGCGAGGATTTTGACCTGCTGTTGTTAGCCAAAGAATTGGGGGCGAGCTTAGCCACTTGCGATCAGGGGTTGGTCAAATGGGCCCATAAACTGGGCATAGCTTGTCTTGACGCCAAGGGATTAAAAGCCTGCCTGACCGGCAGGCAGGCTTGTTTGGAATAAGGAGATAGTGCGATATGGCTACAAAAGATCCTCCGGGAAAAAGAAAGCACGCGCGGGTCCAGCTCGAAGCGACCATGAATCTGGTGGTGTTTAACGCCGGTCTTTCCATGGTCTTGCCCGGCAACGAACTGGTAAAATTACGCAAGGCCCGGATAGTAGACATATCCGCCGCCGGACTTAAAGTACGGACCAATGATTTCAGCGATATCTGGGCTTTTTATCTTGTTTCCGGGGGGATAAATCTGGCCGTTAAATTCGCCCTGCCCGACGGCTGTCAGGTCAGCGCTACGGCCAAGGTGGCCTGGCTCAAAGACGATTACCAGGACCAGCGGTACAAATATACCGGTGGCCTGGAGTTTCTGGAGATAAGTTCCGAGACCCAGGACAAAATCACCGACTTCATCGTGCGTAAAAAACTAAATCCTAAAGAATGAAGCCTATTGCGGTTGGTCGTCTGCCTGGGCCTGGTGAACTTTCGCCTGGCGGTTAATGTCTTTGACTTTGTTTTCCAGGGATTTTTTCAAGGCTATATAATTGGAGCCGTCGATATTTTCCTGTTTCATCGCGGGAAAATACGTCTTATAGGCCAGGTAAGCCAGAAAAGAGATGATGGCTAAAACCAGGATCAACTCAATAAAACCGAAACCGCGGCGCATAAAACCATATTAACCCCGCATCCCTATATTTTCAACAGATATTTGAAGGATATGCAACACCAGGTTGTAAACGCAGAAAGGATATGGTAAACTTAAATAGGGGGTGGAGGTTATGTCAAGGGTTTGCCGCGAGCAGGAGAAAGGGGCTTTTACGCTGGTAGAAGCATTGGTAGCTACGGCTATTTTAGGCACGGCGCTTGGCGGCATCCTGATGGCTTTTAGCGCCGTAAGCGGCCTGATTATTACCTCCAAAGACAGTGATATCGCTGCCGCGGCTGCGGCCGGTGTTATGGAAAATATCAGCGCCACTCCTTTTATCAACATAAACACGACTTATAGGAGTATGAATTTTACGGTCAATGGTTTGCCGGCCAGCCGGGGCAGGACTTACATCAATACCAGCAACCAGACTTTTTTGCTGGCTACAGTCGTCGTTTGTTGGCGACAGGGTAACCGGGTGATCGGCGAGGATCAAAATCTCAATGGTGTACTTGACGCCGGCGAGGATCTAAACAACAACAGCATGATCGATTCGCCGGCAGGATTAGTAACGAGGATTGCGCCATGAAAAGTTTTACTTTGACGGAAATTATGGCGGCTGTCAGCATAACGATTATAATCATGCTCGGCGTTTTCCGGGTCATGGATACCGGCCGTAATGCCTGGCTGACCGGCCAGACGGCGGTCGAGTTGCGCCAAGAAATAATCAAAACCTTTATCCGTATGGACAGCGAGCTAAGAGCCACCGCGCCGGCCCAAATAAATATTCCCAACACTTTTACGCTTATCTTTCGTTTGCCCCGGGACCTTGACGCCGATGGAACGGTTTTGGACAGCGCCGGCCAGATCGAATGGTCCGCGCCGATCACTTATTCTCTGAATAACGGGCAAATCATTCGTTCAAGCCCCGCAGGTAATGCCGTGATGGCTAACAACATTACTAGTCTACGATTCAGTTTACCGTCATCGAATATTTTGCAGATCGATATTACTGCCGGTAAAATTGCCGCTAACCGGCGGCAAATGCAGGATAGCGATCAGCTTAAGTTAACAATGAGGAACCTCTAATATGACTAACGAGTCGGCCAATAAAAATAGGTCTAAAGGCTCCGCCCTTATCGCCGCGGTTTTAGCGGCGGCGGTGCTTTTAATTTTTTTACAGATACTAATGACTATGGGTATCAGCCAAAGGTTGACTGCTGATCGGTTTAACCGCCGGCTCAAAGCCTTTTATATTGCCGAGGCCGGCTTGGGCCGCACCATCAGTTGGTTAAGGTTGCAGGCCGTTCCGCCGGTGGGAAACACCTCAAATCCTTGGGGCGGAGTCGTGAGTTTAAACAACGGTACTTACAGCGTAGCTATCCAGGACTTAGGTATAGTCGGCGGCAACGGCAGCGCCGTGCGCAGATACCGCGCGGTTTCTAATGGCACCTTTGGCGGGGTCAGCCGCCGGATAGCCAAGTATTTTCAGGTGGACAACTTCGCCCGCTATATTTGGTTTACCAACATAGAAATGTTTAGCGGCAACAACGTTTGGTTTTGGACACCCGACCGTTTAAACGGGCCGACGCACACTAATGGGCGCTTCAATATTTACGGTAATCCTACTTTTGTCGCGGAGGCCGAATCGGTGGATAATGTTATTCAATTTTATAATAATAGCCGGCCGGTTAACCTGACGGCATTAAATACGACATTTGACCATCCGGATTTTCAGGGGGGCATGACTTTCGGCGCGCCGGTTTCTACTATGCCGACTCAAATCGGGACGCTGCGTGCCGCGGCCGGCAATCCCGGAGGACTTTTGCTTAACGGTACCAGCACGGTTACTCTGCTTAATAACGGTACCATGAACGTGACCAACAGCGCCCGGGGTTGGACTAATTACAATACGCCTGTGCCGGCTAACAGCGCTTTGTTTGTGGCCAACGGTACGCTGACTATTTCCGGCACGCTTAACGGCACGCTGACCGCAGGCTCAAACCGCGACATTATTATTCCTAACAATATCACCTATGCCGATGATCCCAGAATCAATGCGACGTCCAACGACGTTTTAGGAATAATTTCCGAATCGGACGTGGTGATTGACGACGCCGGCCCCGATAATTTAGAAATTGATGGCTGTATTATGGCCATGAGCACATCCTTTCTTTTAGAGAACTGGGATACCGTGTCGCCTAAAGGCACTCTGACTGTTTATGGCGGCATCATCCAGAGACAGCGCGGGCCGGTCGGTACTTTTAACGGCGCCACCGGCGTCAAGCGAAGCGGTTATGACAAAAATTATTCCTATGACAGCCGTATGCTTAACTCGCCGCCGGCTTATATGCCCAATACCGGAGGCTATGTGGCTTTAGCCTGGGAGGAGGATTGACCTATGCCGCTAAAAGCCCAAAACATCTGGACGGCGGTCTTTATCGGTTTAGTCATCGGCGTCATCGGTTTGACCCTCTGGTTTAATCTCTGGCTTAATAAGGAAGTCGTCTCGACCCAAAGGCCGGCGGCGCCGGCTGACCAGCCTAAAGGGCTTGAGCCGGTTTCTGAGCCGTTAGTCGACCCGGCATCTTTCCAACAGCCGCAGTCGTTGCCTAGCCTCGAACCGGCGCCGATCATCGAAGTTCAAGCCGAGCTGGTCCAGAAAGAACTGGTCCAAACAGAACCGGTCAAGGAAGAACCGATCCAGGAAGAGCCGATCAAAGAAGAGCCGATCAACCAGGAACCTCCAGCCATGGCCGCGGTCGGATCGTCCCAGGCGCAGAGCGCCTCCGCCGCAGAAAACAATGCTCCCGCTGACGAGTCGTCTTTCGGCGTGACCGAAACCAGCAAGCGGCCTTCCGCGGACAAAATGCAAGAATTGCGCCAACAAGATATCGTCATCTATTAAAACCCTGTAACCCCGCCAGGAATTTCCCTTGCCCTGCTGACTTTTTCCTTTATAATTGATATTGCCTAGCCCAAAATATGCGGTTATTTAAATGTACATTTTGGGCCATAACAGGGGAAAAATGCTGAAAAACACGTTTTGGCTGCAGCTTTATATGAATAAATGCCTCTGGGTCACCCTGTTCAGCTGGTTCATCGCCCAGGGCACTAAGATATTTCTGGGGTCGCTTAAAGAAAAGAAGTTCGATTTTCACTGGATCCTGGGTACCGGCGGCATGCCTTCAGCCCACAGCGCCGCTTCCACGTCTTTGGCGGTATGCGTGGGGATAGAGCGAGGGTTTGATTCGGCGCTGTTTACTCTGGCGGCTATTTTTGCTCTGGTGACCATGTTTGACGCCCAGACCTGGCGGCGTTCCATCGGTTATCAGGCCGGCATACTTAACCGGATGATGGGCGATTCGGCCGCCGGCAAAGAAATACAGGACAAACGTTTGCGGGAGCTGGTGGGCCATACTCCCGTGGAAGTCTTTGTGGGCGCGTTGATCGGAGTAGTAGTGCCGTTGTTCGCTTATAAATAATACCTAAGGAGAACGATATGCGAAAAATCGTTATAATGATCGTCGTAGGTCTGTTGGTGGCCGGTCTGGCGGTGGGGCTGGTAGTCTCCCGTGCCAAAAAAACTGCCGGATCGGCGGCGGTTGATACGCCGGTTTATGCCCGGGAAGCGGAAAAGGCGGTTGCCGGCGGCAATCTTCTGGAAGCGCGCAAGCTATACCGCGGGGCCCTGGAAGACCCCAAGAACAATCCCCGGCTGCCCGAGATAAAAAAACGCCTGGAAGAGCTTAATCTGGCCGTACTTTTTTCGCCGGCCATGGATGAATGCAGTGTTGCTTGCCAGGTCGAGGGCGGCGATAACCTTTTTAAGATAGCAAAAAAATACGATACCACGGTAGCGCTGATCAAGCGCGCTAACAGCCTGACGACCGACGCGATCCGGCCGGGCCAGCAGCTAAAAGTCAATACCTGCAGGTTTTCCATTTTGGTGAATAAGACCGCCAACATACTCATGTTGAAAGTCAAAGATTCCGACGAAGTGTTGAAGACTTACGTGGTGTCCACCGGTAAGGGCGGTTCCACTCCCGCCGGCAATTTCAAGATCACCAATAAATTGGTCGATCCGGTCTGGTACAAGACCGGTGCGGTCATCTCTCCCGACAGTCCGGAAAACGTTTTGGGCACTCGCTGGATGGGGTTGGATGCGGCCGGATACGGCATACACGGCACTACCGCTCCCCAGGACCTGGGCAAACAGGTGACGCTGGGCTGCGTGCGCATGCTTAACTTTGACGCGGAGGAACTTTACGACATCGTACCGGTAGGTACGGAAGTAACCATAGTAGAATGACAAATGACAAATTTTCAAATGACAAAAATGAATCCGTGTGCGAAGGTGTCTGGTTTTGACATTTGGACATTTGATATTTGTCATTCGAGCGGAGCGAAGATATGATGCACGGCTGGGAATTTGAAAGACCGATAGTCGAACTGGAAAAAAAGATCGAAGAGCTGCGCCGGTTCTCCAAGGATAAGAACTTGGACCTTTCGGCGGAGATCGGCAATCTTTCCAAGAAGCTTCAGGACCTGCGCAAGAATGTCTACGCAAGTTTATCGGCCTGGCAGAAAATACAGATCGCCCGGCATCCCCAAAGGCCCACCGTGGCCGAATACATATCGCTGATCATGAAAGATTTTTTGCCTCTTTGCGGAGACCGTCTGTTTGGCGACGATCGGGCGATGCTGACGGGTTTCGCCAGGCTTGATGAGACGAGTGTCGCCGTCTTGGGCCACCAAAAGGGCCGCGATACCAAAGAAAACATCGAGCGCAATTTCGGATGCGCTCATCCGGAAGGATACCGCAAGGCCATGCGTCTGATGCGGTTAGCCGAGCGTTTCCGGCTGCCGATCATCTCTCTGGTGGATACTCCCGGCGCTTATCCGGGCATCGGGGCCGAGGAGCGCGGCCAGGCCCAGGCTATCGCCGAGAACATCCGCGATATGTTCACGCTTACGGTACCGGTGATCGTAACGGTCATCGGTGAAGGCGGTTCAGGCGGGGCCCTGGGCGTGGGCGTGGGCGACGTGGTCATGATGATGGAGTACGCTTATTACTCGGTCATCTCGCCCGAAGGCTGCGCGGCTATTCTTTGGAAAGACGCTTCTAAAAAAGAAGAAGCGGCCAAAGTCCTTAAACTCACGGCGCCGGACCTGCTTAAATTAGGCGTGGTCGACGAAGTAATACGCGAACCCGAAGGCGGGGCTCACCGCTCGCGCGAAGAAGCCGCGCGCAATCTAAAAGGCGCCCTGCTTAAACAGTTGACCGAACTGAAGGCCCGGCCGCGCGGCGTTTTGGCCGAGTCCCGCTACGAAAAGTTCAGGAAGATGGGCGTTTTCGCCCGATGATGGCCGTAAAAATACTTATCGCAGACGACGAACCCCAGATCACGGAGATCCTCAAGCACGCGTTTTTGCGCGAAGGGTTTGAGGTGGTGATCGCTTCTGACGGCCGCCAGGCAAGAGAGTTGATCGATAAAGAATCTCCCGCCGTGGTCATCCTTGATCTGATGATGCCCGTAGAGGATGGCTGGCAGGTCTTGCGCTGGCTGCGCCAGGAAAAAAAATCGGCTTTGCCGGTCATAATCATGTCGGCTAAAGACGAGATGACGGACCTGCGCGCCAGCTACGACTTGGCTGCCGATCATTACGCGGTAAAGCCCGTGCTTCCTCAGGAGCTGATCAAAGCCGTGCGCACCGTCATGCTGATAAAAGAGCAGAGTACTTAAAACACGCGCACGACATCACACCACACCATGCAAGATAAGGATAGAGCTTTAAAAGACATATCTTTGCGCAGCCGCCTGTGGCTTGCGTTTTCCTTCGCCAGTTTTTTCCCCGCCGCTATCCTGGTCTATCATTTCTTCTATCTGGATAAAGAAATATCTGCCGGCGTCATATTCGTGATATTTTTCGTGACCGGCCTGGGCTGGTGGTTTATTTTTGACGCCTTCAGGCGTCTGGGCGGGATAAAAACCCGCGGCTTAGAGCTGATGCCTAAAGAATCGCCTCAAGTTTCCGCCGGCGGCCGCGATGAAGTCGCGCAGTTAGATTCTATTTTCAACGCCATATCCAGCCGCATGAAAGACAGCGTGGAGGAATTACGGGCGGTCTCAAGCAGAACGGAAGAGTTGCACCGTCAGATCAGCCGCAAAGTGGATGTGCTTTCTTCTTTGTTGCAGGTCACGGCTCTGTTTTCTAAGGGCGGCCAGGTAAAAGACGCGGTCACGCTTCTTCTGGAGAGGTTCCTGACCCTGCTGGGCTTTAAAAGCGCGGCAGTATTCTTGCGCCAGGGGCCCAAAGGCGATTATATGGTGTTTTCGGCCGGCATGGAGGAGACCCAGGCCCACATAATAACCGGGCATCGCGATTTTAACCGGTTGACCGGCATACGTGATTTTTGGATCAGCCGAGCAGGCTCTGACGTTGAGCTGGAGTTTTTAAAAGAGGTCATGGCTGCCGCCGACGTGGTGATCGTGCCGCTTTATCTTAGAGAAGAACTGATCGGCCACCTGACGGCTTTCAGCGATGCGAGAGAGTTAAAACTGGACCAGGAAAGTCTGGATACCATAAAGCTGTTTTCCCATAATCTGGTCATTGTCTGGGCTTATAACCGGCTTTCCCAAAAAGTGGAAGACCTTTCCATGGTCGATCCGCTGACCGGCGTATATAACGAAAGGTTTTTTAACCTGCGGCTGGATGAAGAAATACGCCGGGCTACGGCTTACCAGCGTCCATGTGGGGCGATATTTTTAGAGCTGGCCAATTATGCCGAATACGAAACGCGCCTGAACGCCGATGAGTGGGACGAAATGGTCAAGGCGATGATAAAACTGCTCGCGGAAAGCGTGCGGCCCATAGATATCCTGGGCCGGATGCGGCCCAGCCGCGTGTCGGTCATATTGATCGAGCGCAACCGCCGTCAATCCCAGTATTTTGCCCTGAAATTAAAAGAAGTGATCAGCGCATTTTTGCGCGATAAGGTCAAAAAAATAGAGCCCCGGGTGATTACCGCGGTGGTCGAAACCCCCATTGACGGCGCTACGGCAAAAGAACTGATGGCAGTGGCGGAGACCCAATTTAAAGCCGGATAGGGGAAAATGGCCAATTCTCTAATGTCTAATGACCAATGAGATCTCATTAGACATTCGTCATTAGGTCATTAGGCATTTATATCTGATACGCTTTATAAAGTTAAACAACCATGCAGGGACGTAAAAAACGCATAGAAAAGTTACTGGGCGAAATACTGGTCGAGCGGGGTGTCATAACCGCCGAACAGCTCAAGGAAGCTCTGGACGTCCAGATAAAAGAAGGCGGCCTGATCGGTGAGATCGTGGTCAAGCTGGGCTTTGTCACGGAAGAGGCCATAGCCCAGTGCCTGTCTTATCAGTACGGATTCCCTTTTCTGCCGTTGGAGAACTATGAAGTCCCTCCGGAAGCGGCCAAACTGGTTCCCCGTAACGTAGCCCAGCATTATTGTCTGGTGCCGATCGACAAAATAGGCAATACTCTCACCGTGGCCATGGCCAATCCTTTGAACGTGGAGGCCGCCGAAGACCTGGAAGATATCACGAGCCTGGAGATACAGATATTCGTCAGCACCTCTTCAGATATCCGCGCGGCGATAGCGCGCGGGTATAAAGAGGGAGCAGTTTAAAGAGAAAATGACAAATATTCAAATGACAAATGCCAAAAAGCGGCTGTCCCTTACGGGTTTAAGTTCGCTCGGAGTCCGACACCGGCTTATAGCCGCTATACTATTGACCACTTTTCTGCCGCTGGCGGTGTTCCTGCATTTTATCGGACGTACTTACATATCAGGAGCCGCGCTGATCTGCTTGGCAGTCCTGGTGGCTTGTGGCTGGTGGTTGATGTTTGACCTGGTGCGTTCGATAGAGCGAGCGTATACCCGTTCCAGACAGTACCTGACGGATCTGGGCGGCCTGGCTGAAAGGATCATATCTTCGGATTGCAGCGAGGTAACGCAGTTACAAGAAGCGATGCATATACTTTCTTGCAAGGTCAAGGAAAGCCTTGAAGCTATTCAGTTGATGAGCATCCGGGTTGAGGAATTGGAGATCACCGACGCCGACACCGGTTTTTATAACGTCCGTTTTTTTACATTGCGGCTGGAGGAAGAGATAAAACGCTCTAGAGCCTATCAGAGGCCTTGCGGTCTTTTAGTGGTGTATTTGGATAACTATTCGGATTATCGTGAAACTTTAGGCGAAGAACGTCTAGGGGGGGTGCTGGAAGGCTTGTCCGCTTTGATCAGGGAAGCGGTCCGTTCTCACGATATCATCGGCCGGCTTTCCGAAAACAGCGTGGCAGTAATAGCCTTGGAGATGAACCGCCGTCAGACTTCTTATACCAGTTCAAAATTGCAGGATAAAATAGCACAATTTTTAAAACGCGAAAGCGATATAGTGCCTCAACTGACTATAAAAATAGCGGAAAGCCCTATTGACGGCATAAGCGCGGACGCTCTCCTGGCCGCGGCGGGAGTAAAGATCGGCTGATGAAAAAAGACTTAGGCCAGCTTTTAGTCGAAAAAGGGCTTATTAAAAAAGAACAGCTTACCGAGGCCTGTAATGTTCTGGCTGA
>Ga0315289_10012083_pt1 | contig 12198 bp, 22 predicted proteins | sample YL17G11_40_MG_FD_203452 | JGI IMG/M metagenome (GOLD analysis project Ga0315289, IMG submission 203452) | Sediment microbial communities from Yellowstone Lake, YNP, Wyoming, USA - YL17G11_40 | ecosystem: Environmental > Aquatic > Freshwater > Lake > Sediment | place: USA: Wyoming | collected...
AATGCTCATGTCCTAGCCGTATAACCTGTCGGCATATTCGGGCCGTCAGAGATTACATTGATAAAAAAGAGGATGAAAAATTCTCCCACGCAGAGGAATAAAATAACCCCTCTAATAGTTACCGGCCCGGCGGGCACCGGGAAAACGAGGAGAAAAAGATGAAAAAATATTTCAGCGTTGGACAACGTACTCCATGCGGACATCATCATCGCACTCGTACAGGAGCAGAACGTTGTGCTCGCCATTTGCTGGTAGCGCTTCGCAAAAACCTGGAATGCGATGCTATCGAACGCGACATTTCCTGGAGAGAATATGTGCGGGAAACCGTCAATAGTGACGCGATTGTAGAAATATACGATTAAGATTAATCGGCGAGCCAGCCCCAGGGAGGGGGCGTAAACCACAACCTGGTGACAAGTCCAGGCACCGGCCCGGCGGGCACCGGGAAAATAAGGAAGGAATCTATGATCGATATCACGGTTGGCGAAGCGGCTCTAATCCTGGGCTGCAACTCCTCGCGAGTGCGACAACTGATCGGGGCGGGAAAGCTCCGGGCGATAAAGCGCGGGCGGGATAATTTCCTAAAACGCGTCGAGGTTGAAAAATATTTGAAAACCAGGCCGGGGCCGGGAAGGCCGCCTAAAAAACCGGTTGTAGAAAGATGAAAAAAGCCCGGATCTCAATCGAGACCCGGGCTTTTTAATTTGATTTTTTAGCAGGATTAACCTTCCAGAACTCACACCATTCCCGACGCAGATCCGGAAACTCCAGGCCGCACCGGGCCTCGAACAGACTGAGCAGATCAATCGCATAGATATGTTTTTTCCCGCCGATCAGGGTAATATAAATATTTTGTTTAGTCAAGATTAAATCCATGTTGTTATAACTATAAAACAGAAACCCCGCGCATTCCGGAAGCGACCAGAATTTCCGGCCGGTAATCTCCCGGGCGGTTTTCTCCATGTCCAGCCGGATTGTTTTTTCATCGAGCATTTTTCAGCGCCGCCTGCTCATGGTACATGCGCTTGAGCGCGTTTTTAATTGCTATCGCTTTCTGCAATGAATCCACCCACTCGATCCGCTCGAGGTGATAATATTTTTTTAGCCAGGCATTAAACCCGCCCTCGGTTTTCCATTTGATCAGCGCCGCATAATTCCAGATTTCCCGGCAGAGAGTGCTCGCCGAATAAAGCCGCCAGGGATGCCGGGGCGCCTGGCCCGATCCCTGTTCGCGCAACCGCGCAAGTAGTTCGGCCGCCTCCGCCTCTTCAACCAATCTCAGGCTGCCGGTCGAAGTGAGCTGGCGGAGATCGTCGATCGAGAGGCCGAGTTTGCGGGCCTCGCCGAACAGACCGCGCAGAGTTTTAGGATTGCAGAGGGCCATTATTTTTTCTCTCTGTCCGATTCCCGCTCGAGCAGCCGGACCCTGGATTCCAGCGCGCCGAGAGTCTGCAGTTGTCCGATGATTGTACCCATGCCGGTCCTGATCGCATGCAGCTCACCGCCGATCAGGTCCAGGCCGTAAATGATCCTGATAATATTTTCCTGATCTCCGGGGATCATCGGGAGGACTGGCGGTTCGGAATCCATTGTTTGAGGTTTCGGTGTCTGACCCCGGGGCTTCATTTCAATAACCTTGCCGGGTTTCCGGAGAGACATTTTCTGCTTTTTTTCTTTTCTAAATCCAAAAAGAAAAGCGCGTTGCTGAATTGATTTTATTGTCCGATTGCCGCCAAGGGCCTGATAAACCGCCCGGGAACCCTGGGTCGGATAAATTTCCCGGAGAATTTTATCTTCTTCTTCTGTCCATTGAGTCCATGGTTTAGACATTTAATCTCCAATCGCCCCGCAATGTTTTTGGTTCATTTTTTCTTTACTTCCAGCCTACAGTCTCCAGCCTTTTTTCACTCATTCGCCCAGGATATGCCGCAACCTGGTCAGTTCATTTCCCATTGAAATAATTTTATCGCTCAGATCGAAAATAATCGGCGTATATTCCTCGGCCAGGGAGCGGTAAGCCCGGATCAGATCATCGCGGATATCGCGCTCGAGCTCGAGGAGCCGGTAGATCTCCTCGAGCTCCATGATTTTACGGCTCTTGATTGTCAACCTGGCTGCGGGATTCATTGTTCAAGCTCCGGCGTTAAGTATCTGGCGGATCCGCTCCCTGGTCACGCCGATTTTCCGGCCGATTTCCGCCTGGGAAAGGCCCTGACCTCGCAATTCAAAAACCCTGGCGCGGTTTTCCTGGTTCATTTTATGCCATTTGGGCGCCCGGGTGCCGGAACTGGTCAGAATCTGGTGAATCCGGTTATCAGTAACTCCGTTTTTTGCCGCCAGAAATTTTATAGAGCTACCCCTCCTGAATTCGAGGATAATTTGCTCGTTCCGTTGCCTGGTTAAATAATGCCTGATCGGCCCAATCCGCAGGTCAATCCGGATTTTATTCCGGAAAATATTAAAACTGCGAGACCAAATTTTATTCATTTTTTGCCCCCTTTGAGATTGATCCCCTGTTTTTGCGCCTGCTCCTCGCATTTTTTTTGAAAAGATTGAGAATCTTTTTTGGTTACTTTAATGATTGCGCAGGGGAACTGGCCTAATCTGCCATACATTTCTTGAGTATGATTTGAGGGTTTCTTTTTCCCGCCTATTTTGTCGCCAGTTTTTTCGATAAATTCCCGGACTTCCCCCGGCGGCGGCGCTCCCGGTTCTTCCTCCCGTGGCCGCTCCCCGCGCGCATCCCGTGCGAGCGATTCTTTTTCCTGGGCCGCCCGCTCACGATGCCAGAGTTTCATTTTGCTTTCCAAAACTTTTTTAAGATAATTGTGATCCTTGAGACCGTAAAGCGTATCGCAGCGCTGGCCCATTTCCCGCACAGCAGAGCGCAGCACAAACGGATTCAACACCACCTCCTGGCCGCGGAATACCATTTTATTTTCGCGCCAGATCGCGGCCAGCTCGGTGAGAATTATAATCATCCGCTCGAGCCGGATTCCCCGACCCGTATCCGTGCGGAAACAGGCCAGATAACTATTCACCAGGGGCCAATCCGGGCCAAAAAGAACGACCAGGTTCGCAACCTCTCTGATTTTTTCCAACTCGATTCCCTCGGCCAGGGAAAATTTAGCCGTGCAGGCCGGGCATTGAATTTTAAGATCGAGGAGGTTCATTTCTCACCTCCGGCGATCATGCTCACCTGGCCCAGGGCCGCGGCCACCTCCGGTGATTTTTTTAGGGCATAGGCTGCCCTGAAATTGGCGATCCCGCGGCTCACCCGGTTGTGGAAAGTGAGCTCGAGATCGGCCTGGTCCACAATCACATAATAACCGCTTGGTTTGCCGCAGCTCGAGCCGAGAGGCTTGCGGTGCTCGGAGATCAGATATTCGACCGCCGACTGCACCGCGCGGGTGGATAGCCCGGCCAGGCGGGCCAGCTCAGACATGGAAATTGCGTTGGCCCGGCCCCGGTGATGACAGGAGAGTATCCGCCAGACCGTGGCCTCCGGTTCAGGCAGTGGACGTCCGTCGAGCTGGAGGCTCTGTTGCGGGTTCGACATTTTTAAATTTTTCCTCGTTGATTTCATATTTGAACGGCTCCTCGACCTCGATTTTTACTCCGAGCGCGGCCAGCTCGGTATCGGAGAGACCCGAATCCCTTAGCTCCTCCTTGCGCACCGCGTGCGTAATTTTCAAAAACTCGACCAGCCTGCGCGCGGCCAGGCGTTCGACCACCTGTTGCCATTTGATTCCTTTGAGAGTTACGAGCGAGGTGCTCTTGCGGAAAAACACCGAGCCGAAAGTCAGGACCCGGGTTTTGAAATCCTTGGCCTTCCGTTCGATCTCGCAAAATTCTTTGAGTCCCAGCTCGAGCTGGCCGATCTCCTGATCGAGAGGGTTGCAGGAGTTTTTCAATTCCTCGCGGATCTCGTTTATGCGTATCTGGGCTTTCGCCTCCGCGAGCCGCCTGGAGATTGTCAGCTCGCCGATCCGGTGGAGCGTGTCATCCGCCTCATCCCAGGAGTCGATCACTAAAAAATTAGGTTCGACTTTTTTTCTAGCCATTGTTGACCTCCAGAAAGGACCGTGATCATAAAAACCGGGCATGGTTTCGCCTTTTTTACCTTTGCGCCTTAACATGTTGAATCTGGTTTGACTTATTTTTGCAGATAATAATTTTTTTCACCGTAGGATCTCGTATAAGTTTTGCTATATTTGCCGGAATATCAGCCTCATTAATCTCGATCCATTTTTTCCCAGGTAATTTATCATCTTTCAATAATCTGATTTCTCCTGTTTCTGTATTCATCATATCTCTCCTTAAAAATTATTAGATTTTTATAGGGGCACTGGGCCGGATTAATGGGGATTTACTACCCTGGATTTTTTGTCCGGCTTTCAGGGTTCTAACCCGCCAGTGCCTCTGTTCATCAATGCAACAAATACCCCGCATGCTCCGCGGTCACTTTCTCCGCGCCCACCTGCCAGGCAACCTGCATCGAGCGCGTGGCCATCACATTGACCAGTTGCGGAGTGAGTTTGATTTTCCGTGTGGCGAAAAACTCGATTGCGCCCGGCTCGAAAATCCGCCCCAGGGTCGCCCCGCCATTCAGACGGTGCGCCAGGTATTTCTCGACCTCCTCCGGAGCGAGCAGGCCGTAATTTTCGAGATCGACCCGCTGGGCCACCTCGGCCAGTTCTGGCCTGTTCTGGGAGAGAGTTGATTTTAGCGGCTCCTGGCCTAACATCACAATGGTGCAGGCCCGCTGATAACCGAGCTCCGGAGCATCATTGAAAATTTCCCAGAGACGTTTGAGCATTACCAGGCCGCCGGCATCGAGGTCGTGGGCCTCGTTGATCAGGATCACCGTATTGATCCCCTCGTTGGCATTGGCAACGAGGAGCTTTTCCACGCGGCGGTGCGCGCGCTCGTTTCCCTTTTTTGCGGTATCGCCCTCGCCGGCCAGATCCTCGAGGATCGAAAGATAAATATCTGATGTGCGAATCCTATCCTTGTCGAACCGGCGCACGGTCACCACTTTCACCAGCGATTCATCAGCCAGGCACTGGCGCATGAATGTCCAGAGCACAGATTTCCCGCAGCCTGTCGGCCCGGAAATCGCCAGGAACGCCCGCACCGCCATTGCGTCCTCGATCAGCTCGCGGGCCGCGAGAAATGCCCGGCTCATGTACGGCTTGTCCTGACGGCGCGGCTGGAACGGGTCCCAGCTCAGCCCGAAATGTTTCATCACCGGCGTCCTCAGCATGATTACCCCCTTTGTTTCGATTATTTGATCCGGATTTTCCGCCTGTTTGCTCGCGCTCGCGGCTAATTTTTGCACAGCCAGCAGATCCTCGGACTCGCTGACCCGGATAAATGCCGAATCGGCCAGGGCCTCCGGCGCTCCCTGTTTTTTGAGGAATTCAATAATCTGCCTTTGTTTCTCCAGGCTGACCCCATGCCCCAGGTTCCAGGCGTTCGAAATATAATTCCGATGCACGGGCGTTGTGATCCCCTCGGCGATCTGCCTGGTGGAGAGGCCGTAGAGCTGGGCGATTGTTTTCAGCCGCAAAACCTGCCCGATCATTTTAACCATTTTGCCCCCTTTCAAACCTTAGAATCATTTCGCCGATAACCTGTGCGACTTGTGGGACAACGCATTGTCCGTACATTTTGGCGCATGCCGATTCAGAAAATCCAGCAGTCCAATTTTTAGGGAATCCCGCAAAGGCTGTTCGCTCTTCACTGTCCAATATTCTAAGTCTTTTTTCTGACGATTCCCAAATATAACAATCACGGGTATCGTATCGTGTTCTGTGCTTAGTAAAACACGGAATGACTTGTTTCGTTTTAAGCTTCTCCGCACGATTCCCTTCACCGCCTTGGCAGTAAGATAGCATGAATTTATAGAGGCTTGAGCTGGTCTCTTGATAACGTCCGATAATAAAATCCCTGATCCGGTTTTGGCCTGTAAACGTAGCGGCATTTGTTCGGATAATAACAGTTCCGTATCCGAGTAGTTCCAATGAGGTAACGAAATCTTTATCATTTGATGCAACCACATTTTCGCGGACCAGCCACCGGGGCCGCTTATCGGCGACCACGGCAAGGATATATCCGGCGAGGTCGGGAATTTTTGTACCCCAGATTGATCTGGCCCTGGAATTAGGTTGACAGTTATCCCCGGCACAGATAAGATCAACGGCTTCGAGATTATATTCTCCCGTTCTGGTACAATTTTTAAATCTTTTCGCATCAAGCCACTCTCTTTCTAATATCTTCCAACAAGCCAACCAGTTTTCCACTTGCCATTTAACAGGGCCAAGTCCGGCCCATTCAAGGCCAAGCTCCAGACCGCCGATTCCGCTGAAAAGACTGCCAATCGTCAACATTTTTATAATCTTCGTCCCATGTAAAAATCAAATCCGGATGTGTTCGAGCGGCTGCCCGCCGGAAACGTAGACAACCAGCCGCGCCTGGCGGATCTCCGTGCGCTCATCCTGGATAGCCAGGTCCTGCCTGGTCTCCCGCGGCAGCTTGTAATAACAGAGCGCGCAGAGCCGCTCGCTGGGCAGGGTCACTCTGCTGCAATCAGGCGCCAGGCAGATATGCCTGGCTTTTTGATTTTTGCTCATCAAGCCCCCCTTGTTGTAATTCATTTGTCCTTTTGATAATAATCAGCCAGAGAATAAAGACCGCGCAGACAAGATGAAAAATTATCAGCCAAAAAAGCAGCCTGAGTGATTCTTTGATTTTGTATAACATTATTTCAAACCTATAATTGATATAACATAGAGAGAATCCTCCAGGGCCATTAATTCCCAAACTGTTTTTATAATTGCGCTCTGGGTTGATTCCGGCAGCCCACCAACTCTGCCCGGAATAGATTTATAGGCTGCATCGGAACATAAAATCGATCTGATCTCCGGAATTTTTATTCTCAGCCGCTCGATCCGGCAACCAACCCTGAAAAATTCCAATATCCGACCTTCGGCAATATCCAATAATTGCTGCTTTTGATTAATTTCCAGGGTTAATTTCTGATTTTTCTCAATCAAAATATTGACCAGACTGTCCAGTTTTCCGGCCTGTATGCGCAGGGAATCAATATTCGCGGTCAGGAGCGGCTGGGCCGGAGGATCGCCGGCTTTGAGAATAAAAAAAACGATCAGAAATAAACCGATAATACATAACCAGATCGCTAAATTTTTCACCTTTCCCTCCTGAAAATTTTCAGACAAATCGCCAGAATCAGAATCCCCAAAATCAGGATGATCAGCCAGGTTGCATTCCCTGCCTGTTCCCGGTAGAGCACCGCTTTCTCGGCTATCTGACGGGCCATGATCAGTGTCATCCCACTCTCGATTCAGCGGCCCGGGCCTGGGCTAGTTTTTCAAACGCCGCCTCGATCTCCTGGTCAGTTACTTGCTCGGCCAGGATCCCGGTAAGCAAAATATTTTCCTCGCGCCTGAGCGGCCGGCCGAGCCTGTCGGAGATTATTCTCAGCGCCTTGAGCCTCGACTGCCGCGGCGGCTCGGGAATGAGCCGCGAGGTATCCAGGGCGACCCCTTCTTTCATCGGCAGATAAACCATGTTCTCGGCCGGCCCCTGGTCGAATCCCCAGAGCTGGAGGTGGCTCAGGTCCATCCCCATCGCCTGCTCGATCTCGCGCTCGCGAGTTGTTTTCGGCAACTGGCGCGGGCCATCGGCCCAGGCCCGAAATGTCTGATCGTGCTTCTCGACCAGATATTCCCGGCCCTGCCATTCCAGGTAAATCCGGCTCTGCTCGAGCGGATGCCGGTAAATGATAACCGCCTGGCCCACCATGTCCAAAAACGGCAGCTCAAACGGCAATTGCCAGACATCACCATCGAGATGAATAGTCATGTCCCGGTAAACCTGCCGCTGGGAAATATCCCGATAAAGAATTTCATAAAGCCGGTCTTCCTCGCAGATGATCAGCATCTCCGGCCTGATTTTGATCCAACGCTGGAACGGAACCTCTTTCGTTGTCGAATGCCGGGCCAGATTTTTCTGCAGGCAGACCTCGAACAGCCATTGGTTGGCCTCATCCAGTGATTTAAATTTTTGCAGTTTCGTTCGTTTCTGTTTTTGCGCCAGCCAGCCCAGGAGCCGCTCGATTTTCCCTTTCGACCGGGCGTTGGACCAAAGATCGTTTTTACGGGTCGGCGCGTGTTTTTTTATCCCGATCCCCAGGGCCAGGTGCGCCCGGACAAATTTCGGATTTCTGGACACCGCGTCATTGTCCATGTAGATCATCCGCGGAATCCCGTGGAAAATAAATCGCGGGTCCTGTTTTTTTCGGAAACAATTGAACTCAAAATTGAGCCAGTGGTTTGTGGTCTGGCCAGCCATGAACTCTGCGTAATTCGCACGCGAATAATCATCCTCCGCGGCGAAAAGGATTAGCCGGGGCTTTTGATTCCCGGCCCGGTTTTTGTTTTTCGAAGCCGATGATTCCCAGCCCACGGATCCGTCATCCTCGATATAAAATTGTTCCGCCACCGTGCAGTCGATCTGCATCAGCTCGCCCGGCTCCGAGGCCTCAAACCTCCGGCAGGGCCTGGGATCGCGGATAGCCTGCCTTCGGCTCATCTGGCGTTGCCGGAGATGTCGGGTCAACCAGGCCGGACTGATCGCTCCCGGCTCGATCAGCCGGTTCTGCTCGAAAATCTCAACCACATCCGTGGCCGGGAGTTGCGCCTGTATGGTTACCGATTCCATTTGTCCTAAAATTTCATCCTCTATTTTAATTTTGCGCACTCCCCGATTGCTGCGTTTCATTTCTCTGCGCAGTTCCCGGCTGTGACGGTACACGCTGGTTTCGCTGATTTCCATTTCTCTGGCCAGTTTTTTCGCCGTGCCTCGCGCCTGGGCGCCCGATTTGGCGCTCATCGCGCCCCTGATTTCCTCGATTATTGCCTGGCTGAGTGCCATTAGCGGCCCGCCTCCTGCTCAACTTCCTCCGGCAGGTCCTGGTCGATTCCGTAATTTTCTTTTTTTGGCCGCCAAAACGGATGAAAAATCTCAAGGAGCGGTTTGGTTATCGCATTACCGATCACCGCTATCGCGCGGTCGACTTCCTCGTTGGTTAGCAGATCGATTTCCGATTCCTGGATTTGTTGAATTATGCCAATTATCTGGGTTAGCCCGAGAAATGCAGGATGAGCCATGTTCACCGACTCCTTGCCTGATTTTTCGAGCAGCTCGCGCAGTTGCGCCTCCCCGGCCTTGATTTTCTCGCGCAGGCGCTTTGATTCCGCCTTTTCCTCTTCGATACTCGCCTCAAGGCCCTTTTTGGCCTGTTTTTGTAATTTAATTTGTATTAATGCCCGCCGGATTGCTCCAGAAACCATCTCCGGATTATCCCTTACGGATAATTTTTTGCCATCAATCCTAACCTGCCCCTCGTCGAGAACTTCAAATTTAAGTTCCTCATCCACCATGCCACTGGCCAGGAGAAACATTTCGTTGTCCGAAATGCCCATTTCATCGAGTAGTAACATTATATCTCCGCCTAATTTATCAAATGCTTGCAATTCCCTATATCCGGTAGTTTTGGCCACTCCGATTTGATCAAAAACATCCCGCATTGTTGAACAACCCGGGATTGATTTATAAACTCCGCTCTCCTGTATGATTTTTAATTGCTGTATCCGCGCCGCCCGCCCGAACGTTTCCATGGCATTAAATGCTTCTGCCCGGCCAATTAACCGACACAGGGCCGATAGGGCCTCCGTATTCTTGTCTGTGTTTTTTATCATTTTCAAACCCTTCATTCTTACCTCCTTTTGTCCGCAACTTTTTCCATGGTTTTTCTATAACCAATAGATTATTAATTACTTAATTTTAAAATTGTCCATTTTTTTGGACAAAAATGCTTTATTTCTTGGTCATTTTTTGAATTATCAGGCTCGCCCAATATTTTACAAATCCCAGCCTGATCTCCTGGTAATTTTCGCCCCAGGATATTTGTATTTCTATGCGTTTTGTCGCCTTGTTTTTCCCGGCCCATAAGGCAAAATAAAACTTTTTCATTTTCCATCTTTTCACTAGGCCCATTCATTCCTCCAGCCCCAGCTCAATCTGGTCATTCATGTTTTCCACGTCCTGCCGCAGCCCGGCCAAGGTAGCCATAAATTTATCGATCTCCTGCAGGGTCGCTTTTTTATCCAGCCGGCCCCCGCCCTTGAACGCCTCGATCAAAACCTTTAGCAGCTCGCTGAATGTCTGCAGGTATCCCAGCAGATCCTCGGCGTTCTCCAGTTTGCCCTTGCCTTTTTTCCGGAGCCGAAATACCACCAGGCCCACCTGCGCGGCCAGGCGCTCGACCATGCGCGTATTCTTGGTGATCCGCATCAGCGGCAAAAGCCGCGAGAGTGGGAACTGCCTTTTTTGATTGGGATTGGCCCACTCGTATAAAACGTGTTCCTGCACGCCGAGTTCTTCGGCGAGCTGGGCCAGGCTGAATTGTGGATCGTGGTGGATGACTTTGTGAAGGATTTCTTCGAGGGTTTCATCCCGACTGCGGCTGTGGCTGCCCATTTGCCCCCCTAATTTTTTGATATTTTCAGACTGCCCGGTACCGCCCGCTGATCAAATTTTTTCACGTTTAATTCTTGCATGTCTCTATTTTTCTGAATATAATTAAGCAACGGCCGGAGAATCCGGGTCAGTAATCCTCCAGCCTTTTGAATTTGCCGCCTGCCATGTCGTGATAGATTCTCAATAGACGGTCCCGGACTTGTGAATGTGTGCGGCCGGCCATATTGTGCGATAAGCAGGCTTTGGATATTCCCCAATGCCGGGCTATCGAGACTAAGGTTATCCCGCGCTTGAGAAGCTCAATTTTGAATTCGATCCAGGGAAAATCTTGATTAAACATTGAAATTTGTTTCTCTTTTCTTGTTTAAAAAATCCGAGTGAACTCGGAAATAAAAACGATCTAATCTATTATAATTGTGCCTTAGCCCAAAAGTCAATACTTTTTTGTCCGAAAGAACAAATTATTTTGAATAGATTCGAAAAATTAAGACATTATATTTCAGAGATTGAAGGTGAATTTTTTTCGGCCAAGAATTTTTCGCGCCTTCTCGGTTTTTCTCCAAATCTTTTTGGTGCTATCGAGCGTGGCGATACGCCGCCCTCTAAAAAGTTTGCGGCTAGGCTTTGGGAAAAATATAATATTTCGCGGGAATGGTTTTTAACTGGTGAGGGTCAGGCGCCCTGGGAAAAGGAATTTGTGAAGCACTGGCAATTTGCCGAGAGGATTAAGCAGGACATTGCTGCCGGCCGGCGGCCCGCCGGCTCTGAGGAATCATATTCTATTTTGGTGGCCTATGCCGCACTCAAAAACGGCCCGGAGAAAAACCTGATTGATTTTTTTATTCGCGCCGGACGGGAACCTGCATTTCGGGCCTATATATATAGTGGATTAGAGCGGGCGGTTAAAATTTTTGATGAGCTGGAGGAATCCCGGGCCAAAATCGCGGAGCTGGAGGCCCGGTCGCAGGCTATTTTGCCGGATTTACCTGCCCGTAAAGTGGCGGAAAAAGATTTTTAATATTTTTTATGGGAGGGTTTGATGCATAATTTTTCCTGGAAAACTTCCTTTTTTATTATTCTGGTTTGTACGGTCATAATTGTTATTTGTTTAAACAAGGCCCCTTCGCCCTACCAGGCCTATAACCCCCAGACCACGGTCGGTAATGTTTTTACCCTCAAAATTCCAAATACAAAATTGGTTTTACTCGGGGTCACTAAGAACGACTTGGACGAGGCCCGGAAATTAACCCTTGCCCATGACACTCAGGGTCTGGCTAAACTTGCCGTCGAATATCGCATTATCCTTCTCGATCACGATACCCAGGTTAGGGTCATCGAAAAGGGTTTCGAGATTACCCGCCTTAGAATCTTGGATGGTCCCTATGTTACAATGGATGGTTGGACCTATAATTCATTTTTAAAATAATTTCTCATTTATTATCATACCACTACCTGTAGTGTTTAAACTTTCTCATAAACTATGCAATTTTTCTCATTTATTATCATTCAAAAACCTCCTTTTTTGTCCGCAACCCCCCTAAAAATACCATTTTGTCCGGGGGTTTTACACGACATTTCGAGAATTCTTACCCCCCCGTTTACAGTATCCGTAAAACTCAAGCTCACCACGTA
>Ga0315289_10012085_pt1 | contig 12197 bp, 9 predicted proteins | sample YL17G11_40_MG_FD_203452 | JGI IMG/M metagenome (GOLD analysis project Ga0315289, IMG submission 203452) | Sediment microbial communities from Yellowstone Lake, YNP, Wyoming, USA - YL17G11_40 | ecosystem: Environmental > Aquatic > Freshwater > Lake > Sediment | place: USA: Wyoming | collected...
CGGGACCGGCGGAGCCTGAGGTGGCGGTCGCAGTTGAGAGCGCCGGAGCGGAGGCCGAGCCCGGCGCAGGTGAAGAGGCGGCTGAGGGCGAGAGCGAGAGCGCCGGCCAGGCGCTGGAGTGAGAAGCACCGAACCTCGTGAAGGAGGGCGGTGGTAGGAAATGTTGAACAAGGTGTTCCTGATAGGGAACCTGACGCGGGACCCGGAGTTGCGCTACACCCCGAGCGGCAAACCTCGCGCCGTGTTCGGCTTGGCGGTGAACCGGCGGGTGCGGCGGGAATCGGGGGATTGGGAGGACCAGCCTGACTTCTTCAACATTGTGGCGTGGGAGAAGCAGGCGGAGTTCGCCCACACGTACCTGAACAAGGGCAAGCCGGCGCTGATCGAGGGGCGGCTGCAGGTCCGGTCGTTCACAGGTCAGGATGGCGCCAAGCGCACGGTGACCGAGGTGGTGGCGGAGCGGATCAGTTTCGTGGGCGGTCGTGCGCCGGCTGAGGGTGCGCCGCCGAGTGCTGAGGGTGCGCCGCCGAGTGCCGAGGGTGCGCCGGAGGAAGGCGGGCCGCCTGCTGAAGAGCCAGACGTGTTGGGGGACGTGTAGTAGAGTCCAAGAATAGAAGGAGTAGATTTGGTTGCGTTATCGCGATCGCAGACCTAGAAAGCCATGTATGTTCTGCAAGGACAAGACGGCCTACATTGACTACAAGGACGTAGGGCTGTTGGGTCGGTTCTTGAACGAGAAGGGGAAGATCCTGCCGAAGCGCGCGACGGGCAACTGCGCCCGGCACCAAAGGGAACTGGCGCGCGCCATCAAGCGGGCGCGGATCATAGCGCTGTTGCCGTTCGTCAGGAGCTAGGGGAGCGCGGCCGGTCCTGTCGTATGAAGGCGAAGGGGCGGGCCAAGCGGGGTTCTGCGCTGCTGGATGACTTGTCCGGGCTAGCGCGTGCGGACCGCTCGGGGATGCTGGGGCTGACAGCGGGGTATCCCGAGCAATGCAAAGAGGGCATGAGGCTGGGGCGGGCAGTTGCTCTGCCGAGAGGACCGAAGAGGCCGGACTGCGTCGTTTTGGCAGGGATGGGCGGTTCAGCGGCGGGGGGGGAACTGCTGCGGGTGCTGGCGGGGCCTGACCTTGGGTGTGGGTTCTACGTGCAGCGGGACTATTCGCTGCCGTCGTTTGTGGGGCCGGGCTCGCTGGTGCTGGTGGCGAGTTACTCCGGCGGCACGGAGGAGGCGTTAAGCGCGTATCGGGAGGCGCGGAGGAGGGGGGCGGCGCGGATCGCGATTTGCAGCGGGGGAGCGCTGGCGAGGATGGCGCGGCGCGACGGGGCGCCAATGTGTTTGGTGCCGGGGGGCCAGCCGCCGCGGACGGCGTCGGGGTACCTTTTCTTTCCGATGTGGGTGGTGCTGTGCCGATTGGGGCTGGTGAGGAGTCAGGCTAGGGCTGAGGGGGAGACACTGGCCTTGCTGGAGCGCATGGCGGGGCGTCTGGGGCCGGAGGCGCCGTGCGGGCGGAATGCGGCGAAGCAACTGGCGCTGGGATGCGTGGGCAAGGTGCCGGTGGTGTACGGGTGGAACGGGTTTGTTTATGCGGTGGCGCTGCGGTGGAAGACGCAGTTCAACGAGAACGCGAAGGTGCCGGCGTTCGCGTATCCGGTGCCGGAGATGAACCACAACGAGATCATGGGGTGGGAGGGGCCGACGGAACTGACGGGGCGTTTCCTGGCGATTTGGCTGCGGGACCGGCGGGAACCGAAGCGAATCGCGGAACGGTTTGAGTATACGAAGGAAGTGCTGCAGGGGCGGCTGACTTCGATTGAGCAGTGGAGCGAGGGCGCCAGCGCGATGGCGCGGGCCTTCTCGTTATGGTATCTGGGGGACTGGGTTAGCATCTACCTGGCGCTGGCGAGAGGGACGGATCCGACTCCGATAGCGGGTATCGTGAGCCTGAAACGGGCGTTGGCGGGCCGATAGCAGGCCGTCCCTCGGGACCGAGGGATTGTCAGTGCAGCAGTTTGTCGAGCATCTGAGGTCTATTCCTGCCTATGCTTCGTTGGCGGGCGCCCTGCGCGGCGGTGCGCGTAGGATAGGCCTGGAGGGGGCGCCGCGGGCGGCCACGGCGGCGTTGGCGGCGGGGCTGTTGCAGGATCTGAAGAGGACCCTGGTGCTGGTGCTGCCGGATTTGGCGTCGGCGGAGGCCGAGGTCAGGAGGCTACTGGCGTTCATGGGGGAGGAGGCGGCGGAGACGCTGACGCAGGTGGCGCTGCTGCCGGGCGACTACGCCGCTGTGTACCATCCGGTTGGGATGGAGGCGGAGACGGTGGCGGACCGGGTGGTGGGGCTGCAGAGGCTGCGGTCGGGTCGGCCGATTGTGGTGGTGACGACGCTGGAGGGGCTGCTGAGCCCGTGTCCGCCGCCTGGGTCGCTTGCGGAGCGACGCGAGTTGCGCGTCGGGCAAGAGGTGGACCGGGAGGAGTTGCTGGGGTGGCTGACGCGGATGGGATATCTGCGGGAGGAGGTAGTGGGCAGCCCGGGGCAGTTTGGCGTGCGGGGGGGGATAGTGGACGTGTTTCCACCGGACGTGGAGATGCCGGTGCGGGTGGAGTTCTTCGGCGACGAGGTGGAATCGCTGCGGGCGTTCGAGCCGGCGACGCAACGGGCGGTGCAAGAGGAGCGCAGGGTGGCGATAGGGCCCGCGCGGGAGATAGTGCCCGCGCTGAGTGAGGGCCAGCGGGAGGCGCTCTGGGAGGAGGCACAGCAGCAGGCCTCTGAGTTGGAGGGCAGGGGCAAGGGCGTGCAGGCGGAGGCGCTGCTGGACCGGGTGGCGCAAGAGTTGGAGATGCTGGCGCAGGGGACGTACTTCGCCGGCGCGGAGCGGTACTTGCGGCTGCTGTCACCGGCGAGCACGTCTGTGCGTTATCTGCCGGAGGGTACGTGCCTTTGGCTGGTCGAGGTGCTGCGGCTGGAGAGTCGATGGTCGGAGGTGAGAGAGGAGGTGGAGGCGGCGTCGCGCGCGCTGCTCGAGGAGGGAGAGGGTTTGATGGCGCCGCCGCTGCCGGAGGAACCGTGGGGATTGGTCGGGGCGGGGACGGTTTCGTGCGTTAGCCTGGGCGGGATGCCGAGCGACTGGGGGAGCGGGGCGCTGACCATTGATATGGGCGGAGGTGTTGTGGAGTCGTTCGGGGGACATCTCGACTTGCTGGCGGGGCGGCTGAAGGAATGGGGCAAGGCCGGCAGCAAGGTGTGGATCGCGAGCAAGCACGCATCGCGCACTGCGGAGTTGCTGCTCGAGAGAGGGGTGAAGGTTGGGGGTGCGGAGGTGGGCGAAGGCGCTAGGGTGATCGCGTCGCCGCTGCATGGTGGCTTTACGCTGGGCGACGGGGCGCTGGTGTTCCTGACGGACCGGGAACTGTACGGTTGGGAGCGCAGCTTGCGTCCGGTGCCGACGTTCCGGCGCAGGACGGGCGCGCCGGTGGAGGCGCCGCTGGACATCAAGGCGGGCGACTACGTGGTGCACGTGAACCACGGCATCGGGCGCTACTTGGGGATAGAGCGGAAGACGGTTGACGGGGTAGAGAACGAGTATCTGGTGGTGGAGTACGCCGCTGGGGACAGGCTGTACGTGCCCGCGACGCGGACGGGACGACTGCAGAAGTACCTGGGTGGGGAGGGCGCGGAGCCGACGCTGCACCGCCTGATAGGGCGGACTTGGGCTTCGGCACGACGCAAGGCGCAGCGAGAGGTGCAGGAACTGGCGCGGCAGTTGCTGGAGGCGCACGCGGCGCGGGAAGCGGTGGAAGGGCTGCGCTACAGCCTGGACTCGCCTTGGATGCAGGAGATGGAGGATGCGTTTCCTTATGAGGAGACGCCGGATCAGCGGGCGGCGATTGAGGCGGTCAAGAGGGACATGGAGTCGCCCAAGGCAATGGACCGACTGGTCTGCGGGGACGTGGGGTTTGGCAAGACGGAGGTGGCGATAAGGGCGGCGTTCAAGGCGGCGTTGGACGGCAAGCAGGTGGCGGTGCTGGCGCCGACGACGGTGTTGGCGCAGCAGCACTTGGGCACGTTCGCAGAGCGGCTGGAGCCGTTTGGGGTGACGGTAGCCATGCTGAGCCGCTTCCGCACTCCGAAGGAGCAGGGGGAGGTGGTCAAGGGGTTGGCGTCGGGGAAGATAGACGTGGTGATAGGGACGCACCGGCTGCTGGCGCAGGACGTGGAGTTCAAGTCCCTGGGCGTGGTGGTAGTGGACGAGGAGCAGCGGTTTGGGGTGCGGCAGAAGGAGCGGCTGCGGCAGTTGAAGGCGGACGTCGAGGTGCTGACGATGAGCGCGACGCCGATACCGCGCACCTTGCACATGGCGCTGAGCGGGCTGCGGGATTTGAGCATGGTGAACGACCCGCCGGCGGGACGGCTGGCGGTGCGCACGTTCGTGGTGGCGGACAGCGACGAGGTGATTCGCGAGGCGGTGACGCGGGAGTTGGCGCGGGGGGGGCAGGTCTTCTTTGTGCACAACAGAATCGGCACCATAGAGCCGCAGGCGGAGAGGGTGGCGCGCTTGGTGCCGCGGGCGAGTATTGCGGTGGCGCACGGACAGATGGCGGAGCGCGAACTGGAGCGCATCATGCTCGACTTCCTGCACCGCCGGTTTGACGTGTTGGTGTGCACCACGATCATCGAGAGCGGGCTGGACTTTCCGAACGTGAACACGCTCATCGTGCGGGAGGCGGACAGGATGGGGCTGGCGCAACTGTACCAGTTGCGCGGGCGGGTGGGGCGGTCCAATCGCCAGGCGTACGCCTACATCCTCTACCAACGGTCGAAGAGGTTGACGCGGGACGCGCTCGAGCGGCTGGAGGCGATAAGGGATCTGACGGAGTTGGGCACGGGATTCCGCCTGGCATTGAAGGACATGGAGATTAGGGGGACGGGGAACCTACTGGGGGCGGAGCAGCACGGGCACATCGAGGCGATAGGGTTCGAGTTGTACTGTGAATTGCTGGAGCAGGCGGTGGGGGCGCTGAGGGGCAAGCCGCGGCCGCTGCCGAGCGAGTTGCCGACCATTGATCTGCCGGTGGCGGTGACGATTCCGTCGGAGTACGTGGCGAATGAGACGCAGCGGCTGTCGCTGTATCGGCGGCTGGGGCGGGCGGTGAGCATGGAGGAGGTGGAGGAGTTGGCCGCCGAGATGCGGGACCGGTACGGACCCTATCCGGAGGTGGTGGAGAATCTGCTGGCGGTGGCGCGGCTGCGGCTGGAGTGTTTACAGCGAGGGATAGTATCGGTAGAGGTAGCGAGAGGGATAGCGACTTTGCACGCGGACAAGCGGTTGGCGCCGCCGGGGAAGTCGGCGGTTCACTTGCACTGCTCCAGGCAAACTGGTAGAAACTTGATTCAGCGCATCGCTTCCTTCGTGGAGTCTTTGCCGCTTCCCACATCTGATTGAGGAGTTAGTGGTCGTGGCGGAAGTAGTGGGCGTTTGCCTAGATTTGACGAGACGTTTGGAGTTCTACAACCGGGCCGGGCTGGCGCTGGAGGTAGGGGAATGGGTGGTGGTGCAGACGGACCGGGGGATGCAGTTGGCGGGGGTGGTGGTGGCCCGGCGGGAGGTGGCGGACGAGGATGCGCCGGCGCAGGGCATTTGCCGAGTGGCGACGGAGGAGGACTTGGCGCGCGGGAGGCAGTTGAGGACGAAGGCAGAGGAGGCGCTGGCGAAGTGCCGGGCGAAGATAGCGGAGCACAAGTTGCCGATGCGCTTGGTGGGGGCGGAGTACACCTTTGACGAGCGGAAGTTGGTGTTCTACTTCACGGCCGAGGGGCGGGTGGACTTTCGCCGGCTGGTGAAGGAATTGGCTTCGACGTTCCGGGTGCGGATTGAGTTGCTGCACATTGGGGTGCGGGATGCGGCGCGGATGCAGGGGGGGCTGGGGTCGTGCGGGCGGGCGCTGTGCTGCGCGGTGTTTGCTCACGAGTTTCAGCCGGTGAGTATCCGGATGGCTAAGGAGCAGGGGGCGTCGCTGAACCCCTCGCGGATTACGGGGGCCTGCGGCCGGTTGAAGTGCTGCATGCGCTACGAGCACGAGACGTATAAGGAGGCGTTGCGCGGCCTGCCGCGACCGGGGGCGACGGTGGTGCTGGAGGGGAGAGAGGTGCGGGTAGTGGAGGTGAGCCCGCTGAAGCGGGAGGTGTCGGTGGACTTGGGGGAGCAGGGCGTGAGGTGGGTGAGCGCGGAGGCGCTGACCGTGGGCGGGGGCCAGGAGAGCAAGGAGACCGATTGAGCGATGCCGGTGTATGAGTTTTCCTGCCGGGAATGCAGGGCGGAGTTTGAGAAGCAGTGCCGCGTGGGGCAGACGCGCGGCGTGACGTGTGCCAAGTGCGGCAGCCGCAAGGTAGAGAAGTTGATGTCCTCGTTCCTCTTCTACGCTTCAGGGACTGGTAGGTCGCGTTCCACGGGCGCTGGGTGTCGCGGGTGCTCGTCTAGGAGATGCAGCACGTGCAGGTGAGGGGGCAGGAGGCGGCTGACCGCAAGTCGGTTTTCTACGTAACGACGCCGATCTACTATGTGAACTCGCTGCCCCACATTGGGCACGCGTATACCACGATTGCGGCGGACGTGGTGGCGCGCTGGCAGAGATTGCGGGGAGGCGAGGTGGTGTTCGCCACCGGGACGGACGAACACGGCGCCAAGAACGCGCAGGTGGCGGAGGAGCGGGGCATCTCGCCGCAAGAGCATGTGGACGCCGTGGCGGCGGCGTATCAGGCGGAGTGGGAGGCGCTGGGGATATCGTACGACTGTTTCATTCGCACGACCGATCCCCAGCACATGCGGACGGTACAGCATGTGTTCCGCACCTTGCAGGAAGGGGGCTTGATCTACCGGGCGCCGTATGAGGGTTGGTACTGCGTTGCGGACGAGACGTTCGTGGCGGAGAGCGACATGGTGGACGGCAAGTGCCCGAACCCGGAGTGCGGGCGGCCATTGGTGCGGGTGAGCGAGGAGTCGCACTTCTTCCGGGCGTCGGCGTTCGCCGAGCGGCTGGAGGCCCTCATCGGGCAAGGGGAGGACTTCATCGGGCCGCGGGCGCGCAGGAACGAGGTGTTGGGGCTGCTGCGCGGGGGGCTCAGGGACACCTGCGTGTCGCGCGCCACGGTGCCCTGGGGAGTGCCGGTGCCGGGGGAAGAGGGGCCCACGATCTACGTATGGTTCGACGCGCTGGTGAACTACCTTACGGTGGCCGGCTACCCGGATGATGTGGAGCGCTTTGCGGCGGTGTGGCCGCCGGATTTGCAGTTGATGGGGAAGGAGATACTGCCGCGCTTCCACGGCACGGTTTGGCCGGCGATGCTGATGGGGCTGGGGTTGGCGCTGCCGAAGTGTTTGTACGCACACGGGTGGTGGACGGTAGAGGGGCAGAAGATGTCGAAGCGGCTGGGCAACGTGGTGGACCCGGTGGTGCTGGCGCAATCGCTGGCGGCGAAGACGGGGGCGGAGGTGGGGGTGGCGGCGGACGCGGTGCGATACTTTGTGATGCGAGAGATTCCGTTTGGGGCGGACGGCGATTTCTCGGTGCAGCACCTGCTGGGCCGGTTCAACGCGGACTTGGCGAACGACCTGGGGAATCTGCTGAACCGTGTGCTGCCGCAGGTGGTGGCGCGGTTCGAGGGCAAGGTGCCCGAGGGGGTAGTGGAGGAGGCGGTGGGCGCAAGCCGGCTGAGGGCGCTGGGCGAGATGGAGGGGCGGCTGGAGGCGCTTGACTTCAGCGGCGCACTGTCGGCTCTGTGGGAGCACGTGCGGGGCCTGAACAAGTACCTGGACACGGCGGCGCCTTGGTCGCGCACGGCGGAGCACGAGCGGAGAGCGGTAGGCGCCGTTTTCTACAACGTGTTGGAGGAATTGCGGGCGGTGGCGACCGCGGTGGAGCCGTTCATGCCGACAGTGGCGAGCAGGCTGCGCGAGAGCGCTGGGGCCCCAGCGGAGAGCGAGGGGTGGGAGGCGGCCAAGGCGCTGAACCGGCTTGCGAGTGGCAGAGCGGTCCGCAAGGGCGCGCCACTGTTCCCGAGAGTTGACCTGGGCAAGACGATGCTGTCCATCAGCAAGGAGGAATCGCCCGTGAGCGGCAGTGCGACGATATCCATGGCTCAGTTCCAGCAGATGGACCTAAGGGTGGCGGAGGTAGTGGAGGCGGAGCGAGTAGCGGGGACGGACCGGCTCTTGCGGCTGGTGGTGTCTTTGGGGAGCGAGGGGCGCACGGTGGTGGCGGGGATTGGGGACCGCTATCAGCCGGAGGCGCTGGTGGGGAGGCAATTGGTGCTGCTGGCGAATCTGGAGCCGGTTACTATCCGTGGAATCCGTTCGGAGGGTATGATACTGGCGGTAGGCGAGAAGGCAGTAGAGGGCCTGCTGACCACGGACGGTCAGGTGACGGTGGGAGGCAAGGTTCGCTGAAGGGCTGGGTGAATGGGAGAGCATGACGAGAGGAGTGCGATCGTGAACACGGAGGCGGAGCGGCAGCCGGGACCGGGGATCAGCTACGGCGCGACGCTGGTGCAGGGGCTGCTTGTGGTGTTGTTGCTGCTGGGCGTCGCCTACTTTGTGTACCTGTCGGAGCGGTATGGGGCTCGGGAGACCGCGGCGATGCAGTTCTTCTACCTGCCGGTGATTCTGGCCGCGGCCTGGTTCGGGGACTGGGGGGCGATGCTGTCGGCGGCGTCGGCGGCACTCTTGAACGTATGCGTAGCGCGCTACGCAGCGGGGGTGTCGCCGGACGTCATTGACTCGGTGGTGGTGACCGGGTTCCTGTTCTTGATTGGTTTGAGCACGGCGAGCCTGTCGCGGCACTTGGCGAACCGGGCGAGGCAGTTTCAGAGCCTGTATGAGGTGGCGAGCGCGGTAGCGAGCACGTTGCGGCCGGAGCAGGTGCTGCAGGACATCAGCCGGGCGGCGGCGCAGTTGCTGGGGGCTGAAGGCGCCTCCCTGCACTTTCTGAGCGAGGACGGGATGCGGCTGACCTTGCAGACCTGCTATGGGGTGCCGGCGGGGTGCTGCGGTGGGGAGGCCATGGACCTGGCGGAGACGCCGCTGGACAAAGAGGCGCTGGGGGGTCGGCAGGTGGTGGCGTCGGCGCGTCCGCAGCGGGGGCAACCGCACATACCGTCGTGGGCGGAGGCGCACGGCATCGAGGCCATGCTGATTACGCCGCTGCGGAGCAAGGACGAGGCCATCGGGCTGTTCCGGGTCTATAGCCGGGATCGGCACCTGTTCACGCCTGACGTGCGGGAGTTGGTCGGCGCGTTCGCGAACCAAGCGGCGGTGGGGATTGAGAACGCGCGTTTGTACGACAATATCCGGGCGGGGTATTTCCAGACGGTGCGGGCGCTGACGCTGGCGATCGAGGCGAAGGATCCGCCGACGCTGGGGCACTCGGAGCGGGTGACGGCGAATCTGGCCAAGACGGCCCGCCTGCTGGGGTACAGCGGGGACGAGTTGGAGTTGATGACGTTTGGGGGCATCTTGCACGACATAGGCAAGATCGGCACGGGCGAGGTGCACGACGACACGAGCGCGGAGGAGCAGCGGATTGTGATGGAGATGCATCCGCTGATAGGGCGGAGCATTCTGCAGCCGGTGGTGTTCTTGCGGCCGATGCTGCCGATGATTGTGTATCACCACGAGCGAGTGGACGGGAGCGGGTATCCCGAGGGGCTGAAGGGGGAGGGCATTCCCTTCCCGGCGCGGATGCTGGCAGTGGCGGACGTCTACGACATACTCACGTCGGAGATGACGAACTCGGGGCTGTCGCTGGCACACGAGGAGGCGTTGGGTTACCTGCGGGACAAGGCGGGTAAGGCGTTCGACGCCAGAGCGGTGGAGGCGTTCGTGCAGTCATTCGCGCAGCCGCCGGAGGAGTTGGTGGCGCGGCTGCTGGGGCCGGTGGGGAGCGAGAGGCAGCGGTGAGATGCTGGCCGCGGCGGGCGCAGGCGCGCGCCGGGCCGCGGTTGGGGAATAGGACTAGGTCAGGAGGCTGCAAGGATGGCTCTGCCGCGCAAGATAGGTTTGGGCGTGATCGGGGTCGGGGGCATTGGGAAGGCGCACTGCCGCTCGATCAAGCAGATCGAGAATGCGGAGTTGGTGGCGATAGCGGACATAGACGAGCCGGTGGCGGGCGCCATTGGGGAGGAGTTCGGCTGCGAGGTCTACACTGACTACCACAAGATGCTGCAGCGGGAGGACATTGAGATCATCAACGTGGCCACTCCGAGCGGCATGCACGGGGAGCATTCGATTGACGCCATGAGGGCGGGCAAGCACGTATTGTCCGAGAAGCCGCTGGAGATAACGCTGCCGAAGATAGACCAGATGATAGCGGTCTCGAAGGAGACCGGGATGAAGTTATCGTCCATCTTCCAGAATCGCTTGGGGGACGCGGCGCAGCAGATTCACCGCGCGGCGCAGAGGAACGCCTTTGGGCGGCTGATCTACGGCGAGGCGTCAGTGAAGTGGCACCGGACGCAGGAGTACTACGACAAGAACGGCGGCTGGCGGGGCACCTGGCGCTGGGATGGCGGCGGGTCGCTGATGAACCAATCGGTGCACTACATAGACCTGTTGCAGTGGTTCATGGGGCCGGTGAAGAGCGTACGGGCACGCACGGCGGTGATGAACCACAAGATCGAGACTGAGGACCTGGGCGTGGCGACGGTGGAGTTTGCCAACGGCGCGCTCGGGGCCATTGTGGGGACGACGTCCGCGTATCCGGGCTACTCGGCCCGGGTGGATGTGTTCGGAACGCAAGGGACCGCCATCTGGGAGAACGGCGAGATAAAGGCTTGGAACATCGTGGGCCGCGAGGACGCCAAGCCGCCGGTGGCAGGTTCGGAGGCTGCGTCCGGCACGGCGGCGGACCCGATGGCGCTGTCGGTTCAAGGCCATGCGCGGCAGATATACCTGTTTGCGCTGGCGGTGATCGAGGGACGCGAGCCGGAGGTAACGGCGCAGGACGCGCGCAAGGCGGTAGAGATCATCCTGGCGATATACCGGTCGAGCCAGACGGGAGAGCCGGTGGAGTTGCCCCTGAAGGCTTAGGGCGTTGAGGCGAGGCCAGCCCTAGTGTGGGGGGCGCCGGCCTTCATATACTATACTGAGAAGGGGGGTGTTGCACGGTGAGCGAGGTGCGTGATCTGGTGGCCATGGCGGCAGCAGCCGGCGTGGCGCTGTTGTTTGTGGCGGGGCTGGTTGTGGCTCAGTTGCGCGGGCGGGGCCAGGTGAGGCAGATTCCCTTGGTGCTGCTGACGCTGCTGGCGGTGACGGCTGTGCCCGTGGCCATGGGGTTGGTGCTGTTCGCGGCGGGCAAGCCGGCGTTCGAGGGGCGAGGGATGTCGCCTGGCTACTCTACCGCGGTGTGTTTGGCCCTGTACCTGGCGGTAGTGGCTGTCTGTGTGGGATTCTTCGTGTGTGTGCTGAGGGGGGCGCTCGGCGCCCCGCAGCCTCCGGCGCCGCCGCCGGTGGATGAGGCCTAGGGAAGCGCCTGGGGGCCGGTGAAGACCACCTGACCGAAGCGCTCCGGCAGGTGGAAGAGGGGGGTGTCGTTCCAGGAGGAGCAGCGCGGGTCGGGCTCGCCGACCGGCCTGTCAACGCGGAAGAACTGGGCGCGCCACACGACGCCGGGGCGTGGGGGCACGCCTTGCTGAGGCGGTAGGGCGGAGAGGGGGACAGCGAGTTCGGCGGCCCAGCCGTGGTCGCGCTGGGTGCGGTCCGCGACGTGGCCGAAGACGCGGGCGGCGGCCTGGATGGGATCGCAGTTCCACTGCGCGCACTTCTGCCATTCTGCCTGGGCGCCGGCGTAGGGGATGAGCAGGTCAATCAGGGCGCCGAGGGGGTTGACCTCGTACTCCAGGTAGTCGCGGGCGTCGCCATCGGGGTCGAGGTAGAGTTCGACGACTTCTTCTTCCCACAGGGGGGCATCGCGCTCCGTCTTGGTGGCCCAGGCGTCGTTGTCAACGGCTGAGAATGCCGCGTACAAGTATTCGTCGTCCCAGAGGAGGCGGACGCGAGTCTGCTGGGTGACGGGGCGTTGCTTCTGGAAGAGGTCGGTGAAGCGAGTCGCGATCTCGGCCGCGCGCCAGGCGGGATCGTTGAGCCTGCCGTCAATCACGATGGGTGTGGTCGCGCGGTGGCAGTGATAGAGGCGCAGGGGGGGCAGCGCGG
>Ga0315289_10012086_pt1 | contig 12197 bp, 12 predicted proteins | sample YL17G11_40_MG_FD_203452 | JGI IMG/M metagenome (GOLD analysis project Ga0315289, IMG submission 203452) | Sediment microbial communities from Yellowstone Lake, YNP, Wyoming, USA - YL17G11_40 | ecosystem: Environmental > Aquatic > Freshwater > Lake > Sediment | place: USA: Wyoming | collected...
CTTGCACGTTTTGCAAAATAGCGCGCGGAGAAGCGCCCGCAAGCCAAGTTTATGAGGACGAGAAAGTAATAGCGTTTTTGAGCATTCGACCCATAAACGTCGGTCACACACTTGTGGTACCAAAGAAGCATTACGAGAATATTTATGAGATTCCAGAGGAAGAAGTGGCGCACCTGTCCAAGATTGTCAAGAAAGTGGCCTATGCCGTAAAGATGGCGGTAAACGCTGAAGGCATCAGAATTATACAGAATAATGGCGAAGCCGCTGGCCAAGTGGTATTTCACTTTCACGTCCACGTTATCCCCATGCATAAGACACTTCGGATGCCGCATCATCACGAAATCCGTGATCCAAACGCGCTTGAAAGCGACGCGAGAAGAATAAGGCAGTTCATTTAATATGTGCTTTATGTCAAATTACGGACGAAACGTTTCCAAAAGCTTTTGTATAGGCACATCTATAAAAGAGGGAAAAACAACATGTTACTTCGCAAGAAGCTTGAGAAAACATGATAGAAGAACCCAACAAGCAAGAACCATCGCCCCCCGAGAAACTCTTATTTGATGATCCGTCGAACTTTCAATTTCATGCCGCTTATCTTGTTTACTCCGAAATATTTGACAGCGCAACTACAGTCGAAGTAAAAAGAGAAATAAACAGGAACATTGAAGCACTCAAACAAAATCAGATAAACTATGAGGCATTCTACAGAAACGTAGCTCAATATAGAAAAGGAGCTCCGATTCAACGTCAAGACAAGTTTTCCTTACAAACCCAGAGGAAAAGAGACTGGCGCGTGAAAGCTCAAAGGCAAGAGAGAATCAAAAGGCACAAGAAGTAGGCAGGCGGGCGCTATAAGGTTCAAGTTCAATTCTTCAGCTACTTCGCATACTATATTGAAGGATGACGAAAAACACATCTTTTGAATGGATAAGTTTAAAACGGTGTCGCTAAATAATGAGAGTGTGCAAAAGCAAATTTTTGCGCGAAACAGCAAAAGGAGTTGAAATAGCAAAATGTATAACAAAGAGATGCACAAGGCCACTTGCGCTGACTGTGGAAAGGAATGCGAAGTTCCATTCAAGCCAGACGGAAGCAGGCCAGTGTACTGTCGAGAATGTTACTCTAAACGAAGACCGCCAAGAAGATATTAAGCTTACAAGCTAACATCTTACTTCGTTTCAATCAACCTTTACTTTTTTATTTTTTTCCATCAAACGCGAACTGAAGCCAGTAGTAAGCTTGGAAGTTTGCCCGTATCAGTTGATTTCTTAAAAGAGTTTTAATGATCAGCCGCGTTTGGACGCTTTTAAGCCCTCTTTTTTGGGTTTAAGCTGATTTGCCAGTTCTGCGTAGAAGAGTTCGATTCGTTTTCTTGTTTGTCCGAAGTCAACTATTGCCGTGATTGTTGTGACAGGTGTTTCTGCTGAGACTTGGACTCTTGTCGTGTTTTCATCTCTCGAAGCGGCTTCAATCTGGATCGTTGAGCTCATCGCCATGAAACTTCCCGTAGTTTTCACTTTAACCTGGTGAGTTGTGTTGTCGCGATTCTGAATCGCCCAGTTCAGGTTTTTGAGCGCTTTGAGGATGGCGTCCCAAACCTTGCTTATGGGATAGGTTAGCTCCACTTTATCTTCTTCTTTCCTTAGATACGCCATTTATTCTTCACCACTCAAAAGGTGCGTGCAGTGAAATATGTTGCAGGAGTGGTATTTGAGTTTCGCACTGCGTAAAGGCTACTTTGCCTTGTGGTTTAAACGAGAAGTTCAAAAATGTTTAAACAATCCATCCCAAGTTGGAGATGTCATCCGCAAAATCCCTCTTTTTTTACCGAATCATAAACCGGAATATGTTTTCGTTTTTTCTGAGACACTTTTTTGACCACTTTTTTTAGAAAACTAAACAAATGAACTGTGATAAGTTTTAAATTGCGAACGAAGGTATATTTTAGTGGCACACTGAAATGTGTGACTGAAAATTTGGAGAAGAGAAGAGAATGAAAAATTCAAGAAACAATACAAAGGCTATTGCGATTACATTATTTCTAATGCTAACTATTACTGCTACGCTCATAACTTTGCCAGCCGCTAATGCGCACACTCCTCCATGGAATATTCCAACCTACGCCTATATCACTGTTAGCCCCGACTCTGTAGGTGTCACTCAAACCGCGACCATTGTGTTTTGGCTTGACAAGTATCCACAAACATCAGCGGGTATTGGTGGTGACAGATTACGCAACCTAAACATAGAGGTTACAAAGCCTGACGGGTCCAAAGAGACTTTAGGTCCGTATAACTCCGATCCAGTGGGCAGTGGATGGACTACATACATACCTACTCAAGTGGGCACATACACTTTCGAGTTCAAATTTCCCGGACAAGTAATTTCCTTGACCGGCCCCACCGGTATCCCTGGCGCCGCTAGTGACTACATCAACGATACTTTTCTAGCCAGCAGCGCAAAAACGACACTTACCGTTCAGCAAGAACCAATACCTGGCCCCCCAAGCTATCCGCTTCCAACCGAGTACTGGACGCGTCCAATAGAAGGACAGAACCAAGAGTGGTGGACCATTTCCTCAAACTGGCTATCTGGAGCCCACGAGTTTCAGAAGGTCCAGCCAGACGGTATAGCGCCTAATAGCGCCCACATAATGTGGACAAAGCCGATTAGGTTCGGAGGCGTTGTCGGAGGAAGCAACACCGGCATCAATGGCATGACCTACTACGATGGGACGGAGTATGAAATGCAATTCACGAATCCACTGATTATATATGGAAGACTCTATTACACTCTACCACTGGCTAGTACAGGCGGGAACGGAGGATACATCTGCGTAGATCTGCGTACTGGAGAAACGATATGGTATAATAGCACACTCGGGGTTTCCGGGAGTGCTGCGCCATCATTCGGTCAACTCTTTTGGTACGAGTCAATGAACCAGCACGGAGTCATCCCGAACGGCTACTTATGGACAACCAACTTTGCCAGTGCATATGACCCCCTTACTGGAAACTGGCTATTTAACATGACCAGCGTTCCTTCAGGCACCGAAGTTTATGGCCCAAACGGGGAGATACTAAGATACGTGCTTAACGTGGCGGGCAAATGGTTGGCTTTGTGGAACAATACTCAGCACGACGTAGGATTGGAGGGTTCCACTACTACAACAGGAACCACCACCGGTGATTATCAATGGAGACCTATAGGTAAGGCTGTTAACATGAGCCAGGCGTATTCATGGAACGTAACAATACCAACGTTGCCGTCGGGGTCGACCATCCGTCAAGTTATCCCTAATGACTTAGTACTTGGCAGTGCCGGTAGTTTCGGAGGGGTCAGTGCGACCAATACAGGCTACACAATGTGGGCGATAAGTCTGAAACCAGCCTCAAAAGGAACATTGCTGTGGACCAAGGACTATGCAGCGCCAGCAGGCAACCTCACCCGAAGCTTCAGATTCGTGGATCCAGTGAACCGCGTCTTCATTTTCTGGGATAAAGAGACTATAGCGTATACGGGCTACAGCATCGACGATGGAAGCCTGTTGTGGACAACTCCATCTGAAAATCCCTGGAACATTTATTCTCAGGGCGGCGGCGCTATTTGGACGCAAACTACCGCTTACGGCAAGCTTTACTCGACTGGCTATTCTGGAATAGTTTACTGCTACGATACTAAGACCGGAAGCCAATTATGGAACTACAGCACGGCGGTCAAAGCCGGTTTTGCAGTACCTTATCCTGGTTATCCCCTCGGTGTTGCTGCGGTCGCTGACGGAAAAATCTACTTGCACACCAATGAGCACTCTTCCGGGGCACCATACTGGAAGGGCGCACCACTAATCTGCCTTAACGCTACCACTGGAAAGGAACTATGGACTCTACCATTCCATGGTTCTTCGGGCTATGTTCCTTGGGGCTATGCTGTTGCAGACGGCTACTTGATAGGCCTCAACTTATTCGACGAGCAAATATACTGCATCGGCAAGGGACCAAGCACCACCACAGTCACAGCATCACCGAAAGTTTCAGTGCATGGCAACAGCGTACTAGTAGAGGGCACGGTGATTGATACGGCTGCTGGCACAAAACAAAAAGAGCAGGCAGCACGTTTTCCAAACGGAGTTCCCGCTGTTTCTGACGCCAGCATGGGCGCGTGGATGGAGTACGTGTACATGCAGAAGCCTCGTCCAGCAGACGCAGTCGGCGTTGAAGTAACATTAGACACAGTTGATCCGAACGGCAACTTTGTCCACATCGGCACAGCTACAAGCGACACGAGCGGCTTATTCAGCTACGTGTTCACTCCGGAAATTCCAGGCAAGTACACGGTCATCGCCACGTTCCAAGGATCCGAATCCTACTGGCGCTCGTACGCAGAAACCGCCATAAGCGTGTCAGAAGCACCGCCGGCACCAGCAGCACCTGAACCAGCGCCAGCCCAGCCTCCACTTGACCTATACATCATAGGCACAGGAATCGCCATAATAATAGCAGTCGCCATAGTTGGGCTAATGATAGTCCGCATGCTCAAGAAACGACCATAGCACTATCAACAAAAGGCACACAAAACCTACTTTCCCTTTTTTATTTTGTCCTTTTGTTCAGCGTAATAGAGACGGGCTGAGTATGTTCTGGAAGAACCAAAGGATAATAGCTAACTCATCGATTTCCACTCTTTTCTCTTATTCCTGCGTGTCCCGAGCCTCAGCGAATCCTCTTAGCAAAGGACAACATAACTGGAAAAATCTTCAGAAAACGCAAATAACCAAATTTAGTATGGTTCAGTAAAAAGCATGGAAAGTTTAAACGTGTTTAAACAATCCATACATAAAGCTTAATTGCTGCATGGGTTTTCTGATTTTAGCCTAAAAAACAATACAGGGATTAAGATTGAAAACTCAGGGCATCGCAGTTATAGGCATATGCGCCGCAGTCTACGCGGTAATTGGACGCTTAACAGATTTGGGCCTCACATTCATCGGAGTGGCATTCTGGCCTGCCGCCGTAATTCCCGCCATTTTCGCCGTGCTGTACGGACCTTGGGTGGGGGGAATTGGCGCAGCAGTTGGCATATTCATCAGAGACATGCTTTTTCATGGAAACCCACTGCTAAGCCTAACAGCAGGAGTGACGTCAAACTTCGCAATGTTCTTCATAATTGGCTACGTTTCACGCAGGAGTCTAACTTGGAAAAAGCTGGTTCTAAGCGTTGGATTAGCGGGTGTTATCTCGGCAGCTGGGTTATTGTTGCCCACTTTCCTGCTTCCCGAAGAATTCGCGTCTGTTACAGGGTTGCCATCATGGGAAATAATTACCGTGTTCATTTTGACCGTAGTGGTAAGTTTGTCTGTTACCGCAGTCGTGTCTTTGCGATGGAGCAAATGGCGAAGTTACGGCGTTGGATCCGTCATCGGGCAATGCGTCGGCGCGGCAATCGTGGCTGTCGGAGTGTGGGGTTACAGCCAGTTCTTCTACTCTCCAACGGGATACTTCACAGCGCCAATTCAAGCTTCGCTTATTCCGATAGTTTTCGTTTGGACCTTCGCCACCGAAATCCCATTCGTTTTGCTTGCTGGACCACCCGTAATTGAAGCATGCTACAAAGCCTTTCCAACTCTCAGATCGCAACGGAAAACCGAAGAAAAGGCGAAGTAATTGACCACAAAGACTGCAAAAGCGTTCTCCCCAGCGGGTATTTCAAGCTTCTTTGAAATATGCGACAATGCGCCTGATGGAACGCCCATAACCGATTCTGAGCGGATTGGCAGCCGAGGCGGAGGCTTCGTCATTCAGAAAGGCGTGCACACTCAAGCAGAAGTCACAGCAGCCAAGGGAAACACTATTGAAATTTATATTAATGGACAACTGGCACCCGAAGCTGAAACCACAAGAACCGTTGCCGAAACGCTTTTGGCAAAAACCCACAAAAAATACGCTATAACGATAGGACATAGAGTGGAAGTTCCCATAGGCGCTGGGTTTGGTTCCAGTGCCGCAGGCGCCTTGAGCACAGCCTTAGCTCTATCGAACGCACTTGGCTTAGAGTTAACATACAATCAGCTGGGTAGGATTGCGCATGCGGCAGAAGTGAAGTGCAAAACGGGTTTAGGCACTGTTGGCCCCATAATGCTTGGAGGCTGCATACTCACCGTTGAGCCAGGCGCGCCGGGAATAGGCGTCATCGACCGCATACCGCTAAGCACGGATTACGCGGTGGTGACGGGAGTTTTTGGGTCCACGCCAACCAAGCAAGTGTTGTCTTCACCTGAGAAAAAAGAGATTATTAACCGCTGGGGCAAGAAAACTTTGGAGGAGATTTTAGCTGAGCCTTCCTTGGAGAATTTTTTGGTGTGTTGCCGCGAGTTTGCTGAAAAAGCGGGGTTCATGACAGAGCGCCTCAGGCAGTTAGTGCACCTTGCTGAGAAAGCCGGCGCCATTGGAGCGGCACAAAACATGGTTGGAGAAGCGGTTCACGCCCTTACGCGAGAGGAAAATGCGGAAAACATAGCAGAAGCTTTTAAGCAAATACTACCAAACGAGAAAATTCTAGTAGCCAAAATTGATTTTCAAGGCGCTAGGCTGATAGAGCATGAAAAAGTTTAGAAAAGTAGCGGTTGGCGGAACCTTCGATGAACTTCATAGAGGACACAAAGTCTTACTTATAAAAGCGTTTGAGATTGGCGAACGAGTCTTAATTGGGTTGTGCACTGACGAGTTTGCGAGGAAACTGGGCAAGCCGCACTTGACAGCACCTTATGAGGAGAGACTAAAAGAACTGAAGACGTTTTTGAACGTCTCAGACCTTTTGGAAAAGGCGGAAATCATTCCCTTAAATGACCCTTTTGGTCCTACTTTGGCTCAGAGCTGCATCGAAGCGTTGATTGTGAGCGAAGAGACGAGGGCAACTGCTGTTAAGATCAATGAAAACCGAAGGAAAGCCGGATTGCCCCCGCTCAAAATAGTCACTATTAACATGGTTCCCGCTGAAAACTGCACACCAATCTCGACAACAAGAATTCGCAGAGGCGAGATAGACCGCGAAGGTCACTTACTGAAGAGGTCTGATAATTTCTGAAAGTTTTGGTTTTTAGATGTCATATTATACTCGCCATTGTATCCATAGTAAAGTTTTAGAACCATGATAGCGTTCCGCTTTTTCTCGCGGTCTTTAAACACCATGAGAAAATGAAGTAGCCCAGTGGCAAGATTATGGCGCACATGAGGATTAGCGTTAAAAGTTCTGGAAGAATCATTTGAATAGACCAGCCTGTTAGCATTAGCCTGATGCAAGTGAAGAAATAGTATTGTGGTACAAAGTAGGAGATTATTTGAAGTTGGTAAGGCATGACTTGCGGTGGGAAAAGGACGTTGCCGAACACAGTTGTCAATATGCCAATCATGGAGGTCACAGGATCGCCTTGCTTAGTCAATATAAGAACGCCTGCGCCTATCATGCTGAAGCCTATGAATGTCCCAACACCCAACGCCATAACTAAGGCTGTTCCAGCAAGATTGACGTTTAGCACTACCCCGAAGGCTAGGGAGCCCAGTGCCAAGTATATTGCGATGACGCCTGTGCTCCATATGAAGCCCCAGAGGGAGCTACCTAGTATGAAGGTGGACAAGCGCGTCGGTGAAACCAGCACTTCCTCAAGGGACCAGGGGTTGATGGTTCTTTGGACAAGAGTAAGGCTCTGAGCAAGGTACGTATTGAATGCCACGCCTATGAGTAAATAGGTAGCTAAGGGCATTTTGTACATTTGGAGGACACTCTGCATAGATGCATTGGAACCCAAATAAGCGTATGATAACGCTCCGAAAAGTGCACTTAGCACCATTATAACCATGTTTGTCTTGTATGTGGCGAAGGATATTATGTCTCTCTTCATGAAGTAGTAGATTTTCTCGGCTTCTTGGAACATTAGTCTTCTGCACCTTTTCCTGTTAACTTGATGAAGGCATCCTCTAATGTGGGTTCTTCGCGTTTGAAATTTATCAACTTGATTTTCTCCTTAAAGAAGAAGTCGAGAATGATGGGCAATGAGTTTATGCTTGCCAAGCGAACGCGTAATTCCGTTTGACCATGTACGGAGTCATCGGTTTTGCTGAATACGCTGAGCACACCTTCTATTATCCTTGTTGCTTCTAGTTGCGCGTTTGTTATTGCTTCAACAACTATTTCAACCGCTTCGCCTTCTTTCACCATATCTCTGAGAGCATCGGGAGTGTCACAAGCCACGAGTTTTCCCTTGTTAACTATAGCTATCCTGTCGCAGATTTGTGAAGCTTCTTCGATGTAATGTGTCGTGTAAAGCACTGTTTTGCCCATTTTTCGGCTGAGATTGTTTTTGATGAACTCTCTTATGTTTCTGGAAGAGATGACATCCAGGCCCGTGGTCGGCTCATCAAGCAGCAACACTGGAGGATCTGGAAGCAAGGCTCTTGCCAATGCTAATTTGCGCTTCATGCCGCCTGAATATTTCTGGAAAAGGTCGAAGGCACTATCCCCGAGACCTACTAAGTCCAAGACTTCCATGATTCTGGTGTGCATTCGAGTTTTCGGCACATTGTAGATGGATGAAAAAAACTCGAGGTTCCTGTACCCGTTAAGCCTCCAGAAGAAGCCTCGTTCACCCACGCTGAAAAGGGTGCCTATCGATCTTTTAACGTCCATTTGTTCATGCACCACATCGAATCCGTTCACGCTGGCGGTTCCTTCATCAGGAGGAAGCAAAGTGCACAGAATCTTAACCAAAGTCGTTTTCCCAGCTCCGTTGGGACCGAGTAAACCAAACAATTCCCCTCTTTTAACTTCCAGATTGAGGTGATCAACCGCTGTTACAATTCTGGATGATTTGCGTCCGAAGATGGCACTTTGAGAGTCTAAGCTTCTAATTTTCGACTTGAATACCTTAGTGAGGTTACGTGTTTCTATAGCGACATTTGACATTATCATCAAACCATTGCGATTACGACGGGTGTTTCTCTGAGGAACTGGAAGCCCAAAAGTGTCGAGAAAATGGCACTTGAAAACAGTGCAAACCTTGCATTTTTAAGGCTTTGGCTATATCAGACAACACTTTCGCGCCCATTTTCAATCAGCCACAAATAATACTCACACACATGTAAAATTTATATTGCATGTTGCATCCTACGAAATCTTCATGCTTATGCCTGTATGGCGGGCCCGACGGGAATTGAACCCGCGGCCTACGGATTAAGAGTCCGCCGCTCTAACCTGACTGAGCTACGGGCCCGCTGAAACCGTTTTAAAAGAAGTTTCATCAAGAAATATAGAGTTTACGGTTTCATTTTAGCATACCGCATCAGTATGTCTAGCTTGTCACTGGCTACACTGTTAACCTCTTTCTTCACCTGCTCGACGACTTCTTCAGGCTCTTAAGCCTTGGCCCCCTACGGCCTACTCGCAACATGATAAATGGCTGAAGAATCAAAAATTTATATAGTTACGAACCGCACTCAAACGCAGAGCGGAAAAGTAATGACTTCTCAAGAAAAAATCGTTTTGAAGCCCATAGGTTTCGTTAGAACCGAAGCCGTCGGCGATGAAGTTAAAGACAAAAGCAGAACTTCACAGTTAATCATTGAATGCGAGTTGACTGAAGCTTTGGAGGGCATCGCGGAATTCTCACACTTATTTGTTCTATTTTGGTTACATCAAATTTCACGCGGCGAAAGGAAAATGCTGAAGGTTCACCCTCGGGGCAGAGAAGACCTGCCACTGCTGGGAGTTTTTGCCACCCGGACTAATCTTCGTCCAAACCCCATAGGATTAACGCTGGTGAAGCTTGTAAAAGTGGAAGACAACGTTTTAACGGTTCGCGGGCTCGACGCGTTCGATTGGACGCCTATTCTAGACATCAAACCCTATGATTTCTGGGATATGGCTAAAGACGCGAAAGTGCCCGAATGGTGGACTAAGCTGCAGGAAGAAAAAACGCAAAAACCTTAGCTTAGTATAGTCGTTCCTCTGAAAAGCCTGTCCCGTTTGAAATCAGCATGCGCACTAAGACAGTTTGTTAAAACCGTATCTTGCTTCCGTTGCTTTGATGATTTCTTTGCGGAGGTTTTCTCCCGTTAACTGCGCCTTCTTCATGTTCGCAAGTTCGCTAGCAAACGCTTCGTCTTTGAAGGCAGTCCTTATCCAGTTTTCAAAATCTCCCCTGTAAAGATGAAACTCCAATGAGGCTGCAGCGACTCGTTTAGTCAATTCGTAAAAGTCTTTGAGGGTTCTTGCTGAAAAGCCCGTTGGCTGCCCGATTCCAGTGTGAAAGTTAAATTCCATGTCTTTTGGAACTGTCGCGGAGGCTTTGAGAAGGGTTCTTCCCTTTTCAGTTATACCATATCCGCTGCCTAGCTTTCTCACTAAGCCCGTCTTCACGAGTTCCTGCACATGCGTTATTGTCTGGTTGGGGGTTAAGCCGACCATTCGCGCGAACTCGTTCAGGTCCATGCGGCTGGTTGCCTCGTCCATAACCTTCAAAACCTTCAATCGTTCTTCTATCAAGCTAAGTTCGCCTCGAACACGCATACTATTCTCGCAGTGAACTTTAAATGTGTTGATGTGCCGCAGTTTCACAAGAAGGCTGCACTGATTGCCTTGCCATTGGGGTTATGGTTTTTCTTGTTTGAACAGGCTCTGCATGACTAACGCAGAAGTGAAAAGCGCTCTATTTCCACCTATGTGGTACGCCACCCGCAATGCTTCGATAATCTCTTCTTTTGTGGCGCCTAGTTTAATGGCTCTTCGTCCTAATGCGGTTGCGCCTTGTATGGTTCCGAGTTCAACGTCTATCGCCATGGCTATCAAGAGCTTAAGCTTAACGGAGAGGACTCCCTCGGAGAAAGTCAAGTCCTGCAGATTCTTCCAGGATTCAATTAGTTTCGGATCAAATTCTCTGTAAACATCTAATGGGTCTGCGGACATTCATGTCACCTTAAAACGCGTTAAGCAGTTTTCGAAGATAAAAACTTATCTAAACACTCGTGTATTACGCAGGAGAATCGCCGTTGGAATTGAACTTGGCAGTCTATGCCAAAACACATAAATTCTTTTGTTTCATCCTTGTTTTCAGTCGGGAGGTAGCTCAGCCTGGCAGAGCTTCCGAGCTGGCTAACGCGCTTAGCTGGCGAAGACGCTGTAGAAGTCTACCCATGGTAGGCATCATTCCAGCCTGTCGGGCTAACAACAGAAACCGGACCGTCGCAGGAAAGCTGCGAGCAACAACTCCAGCTTGGCGAATTCAAAATGAAGGTTTCTAACTTCATGAAAGTCCTGCCCTCCCGACTAACGCTTCTTTGCTAGTTTAATTGAAAGCCTATGAAATAGTGTTCCTATTTTCTTATCTTTGTTAGAATGGAGTAACCTCAAAATCAATAATGTATTGCGGTTGCTTTTAAGATGGTTAGTGGAGGAATTTTTACTTAACACGATTTGACTTGAAAATAGCTTTAGAAAATGCGTCCTTTGATAAATCGTGTTTTTTTCAATTATGGTCTTACGCATTCGGCTTTGGGTCTATATGGTCGTTTCGCCGTTCTTTTCCGCTTGTGGTACTCACACTCGTTAATTCGCGTTAGCAACCAGCCCTTATCTTGGTACACGCAACCGCACGGTAAGGTAACCGCCTTGGCTGGTTGAGCAGCATCTTTCTTCGTCATTCTTCAACATCACTATTCAATAGTAATCAGAGGTCGAGTTTTATAACTTTCTAGAGGCGTTTGTTTGCGAGTTTTTTTGAAACAATACCTACCCTTATGCAAATCTTTCAGAGGTTGGAGAAGCGTAAATTTATACGCGCATGCGACAGTAGCCGTTCACCAGAACCGAATTGTAGAGGGTAATGAAATAATGGAGAGGAGCAATCGTTTGCAAGGAATAGCGTTGATTCTCGTCCTGAGCAGCCTCGGTGCAGCAGTAAGCGTCTTTGTAGGCTATGGTGGCACGTTGCTTTCTGCATTTTCCGCGTTCCCTCCGGTGGCGTCGCAGCTTTTAGCGGGACTGCATGTGTTCTGGCTTACCCTAACCGGCTTACTTGTCAGCAAGAAGGGTTCGGCAACTATGGCTGGTGCCGTGAAAGGCTTAATCGAGGCGTCATTCTTCAGCCATTTAGGCGTCGTTTCGTTCGCTGTTTCTCTTTTAGAAGGTGTAGTTGTTGATGTCGTCTT
>Ga0315289_10012088_pt1 | contig 12195 bp, 20 predicted proteins | sample YL17G11_40_MG_FD_203452 | JGI IMG/M metagenome (GOLD analysis project Ga0315289, IMG submission 203452) | Sediment microbial communities from Yellowstone Lake, YNP, Wyoming, USA - YL17G11_40 | ecosystem: Environmental > Aquatic > Freshwater > Lake > Sediment | place: USA: Wyoming | collected...
CATGCTTGCGTCCACCTTCATCCTATCAGAAATATATTAATGTAATATACTTGTATGAATATATAAGTAAAATATAAAAATCTTACAGCCCCCATATTGGATTTAAAGCGTATCTATACGTCTGTTATAGAATTGCTATAAAAGTCATGCCCCAATCGTCTACCAGAAGCACCACGGTTCACTATTTAACGACTTCTCGAATATCTCGCCTCCATTTTCAAATTTCCCTATCCAGCGCCTTTTAATTTCCTGATTTATATTAATAGTTTTATTGAGGGTATGCCACACGTTTATATCGTCTTTATTATATAGTTTCGAGTGGATTATGCACTCCCGAAGGTGTAGAGGTCTTTCGACGGTTACTACATACTCCGACGGTTCGGGATACTTTCTTATCAGTGAGAACACGTCAGGGTATTGCTCTCCCTGGTAGGTAATCGCCTTTTTTTGTGTAATTCCTCGCATTCGCGTTTTACCGCCTATCTGGTAAATTCCTGTCTGGATAACGACGGTCTCGCCTTCGGTCTCTTTCTCCCATCCCCCGAGTTCGGATGAGGTTTCGACGCGGTTCTTTCCTTCGAGAAGGAGGCTGTCGGTCGCCATAGCGATTACCCGCTTTTCGTGTCTCTTGGCTTCCTCGAATAGTTTTATTCGGGTCAGCGCTGTGATGAGAGACGCGTATATCGGGTTAAATATCTTCCCCGCTCTTACCTCCGTCCCCGTGTCTAATTTCTCGTAAAAGGAGCCATAGAGGGCATTCATCATCCTCTTGACGAGTTCGCGCTTGTAGTCGTCATTCTGGAGGCGTTGTTTTTCAGCATGGAGGCTTTCGATATATCGCTTGAACGGGTAACGTATCTCCGAAGGGTAGAACTCCCACCCCCGTATTACTTCGATATCGGCATACGGGCGATAGGCGAGTATTTCTTCTTTCGTGAGATATGTCTTCCACTTCCCCGCAGGGAAGGATATCAGCCCGTTAGGGAGGATAAACGCGAGCGGGCATAGGTGGTATGGCATTACGAACACGCGGCACAAATAGACCCCGTAGTAAGCGTCTGGTGACATTATTTTTGTATGTCTCCATTCTCCTTGAGCAACATCGATGAGGTCACGTATCACTTTCGGGTAAGCGCTGTTTATGTCGTATAGTTCGGCGTGCTTGAAATGCCCTCTCTTAAGCGCCTCGAAACGCCCTCCCTTATACGAGTAGAACGCGAACCGTAGCGCCTCGTAGGGTATGCCTTCTATTTTCGGGATATACCCTTTCAGACGCACCAGTTCTTTGGCGAGAGAGGCGCGGGAAATATACGCCTGCGGGTTGAATGCGAAAAGTGTTTTAACGTTGTTCTGCAAGAGTTCTCCGAGGAGCGCGGTCTTCCGTGCGTCATCGATATTGTAGGTTATGATTTCAGGGAGGTGTTGCTCCCATATGGCGATATCGGTATTCAGGAGAGCGCGATACGGGAAGTTTGTCTTACGGAGACCGAGATACTTTTCGAGTGCACCATCGAGGCTCATCTCGTAGAACTGTGCGAGGTCATAGAACCGCGACGTATTCCTATGCTTATCGCGTATCGTGAGGAGTTTTTTCGGGATATACTTGAGGCGGTGTTTCAGGTAATCGGTCTTCCCTTCCCTGACGATATCGGCGATATTTTCATCGGGGAGCATCTTAAGGACACTCTCCGCGTCGAATTGCAGGTTATAGGCGAATATGTGTTTTTTCCTGAATTTCCGTCGTGTGAGGAAAGTGAGTATTTCGTTGATATTAGCGTCGTAAAGGTAGTCTCCGTCGTTATCGGAGATGAGTTTTACCTCTCCTCTATACGTCTCCGTATCTATAGCGGCTATCGGGTGATTCTCCTTGTATTTCAGCGAGGAGAATACCCTTTTACGGAATACGAGGCGCTCAAAGTCGAGCGGGTGACGGTTGGCGAGCACTTACGTCCCATGCTCTTCTATCCACTCGGCGTAATTTGCGGCTTCTTTGGCAAGTTCATCAGGGAGTTCGTATTCGCCTTTATAGGCGGTCATTATCTCCCCTAATTGTCCCCATGTCAAGCCCTTTTTTGGTTCTTCTTTTGTCCCCCATGACGCTGTCTGAAACGGAGCGAGGGTGTTCTCAAAGAAGTTTTCTGCTCTCCCGAGAGCCTCAATGCTCTTGGAGGCTGATACCGTCTGCGCTCTGGCGTAGTCCTCAAGCATGTTCGTCTTTCGATACGATACTCCTTCCACGAAAAGACGGTTCATCGTCTCGGAGGGAGTCGAACGGGTTCTCGCTGACTCTTCGAGGATGAACCGCGCCCTCTCCTGTTGTGCTATATCGAAGCCCGCTGATAGTTTGTAACTCATGCTTTCCTCTTACGGTGATATCCCGACGCTTTCCATTTTCGTAACATCGGATATGCTCTGTGGAGCGCCTCATTGAGAGGTATCGTTTCCGTCTCGTGCTCTGGTAAGGGCATTGGAAAGACCTCTCTCTGTTTACGTTTTGGATAACTCGTCGTGAACACTAAATCCCTCCATTTTACGAATGATTTGAAGGCTCTTTCTAGGCAGGCTATTTCCTTATGGGGCAATCCATAAGGGGATGACATTTGCGCCTGCCTGCCATGCGCTGGGGAGCGTTACAAGGAGCATTAATTCAAGAATGAGGATGACAAGAAGGATGAGGCAGACTATTGCCCATTTCGGTGTCATAGGGAAATTCTCTCCATAAGTTGTCCGTTACCGATAAAGCCTTCATGGATATTTATGAGGCGATGACACCAGGAGCATATATGAGGTATTTTAAAATCCGTGTCAGTGTCGAAGGCAGGTATAATAAAAACCTGACTGCAAGGGCATAACCAGCGAACATACCAGAAGCGTTTCATGGTATCGGGGACTCCCACTGGAGACCGCACCTGCGGTCGTATTCATCGTGATGGTCCAGGCATAGGAGAATATAGACGTCAGGGTTATCACGGATGTTTTTATATCTCTCCTGTCTCCCCCGACCCTTTCCTTTAAAGCCGTTATCCCGACGGTGCGCGAACTGGAGCCCAGACGTTTCGGGGCACTTTTCCCATTGGCACTTACCGCCGCGTTCTGATATCAGTCGAGCGCGCAGGCGTCCGTAATATTCGCGCGCATATCCTGGACGGTTTGCAGGCATGTGTTTACTCCGTGTAAAAAGGTTTATTGGAAGTATGAGGGCGTATCAGTTTCCCCTTCCCTATCAGCGATATGACGAGGTATAATGACGGTGCATTGGTGTTCCTTATCGTTCGCCCGTTCTAGTGTCAGCAAGCCGATAGTAGCGCTTTGAGCACCGAAATAGGAGCAGATGCCTTCTCGGACCCTTCGGAGTATTTCGGGGAATTCCTCAATCGGGCGGCTCCCTTTTTGAAGGACTATTCCAACGATAACCGCCCCTCCGGCTCCAACGTGTGTTACAATATCGGCAAAATCTGTTTTAATGACGGACATCTCGGCTTACTCCTTTTCTGTATTAATAATTTTCCCGCAGGAGGGACAGGTCTCAAGGAGCACGCAACTGATGGTGCGGAGAGCAATAAGGAGGCACCGAGATACGCGTCCCGTTGATAGTGTTATCATCTCCGAGAGATAAAGGGGACACACTTTACAGAGAATATTCCCACACTCGGGGGTTTTCTCGGTGAGGAGCACAAAGTCCTCCTTGAACTGCAGTAGTGATATAAGCTCTTCACTCGAAGTCATACTTCACCTGCAGGTATCCCTCTTTGTCGAATACGGCGATGACCTTATCTCCGACGGCGGGGAGTTTCCCGTATGCCTTCTTGTATTTTTGGAGCTTGAACGTCTCATTTTTCCATGACCTGACTCCTTTTGGCATACTGAAAGGCTCCATAAAAGTGGATTTATCTTCAAGTTCACAGGTGACTTCGAGAATATCACGGTCGGGGTTCTTGGCGCCCTCCCCGAATACCTCGTAGGCTTTCCGTGTCCCCATCGCAATAACGACGGCGGAGAAGTCCTCTTCTTGTGCGAGCGCCTCTGACTCTACGAGGGTATCACTTATGGTCTTTTGTGCGTTGTTGTTCTCGTCTGATTTCGACACGGTTTTCTCATCTCCTGATGTTTCGTATGGTTGTAGTCGACGTTAACCGTTCAAGGAGACCGTCGATAGAGAGGGAAGATAGTTTTTCCCTCTTGATATCGCGTTCTCGGGAGAGGTTTTCCTCTCGGGCGTATTTCGCCGTTATTTTCGCGTATTCGTGGGTTCGGGACATTTGGCGTTCACCTGATTGGTTTAAATAATTCACAGGTATCTCCCGATACCGTATATTCACACATGGCTCTACAATAGCCATCACCGAAATATTTCAGTTTTTTGTGTGGTCGATAAAATCCACATCGTCCACAGGTAGTTAAGGGCGGGTTCATGTTTCGTCTCTCCTTCGCCGTCGGGCGCCTTTTAATGTGGCTTCTACAGGCTGGTTAAGTCCACTTCCCGACGGCATGAGTATATGATACGTGAGATTACGATAAATACCTTACCCCTCATATTCAGGCATTTTTATAATAGGGAGCACTATGAAAGTAGTGAAAGAATCGGAGACCGATACGGCCCCCAATTCCCCCCGTAACGTATGCCACGTTATCAGGGAGCCTTAAAAAACGCGGGCAAGTGGTATAGTGGCTTGGAGGTATCAACCTGTCCCCAAAAGGCTCCTATGAGCGTTATAGGGCATTTAGAAAAAAGAGGGAATTAGAGACCGAGAGCGGGGAAGATCTGACCGATATTTACGACGCCAGCATGAATGAGGAGCACGTAAACCGTCCATTTTATGAGCCACCCCATGACCTGAAAGCCCTTGAAATACCACCTGTCCTCGCCTTTCGGACAGATATCATCGGGGCATTCGTGGAAGTTTTGGGGGAATGTTATGGAGAACCCATCGGAAAACCCCAATATACCCGCGTGTATCTCCTCGTAATTGGAGAGAAATTCATCGAAGGGAAACATACCTTACAGCGTCCCTTTCGTCTCTCTCATGCGCCACGCATGGGCGGCGAGGTCATCGGAGGAAGCGAGAAAGGTAATTACGCCTTTATTCCCACCGTGGACATGCCCATTTGAGAGCATGACGACGTAACGGGTAATTGACTTCCCGTCAGCGAAAACAACGTCGCCGGACCCATAAACACACCCATCTTTCCCGTCGATAAGGCTCGAATAATTAACTACAATTTCCATAGCATCACCTCTTTTTAAGCGCCTCTAACGGGGACGCTTCCGGTTTCTTTGTCTCTTCTTTCGGCGAGGTCGCCTTTTTATATTTCTCCATGACGACTGATATTTTCATCGGTTACGCCTCCGTCTTTTTCATTGCCGCTTTCGACTCTTTCACATACGCCGCTATCTCCTGCAAGCGCTGCGCTCGTGCAAGCCGTCGTAACCACTTCGCCTGCTCACTCTGCGAGAGCCCGAGTTTAGACATGGTGTCAGCCGCCGCCGTCTCGTCTGTTATCCCCGCCAGCCATTCAGCCTTTAAGACGTTATATTCTTCCGTAAGTTCGGACTTATAATTCGTATAGTCTGTCAGGGAGATAAGGAGATCTGCTTCATCAGCATCGTAGCCTAATGCCTCTAATGCCGCCGTTGTCTCATCGACGGACATCTCCCCGTCAGTATAGGCGAGAAGGATTTTTGACTCCGACAGGTCTTTTACCGTCTCCTTTTTCGTATCCGTTAACCCTTTGCACGTCCAGACGGTCAGGTTTTCGGCGTGTTTTTCATCGTATCCAATTTCGAGGTAATTCTTTTTCACGTCCTCCCTTGTGATAATCCCATCGACATAGAGACGCCTCACATCCACCCTCGTATATGGGGAGTATGAAATGCCGATGAGTTTATCCCTCCACCACGGTGCGACATCGGCGATCTCGATAAGAGTGTTGAGTTCGGCGAGAGTGATTAGTCCCCTATGGAGCATTTCGTAACCCATCTGGACGGAGGGTAATTCCCAATGAGCACGCCAGTAGTGCTTCATCCATAACGACGGGAGACCGCCCATTTCGAGATACGGGGTAATATCAGAGGGGTATTCAGCGTCGTATTGGTATTTCGAAACGATATCCTCCCTGAATGTCTCACGCACGCCAAAACGTATCAGGTCAAGAGGCGCGGGATAGAAAAGAGACTCTTCCTTGAGCGCGTCCCTGTATGTATCGGAGAACCCGTGTTTTGCGAGTATCGCATTTACGCTTTCAGGCGGGAGTATTCCTTTCCATTCACTCCGTATCGCCGTAAGAGGGTCGGGGAGAGACGGTCTCATCTTTGTATTCAATTCGTATGTTACGAGGGGGGAAAACACGTTTGAAAGCATCATCCCGTATCCGAAGCCCACAATCTGCGTGAGTCCCGTATCCGCCATGTATTCTTTCAGGGCGAGACCGAGATAGTGAAGGTTTGTCGTTGGGATAATAGCGCCGATGATTTCAAGGGTTGAAGCGAGAAGCGATACGTCAGTAATTACCTGCATCTGCGTAAAGAGCCGTTGGGAAAACACGTCCTCATCGGTAATTTTCGCCCCAGACAACATTTCTAACTGAACCTGGGAGTATTTCCCAACGACCATCTTCATTATATCGTTCGCGATATCCGACCCGCTCTCGGGGGAATGCTGCCATGACTCCTTTAATTTCCTGACCGCCTCTTTCATTTCAGGCGTTTTCATCATGTTCTCGTCAAGAGACTTAAGCGCTATCTCCCGTTTCACTTCTTCAACAGCCCCCCGTGCAAGAGTATTTACGAGAGTTTCAGGGATTTTCATTATCCCTTCGAGAAAGGAGCCTAAATAATTCCATAACAGGTCTCCTATGATGTTAGACGTAAATTATCCCTCCCACTGTGAAAGTTCGGCGATGATTCTCTCAAAAAGCCACCATAACGAATCGGCGAAATATGACGCCATGTCTCCAACGAGAAATATCAGGGTATCGGCGAACCACACGAGAAAACCCTCGAAGGACTCGACGTTATCGGCAAATACGGCGACCGCTTTCTGTATCAGGTATCCGAGAGACCCTTCAACTACCGATACCACACCTGACTGGAGCACATATCCCGCGCCTGATAGCCAGACCTGTATAGGCCCTGATGTTACCCAGGTCCATATTGACGAGGCAAGGCCCTTTGATACGTCCGATATTGCACCTGATATCGCGCTCAATGACGACCACAATGAACCTATCGACGTGGTTATCCACCCGTTAACGGCTCCCGATACCGCGTTAATCGATGACCACAGGGAATTTATGGACGAGGTTATCCATCCTGTGATAGTAGTTGAAAGGGAAGAGACCTGTGAAGTAAGGGAATTTACTGACGAGGTTAACCACCCATAGGCATAGTTAAACGCGTTAAGCCCGTTTGTATATGCTGCGCTTGCTGTCGCTGCTATGCTATCAGACCATGACGACGCATACCCCGATGCTGTTGAAAGATTGGCGAAATATGACGCTACCCATGAAAAAGGGTAAGAGAGATACGATCCCAACACGGGGACGGAGGATATGGCGGAGGCTGTGGTATTGAACCTGTCCCGAAGGCTCCCGAAATACGACGCGAACCAATCAAAGAACCACATGAGCGCATCACTTGGCTATCGTCTGACCGATGAGTGAATCGGGGACACTCGAAGCCTTTTTGACAGCCTCAATGATGCTCTCCTTTGACGCGCCCTCTTTTTCAAGGAGGACGCTCCCCCGATACCCTTTATCGGTCAGGTAGTGGACTTCAAGCATGGCGACACGTTTATTAGGCGCGCGGAAATCCGTAGTTTCGATAATGTTCTCGATTTTAACCATGTTATGACACCTCCCTTTCTAGGTATATTATATTCCCCCAGATATATAAGTCCGTAGGCTCCACACACTTGGTGCATATCAGGCGAGGCACATTTCCCCGAAGGACGTAAAGGGCTGTTGAATCCACGGGGTTATCTAATACCTTCCCGCAGATCTCGCAGAGATACACCCTTTCGGGGAGAACGTGAGCCTTTTTTATGGTAAATTTAACGTCTTTCAACTTCTCAACCTCCAAAAATTATGTTTTCATGACGTAAGCCAGGGCGTAATACGGGGGGCGGTTCTCATGCGCCGTGTTGCTCCCCGTATCACCTGTATTCACAGTCGAAGCCCCCCCGATAACCGCCTGGACCCCCGTTGTTGGGGCATAACTCGAATAGGAGACGGTATGATGGTGAGCAGCAAGTTCGGCGACCGTAAGCACGTGTGTCGCCTCACCGCCCGTCGCCCCGACCGCGTAAGTAGTCCCCGCCCCGACCACAAACCTATCCCGCAGGTCGGGGGTCGATGACGCGCCGTTACAGAGGAGCCACCCCGACGGTATCGACGCGATACTCCCCGACCACAGGATAATGAACCCCGACTTTGCTATCGCAGAGGTATCGACGTAATTTCTCGTCGCTGCATCCTGCGCGGATACGGGGTCGAGGACGTTGGAAATAAGGTGTGACAGCATATGTAGATAAGGCGTATCGGTATTCCCAATAAAAGCCGCTACCTGTAGCCATCCGTTCTTTGCCGCATTTGGAACATAAAAATCTATCCATCCCGCATGGGCAGCATAATCAGAGCCGCAACAATCAACAGTCCCCCCCGAACCTACCGCCGCATTACCTCCCCATATCTGGAGATGGGAATTATTTACATCTCGTCTCATTGACGGGCCTGTTAGTGCTTTGCTCGTATCTTTATCGAAGTATCGCGCGTGGTCGTCATCGGTCAGTCCCCCAAGAAGCCCGTGGTCGATTTGTGAACCGTCTCCCGCTACCGCCGTGTGCTTATGTCCCGTCGTCTCGTGGAATTTCGCCCATATCGTAGAGAGGCTATGGCTGACCGTGCCCCATGCCTCCCCCGTGATGGTCACGCACATGTAGCGGATACGGTTAAGGTTATTCAGGAGCGTCCCAAGAGATACGTCCCACGTCTGCCCCTCGTTCGTATCGGCGTTAATGTTCGTCTGGTCTAACCCCACGATGGTCAGCCTCCCTGATGCGTCGCAGCTGATGGGGACGGCGGTATTCCCATACATCCCCACCAGTTGAGCGAGTATTCTTCCATCGCCATCAACTTTAACAGGTGTGAGGACGCCCGACGCGCTGCCATACATGATAGTCCGCATGTTACCGTCTTCATCGACAGCCACAATATTGCCGTCCCGTCCGACCATAAGGGTATAGAGTTGTCCGTCGGCATCAACGGCGACCATTGTAAGCGTCCCCCCATACTGTCCATCGATAGCGGTTTCCTTGTAATAGTCTTCTGACACATCTACACCCCGATATCTTCCCCGACCATCTCCAAAAGGTCTCCTATTCCCTGCGTGCCTGTCTGATACCCTATCTGGTCGGGGAGAAGGATCTCAATACTCACGAGAAAGGAATGGGCATTTACAGCGTCCGTATTCCATCCCCGTATCTTTAGTTCAAACGGAGACGAAAATAACTCCGTCCTATCGGCGAACGCAATTATAGCGTCGTCCCCGTGGTAGTCCTCCCCGCGCGAGAGGGGGTAGATCTGAAACTCATGCAGGTATCCTACGAGGTGCGCCTTTCCGAGATGCCCCGTCGGTATGACAATTTGGACGTGAGTTATCACGCCATACGTGAGTTTAAGGACTTCCTCGTATGGGGTTTTCTGCGCTGTCCCTGCAGGGATAGAGACGTCAAAAAAGAAGTTCATGGTATGGCTGCACGATACCCACTCATCTTTTCGAGTTCGTCAGGCGATACCATGAAGAGCACGACCACTACAGTAGCGCCGCTCCCCGTGCTATTCGCCGTCTCGATAGTCACCTCGTAAGGGGGCTGAAAAATCGGGATAAAGTCGGGTAGGTTCATGAAGATTGCCACGGGAAACAGGACGGCCTCATTGTTTCGGGGTATTATCTGCTTTCCTTGATGAATCATTCGAAGGGATACGGTTAAATCAGTCCCCGAAAGGAGCCGGATATCGTAGCTCAAGATATACCCCTTCCCGACAGACACCTTCGTTATGACAGGCGCTTTCATCGACGTATTTGCCGTAACCGTGATTGTCTCTACGAAATTCATGCTTTTGCCTCCCTCACATAATCGGAGATCTTGAACCCTGCGATGCCCGCGACCCCCGCAACGATAACAGAGAACCATACCCCATCGAGACCTTTACACATAGCGACCGCTTCAAGCACGACCAGCCCAGCAATCGCGACCTCTTTAAGATAGTCGCTCATCGTTCACCCCTTCAAAAAAACTGTGGTAGTAATGACCTATGCCTGGGTCATTACCTGTTCGGCAACGATTTCTGTGGTAAAGTCCGCCGCTCCCTGATTAACGACCATCTCGAATTTTGAGTATGGCTTCGGGTCGAACCACGTTAAGGGGTCATCCATCTTCCCGAATACGATAGGCACGATACCGTGAATGGCGTGTCCCTCCTCCACCATCGTCAACTGCTGTTTTGTGTTTTCGGCCCCCCCAGAAGCCAGATACAGACGCAGTTTCAGACGGCCCGACCACTGATAGGCGATAGCCATTATGTGAGACGCCGCTGTCTCCGTAAGATATGGGCGGCAGTCTGGTTCTTTATAAGTAAAGAGCAAGACTTCGGCGGCGTTCTCACGATAGATATCATGTTTTAGGCGGTGTGTCCCAAACATCTGAAAAGCCTCGGCATCAAGCTGTTGCATTTTTCGGTTGAGCGGGATATACTTGTCCGTATCACACGTCAGTTTCACGTTAGATATCGTGAAATCGGGTTCGTTAAACCCTCGTCCCGTGCGGATCATCAGCATACGATAAGGGTAGTCTCTTGGCAGGTCGATACGCTTCTCACCGCTGGAGGCAGTCGTGAAGGACTCAATCTGCTTCTGCATCAAAAACTCCTTCGGCGCGGCCATGCCCTCCATGATTTTCGCAACGGCGGTGAGTTTGATATTATCGCCCGCAGCGAAGCCCTCCGCACCAGCGGCGCGGATGGCTGCCTTATTGAAAGTGACTTTCAGTTGTGGGTTAGACCACGACGGGGGGTTAAACGCATATCGGTCGTCCCACAGGTGTCGCCCAAAGAAAAGCGTCGCCGCATGTCTTTGTGTCCCCGACGGCCATTCCGACGGAAAGAGGACGGGAGTTTTACCCGTGTGGTAAAAGTGCTTTCCTTCAAGCTGGGACATGTTCAGAGACTCAAGCACCGTTGAACCGTCGACCAGTTCAACCTTGGTGACGATATCGGAAATAAAGTTGCCAAGGTTAGAGGTAGAGCCGTTTGTCGCTTCAATCTCAAGGTTGATAGCAGACACGGGGTCTACAATGTTAAGGTCGATGGTCTCGGTTTCCGTGTCCTTCTCCGTCTCCTGATAGAGAAGGACTCCATCACGTGTCTTCATGACGTTTCACACCCGACCTTACTTACGCCCGAAGGCTTTGTCAAACTCTTCACCGACGTATTTCTGATACGCGGACGACTTGGCGATGCGCTGGTCTCTCGTTGCGGTAGGCATATTTGCGACCTTTGCCTTTGCCGCTTCGATTGCCGCTTTCCTTGCGGGATACGACTCAAGGGCGTTCGTTACGAGGTCGTCTTTCCGCTCTTCAAAGTGAGCGGCGGCGCGGGGGATACCTTTCCTCCATGAGCCGCGCGTCTTTGCGCGTTCAAGACCGACACGGTAAGACCCCCTCTTCATGGCGTCTGTAACCCCCGCTACGAGCTTTTTGCCGTAACCTTCGGGGTCAGCCAGAAGGACATCGACGGGGTCGGCGGCGGACTCCATACCCGATTTCAGGTATGTCCCCGCCGTCCCTACACGGTCCAGCATCTTGGCTTTTACCTGTTCGATTGACTTAACCATCCTTCTATACACCTCCATGTATCTGTTGGATGATACGATAAGAAGTATATTTCTAAATTTATATAAAGGTTGCCAATAGAAGAGGAGTAAGAGTATAAGCAGACTTTTATAAAAATAATAAAATCTCCCTTGAAATGGGGGGGATAGTGTATCCCTCCCCTCCCGTCGGAGAATTTCTAACGGAGACCGCAGAGCCTTTGGATGGTCGTTTGTGGCGTGTGGCATGGCGCAACGGCGCGACCAGCATGCAAAATACGACAGACGATAACACGAGGAGAATCCGGGCAGGGTGGACGCAAGCATGACAC
>Ga0315289_10012089_pt1 | contig 12191 bp, 18 predicted proteins | sample YL17G11_40_MG_FD_203452 | JGI IMG/M metagenome (GOLD analysis project Ga0315289, IMG submission 203452) | Sediment microbial communities from Yellowstone Lake, YNP, Wyoming, USA - YL17G11_40 | ecosystem: Environmental > Aquatic > Freshwater > Lake > Sediment | place: USA: Wyoming | collected...
ATGGAATGGTAAAACTTACCGCTCGAAATTAGAAGTTTTTATGGCGATATATTTAGAGGTTAATAATATTGACTTTGAATATGAGAAACATACATTTGATTTAAATATTGACAATAATAAAACCAAATATACACCAGATTTTTACCTTATAAAAGAGGATAGGTTTTTAGAAATAAAGGCCAGTTATTATTATAATAATCTATATAAGTTAGATGAATTAAAGAAGACAAAAAACATAGAATTATTACAATATGAGGGGTTAGAAAAATTGTTTAAGTGTAAAATGAGACAATTATATAGGAAATCTATTAATGATTTCACTGAGGTTAAAAATTATTTTTCAAATCTATAGATAAGATACTATTATTTAAATTAAACCTCTTGCCAAATTAACATTTGGCAATATTTCCAATAATTGTTTCGCCACTTCATTAAATTGTTTACATTCCCATCTAAAAGTAATTTTGGGATATGGAACAACATTATCTATTTGCAGACAATCTACCCAAGGCCTTAGTTGTTGTAAAATTGGCCACCAAAAATCTATATTTTCTACATATATTGATAGATAACCATTCTTATCTTTGCTATGTCCGGTGCAGCTTTTATCAGTCACAATGAATGGTATTTCATTTAATTCATTAATAATTGATAGAAATTTTTCATCAAATTGATGATCAAAATCTTTACATAGGTCTAATATTCTGAGTAATTCTTTTTTGAAGTCAATGAATGACTCTCCGTCATACCAATCCTTAGTACAAGGCACTCCAAACCAACCATCTCCTAGATCTGTTAACTTATGATAAGCTGCTTTTCTCTCTTTATAATATGTGGCTGTTTCCATTTCTATTAGGCTCCTATGCTGGTCATTATACATCATAATAAGACTGGTGGCAAGTTTTTTGTCAATACCGTTTCTTCAATTTGAGGCAGGGCCTTTCTATTTTATTGTATAATAAATTAACGGTGATTGTAAAATGAAAACCAACCGTTCCTCCAAAACCAAAAAGCAGCGGATGTCTGAGGAAGAAATCCGGCAGGCAATAATTAAAGAATTATATTTTGATTATATTTTTTATGGAAATGCAATAATGAAAATAACAGATAACAAAAATATTCAAATTATACCAGGTTTTTACATGAAAGGAGTGTTGCAAAATGAAAATAGACAGCATTAAGTACAGGGAAAACTTGGAAATTGATGAAACCGGGGATAGGATACAGATTTTTAATAATCGGGGGCCTGGAGGAACAATTGTGGAATATCTTGGACCATCTGAGCCTTCTCAGGTCCAAGATGAAGCCACTCATACTTATCCTTCTTTTCTTGCTCATATGAATCCAGAAGAGAAACCTACTGGGGCCAATGGACCATTATTGGCTGATCTTTCTTATCTTGATAGTATGGACTCCTCGGAGAGATATGCGGGAGCTATTGGGCCATCTGATGGGCCTATTTTTGGTTGGCATAAGCCGTTTGAGGGTCTTTCGTATGACAACCGTTATTATTGGCACGAAACACCTGAAGGAGTTATTAAAAATGAAGATCGATAATGTAAGGTATGAGACGCAATGTGAGTCAGAAGTGACATGGATTGCAGTAAAAAGAGATCTGGTTCCCATAAAAGTGGACAGAAATGATCTTCAAGAAAAGCTTAGTCATTGGCCTATTACATTTAAAGATATTAGTCTTGGCAGGCATGTCACAGAACAAGACATTAAGGATCTACAAAATAAATTAGCCCTTATAGCTAATAATCCTTTTCTGACTACCGCTCCGGTTAATGGGCCGGGGATCTAGATCCCATTTTTAAATAAGATTAAAAGTAGGTTTTAGCTTCTCTCCTGCCTAAAATGATAGGAGAGGATAATATTATGAAAGTAAATGGCATAAAACATCGTTATCAAACCAACAGTCCAGTAGATATGAACATTATCATAGAAAACCTGGACACAATTTCATCGGCCCGAATGGTGTTAACTCACGATGTTCTTTCTAACGATGAAGTTAAAAATTATCGTTTAGATAATCCTAATGAAAAGTGGAGATTAAATAAGTATGGAGTTCCTGCCATATTTCCTAAAAAACATCACAATTATCCAAACGTGACCTTAGATAATTTTAACATCAGTTCTGACATAATTAATTTAGATGATGAAGATTCGGTTGAATGGGTTGGCATTCAATTGGCTGAGTTGGAGAATGTTTATTTTTCAAAGTTATTATGTTATGCTACTAAGACCATGGGAATTTTTTCACAATCCAAATTTGATCAGATTATTCCTACCGTAGAGAAGAGCATTGATACTATGGTGCAAAAAGGGTTTCATCCCCAGTACATTGTGTGTGATAATTATTCTTTAGTAAAAGTTTTCAGTAAGCACCCATCATTTCGAGCAGTTTCTCATGATTTGATGCCTTATGTAGCAGACTTGGCATTAAATGATCAAATTTATAAGTTAATTACTAATAATCAATTGGGCAATGATGTAATATCTAATTTTTGTCTCTGTACTGATATGATAGGGCCTTTACAGTTAAGAGACGGAATTAAATGTTGGCGGGTGGATAATCAGGCAATTTTTACAGAGACAATAGGTATGGGTATTTTTAACGAACATGGTATTAAACGCTGCGTGATAAACAAGGGATAGATATGAGCACAAACTCTTGGAAGCAAACTCTCATAGAATCATTAAAATATAACAAAGAAGATTTTTTAGATAATAATGTTAAGATAGAAGATGACATTCTGTCCCAACACGTCTTGAGATATTTCAGTGATAATAATAAGGTGCTGGTGATATTTTACGGCCACGATACGGAGCCCTTATATGCATTGCAAGATAATGGCAACACTATTTATACTCCATTTTTAGAAGGAAGTCAAGTCAAAGACATTAATTGGCCTGTGATAACCTGGAATTTACCTCCTCCTCTTGTTGTAAAAATGAATTATTTGGTTTTAACTGATAAGAATGACCCCATATATGAATGGTCATTGATCAACCAACAATATGGTTTCACCTCCCGGCAGATGTTGCCAATCGTTAATGCAGTCATTGATGCTCGATTGGCCCCTCATAATCTGTCTTTAGAGTTTCGATATTTGTTAAATATTACCTCAGTCTGTACTCTCCAAGAAATATTTTAAAAAACTTACAAAAAGTGAAAAATTATGCAGGTATTTTCTACAAATACTATTAAATATAGAATAGTAATTTGAAAGGCTGGTGTTTAAATGGCAGTTTATGAATTCAAATGTTTAAAATGTAAGGATAATTTTGAAGTTAGGCAGCCGATGGGATCGGAACACATAGCAGATTGTCCAATATGTAAAGTGAGTAAAACACAGAGAGTCTTTACTGTTCCAGCATTAAACATAATTACTGACAGTGAATTATCGGCTCGTTCGGTTGGGGTGCCGAAGGCGAGATTAGAGAAGATGAAAGAATTGAAAGATGAGCGAAGCAAGCGAAAGAAAGACCCTAAAAGCGAGATGGAAGAAGTGAGCAACGAATTACATGTTCCCAAGAAAAAGAGTGAAATTAATGCAAAGATTTAATGGGACTAATATATAGTCATTAAATTTATTTAAAAGGAGGCTATTAAAATGTTACAACAAGGAAATAAACAGAGTAGAACAGACATGTACGATACGAGTGAAGGGTTTTACATTCAGAATATTTTACCAGGGCCGCTGGTAATTTGTGATCCCCCTAATTTAAGACAGACTGGTTTATATCTTGACCCAATTCAGCCAGGAGAAATTGCTGATTTGAGTTATTATGATCCACAGGCATTGGCTCGTTCGATGGCTTTAAATAATGCTTTGAGACATGGTTATGCCATGCGTCTCAGTCCTCAGGAATATGAGCAGCAGTGTTATTTGAATGATCAGAGGCAGGAGCGAGACGCCCAAGAAATTCAGAGGCAGATGGTTGCTGCAGAGGCTGCTGGAACTACTTTTGAGGCCGAGCAGATTAACCTTGCAACGGCTGGAAATCCTCATGGTGATTATTCATCTGAGGCGTTGTTATCTCAGAAGGGATCTGCAAAGGATTCTGACAACTGGGTTGTTGAATATCACAAGGCTTTAGCTGATGGCATTGTTAGTGACCCGGTACAGTTCAAAGAATTAGTTGAGAGCGGACGCATTCATACGCAAATGTCTAATCGTGGACGCAGAGTTTCTGTTGCTCAGATGCACGATTTCGGGAATCAAGATCAGGTCCAAATGACTGCTACTGAAGCTACAATTGCCATGCCAGGAAGTTATAAGCAAGGCGATGAAGAGAGAGGTGGCGTTTACACTCAAAAACGTGCATTAACTAATTTTAATGCGACTGGTCAAATTGTTGGTGGAACCAATCAATATGTAGACGATGCTCCAGAGGGTGTTTACGCAAGTAAGGCTCCAAGAAATCCTGGTAATCTTCCACATCCTGGGCATGAAGAATCATTGGTTGAAGAGGTTGATTTAAAAACTGATGATAATGCTTATGCACAGCAAAAGCGAAATATGGAAAGTGAGGTTGCTCAAAAATATGCTCCTCAGTCCCCATATTTGAAGAATTCACCAAATAAACCATTAGTTAGACGCTAAAAAGGAGAATTAAAATGTCAGAACATAGTCATGAACATGAATATAAGACGTTTGAGTTTGGAGATGTCACGGCAGCCAGAGAGGATAGGCCAAAAAGATTTCCTGCAAGGGGGACTTTCAAAATTGAGAACAAGGACACCAGAGATGATTCAGATTATATTACTGTGGATCATTTTGGGAATAGACATCGAAAGACTGACACCAATTTTGATTATCAACTGAAATATCCTGAGGCTTTGACACATGAACAGAGATTTAAGGCCATATATGATAACATTATGGGAGGGGATGATTTAGAGGAGATGGATTCTCAAGAGTTTTTAAAGGTCCTCACTCATCGCCTAAATGTTCCGATTTTGCAAGATTCTTTGAAACAATCTTTAAAGAATTCTTTTAGGGCTAAAATTGTTAGATTAGACAATGAGACTCAAAAAGTGGTTGAGAAAAAACTTAAGGCATTCCAAAAAGAACTAGTTAAACTACAAGATGATTTAATCAGTGCATTTTCTGATTTATCTGACAGAATTGATAGTGCTTTAGAAGGAGTGGCCGCAGGACCGAAGATGATAGTGGCCAAATGTAATAAGTGTGATAGTAATGATGTCAACTACTTTGAGTGTCCTACCTGTTATAAGTCTCAGTATTTATGTGCAGGCTGTCAGACAGAAGAGAACTTAGGGTGCGATTGCCAAGAAACAGATTCCTCCTATAGTGATGATTTAGGGACTGTAGTGACTATTGTTAATTACGAAACTGGGAATGATACTACTGAGGTTTATGATGCTGATGGTTTCGAAGAAGATGTATTAATAAAAGAATTAGCTGATAATGGGTATGATTTTGTTCAAGTTTCTGGTCAAGAAGAGGAACCTATTGCGACTAATTGCAGCACAGAAACTTTTGCCACTACCATTTATCCTATCCAAGAACCAGATTTTAAAAAAAACATTAATGGTTCAACAAGAGAATAATGATGTCATAAAAATCGGCTTCACACATCCTCTGGTGGATGAAGAATACAATGTTAAATATACTATTTGGGATGAGGATATGAATGATGAATTAGAAGAGATTCTTGTGGAGGAAATGAAAAATTGGATGTATATAGAGGGTTTGGATTCCAGAAAAAGATTGGCAGACTTATATGAACAACAGAATGGATTACAAGAAAAAATAGCTTGGGAAACCATTCATGAGATGAAGGAACAAATTCAAAAACAAATTGCTGCTGCCAAAGCAGAAAAATAAATTTTCATAGGAGGGGGCTCCTACTGAACCAAAGAGAATACACCAAGAGATTTCTTGGTGTATTTTCTATTAAAGCAGGTAGATTGATAAACAACTGATAAAATATATGTGAATAACTTTCGGAGGTATTCGAAATGGCACAGCAACCACTACTTGCCGCTTATGAAGGCCAAGGGGTTTATATAACATGGGAACGCCAAATCCTTACTGGTGTTGACCATTATCGCATCATGAGGGCGACTCACCTTGATTCTACTTATACCTCAATTGATACGGTTAATTGGCCCGATAATGAATATATAGACCAAATTTTAGGGTATAGCATCAGTAATTTTTATAAAATACAAGAAGAAGATGTCAATGACATCGTTTTAGCTACTAGTCAGCCAATGTGGGGAGAGGACTTACTTTTAAGAGCTAGCCTTGCCTATGAGATGGATCCTTTCATGAGAGTTCCAGTTTACATGGAAGAATTATATTTTACCAATGATGACCGGAATAAGGGTTATGTGGCTTCATGGGGTGCTTGGGATTATTTCCAGAGGCCTCGGCTTTACATTTCTAGAGCCCCGATGACAGGCAGCAATTATACCTCATTTGCGGCAGGCTCAAAAGATGCCTATAGGATTTTACCACAACAAGGGACCACTAATTTAGTTACTCAAGTAACAGCAGTTGGAAACCCTCCCGTATATTCAGCTAGCAAAACTTATGCCAGTCTAGAATGGTATCCAGATTATAATGGGAATATTTATTTTGTAGATTATTTAGGTCAGCCAGTCAGTATTGACTGGTATGATAATGTTCTGGTTGATTATCAATTCCAGGCATTTAGTACCAAGGAATTAAATGATGCCTTGTTCTTGGCCGCTGGAGATTTAATTTCTCGTCCTGGCATTACTAAAGGTGGTCGTGCCGAGAGCTATGGTACAATTGGTGATATGCCCCGTAGATGGGATTATGCATTAGTTGCTGGGGCTTCTTTTTGGTTACTCAGACGATTGGCCTTAATGCTTCTACAGCGTGAAAGAAGACTAGTTTTTATGGATCCTGATGGAAAAGTTCCTGATCTCAGTAATTTGATGGAAAGTTATAAGAGTCAATTTGCTGATGCCGCTAAGGTCATACCTATTGAGTCATTCCCACTCATCGGCGTAAATATCACCCCGAGCTATCAACTGCCAGGTTCAAGGTCTAGGTTCTTTAGGATGTCTTTCAAGGGATACTAATCTTTTATTTTGTATCCATGACATCTTTTTCTCATTAATCCTATTGAATATTTCATAAATAAATCATTAATTTTTAAAACATCATCTCCACTTTTAGTAATTACATTGGTTGGATGATGACCACCTGATGGTCTAGGTCCTTTAATATCAATATTTATCTGTTGTTCAATTCTATCTTTCATCCCTTTTAATAAATCATAACATCCTAATACTCCCCATTGCCATCGGTTAGATCTTTTATTAATACATAGTGTCCCATCACCATCAAAATAACCCATAATAAAAGGAATGGAAAACTTTTCAGGTAATTCTGTAGGCCACGTTAACTGATCGCCTTTATTAGTAACAATACCATATTTAATCATGGAGTTGCATAAATAAACATCATTAATAGAAAATGTTACTATACCATTACTGTATTCCTTAATTTGTGCGTCTGGAGCTATTTCATTTCTAAATAATTCTACTATTTCTATATCTTTAATACTCAAATCTAATTTAAACCAACCTGATCCATTCACATTGCCATCAGCAAAAAAGAAACCTAGAAGGTATGCTTTAATATCAGTATCTATTATATCAAAATAATCAGATTCAACTTCATATCTTTTTCTGGGGCGAGATGGTAATCCTAATTTCCTTGCTTTGCTTTTAATAGCACACCACTCTCTACCAAACTGATTACATAATTCTTCATTGGTATTTTTATAAGATGGATACAATTCTTTTAATAATTCTATTTCTTCATATGACCATATTTGATAAGAATTTGGTCCCACTGTACTATAATCAGTTCTTATTTTATTTTCTTCTTTTCTTTCTAATCCCATAATAGCTGCCTTCTTACGAATAGAATCCCAAGATCTACCAAATATATCAATTAGTTCTTCTTGTAATATATTAATATCTGAATAAATGCTTTTTAATTTTTCCATATCTTCTATTGACCAATAAACAGGATTATATTCTCTATATCTTTTTAAATTAAAACCTCCGGCTTTATAAGCCATACCATCTAATGTTCTTCCTGGAAATGTTGATAATAGGATTTCATCTGTTGTTTCTTCTAACGAATAAATATTTTTTAATAGTTTAACTTCTTCATCTTTCCATTGTCTATCTAACCCCATTTCAAAAGCCTTGGTATAAATAGATTGTAATGATTGATTTGGGAGTCTTTTTTGTATTTCTTCCATTGATACTGATTTATCTTGATAACATGATTTTAAATAATCATTATCTTTTTTACTCCAATAATTAGTATTTTCTCTATTTAATTGTAACCTATGAGCCATATTAGCTATAGAACTCCAGGTTCTATCCATTTGTTGACATATTTGTTCATTAGTTAAAGTAATATCTGAATATATTCCTTTTAATAGAACTATGTCTTCATCGGTCCAATCTTTGGTTTTCCCTTTATTACCTCTCTTTAATTCTAATCTTTTGGCCATTCCTTTGATGGCCTCCCAATTTCTATTAAATTTATTACACAGCATTGCCTCAGAATTATCTTGATTAGGATATAATTCTTTTAATAATTCAACTTCTTCTTCTGTCCAGCGGATTTTCATTTTAACCACCTCTGATTTTTATTATACCCTGAATGTCAAAATAATAAACATATTTCTTTTGTCCAAGGAGGCTCACCCGTAAAAAATGTAAGTGTTCCCCAGGAAATAATTGAAATCTATGTAATATAAATACCATCCAGGCAGGAATCACCCTTATCTCTTCCGAATAATACTCATATGTGGTACACATTTGCCTTCAACAAAAAAGAAATTGAGAAATACATTTTATCAGACCACCCTTCTCAAATGATTGAAGACAAGGATTTATCTGATGTGTTCAAGCCGGTCTTAATGTTGAAAGAGGTTCCTCAAGACACAAAAGCTCATCCTGAGCATGAAAATGTCTTTGTTCATATTACTCGGGCTATGGATGACGCAGCTAAAATAGCTGATACAGAAGGTTTATCAGAAGATGATCGACTAGTTCTAATTTTTGCTTCCTTATTTCATGATATGGGAAAAGGTAAAACAACCAGAATCGTATTGGAAAGTGGTGCATCAATACCATATAAGGCATACAAAGATTCAGATGGTCCAATTGTAAAAACCACTTCAGAGGGACATGAGACGGCTTGTTTGCCAGAAATTAAACATATTTTAAAAGAATTAGAAATTAAAAAGAATTTGAGGAGAAAGATAGTTGCCCTGGTCCAATATCACATGCAACCCGCCCATTTATCAGACGAATCTAAGATCCCAGAAAGCAGACTGGTGGAAATAATTAAAGGGTTAGATAAGGTTGGGGCTGGGCTGAATTTATTAAAATATGTCCATGAGGCTGATGTTTATCGAAGAAGACAGTTATATGAGGATGGCGGGATGAAGATTCTGAAGAGACTGAATGAAGTGAAAGATAAGTATGATTTGTAGAGGGAAATTATGTGGTACAAAGCTGCCGAAAGAAAATCTCATATGGAAGTCTTAAAAGAGAACAAGATTCCTCTAACCAAAGAGGAACGGGCAGAAGTTATGAAAGCCAAGGCTGTTTGGCACCATGGCCCTAACGGGGAGGAGAGCCCTGCTGTTTGGAAGTCGAAAATTAATGGTAAAATATATTATGTTACTAATACTCATCGGGCTTATCAAGATTCTTCAACATTAAAGGGAGCTATAAGATCATTTCATAATTTCATAAAGGGGACTGCATAATGTGGTACACGGCAGCATTCAATAAAAATGATGAAAAAATAATGAAAAATTTTGGTAAAATGTTAATGGATGAAATTACCAAAAAATCTCCGACTGCTCCTGATGATGATATTCATATTTGGGTAGACTTAAAATCTGGAAAATGGTTTGTTTCAGCCGGTGATTGGACTCAAACAACTTTTGATATAATAGAAAAAATTATTAGAAGACAGTCTTATAAATTATATAAAGAATTAGGGGCATCAAGTCAACAGCCTTTTATTAGCTGGAATGCGGAAGCAATTCCTGATGGAAAATATTGGTCGCAAATATTATAAGGGACAATTATGTGGTACACAACCGCTTTCAATCAAGAGCCTCCTCTTAATAATTCTGATGATTTACTAAATCTTGTTAATGCCTTAAAAGGTGTTCCTCAAGACCCCAAATATCATCCAGAAGGCGATGTTTATGTGCATACCATGGAAGTGGTCAACAATGCCTCTGAAATCGCCACCAGGGAGAACCTGGACCCCAAGGATAGGCAAGTATTAATGCTTGCTGCCATGCTTCATGACGTAGGAAAGGCTGCGGCTACCCAAATGCAACTCCAAGATGCTTCGACAGTACATTATCGAGATTATGATGAACTCCAACATGGGCCTGCTCAAATCATAGCCCATGGGCATGATGAGGCTGGAATTAATGACATAGACACGGTGTTGTCCAGAATGAATGTTGATCCAACCACACGGCAGCAAGTAAAAACTTTAGTATCGGTCCATATGTATCCTGGTGAAATAATAAATAGTTCTTCAAATGTTTCTAATTCATCATTTAGAAGATTAATAAAAAGATTATCAGAAGTTGGATTAAATCCATCAATGCTAAGATATTTACACGAAGCTGATGTCAGACGCCAATGGCGAGAATTCCCACCAGAGAATGCTCAGTTATTTGAAAGAATACAAGAAGTGGCCAATCAATCCGTGAGAGAACAGAAACCCAATGTAATTTCTGGTAATATTATCATTGATATGATTCAACAGGTTTTTAGGAATAAACCATATCCACCTCAACTGATTGGTGAGTTAGTTCGATCCGCAAATGAATTAGGGGCTTCAGGAGCATCGAAAGAAGATATTATATCTAATTTAGAAAATATTATTTTAGAAAAATATTATATTTTATAGTAAAAATTGGGCTATTTAACCAAAAAGTGGGCATTTTAGCGAAAAAGTGTGCAGATTTTGCACCCCTAGATATGGCAATATCTAATTAACACCTTCAAAGGAATCCTTATTAACCAGATCTATAATAGCACCTTATAAGAGCTTACTAGGTACCTTATAGGAGCCTATAGGAAGGAGTCGAAAATTTTGTCAGAAAAGATCCTCAAAATTGAAGATTTAGAATCAATTTCCTCAAATTTGAAAAGATTCGAAAAAATTATAGTTACTACAAATGGATCCTATGATTTGCTTCATTCGGGACACGTTAGAGGTTTGGAATTATCTAAATCTTATGGAGATGTTTTAATAGTGGGTGTTAATTCAGACGAGTCCATTAGAACCTACAAGGGACCTCAAAGACCTATCATATTAGAAAAAGAAAGAGTCTATATGTTATCTTCTTTAATGTTTATTGATTATGTCTGTGTGTTTGATGAGGTGGAGATAGGAAGCCGTTTGATTTCTCTTGTTAAACCTCATATTCATACTACTGGAATAGAATGGGGAGAGAATTGTCCTGAGATTGAAGCTATTCGGAGGTATGGAGTGGAGTTGAGATTAATTCCTAAGTTTGACAATATGTCTACTACTGATTTAGTAGATAAGATAATGTCGGTATATAGTGTTGAAAAATATAATATTGAGCAACAAAGAGAAATTCTTACTAAAACATTTTGATTTAGTTAGAAAATAGCCTGATTACCTCCAAGTCCAGTAGGTGGTGTGAGTATTGGCTGTTCTAAAGTTGGTTCTGGTTCTGGAGGTGGATTTTTTAGTATTTTTTGTTTAGCTCTAAGAGCTTCAAGTCTTTGTTTTGTTTCTTCAACTGTCTCTTGTATTTTAGGAAGTTTTATGTTCTGTGTGTTTTCAGATTCATCTTGATAATATTGTTCATCTTTTGTAGTTTTATCAATTTGGTTATTAATATCTATTAATTTTTGTTCTGGAGAAATAGCAATCTTCTGCATGATTTCATCAATCATATCGGCGAATTTAACCAACTCTAACTCATCGAGTTTATTTGATATTTCATTAAGCTGTGATAGAATAGTTTTCATATGAGTGATTCTCCTCTAACTTTTCATCTATTTTAACATTTTCTTCTTCATTTACCTGCTTATTTTCATCAATCATATTTTGAATTGTTTCTTCAGAGTATAGTAGAATATT
>Ga0315289_10012090_pt1 | contig 12191 bp, 8 predicted proteins | sample YL17G11_40_MG_FD_203452 | JGI IMG/M metagenome (GOLD analysis project Ga0315289, IMG submission 203452) | Sediment microbial communities from Yellowstone Lake, YNP, Wyoming, USA - YL17G11_40 | ecosystem: Environmental > Aquatic > Freshwater > Lake > Sediment | place: USA: Wyoming | collected...
AAACGGGTCCCACCGGAGTGCGAATGTTCGCGGGAACCATCGTGGGATTCGGCGTCGGCAAACTTTGGCGCGAAGGCCCATTCCGGCTTCATTGGCCGTGGGGAGCAATGCTTCTGGGCGGGGCGCTTCTTCAACAGGTGATTATCTTCTATTTTCGCTCACGCGAGGGGAGTCTACCTTTTGTTGAATTATATCTACGCTATGGTGCCTCCAGCGCTGTCTATACGACGGCTTTGGGGATTATTTGGTTTCTTTCACCCCTTTATAGACCGCGATAGCTTATGAGACGGGAAAGCTCTACCGGCGGATGGCAGCGTCCGTGGGCCTTCTTTCTGGTGGCGGGCTTGCTGTCCGCGCTGCTGATGGTGCGGCTTGTCTATCTGCAGATTGTCCTCGGAAGCGAACTTCGGGACAAGTCGGAGAGCAACCGCATTCGGCTTGTTGAGATTGCGCCGGCGCGCGGGGCGATGTTGGATCGCCATGGGCATCTGCTCGTGACGAATCGGCCCGTCTATACTCTCTATGGGGTGCCGGCTGAAATGAAAAAGGATGCGGAGGCAGTGGCCAAGGTCAGCCAGATTCTGGGATATGATGTCGAAACCTTTCGCCGAAAGGTCCTCGGCCCTGTGCGCAACTCGTTTTTGGCGCATCGTCTGCAAAGGGACCTGAGCTTTCAAAGACTTTCGCAAATCGAGGAACAGCGCGATATCCTTTCCGGCATCTTCCTTCAAGTCGAACCGAAGCGTTTTCATCCGACAGGGGTCGCGGCTCATGTCTTGGGCTATGTGGGTGAGGTTTCACCAGAGGAATTGCCGCAATTCCCGGGTTCGAAGGCCGGCGATCTCGTCGGAAAGAGAGGGATAGAGAAGGTCTACGACCAGTATCTTCGTGGTCAGAAAGGTTGGCGTCTGGCGGTTGTCAATGTATTTGGGCAGGAAGTTGGTGATTTGGAGGGCGGTCCGCGCGTGGCGCCCGTTGCAGGTAAGACGCTGCTTCTGACCTTGGACGCAGAGCTGCAATCCCTGGCGGAATCACTCTTGGTTGAGAAAACGGGTGCGATCGTGGCGATCGAGCCTTCAACCGGCGAGGTGCTGGCGATAGCCAGTTCGCCGACTTATGATCCCAATGTTTTCGCCGGGACGGTTTCGAGCTTGGATTGGGAACGGCTTCTTTCCGATCCCGCCAAACCCATGCTGAATCGAGCCATCCAAGGGACCTATCCGCCGGGTTCCGCGATTAAAATGGCGATTCTCGCGGAGGGACTCGAATCGGGAGAGATTCCTTTGAATTGGACGGTCTCTTGCGGAGGCGCCTTGCGAGTGGGCAACCGCTCATTTGCCTGTTGGCGCAAGAAGGGACATGGACGCATGGGAGTCTTGGATGCCGTCGAACAGAGTTGCGATGTCTTCTTTTACACTTTGGGTTTGCGATTGGGAGCCGACGGCATTCATCGAGCGATGACGCGGTTTCACTTGGGAATGAAGACTGGAATTGATTGTGGCGGCGAAGTGGCGGGTGTGGCTCCATCAGAGGATTACTATAATCGTCGCTATGGCGTGGATGGTTGGACGCGTGGCTTCATTCCGTCCATCGCCATTGGACAAGGAGAAGTGCTGGTTACGCCATTGCAGATGTGCACCTATATTGCGGCGATTGCGGACGGCCATTCTTGGCATGAGCCTCACTTGGTTCGAGAAATCGAAGATCCGGCCACAGGAAAAGTGGAAGTGCCGGATAACCATATTACCGAGCCGGTGGCAGCGCGGCCGGAGACGATGCAACTTCTTCGCGAAGCAACCCGGCGGGTCGTGATGGGCTCTCATGGAACAGCCCATTCGCTTTACGATCCCGCGCTTCCCATGGGTGGGAAGACAGGGACAGCACAGAATCCTCACGGAGACGATCATGCGTGGTTTGTCGGTTATGCGCCCTTTGACAATCCGCAAATTGCGGTATGTGTTCTGGTGGAGTTTGGGGGCCATGGATCGAGCGCCGCGGCTCCTTTGGCGGGACGACTCATAAGAGCTTACCTCAATAGAGAGGGGCTGGCCGGAGCGGAGCCGCTCGCGGCTGCCAGCGTGGAGAATCAGGACTGATGCTTGGCCATCTCCGACCCCCGGATTTGCTGCTTACCGTGGCCGTTTTGGCGCTTGTCGGTGTCGGACTTCTCGCCATCTATTCCACATCGTTCTCCGCCACAGGAGGCGGAGAACTTGCCAACTTCAAGCGGCAATTGAGCTGGGCTGGAATCGGGTTGGCAGCTCTATTGATCGCGATGATGTTGCCCACGCGGGCTATCGAACCGCTTGCGTTTGTTTTCTACGGATTCAGCTTATTCCTGCTTCTTCTCGTTCTGGCGGTAGGGCGAAGTGAACACGGAGCGACTCGCTGGCTCGTCATCGGCTCGATGCGTTTTCAGCCTTCGGAGCTCGCGAAAGCGGCGCTCTGTGTTGGCTTGGCTCGTTTTTTAGCCGACCACCCCAAGGATCTGGCTCGCCCGCGAGTGAGTCTGGGCGCGCTCTTATTCGCCATTGTCCCCATGGGTCTTGTGGTCATCCAGCCTGATTTGGGCACCTCAGTTATCTTTCCTGTCGTGGGTTTCTGTATGTTGGCGTGGGCGGGAGTGCCGGCGTCATACCTGTTGCTTATTGTCATGCCCATTCTTGCGGTCGTAACGAGCTGGAGTCTGCACCTGCATATTGCCTTACTCATCTTCTGCGTTGCGATTCTCTGGCAGCAGCGTTTGCGGTTTCTGCCGCTTATCACGGGCGCTGGACTATATCTTGCCGCGGGAGCAGCGGCGCCTCGGATTTGGATGCATCTTCATGACTATCAGAGAAAACGCATTCTCACTTTCTTGAATCCCGAAGCAGATCCCTTAGGCTCAGCCTATCAGATTATTCAATCCAAAATTGCTATCGGTTCCGGCGGCATCACCGGAAAGGGATTTCTCAAGGGGACACAAACCCAACTCAAGTTTTTGCCGGAACAGCACACCGATTTCATTTTTTCCGCGTGGGGAGAAGAGTTCGGTTTTCTTGGAGCGTTTCTTGTTGTGGTCCTGTTCAGCGTGATTATCTTTCGAGGTTTGCAGTTCGCCAGTCGGGCACACAATCCCTTTAATAGTCTGTTGGCGGCCGGAATCTCCTGCACAGTGGCATTTCAAGCGTTGACCAATCTTTTTGTGGCGACAGGGTGGTTGCCGGTGACGGGGCTGCCCTTACCGTTCATTAGCTATGGCGGCTCATCGCTTTTTGTCTATATGGGCATGATGGGGCTGCTTCTTGGAGTTACGATGCGATGGCGCGAGCACTGAAGGCTTTTCAGATCTTTGGAATCTTGCTACTCGTTTTCCAAGCGGTGGAGGCAATGGCCGCCGGTCTCTTGTGGCCTTTGCCGGAGAGTCACCATCTGACATCCGCCTTCGGCAAATATCGTCGCACTCACCTTCACGGCGGGATTGACCTCGGAACGAATCGGCAACAGCTCCCTTGTGTCGCGGTGGATGATGGCTGGGTGGAGCGCATCGCCGTCACTCCGGGTGGATACGGTAGGACGGTTTATTTGCGTCTGTCCGACGGACGCACGGCGGTTTATGCGCATCTTTCGCGATTTGCGTCGCAATTGGAGTCATTTCTGCGAGCAAAGCAGCTTGAAGCGGGTACCTACCGCATAGATTTCGCCGTTGATTCTCTAACGATGGCCTTCAAAAGAGGAGAGACGATTGCGTGGACGGGATCCTCAGGCGTGGGCCCGCCGCATCTTCACTTTGAACTCCGTCAGGGCGCAAAACAAGAAGATCCCTTTCTTGAATATGAGCAGAACGATACACAGCGACCGATCGTGACCGGATTGCGGCTCGTTGAGGCAACAAGCGAAAAAGCGGCAAGATATGCACGAGGACAAGAGATTCGACTCGCGAAAGGGAAAGAGAATCTGAGCGGCAGTTGCCGAGTCTCGGAGGGAGCGCCGTTTGTGCTGCTTCTGAAGGCGCATGATCCTTTGCCCAATGGACAGCACCGCCCTTGGACGCGGTGTGTGTTGTGGCAAGAAGAAACGAAGGACACGCTGGCAGATGTGAGGCGGGAGAGCATTGACCTTCTTTCGCAGACGACGCTCTGGGCCTCCGTGGATTATCTTGGCTGGCGCGATGAGAAGGCGGAGTGGTGGCGGCTCCATGCGGGTGAAATCGGTGATTTTGTGCCGTTTCGCTCGATGCGGAATGAGGTCGAGACCTTCATCCTTGATGTCTATGACATGGAAGGAAATCGGACTCGCGTCCGGCTTCAGTTCCAGAGAGAACGGCGTCAGACATCTGTAGGTGCCGAGCCAATACAAAATGTGCCGGGAGTCTCGAAGCAAGGGCTTCATGGTTTTGAATTGGCGCTGCATCCAGAGGAGAAAGCCCCGCCCCTTGAGCTCACGGCTGCTGAGTCGGGAAGCGAAATAGCGGCGCGACCCGAAATCGGTTTCTATTATGACGCGACTCTTTTCTATCGCCCCGGGAGCGGTAACATTGAACGCGGCACCTATCTCTATGAAAGAGTGGGGCAGGCGCACAGGTTTCTTTCAGCGCAGTATGACCAGACCGAGAAGCGTCTCACGGCGACCATTTCACATAGCGGCGTCTTTGGCGTCGCGCGCGATGCGGTGCCTCCCACGCTTTCTGTTCGAGTAGAAGGAAGGAAGCTATTCTTCAAAGCGCGAGATGGTCAAACGGGAATTGACAGCCGCAGCATTCGATGCCGGGTGGATGGACAAACGGCCATTGCCGAATATGAGCCGGAGGAAGGAGGCGGGCCGATTTGGGCGCCATTCACTCTGACGACTGGCTCACACGATGTTCTTCTTCAGGCTGTGGACAAGGCAGGCAATGAGGCTCGCTTGGAGAAAAAGGTGACGGTGCCCAAAGGGAGAAAATAGAGTGATTCCGATTCGTGCGGAAAATCCGACGCGGCACAAACCTATCCTCACCCTGGCAATAATCGCCGCCAATGTCGCCGTTTTTATCTACCAGACGACTCTGGGTCCGGATGGAGCCGATGCTTTTGCGATGAATTACGGAGCAATTCCTGATGTCATTGTCTCGGATTTTCACGCGCTTCCCGCGTTGCCTCAAAGCTGGATGACTCTGATAACCTCGATGTTTATTCACGGCGGAGTGCTGCACTTGGCCGGCAACATGCTCTATTTGTGGATCTTCGGAAATAACATCGAGGATTATCTTGGTCGCTTTCGGTTCTTGATTTTCTATCTGCTTTCAGGGATTGCGGCCGCACTGACTCATGCGATCGTCTTTTCTGATTCGCTGGTGCCCATGGTGGGGGCGAGCGGAGCGATTTCGGGAATCTTGGGCGCTTACCTCGTGACCTATCCCAAAGCACGCGTTGTGGTGCTGGTCTGGTTTATCTTCTTCTTGCGGCTTGTGCGAATTCCTGCGATTCTTGTCTTGGGTCTCTGGTTCCTTTTGCAGATACATGGAGGATTTGGAAGTCTGGCGGGGCAAGAGGAGGGAATTGCTTTTTTCGCGCACATCGGAGGCTTTGTCGCCGGGATTTTGCTTGTGCAGCTATTTCATCGGTTCTGAGTTAGGAAGCACTGTTTATAGAGATACCCATGCCTGAACTGAAACTTGCGAAAACCTATGACTCTTCAGCAATTGAGGATCGTATCTACCGAAACTGGGAGGAGCGCGGCTATTTTGTTGCTCCGATTGTTCCGGGACACAAGCCGTTCGTTGTTTTGATTCCGCCGCCGAATGTCACAGGCATGCTCACGATGGGTCATGTGCTGAACAATACACTGCAAGACATTCTCATTCGTTGGCACCGCATGATGGGTGAGGATACGCTTTGGCTGCCGGGCACGGATCACGCGGGCATTGCGACGCAGGTTCGCGTCGAAGCAACGATTTTGGCCGAGGAGGGGAAGACAAGGCACGACTTGGGCCGCGAAGCGCTGCTCGAACGCATCTGGAAATGGAAAGAGGAATACGGCGGGATTATCCTGCAGCAACTGCGCAAACTCGGAGCATCTTGCGACTGGTCGCGCGAGCGTTTCACTCTCGATGAAGGACTTGCGCGGGCTGTCCGCGAGATGTTCGTGCGGCTGTATCGAAAAGGCCTCATTTATCGCGGCAAGCGTATTGTGAATTGGGACCCTGATTCACAAACGGCTCTCTCCGACGAACAGGTGGAGTACCGCGAACTGGATTCGCACTTGTGGTATCTGCGCTATCCTCTCGCCGCGGGCGGCTATCTTACTGTGGCGACGACTCGACCCGAGACAATGTTGGGCGATACGGCGGTGGCCGTGAGTCCTCGCGATGAGCGGTATCGCGCCTTCGTAGGCCAGAAGGTTCGATTGCCTTTGTGCAACCGAGATATTCCAATCATCGCCGATGACCTTGTAGATCCGGAATTCGGCACGGGCGCTGTGAAAGTTACTCCCGCGCATGATCCGAACGACTTTGAAATCGGTGAACGCCACAATCTCGCTTTTGTAAGTGTCATCGGGAAAGACGGCCGAATGACCGACGAAGCTCCGCGAAAATACCGTGGGATGACCCGAGAGGAGTGCCGCAAGGCCGTGGTTGCGGATCTGGAGACGCAAGGACTCATCGAGAAAATCATTCCTTATCGCCATGCGGTCGGACACAATGAGCGAACGGGAACTGTAATCGAGCCGTTGCTCTCTGAGCAATGGTTCGTGAAGATGAAGCCACTGGCCGAGCCGGCGATTGAAGCCGTGCGCAGCGGGAGGGTGCGCTTTCATCCTGCTCATTGGGAAAAAACCTATTTTCATTGGCTTGAGAATGTGCGGGACTGGTGCATTTCAAGACAAATCTGGTGGGGCCATCGGATTCCCATTTGGTATTGCCGCGATTGCGGCGAGGTGATTGTCGCTGCCGACGCGCCTGAACGATGTTCGACATGTCATTCGCAGAGGCTCGAGCAGGATCCGGATGTTCTCGATACTTGGTTCAGTTCGTGGCTGTGGCCTTTTTCTACTCTCGGATGGCCGGATGATACCGAAGATCTTCGTCATTTCTTCCCGACGGATGTTCTGATCACCGGACCGGATATTATCTTCCTGTGGGTCGCGCGGATGATTATGTCGTCCCTCGAAGTGAAGGGTGAAGTGCCCTTCCGAGATGTGTATTATACCGGCATGGTGCGGGATATTCGAGGACGCAAAATGTCAAAGTCGCTGGGGAACTCATCGGATCCGCTGAAAGTCATCGCGAACTACGGGGCGGATGCGATGCGGTTCACCATTGTCTCCCTGACTCCTCGCGCCGGCGATATTCTCTACGACGATTCCCTGTGCGAGACAGGACGCAATTTCGCGAACAAAATCTGGAATGCCACGCGCTTCATGCTGATGAACCTGGAGGAGGCGGGCGATTTTCATTTTGCTCCCATTGAGACCTGGAATGAGTTGCCCAAAGGACTGGTGGATCGGTGGATTGTCTCGGTGTTTTTCTCGACGGTGGAGGCGACGAGCCGCGCTCTCGAGCAATTCCGATTTAGTGATGCGGCGAAAACCGTCCATGCGTTTTTCTGGGGCCAGCAATGCGATTGGTATATCGAGCTCTGTAAGACACGCCTCGGGAGTGCCACTCCCGAGGAACGCGGGCGCATTCTGGCTACAGCGCTCGCTGTTCTTGACGGATCGCTGCGTCTGCTTCATCCATTCATGCCATTCATTACTGAGGAAATCTGGCAAACGCTGCGCTCGCTTTCGGCGAAGACATGGCCAATAAAGTATCAGTCCGAGACAATCATGCTTGCACCCTACCCGTGCGCGCGTCCTGAAATGATAGACCGAACGGTCGAAGAGGAGTTCGCTGTCTTTGAGGCGGTTGTCTCCGCGCTGCGGAATATCCGAGGCGAACTCGGCATCAAACCTGACATAAAGATTCGGCCGGTCATTGTGGGAGCCAATCCCGAGCGGCAAGCCTTCATCGAGAATTTGATGGGCTATATCTGCGACCTTTCGCGTTCCGAGAGACTCGGCTTTGCAGATGAGAAGCCGAAAGGGTCGGCTTCGGCGGTTGTGGAGGATTTTGAGGTTTTTGTTCCGTTGGGAGGATTGATTGATGTGAAGGCCGAGAAGGGGCGTCTGGCGAAGGAAAGGGATCGCCTTTCGAGGCTTGCTGCGTCGGCGCGCCAGAAACTCGCTGATGAGAAATTCTTGGCGCGCGCCCCTTCGGAAGTTGTCGAACACGAGCGCGAAAAAGCACAAGAAATTGAAGCGGCGCTGCGAAAAGTCGAGCGCCACTATGAGGAAATTTGTAGTTTAGCGGAGGAGGGATAAGTCATGCGCTGGGCAATTTGTGGTCTTATTCTCTTGGTGCAAAGTGTGGCAGCCTATGCGGCGCCCGAGGTGCAAATCACGATTTACAACAGGGATTTGGCTCTCGTACGGGATGTGCGCGATGTGGAATTCTCCAAAGGCACGGGAGAGGTTTTTTTCCGCGATGTGGCCAATCAAATTGATGCCACTTCGGTGCATTTCTCGGTTCCCGGTGTCCAAATGCTCGAACAGAATTTCGACTATGACCTCGTGAGCAGTGAGAAACTCCTGCAGAAGTATCTGGACGAGCAGGTGCAACTCGTCATGGAGGACGGAAGCCTTTTCAGCGGGAAGCTGCTCTTTGCTTCGTCCGGTGAAGCAGGCGAGATTATGATTCAGGATGAGCGAGGGCAAGTGCAACTCGTTCGAATCGCGAAAATGCGTGATGTCACTTTCCCCCGGCTTCCCGAGGGGCTTATCACGCGCCCGACGCTGCGTTGGTTGGTGAATTCTCCTTCATCGGGAGCGAAACGCACGGAGGTCTCTTATCTGACCGGAGGCGTTGAATGGCGAGCCGACTATGTGGCGGTCGTGGGAGCGGACGGCAAGTCACTGAGTCTTTCGGGTTGGGTGACAATCACAAACAACAGCGGAGCCACCTATAGAGATGCGAAAGTGAAATTGATTGCCGGCGAGGTGCATCGCGCGGAAGAACCGCGACCACTGCGAACCATGATGGCGAAGGGAATGGATCTCGCGGAAGCGGCGCCTCAATTTGAAGAAAAAGCCTTCTTCGAATATCATCTCTATACATTGGTGCGGCCCTCGACCATCGCTGATAATCAAACGAAGCAACTCTCGCTTTTCCCACCAGCGAAAGTCACCGCGCGCAAACTCTACGAGTACGACTTTCGTCGCGATCCCCGTCGGGTGCGCGTTTCTTTCGAATTCATTAATTCCAAAGCCGACGGCTTAGGGATGCCGCTTCCAGCGGGGCGTGTACGCGTCTATATGCAAGATGAGGACGGCTCTCAGGAATTTGTCGGCGAGGACAACATCGAGCACACCCCGAAGGACGAAAAGGTGCGCGTGGCAGTCGGCAATGCCTTCGATATCGCCGTCGAGCGTCGGCAGACGGATACTCGCCGCATATCGGACCGTGTCAGCGAGGAAGCGTACGAGGTGAAGCTGCGCAATCACAAAGAGGAAGCCGTTGAGATTTCGGTGCTCGATTACTTCTGGGGCGACTGGAAAATCCTCGAAAGCTCGTTACCCTACGAGAAAAAGTCGGCGCGGCAGGTGGAATTCAAAGTGAAGGTGAATCCCGATGAAGAGGTCATACTGACCTACCGTGTCCGTATCTCCTACTAAAAAGGCAGAGCCACGACCGGTAGCGGACGAAGGACTGGGACGAAGCGTCCAATTCCTCACAGGAATCGGACCGGTTCGAGCCGAGGCGTTGGAGAAAATCGGCGTTCGCACCGTTGAAGATCTCATCAATTACTTCCCGCGCGGCTACCTTGACCGCCGCAATATCGTGCCGATAAAGGATGTTCATCTCACTGAGCGGGAAATCACGGTCGTCGGAAAAATTGCCTTTGCAGAGCTCGTGCGAGGTCGCCGGGCCCATCGGCTGATTGTGGGTATCGAAGATGGCACAGGATATTTGCAGTGCGTCTGGTTCCAAGGGACCACTTATTGGCAGCGCGTTCTGAAACCGGGTCTTACTGTCGCGGCCAGCGGTGTCGTTCGATACTACGACGGTTACCAGCTTTCTCATCCGGCAATTGACATTCTGAGTGAAGACGATGACGATCGCCTCTATCAAACAGGTCAAATTGTCTCGCTCTATCCCTCGAATCTGTTCCTGCGCAAAGTGGGCTTGGACAGTCGCGCTATTCGTCGAAGTATCCACGCAGGATTGGCCCTTGTCCGACGCGAATTGAAAGACCCCTTTCCAGACGAGTTTCTTCAGGCAGCTCATGTCCCGGAGTACGCTGAAGCCGTCTCGACAATTCATTTTCCGAGAGATGACGACGGACTTCGAGCGGCTTGGAACCGAATAAAATACGAAGAGCTGTTTTTCTTTCAGCTTCTTTTCGCTCTGAGACGCCGGGCCGTGAAGACGCCCGAACGGGGATTGGCCTTTGAGAAAGTCGGCGAAATCACTCGCAAAGTGTTGGCAGCTCTCTCTTTCAAGCTGACTGAAGGGCAGAAGGCGGTTCTGCATGAGATTCGCCAAGATCTGCAAAGTCCCGTGGCGATGCAGCGGCTCTTGCAGGGAGAAGTCGGTTCCGGCAAAACCACGGTTGCGATTTTAGCGATGGCGATGGCCGCCGATAGCGGCTATCAATCGGCTCTGATGGCACCGACCGAACTCTTGGCTGACCAACATGCACAAACTTTGTCGCCGCTTGTCGAAGCCGCGGGACTTCAATTGCGCTTACTGCGGGGAAAACAGAGTGCGCCAGAGCGACGAGAGATTCTGTCTGCGATTGCCAGCGGGGAAGCACAAATCGCGATTGGAACTCACGCGTTGCTCGAAGAGAAGGTGAAATTCAAGCAATTGGGTCTCGTTGTCATAGATGAACAGCATCGCTTTGGTGTGATTCAACGAACGCTTCTGCGCGAAAAGGGGCCGATGCCTCATCTGCTGCTCATGACGGCGACGCCGATTCCGCGTACGCTGACCCTCTCGCATTTTGGCGATTTGGATGTCTCGATCTTGCGCGAATTGCCCGCGGGGAAGCGGCAAGTCAAGACCGTTTTGCGCACGAGTGCCGAGCACGACAAGATCTATCATTTCATTATCGAAACCGCACAAAAAGGTGATCGTGTTTTCATTCTTTGCCCTCTGGTTGAAGAATCCGAGAAGATTGATACCGAGGCGGCGATTGAATATCACGCTCGCGTTCAGGCGGGTGTTTTTCGAGATTTCAAGGTCGGCCTCTTGCACGGGCGACAGAAGCCTGAAGAGAAGTCGGCGACGCTGACGAAATTCCGCTCGGGTGAATTTAAAATCCTGGTCGCGACGCCCGTCGTGGAAGTTGGCGTGGATGTCCCCGACGCGACGGTGATGCTGATTGAAGGTGCCGAGCGATTCGGGCTGTCGCAATTGCATCAGCTTCGCGGGCGCATCGGGCGCAAAGGCCAGCAAGCATTTTGCATTCTGTTGCCCGGCCCTCAAATCAGCGAGGAAGCTCAGGCGCGGATGGACGCGATTTGCGCAACCGATGATGGATTCGAGCTGGCGGAGCGCGACCTTGCTTTGCGCGGCGGTGGCGAATTCTTCGGCACTCGGCAGCATGGCGAAATCGAATTGCGGTGGGCCAATCCCGAGCAGGACCAAATGTTGCTCTTCATCGCGCGCGAGCAAGCTTTTTCATTGGTTGAGCAAGATCCCGAATTGAAGGGCCTGCCCGAACTGCGAGCTCATTTCATGCGCCGCCACGCGCATCGTCTGCAATTCATTGCGGCGGGATAACTCACCATTGGAAGGTGCTTCATAGATCATATCCGAGGGACAGGAAATGGCCATACAACTACCTAATAAGCCGAGAGAGATTTCGTCTCCGCATGCCTCCGTGCCCTCGGATATTTCACTGAGACCCGAATTGAGCTAAGAGAGCAGTCCACTTCGATTCTTGAGTTGGACGTGGTCGCCACGCCAAGCGGAGGATCCTTGCAGGAAGGTGTACTCGTTGAGGCGAAGTCCGGAGATTGGCGTTTTGTTCACATTTTCAAAATGTACGGGTGGATGAAATACTTGAACATTAATCGGGGTTGGCTTGTTCATGTTCGCGAATCCAACCAACAAAGAGCCGAGGCATTCGGACGGATATGTTCGGAAACCAATATTGATCTTCGTCGCTTTGGGACGGATTCCGATGATT
>Ga0315289_10012092_pt1 | contig 12190 bp, 11 predicted proteins | sample YL17G11_40_MG_FD_203452 | JGI IMG/M metagenome (GOLD analysis project Ga0315289, IMG submission 203452) | Sediment microbial communities from Yellowstone Lake, YNP, Wyoming, USA - YL17G11_40 | ecosystem: Environmental > Aquatic > Freshwater > Lake > Sediment | place: USA: Wyoming | collected...
GAGCTACGTCGACCACAACATGCTCCAGGCCGGCTTCGAGAACGCCGATGACCATCGCTTCCTCCAGAGCATCGCCGCCAAGTACGGCATCTACTTCTCCCGCCCCGGTAACGGCATCTGCCACCAGGTGCATCTGGAGCGCTTCGGCGTGCCGGGCCAAACGCTCCTGGGCTCCGATAGCCACACGCCTACCTGCGGCGGCTTGGGCATGGTGGCCATCGGGGCCGGTGGCCTGGATGTGGCGGTGGCCATGGCCGGCCAGCCCTTCTACCTGACAGCCCCCACAGTGGTACTGGTGCGCCTCGCCGGCAGCCTGCCGCCCTGGGTTTCGGCCAAGGACGTCATCCTGGAGGTGCTGCGCCGCCGGACGGTGAAGGGCGGCCTGGACAAGGTCTTCGAGTACGGCGGGCCAGGCGTACAGACCCTCTCCGTGCCCGAGCGCGCCACCATCACCAACATGGGGGCCGAACTGGGGGCCACCACCTCCATCTTCCCCAGCGACGAGCGGACCCGCGACTATCTGCGCGCCCAGAAGCGCGAGGAGGTATGGCACCCGCTGGCCGCCGACCCCGACGCCGAGTACGCCGAAGTGCTGGAGATCGACCTCAGCACGCTGGAACCGCTTGTCGCCTGCCCCTCCAGCCCCGATGCGGTCGTTCCCGTACGCGAGGTGGCCGGGACAGAAGTGGTGCAGGTCTGCATCGGTAGCTGCACCAACTCCTCCTACCAAGAGCTGATGATGGTGGCCAGCGTCCTCAAGGGCCAGACGGTGCACCCGCGGGTGAGCATGACGATAAGCCCCGGCTCGCGCCAGGTGCTCACTATGATCACCCGCGCCGGCGCTTTGGCCGACCTCATCGAGGCGGGCGCCCGCATCCTGGAATCAGCCTGCGGCCCCTGCATCGGCATGGGCCAGGCGCCGCCCACCGGCGCGGCCTCCCTGCGCAGCTTCAATCGCAACTTCCCCGGCCGTAGCGGCACCCCCGACGACCGCGTCTACCTGACCAGCACCGAGGTAGCGGTCGCCAGCGCCCTGCGCGGGGTCATCAGCGACCCCCGCGAGCTGGGTGAACCGCCCCACATCGAGCCGCCGCGGGAGTTCTTCATCGACGATTCCATGATCATCCCGCCCACCGACAAGCCGGAGGAGGTCGAGATCGTGCGCGGGCCCAACATCGCCCCCCTGCCGCCGACAGAGGCGATGCCAGAGGTCATCCGCGGCGAGCTCCTCCTCAAGCTGGGCGACAACATCAGCACCGACACTATTCTGCCCGCAGGAGCCAGGAGCCTGCCTCTCCGCTCCAACATTCCTGCCATCTCCCAGCACGTCTTCAGCTATGTGGACCCCACTTTCCCCCAACGCGCCAAGGAGGCGGGCGCCAGCATGATTGCGGGCGGAGCCAACTATGGCCAGGGCTCCAGCCGCGAGCACGCTGCCCTCGCCCCCATGTATCTGGGGGTGAAGGCGGTGCTCGCCAAGACCTTCGCCCGCATGCACCACGCCAACCTTGTCAACTTCGGCATCCTGCCCCTGCGCTTCGCCGACGAGGCAGACTACGAGCGCCTGAACCCCGGCGACGTACTGGAGATCGCCAACGTGCGACAGGCAATAAGAGATGGGAACCAGATCACTGTGCGCAACATCACCCAAGGATACGAGTTCACCGCTCGTCACGATCTAACCCCGCGCCAGGTGGAGATTGCGCTAGCCGGCGGGCTCCTGAACCAGGTGCGCAGCTCCCAAAGCTAGGCCAGAAGAGGAGGCGTGAGCCGATATGCGCAAGAAGGTGACCATCGTCGGGGCTGGGGCCACTGGCGGATCGATGGCCCAGATCCTCCAGGAGAAGGGCTACTGCGATATCGTCCTCCTGGATGTCATCGAGGGCTTGCCCCAGGGTAAGGCCCTCGACCTGGCTCACGCGGGGCCGCTGGTGGGCTCCGACGCCCGCATCATCGGCACCAACGACTGGAAGGACACCGCCGGCTCGGACGTGGTGGTGATCACCTCCGGCTCGCCCCGAAAGCCGGGCATGAGCCGCGAGGACCTGGTGAACATCAACGCCACCATCGTGCGGGACGTGGCCCAGAACGCCGTTCAGCACTCCCCCGATACCATCATCGTCGAGTTCGCCAACCCCATGGACGCCATGTGTCACGTTGCCAAGCAGGCCACGAACCTGCCCCGCAACCGCCTCGTCGGCCAGGGGGGCATGCTGGACAGTACCCGCTACCGCACCTTCATCGCCTGGGAGCTGGGTGTGTCGGTCAAGGACGTCGATGCCTACGTTCTGGGCGGCCACGCCGACGCCACCATGGTGCCCATCATCAGCCACGCCTTTGTCGGCGGCGCGCCCCTGCGTCAGCTTCTCCCCAAGGAGCGCATCGACGCCATCGTTGACCGCACACGCAAGGCGGGAACGGAGATCGTGGGTCTTCTAGGCACCAGCGCCTGGTACTCGCCAGCCTGGGGCACCATAGAAATGGTGGATTCCATCCTCCTCGACCGCAAGCGCATCCTGCCCTGCGCCGTCTGGCTGGAGGGCGAATACGGCATCCGCAACGCTTTCGTGGGAGTGCTGGCCCAGCTAGGCGCCGGCGGCGTGGAGAAGGTGATCGAGGTCGAGCTGGAGCCGGACGAGCTGGCGGGCCTGAGGAAGGCCGCCGACGCCGTACTTGAGTTGGTCGGCCTGGTGAGGGCGTAGCCGGCAGGAGGCCTCCGTCACCACTGCCGTCGATCCATGACCTGATCGGCGTAGACCAGCGGCAGGAGCAGCACGGCGGCCCAGGCGTATCCGCCCACCACGTCGCTGGGCCAGTGCACCCCGACGTACACGTTGGCCGGCCCCGAAACGACCAACATGAAGGCGCACCACCCTAGGAGCGCCAGCCTTAGTACGCTCGGCAGGGCTATTCGTATCGACAAATAGAACAAGAAACCGTAGAGCAGGGCTGAGCTCATCACGTGACCCGAGGGGAAGGAAGGGCTGGAGAAGCCCGCCCGCAGCTCGACAAGGTCCGCAGTGGGACGCGGCCTATCGACCAGTTCCTTCAGGCCATGCTGGAGAAAGGGCAGCACCACCAGCCCCAGCGCCAGTAGCAGCGCCTGGCGCCGCCAGCCCATCAGCCAGAGGACGACCGCAACCACCGCTCCCGTGGCCAGCACCACCTCGGTGCTTCCAACCGCCCGCACCAATCGCGACACGCCCATGCCAGGGAACAGTGAGTCCTGCACCCGCTCAGCGATACCGACATCGCCCGGCAGCCGCGAGTGCAGACCCACCAGCACGCTCAAGCCGATCGCGCCAGCCAGCAGGGCCAGCCAGATGCCGCCCCAGAGGGCTGCCCCGCTCCAAAACCGCCACGGACGAACCACCGCGTTCATGCGGAAAACGAGGTGCAGGCTGCCGCTCCTACCCCAGCAAGGCACCGGCGAAACTATGGGCTTTCGCGCCGAGCCGCCGCCCACAGACCGACAATGCTCTTGGCGTCGCAGATCTCCCCCCGCTCGACGAGCCGCAGGGCCTCGGACAGGGGCAGGCGCACCACCTCGATGCGCTCGTCTGCATCGGACGCCAGGGCACTGGGCTCGAGCGCCGTCGCCAGGTACAGGTGCATGTACTCGCCGCAGTAGCCCGGAGAGGCGAAGAAACTGTACAAGCGCTCCAGACGGCCGGCCCGCTGGCCCGTCTCCTCCTGGAGCTCCCGTTGAGCGGCCTCCTCCGCGCTCTCGCCGGCATCGACGCCGCCAGCAGGGATCTCCAAGAGCGATCGCTGGGCGGGCAGGCGGTACTGACGCACCAGAAGGACGTTCCCCCGTCCGTCCAGCGCAACGATGGCTACCACGGGCGCATGCTCCACAACCTCGCGGACGGCCGAGCGGCCATCGGGGAGCTTCACCCTGTCCACGCGCAGGCTCACCACCCGCCCCTCGTACAGCCGACAGCTCTCCACCACCTGCTCCTCATCCAAGGGGTTTCGGGACGCCTGCACCAGATTCTGCCTCTATGAGGGGGGCTAAGCCTTGAACTCGATGATGACCGCTACCTCGTCGCAGTTGGGGAACTTGGGGCAGCGGAAGCACTCGCCCCAAACCTTGCGGGGCAGGGCCATCACTTCAGCTTGGTGGAAGCCCAGCCTCTCGAAGAAGCTAGGCTGTCGGGTCAAGGCAAAGACGGTGGAGATGCCCAGAGCGCGCGCCTCGTCAAGAAATGCCTCCACCAGCCGGGCGCCGACACCTCTGGCCTGCCACTCGTCAAGCACGGCAAGGGAGCGTATCTCTGCCAGGTCCTCCCACATGATGTGAAGGGCACCGCAGGCTACCAGCCGCTCGTTGTCACGCACTACCAGGAAGTCGCGCAGTTGCTCATAGATCTCGGCCAGAGGGCGCGGGAGCATCTCTCCCAGAGAGGCAAAACTGCCCACCAGGTCCTGGATGGCGGGGGCGTCGGCCATGGTGGCCCTCTCGAGGTGAAACTGCTCGCTCACTACTGTCCCCCCGCCCTCAGACGTTCTCTTCGCCGGGCCGCAGGAAGGGCTCGGAGGCATCGGCCGCGTTGAGCCAGCCCAGTTGCTGGCTGAGAGCGGCATAGTAGTCGAGGGGCGAACCCAGGCGCAAGAAGCGGGCCAGATGATGGCTGTGGAACACTCGCACCCCTTCGCCCTTCGCCAACTCCTTGTTCACCTGCCCGTCCACGCTGAGGATGCCCTTCTCGTGGCTGGTTACCCGCATCTCGATCACCGCCGAAGAAGGCAGCACCAACGCCCGCGCGGCGGCCAGATGAGGAACCACAGGCATCAACACCAGCTCGTGGGCCTCGGGGTGGAGAATGGGGCCACCCGCCGATAGCAGATAGCCCGTGCTGCCGGTGGCCGTGGCCACGATCACCGCATCCCCACGGTAGTGCCCCAAGCGCCTGCCATCGACAGACGCCTCCACATGTACCGCTCGCCCAGGGGCACCGCGGCCAACCACAATGTCGTTGAGGGCATGGTATCTCCCGCCCTCGGCGGCAGGAGCACCCGGCGCCTCCAGAAAATCCCCATGGAGCAGTGTGCGTTCCTCGATCCGAAAGCCGCCCTCCAGTATTTGGGGCAGCTTGGCCAGGGCCTCCTCCGCCCTCAGCTCGGCCAGGAAGCCCAGACGACCCATGTTGATCCCCAGCAGGAGCGTGGGGTGGAGTATGACCAGGCGAGCTGCCCAGAGCATTGTCCCGTCGCCGCCAACGCAGATCAGGAGGTCGGTGCCTTCTAGGTTGCGGCGAGCCTCTTTCTCGTCCCAGGCTGAGGTGAGCCAGACCTCGCTCACGTCGCGGGCGAGGGCTGCCTTCAGCTCCTCAGCCAATGCCTGGGCGGCGGGCCACTGAGGGTGGAAACAGATGCCCACCTTCCTCACGAGACGCTCCCTGCCTTTCTCCCCACCGCTGGCGGCAGGAGGAGGAAGAAGAACTCCCGGTTGCCGGCCGGCCCCAGCAGGGGAGAAGGGGTCAGACCAAGGATGCGGAAGCGCTGCTCGACCGCCCAGGCCAGGAAGCGCCCGATAAGCCTGGCCTGGAGCAGAGGGTCGCGGATGACCCCTCCCTTGCTCACCTCCCGCCGGCGGGCCTGGAACTGAGGCTTGAACAGAGCGATGATCTTCCCCCCCGGTTTCAGGAGTCGGGCTATCGCCGGTAGCACCTTCTCCAACCCGATGAACGACACGTCGACCGTAGCCAGGTCCACCTCTTGCGGCAATGAGCGCAGGTAGCGGACGTTCACCCGCTCCATGGGCACCACCCGCTCGTCCTGGCGGAGGCGATAATCCAACTGACCGTAGCCCACATCCACGGCATAGACACAACGAGCGCCGTGCTGGAGGAGACAATCGGTGAAGCCACCGCTGGACGCCCCCACATCCACCGCCACCAAGTCCTGCCCACCGACACCAAACGCCTGCAGAGCGTGCGCCAGCTTCTCGCCGCCACGGCTCACATAGGGAGCCCTGGCGAGCAGCCGCACCTCGGCCGCTTCAGGAATGAGCATCCCGGGCTTGACGGCTGCCCTGTCTCCAACCAACACCTTGCCGGCCAAGACCGCCGCTTGCGCCTTCTCTCGGCTCTCGGCCAGGCCTCTCTCCACCAATAGAGTATCCAGGCGACGCTTGGCCATGAAACGCAATTCAGCATAGGCAGGAAGAAGAGGAAAGTCAAGGCGAAGCAGTTGGGATGGCCGGTTCGCCGTTGGTGGCTTGATTCTCGACCCCCGCCTGAAGGTGATCAAGAGAATAAGAACACCCCTGAGGGTTTCCGCCGAAGGCGGATCCGCCTCTGGCGGAGAAACCCTCAGCTTTGAGGAAGCTGCGGGATTCATCCCGCAGAGGTGAATCTAAATAGTTGAACGCCATAAGGCGGGGGCATCGGATCCATCTCGCTATGCCCCAGCCTTCAGGCTGGGGTGTGGACAGAATTCTGAAATAGCTTCTAGTCAGAAGGGCCAGGCTAGGCCGTCTCGCCGCGGGCTTCTTCCCCGAGTAGCTCCACCACCTGGCCGCCGCCACCGAGAACGATAGCCCGGCGGCGCCCGCTTATAACCTCGGCATCCACCACGCACTTCTTGATATCGGGATGGGAAGGGATCTCATACATCACGTCCAGGAGAGCATCCTCCACCACCGTGCGCAGGCCGCGAGCGCCCATCTTGTGGCGTAGGGCCTCCTCGGCCGCCGCCTCCAGGGCGTCGTCGGTGAATGCCAGCTCCACGCCGTCCAGAGCGAAGAAACGCTGAAACTGCTTCACCAGGGCATTCTTGGGCTCGGTAAGGATAGCCATCAGGGCCTGCTTGTCCAGCGACTGCAGAGGCACGATCACCGGCAGACGGCCCACGAACTCGGGGATAAGGCCGTACTCCAGGAGGTCATCGGGCGCCACATGGGTAAGAAGCTCATCGCGCGCCTTGAGCGCGTCCGCTTGAGCGGGGCCCGCCCGGAAGCCGAGGGTGCGCTTGCCCGTGCCCAGGCGTCTGTCGATGACCGCATCGAGCCCCAGGAAGGCACCACCACATATGAAGAGGATGTTGGTGGTGTTGATCTGGATGAAGTCCTGGTGAGGATGCTTGCGACCGCCCTGGGGAGGCACATTGGCCACGCACCCCTCGACGATCTTCAACAGGGCCTGCTGGACCCCCTCCCCTGACACATCGCGGGTGATGGAGGGGTTATCGCCGCTCTTGCGGGCGATCTTGTCGATCTCGTCGATATAGATGATCCCCCGCTCGGCCCGCGCGGTGTCATAGCCCGCCACCTGGATGAGGCGCAGGAGAATGTTCTCCACGTCCTCGCCCACATAGCCCGCCTCGGTCAGAGCAGTGGCATCAGCAATGGTGAAGGGGGCATCGAGAATCTTGGCCAGGGTGCGCGCGAGGAGGGTCTTGCCGCAGCCGGTGGGGCCCATCAGCAGGATATTGCTCTTCTCCAGCTCGACGTCGGTGGGCCGTTCGCCAGCGGCGATCCGTTTGTAGTGGTTGTAGACGGCCACCGACAGCACCTTCTTGGCCTGCTCCTGGCCCACCACGTACTCGCTCAGTTGCTGATAGATCATCTTGGGCGGCGGCACCCGCTGGAAGGGAACCTTGCCACCCACCCGCTGAGTCGTCTCCTCCTCAACAATCTCGGAGCAAAGCCGAACGCACTCGTCGCATATGTACACAGAGCCGGGGCCAGCAATGAGGCGCCGCACCTGCTTCTGGGTCTTGCCGCAAAAGGAACAGAAATACTGCGGCGTTCGGCTTCGGCGAGAACCTGTCATAGCTCTCTATCGTCCCTCCCAGAGAATCGACTGCCGCCTATTATAACAGACGCTTATCCACCCGAAGATATGACAAGCCACAGGGGAAATAAGGGATCAAAAAGTCGCCCCGGGCCGAAGTGCCCGCAAAGGCTCATCTACGGCCGCAGGAGAATCTCGTCTATGATGCCATATTCTCTGGCCTGCTCGACATCCATGAAGAAGTTGCGGTCGGAGTCGCGGGCGATGCGCTCCTGATCCTGGCCGGTATGCTTGGCCAAGATATCGCGGATGACCTGCTGGTTGCGCAGGATCTCTTTGGCATAGATCTCGATGTCGGCGGCCTCTCCCGTCGCCCCACCACGTGCCTGGTGGATGTGAACCGTGGAGTGCGGTAGCGCGTAGCGCTTACCCTTGCTGCCAGCCGCCAGAAGAACGGTGGCCATGCTGGCGCACATGCCAACGCAGATGGTGGCGATGTCGCAGCGGGCTAGTTGCATCGTATCGTAGATGGCCAGCCCAGCGCTGATGGCACCGCCAGGCGAGTTAATGTAGAGGTTGACGTCCTTCTCCGGATCCTCGCGCTCCAGGTAGAGGAGCTGGGCGATGATAAGATTGGCTATCTGATCATCGATGGGCATGCCCAGGAAGATGACGCGTTCCTTCAGGAGGAGGGAGTAGATATCGAAGGCACGCTCGCCCCGGGGGCTGGTCTCGACCACGTAGGGAATTATCATGCCAGGCTTGCTGTTATCCATGGGCCTCACTCCTTGCTGTGGACTTCGCTCTTGCCAACCTCTTCCGCGGCCTCGGCCGGTGGCGGCGCCTCCTCTCCCGAAGCGATGGCCACCAGTCGCTCCACGGTCTTGCGGGTGAAGAGAGAGCGCTCCAGCGCCTCGCGCGCGCCAGCGCTGCTGAAGACTTTCCGCAGCTCGTCTGCTCGTGGCCCCGATGACGCCGCCAGGCGCTCGATCTCGGCATCGATGTCCTCTTCGCCCACCGAGATCCCTTCCACCTCGGCCACCTTGCCCAGCACCAGCGAGTTCTGGATGCGCTGCACGGCCTGAAGGCGCAGCTCCTGCCGCACCTCCTCCTCCGACCTGCGCACCTGCCTCAGGTAGCGCTCGAGGTCCCCAGCCCCGCTGGCGCTGAGCCGCTCGCGCAGCAATTGCTCCATCTCCCGCTCCGCCAGCACCGGCGGGAACTCCACGGAGGCGCCGGCCACCACCCCATCCACCACCCTCTCCCGATAGCGGGCATCCGCCTCCTGCTCAGCCGACTGCCGCACGTCCGACTCCAGCCGCTGTCGCAAGGCCTCCAGGCTGGGGAAGCCCTCTCCCACGACAGCGGCGAAGGCGTCATCCAAGTCCGGCAGCCTCTCCTCCTTGATCTCCTTCACCAGAACCCTGCACAAGCAGGTCTTGCCAGCCAGCGGCCGCTGGGGGTAGTCCTGGGGCACGTCTATGCTGAACTGCCGCTCAACGCCCTTCTCGCTCCCCGGAAGCTGCTCAGCGAAGCCGGGCAGGAGGACGGGCGCCCCCTGGCGCAGGCGAAACTCGGCATCGTCCTCGGAGAAGACCGAGCGGCCATCCACGCTCACCCGAACGTCTGCTCGCACCAGATCGCCCGTCTGCAGGGACCTATCCACAGGCTCCAGGATGGCGTAGCGATGGCGCAGCTCCTCAAGCTCCTCATTCACCTGCTCCTCGCTCACCCTCACCGCCTCTCGCTCCACCCTCACCCCTCGGTAGTTCCCCAGGTCTACGCTGGGGCGAACGGGTACGGTGGCCTTGAGGATGAGTGGCTCCTGCTGCACCACCTCGATGCTGGGACGGTCGATGGCATCGATGTTCTCTTCCTCGATGGCCTGATTGTAGACCTCTGGGATCAGCAGCCCCAGCGCCTCCTGCATGACCGCGTCGCGGCCCAGGTAGCGCTCCAGCATGTGGCGTGGTGCCTTCCCTTTGCGGAAGCCGGGAAGTTCGGCCTTCTGCGCCAGACGCCGATAGGCCCGCTCCAGCGATCGCTCCAGACGCTCGGGCTCGACCTCGATGTCCAGGACGACCTGGCTTTCGGGGATGCGTTCGGTGGAAACCTTCACGCCGCTATCCAACCCTCCGGATAGCCATTATAGCATGCCGCCCTTCTACGCTGGAGGCACCAGGCCTACCGCCGCCGCGGGCTCAGAACGTCGTTCAGGGCGTCGCCCAGGAGGTTGAAAGCGAACAGGAGCATTGCCACCACCGACGCCGGCACCAGGAGGAGGTGAGGGTGAGCCCGCAGGCTGCTCAGATCGCTGCCGTCATAGATCATGCCGCCAAAGCTGGGATGAGGGTAAGTGATGCCGATGCCCAGCCAGCTCAGCATGATCTCGGTGCCGGCCATGGCCCCCAGCGAGAAGGTTATGCTGACAATGATGATGTTGCCCACGTTAGGCAAGAGGTGCCTGGCCAGGATGCGCCCCAGCGAGGCGCCCGAAGCCCGTGCCGCCAGCACGTAGTCGCTCTCCCGCAGCGATAGAACCTGCGAGCGGATGAGGCGAGCGATGCCTACCCAGCCAAAGAGGGCCAAGGCACCAAACACCAGGAAGTAGTCGGGCGCGCCCGCTCCAACGAGGCCGCCGGCGACGGGCCACGATTCGAACTTGGCGAACAGACCCTCGACGCGGGGCCTCACGGTGGCAGTGATCAGAAGCAGGAGGAGGATATCGGGAAGGGCAAAGAAGGCGTCGGCCACCCTCATGATGAGGTTGTCCGCCCACCCGCCGGCGTAGCCCGCCAGCAGGCCCAGGCCTACCCCCAGCACCAGGCCGCCGGTGAAGATGGCGGCGGCGCTGATGATGACCGTGGTCTGCGAGGCCCAGATCACCCGACTGAGCATGTCGCGCCCCAGGCGGTCGGTGCCCAAGGGGTGGGCCAGGCTGGGGCCAGCGAAGGCGTTGTCCAGCTCCTGCTTGTTGTAGCCGTAGGGCGCCACCAAGGGGGCGAGGGTGCCCGCCAGATAGATGACAAGGATCACCACCAGGCAAACCATCGCCAGACGCTTGCGCAGAAGCCGCCGCAGCGCCGTCGCGCCGAAGGGGGGACGGGCCTCTTCCATCGGCTCCTCCAAAGCCAGCTTTGCATCCGCCATGCTAGTACCTCGGCCCTCCCCCACCCAAGCGCACGCGCGGGTCGATGAAGCCATAGGTGATGTCAGTGATCAAGTTGGCCACGATGAAGGCGGTGGCTGTTATCAGCGTGACGGCCATGATCACATCGTAGTCGCTGTTGAACACGGCCTTCCAGGTGAACTGGCCAATGCCAGGGATCCCGAACAGCGTCTCCACAAACAGAGAGCCGCCCAGCAGGCCCACCAGGGCGAAACCGACGATGGTCGTCATGGGCAGGAGGGCATTGCGGGCGACATGGCGGCTGATCACCACCACCTCCCGCAGGCCCTTGGCCCGCGCTGTGCGCACAAAGTCCTCGTCCAGCACCTCCAGGGTCTGAGCACGCATCAGGCGGGCCACCCCGGCGATGCCCGGCAGGGACAGGGCCAGAATCGGCATGATGATCCGTCTATCAAGGATGCCGATCTTCAGGCCAAGGATGTCCCTCTCCACCCAGCCGCTGCTGGGCAGCCAACCCAGCTTGAGGGCAAATATGAACTGTAAAACAGGGATGATCACCAAGACAGGAACCGACCTAAAGAATAGAAATGTGCTGATCGTTAAGGGGTCCTGCCAGGTTCCCTGCCTGAGCGCCGCCCAGATGCCAGCGGGGATGCCGATGGCGAAGATGATCAACAGCGCCACCAGATTGTACTGAATGGTGACCCACATCTTCTCGAAGATGATGTCCTCCACCGGCACACCCATGTAGGTGAAGCTGGTGCCCAGGTCGCCGTGGAACACGTCCCACATATAGCGGCCGTACTGGACGAAGAATGGGTCGTCCAGGCCCCGCTCGTGGCGGATGCGCTCCACCACCTCCGGGTTGTGATACTGCCCCTGCAGCGTCTCCACCGGGTCGCCCGGACCAAAGCGACCCAGCGCGAAAGTAGCCAGCGACACGGCCAGAAGGACGAACGGCGCCCATGCCAGGCGCCGCACCACAAAGGGGAGAATGCCCTGCATCTCGTTTTACATCCCGCCGCCGCCTACTCCTCGATGTGGACGTAGCGGAGGCGAGGGATGACGAAGGGCGGCAGAGTATAGTCCTTGACGTAGGGCTTAATGAGCACGCTGAACTTGTCGTGAAACAGGGGTATCCAGAGCGCCTCGTTGACGATGAGCTGCTCCGCCTGCTGATACAGCGACAGCCGACTCGCCTCATCGGGCTCCGTGTCCGCCTGCTCTAACAACCGGTCGAGCTCAGGGCCGGCGTATCCGGTGTAGTTGTTGCGGCTGCCGCTGTAGAAGTTGACCTTGAGGAAGTTCTCCGGGTCAGGAT
>Ga0315289_10012095_pt1 | contig 12189 bp, 8 predicted proteins | sample YL17G11_40_MG_FD_203452 | JGI IMG/M metagenome (GOLD analysis project Ga0315289, IMG submission 203452) | Sediment microbial communities from Yellowstone Lake, YNP, Wyoming, USA - YL17G11_40 | ecosystem: Environmental > Aquatic > Freshwater > Lake > Sediment | place: USA: Wyoming | collected...
CGCGTCCTGTTTCGCCTGCGTTTCGGCGGCGTGCAGCACGGCCAGCGGGCCGGCAGCAGGGCGAAGAGCGCCAGAATCAGACGCTTCACGGTTGTCTTCTTTCTATCACCAGACCTTGAGCACGAGCGGACCGGTTCCGGTATTCTCGAACGGCCCCGGTGCTGGATTCGTTTCATTTCTGCTCGTGCCGAAATAGTCGGTGTCAACGCGAATCGGCGTGCCATCGGGGCGTTCGTAGGGCAGATGGGGGAGGGCCGCCCTGCCCAGCCGTTCGGTGGTCACGAGTTGGCGTGTTCTTTCGCCGGCCCAGGCTTTGTCGAACTTCAGTTCCAGGTAGAAGCCGTCGGCCTTCTCGACGAGTTTGAGCGCCGGATCGAACTCCGGTTTGACGAGCGGATCTTTTTCGTGCTTGGACGGCTTGGCACCTTTCGGGAACACGTTGCCGTCCATCCACACGGGCAATCGGGCCCCGTCGTATTGTCCCAGGTCGCCGCGCTCCACGAACAGGTTGTTGTAGTAGCGGTCGTCGCCGCCCACGATGTTGCGGAGACCCGCGACCTCCGTGGAGTGCGGCTTGTGGAACGGCGTCGCGCGCCCCAATTCGGCTCGAGGCACGATGCGCCCCGCCATCAGGTTGTGGACATAGGCGCCGCCTTCCGACATGTCGAGCAGGGTTGTCGGGGAGAGGAAGATGTTGTTGTCCACCAGGAACGGGCCGTGATCCACTTCGACGAACAAGTCTTCGGCTTGATTGTCGTGGAAGAGATTGGCGGTCACGCGCGTGCCCTGGGCCATCCAGTCCAGCCAGAGTCCCCGGCAGGTCCGGTAGATGTGATTGCGGCTGATCTCGACATCGATGGCGGCGTGGAACTTGATGCCCGCCATCTCGGCGCCGGTGAACAGCCGCCGGACATGGATGTCATGGATGGTGTTGCCGGTCACGGTGCTGAACGCGGCGCCCAGGCTGCCGACGATGCCCGCCTGCTCGCAGTGCGAAATGGCGTTGTTGCGGACGATGTGGCGGCCGATGGTCTCTTTGTTCCAGCCGTTCTCCAGGGCGCGCTCGATGGTCTTGACGTAGCCCTCGGCCGAATTGGCCGACTGGTTATCCCACTCGTCGCCGTATTTTCCCAGCGCGATTCCCGAACAAACCGAGTGGCTGACCACGTTGTTCTCGATGATCCAGCCTTTGCTCCAGTGGGTGCCGACCAGGCCGACCTGCTCGGCCGTGGGCGGCGCCCACGGCGTGGCCGCATGGCGCAGCGCGAACCCGCGCACGGTGATGTAGTTCATGCCCGGCTTTTCCGGGTAGAACACCGTCCGCCGCACATTGATCTCCACCCGTTGCTCATGGGGATTGACGCCCTTGAACTGCGCCCAGATCGTGGTGTTCTCCTTGTCCACCTGGCCAAACCAAAGCGGGGTGGCTCCCACGGGTTTCAGGACCTCGTCCTGCTTGGCCGCCTCGGCCAGCCATTCGCCGTTGAGATAGACGGCGCCGGTGTGATGCTGGCGGCCCCTGGCATTGAACCAGTCGCCGTGGATGAGGTCGCTGTAGGGATTGAAACTGCCGAAGAACGAATTGGGAAGGGTCACTTTCCAGACATCGTCCTGAACCTTCACCCAGTTCTTGACGACTTCCGACCCCTTGATCTCGACCTTCTCGCCCGGCGCGGCTTGATAGACGATGCGCTTCGCGTCGGATTCGCCCCCGCGCGGCGGGGCGATGCGTTCGCGGTAAACGCCTTCATGCACGGTGACCACATCGCCCGGCTGCGCAGCCTGTGCGGCCGCCGAAATGGTCTTCAAGGGTTTTGACGCTGAGCCGTCGCCGGTATCGCTTCCGTTGACCGAAACGTGAAACTCCCCGCCGGCGGCGGCATGAGCCATCAATGCCAGCAAGAGCAGTGCGCCCATACTTTGGCCCAGGCTGCTTCTACGAGCAGACAGCGACACGCCGAGGGTCATCTTGCCCGCGCTGATCCGGCTGATGTTTGTGTTCATCGTGTGATTCCTTTCCGTTTCCATGAGGCCCATTCCTCTGAAGCGGGTCATTGCCACAACCTCGATCGCGAGGTCCGTGGCGATTCCCGGCAGATCGCAGGTCGCCGTTGGGTTCACGGCTTCCGCATGGCGCATCGTGGCGGCCTTGCCTGGCATTCCCCGGCTCTCGTGCCGCGATTCTACCTGAGGGGCGCCGGCCTGGGCTCCCCGTCGAGGCCGAACTCGATGCGCAACAGGCCCGGCTTCTCCCGGAACGGGGCGTCGCCGTCGTTGCCGAAGAACGTGCTCCACCAGTTGCCATCCTTATCCATGAAGAACATATTGTGCCCGCCGTGCGGGACCGCCAGATAGCGGTCGCCGTAGGGACCGTAGAGATCCCTGGAACTGGCGACGTAGCAGTGGTAGCGGCCGTCCGTGAAGTCCGCGCAAGACAGGTAATAGCGGTCGTTCGCCTTGAAGATAAACGCCCCCTCAAAGCCGACGTGGGCGGCGTTGGCGGGTTTCAGGAGCCTGGGCTCCCCGGCCAAACCGCTCATATCGTCTTTCAGGCGCGCGATCTTGCCGTTCTGGTAGACGAAGTATACCTTGCCGTCATCGTCGCGGAAGAGTGAAGCGTCTATCTCGCCGGTCAGCGGGCCGTCGGGTTTGATATCCACATAGGGCCCTTGGGGGTTGCCGGTGGAACTCTTGAGGATGCCGGTGCCCCGGTAGTTCACGCAGTAGGCGATCCAGAACGTCTTGTTGAAGTAGTGAATTTCCGGCGCCCAGATGGCCTGATTCTCTCCCCGCTTCTTCTGCCAAGTCATATCTTTTTCGAACGACCAGACGAGGCCCAGCGGTTCCCAGGTCTTCAGATCCCTGGATTTCCACATCCGGATACCCTCGTTGGTTTTCCACCAGGCGGGAGCGCCGGTGGTGCCTGCGAGATAGTAGGTCTCGTCCGGGCCGACGCAGATGCTGGTGTCACGAACCGGAAAGTCGAAGAGCGGCTTGAGGCGGTTGATGCCGGGCGCGTCGGTGAACGTGCGGATAAACGCCACCTCGTCCGGGTTCTTGGGCGAGCCGTCCCGCCGCAGCAGATCGTGGAACCACACTTTCGGGTCGGGTGCATCTTTCGGCGAGCCCCAGGGATACTGGCACTGGGTGCGGCCGTTGACGAGGCCCCAGTTGTAACAGCCGACTTTCTCCTGCTTGAAAAGAGGCAGTTCGGTCTCATACTTGCTGCCCATCGTCCGCGCCATCCATTCGGTGCAGAGAACCGGCCTGCCGCGCTTCTTGAGACCGGCGATGCGATTTTTCATGCCGTCATTGTTGCCGTAGAAATGAAAACTGATCACATCCGAGAGCCCGATCTGCTTATCGCTGAGTTCCTTTGTGCCGCCCCACACGCCGACGGTCAAAGGCTGAGCGGGTTGGGCTTGGCGCGCCCAAACGAACACCGCCTCGACGAGCGGCAGGCTCTTGTTGCCCATCCCGGAGTTGCCGGGTTCGTTGTAAAGGTCCCAGAGCACAATGCGCTTGTCGCTGCTGAAAGTGCCGACCATGTCCTTGACATACTTCTCCAACTCGGGCCACGCCGACGGGTCCGTCACGAGCCTCAAACCGGGGCTGGGCACCCAGCGGGCGTTGGACGTGCCCGGCACCGGATCCTCTTGTTTGCCGGGATACGGGTCGCGGCCGGCGTCGAAGGCGCAATCATCGAAGAGGACCGGCATGACGCTGATCTTGTGTTTGTCGGCGATTGACAGGAATTGGTCGAAGCGGTCCTTGAGGCCCTTGGGGTCCTGTTTCCAAACGATGTATTGAATGAAGACCCGGCAGGAGTTGTAGCCGAGCCCTTCGGCCCAGGCCAACTCACGGTCGATGGTCTTGGGATCAAAGGTCTCGGCCTGCCACATTTCAGTATCGTTCACGGCGGTACTGGGCACAAAGTTGCAGCCCATCAGCCAAGGCTGTCGGTCGTACCACTGCCGGGCTTCCTCTTCCGTCATCGGGGCGCGGATGGAGGCGGCAGGCGTGGCCTGCTGCGCAAGGGCAACGTCGGCGACTCCGACGCACGGCAAGAGGGCAAGACCGAGAAACACCGCCCGTCGACGCAGAAGGGCCAGGATTGCCGCCCGTTTGCAGATGAAGTGCGAATGCGTGCATAGCATGGGGTGCTCCTTTGAAGCGGATTCTACAGCCACGGCAGCCATCGGCCTTGCCATCCTGTGGGTAACGAGGGTCGCCGACATTCTATCGGCTCGCCGGGTCGCACGCACCAGGAATGCGAGGGCCGGGCGGTGGAGGCCAAAGGTTTGACACCTGCGCTGTCGGACGTTACCGTATCCGGGCAATCCGGTGCCCGAAGTCGGGGCGAGTCTGGGGCGATCCATGAAGGCAGCCAGTATCTTCAACCACGTCATCGGGCCGGTCATGCGCGGGCCGTCCAGTTCCCACACGGCCGGGGCGTTTCACATCGGGGCCATCGCGCGGTCGCTCCTTGGCGCTGTGCCCGCAAAGGCCGACATCGCCTTCGATGCCGACGGGTCCTACGGCAAGTGCTACCAGCGGCAGGGGGCGGACCTGGCCTTTGCCGCAGGCCTCATGGGCTGGTCCATGACGGACGACCGGTTCACCGACGCGTTGAAGGCGGCGGCCGAGTCCGGCTTGGACGTCACTTTCGCGATCCGGAGGTTGGAGCGGGCCGACCATCCGAACGCGGTGGACATCCGTCTGGCGTCGGCCGACGGCCGCGAACTGATGGCACGAGCCCATTCCATCGGCGGCGGGGCCGTGGAGTTCGTCCGGCTGGGCGACTGGCCGGTGCGCCTCACGGGCGACGCGTACGAGGTGGCCGTCGAGGTGGAGCCAGGTGCCCAGGCCCAGGCGCTGGAGATGCTCTCGCGCGACGGGGCCGCGATGGGCGAAGCGGCTCGCGTGGGGCGCCAGGGCGTTACGCTGTTTTGCGTGCGGCGGCGCGAGCCCTTGCCGCAAGACGTTCGGCGCCAACTGGCGGCGCTTGTCGGGGTACGCAGGCTCTGGGCGTCGGACCCGGTCTTCTTCGTCCAGCGCGGGGAGCCGCTATGGGCGAGCGCCCAGGAAATGGTTCTTCTCGCCCATGACCGCGACCTGTCGCTGGGCCGGGCGGCGCTCGAATACGAGGCGGCCCTGCTCGGCCTCCCGAAGAGCCAGATCCTGGCGGAGGCCCTGCGGCGGCTGGGCGTCATGAGCCGCGCTGTCGAGCGCGGCCTGGACCCGGCGCTCGCCGGCATGCAACTCCTTGCCCCGAGCGCGGGCAAGGTCTATGCGGCGGAGGCCGAGGGTCGCCTCGCCGTTGGGGGGCTGCACACCCGCGCGGCCGCGCGGGCCCTGGCCGCCATGCACGTCAACAGCAGCATGGGCGTCGTGTGTGCCGCGCCCACGGGCGGATCGGCGGGCGTGATCCCCGCGGTGCTCGTGACGCTGGCGGAGGAGAAGGGGCTTGACCGCGAGAAGGCCGCGCTGGCGCTCCTCGCGGCGGGGGCCGTCGGCGTGGTGGTGGCGAACCGGGCCACCTTTGCGGCCGAGGTCGCCGGGTGCCAGGTCGAGATCGGCGCGGCCGGCGCGATGGCGGCCGCCGCCGTGGTGGATGCCGCAGGCGGCAGCGCGGCCCAGGCCGCCGATGCCGCCGCCATCGCGTTCCAGAACACCATGGGGTCCGTGTGCGATCTCGTGCAGGGGATCGTTGAGATCCCGTGTCACACGCGGAACGCCGTGGCGGCCTCCAGCGCCTTTGTGTGTGCCGACCTGGTCCTCGGGGGTTACGCCAACCCGGTTCCGCTGGACGAGACCCTCGATGCGGTTTACGCCGTGGGGAAGATGCTTCCCGACAAACTCCGCTGCACCGCCCTGGGCGGCTTGGCCGCGACGCCCTCGGCTAGGGCCATGAGGCTCTTGCGACAGGAAGGCCGCGGGCCACGGGAGAAGCCATGATGGAACGCAGGCTGCGCTTCCTTTCCGGCCGGGATGTCGCCAAGGCCTTGCCCATGCGAGTTGCCGTGGAGGCCATGAAGGAGGCCTTCCGGCAGATGTCGGCGGGCGAGGCGGTGGTGCCCCCTCGGATCTACATCGCGGTGGAGTCGCCGCCCGGCGACGCGGTCTTCATGCCGGCCTACATTCCCGCCACCCGCAGAATGGGCCTCAAGATCATAACGCTCTTCGGCGACAACGTGGCCCGGGGGCTTCCGCGGATCCAGGCCCTCGTGATCGTGCTGGATGCGGCCACCGGCAGCCCCCTTGCCGTCATGGACGGGACCTCGCTCACGGCCATCCGGACGGGTGCCGCATCGGGGGCGGCTACGGACCTTCTGGCTCGCCCCGACGCAACCGTCGCGGCCCTCTTCGGGGCGGGGCCCCAGGCCCAAACTCAGTTGGAGGCCGTGTGCGTGGTGCGCCCCATCCGGCGGGCCATGATCTTCGACCCCAGCGCCGGGCGGGCCGAGGCCCTGGCCAGGCAGATGGCGCCGCGGCTCGGCATTGCGGTTCTGGCCGCCCGGTCTCCCGCCGAGGCACTGGCCGGCGCCGACATCGTATGCACGGCGACCACCTCGGTCGAGCCGGTGTTTGCGGACCGCAACGTCGCCCCGGGAACCCACATCAACGCCATCGGCTCCTACAAGCCCACGGTCCGCGAGATCCCCGCCGAGACGGTCCGGCGCGCCCGCGTGGTGGTGGACCACCGCCCGGCCGCGCTCGCCGAGGCGGGGGACCTGATCATCCCGATGGAGCAGGGCCTCATCGAAAAGGACCACGTCTACGCAGAACTGGGTGAGATCGTCGCCGGGCTCAAAAAAGGCCGGGAGTCTCCGGAGCAGATCACCCTGTTCAAGTCGGTGGGCGTGGCCGTGCAGGATATCGCGGCCGCCAACCTGGTCCTGGCCGTTGCGGAACGTCTGAACCTTGGAACCGATCTGACGCTCTGACCCCGGTCCTTGTTTGCACCGGACGCGTACGCGCCGGAGGCGGTGTGTGTGAAACGGATTCTTCTGACGGTGCTCCTGATCGGGGTCACGGCGATCTGGGGCTGGACCTTCGTGATCGTGAAGGATGCCACGGCGGCGTATGGCGTCGTCGGGTTCCTGGCCATCCGGTTCGCGATTGCGGCTGCCGCGTTGGGGCCGATCTGCCTGAAGCGGGCGACGTGGCGGACGCTGCGGGCGGGGGCCGGGATTGGCGTGGCGATGGCCGCAGGTTACCTGCTCCAGACCTTTGGCCTCCAGTACACCACGCCGACCCATTCCGGCCTCATCACGGGCCTCTACGTCGTGTTCGCGCCGATGAGCGCCGGGGCGTTCTTCCGCGTCCGCCTGGATTGGACCCTTCTGGTCTCCGTGGCCATCAGCCTGATCGGCCTGGGGCTCCTGACCGGGCAGGTGCCGGGGGAGTTCAGAGCCGGCGACTTCCTGACGCTTGGGTGCGCCGCCGCGTTCGGATTCCACATCGCGCTCTTGTCCCGCTACGCCCGCGAGCACGACGCCCTGGTCCTGGCGCTCGGCCAGATGCTGGCGGCGGCCGTGCTCTTCGGCGCGGCTTGGCCGTTCGTTGAGCCGATGGCCCAGCCCTCAGGGCAGGTCTGGCTCAGCCTGCTCCTGACGGGCATCGTGGCTTCGGCCCTTGCTTACTACATTCAGACGCTGGTGCAGCAGCGTCTATCGGCGGCCGGCACGGCCATCATCCTGACGATGGAGCCGGTTTTTGCCGCCCTCTTCGGATACTGGCTGGCCGGGGACAGGCTGACGGCCATCCAGATTGCCGGCGCGGCGTGTATCCTCGCCGCCCAGGTCTGGGCGACGGCTTGGGGGCTGCGGCGCCGCAACGAAGCCTAGTATTCCGTCAAAATTGAATCTGCGGGTGCCACGGCTGCGCAGTTTGCAGCCGTGCATCCCAGCCGACGGCCACGGCTGCACAAGGCGCAGCCGTGGCACCCGCGTAATCAAAGTTGACGGAATACTAGAGCAGTTCACGGTTGCTTGTAGCACGCCGCGCGGCGGGCAGTCTTGCCCGCCGCGCCGGAAAGATGCCGGTGCCCATGAGCGCCGCCTACCGCCGGCGCCGCCTCAAGGACACCATCAGTCCGCCGAGGGCCAGCAGAGACAGCGTCGCCGGCTCGGGGACGACCAGGTTCTGCGTGAAGTTGAACATCGAACCGGGGATCGGGCCCCAACCCAGCAGGTCCAACGCCAGGTTACTGGCTTCAGCATTCCGGATTGGCTGCATGCCGCTATAGGTAGTCATCGGGTAACTGGAGGCCGCCGCGCGAAGGCCGGTGTTGAGCGAGTAGAGATCGGCACCCGCACTCACACCAGGTCCCCAGACGTAGAACGGAACAGAATAACGGTCGGCCCCCGTGGGAGGGTTGTCCTGGTTGCCGTGATCGGCCGTAAGGATGATGGCCGTTTTGCCCTTCATCGCGGGAACATCCTGCTCGATCAATTTGAAGATCTTGCCCAGCATCGTATCCACGTTAACCACCTGGCTGTTCCACGTGGCGCTGCCCCAACCCGACGAATGGCCGTAGGCATCGGGCTCGTTGATGTGCAGGAACGCGTACTGATTGGGACTGGCGGTTTTCTGCTGTGCGATGAAGGTGTTGACGACAATGCCGCCGAGGGCGGTGTTGATGTAGGGGTTGTCGATCTTGTCGCGTCCGTTGTTCTCCCCGGTCGTGTCGATGGCGCCGTTGGTGGCGTTATAGGAGCCGCCGCCGGTATAGGCTCCGTAAGTGTCGAACAGCGAGAACTTGGACTTGTTCGCGTACATTCCGGTCCTCAGCCCGTTATCGTGGGCCACGTCGAAGACGCTGGCCACGTAGGAGCCCTTGTTGAGGTGAATCGTCGTGGTGGGATCGCTGTTGCCGGTCCAGTTGTGGCCGGCGGCGCCGTCCCTCGGCCGGCCCGTGATGATCGACACATGGTTGGGCAAGGTCTCCCAATTGTTGTTGTCGATGTGGGCGGCCAGCGTGCCCGCGCCCTCGTTCTTCAATCGATTGAAGTTCGGAATCGCGTACGGTCCTCCGGTGGCCGTCCCATTAAACAACTTGTTCAGGTACGTCCCTCCCAGACCGTCCACGCTGATCTCGATGACGTATTGCGGGTCCGCCGCCAGGGCCGGCTGGGCCAGGCCCAGCCAAAGACCGCCGAAGATAAGCATCATCGCTATGGCGTATTTCTTCATGGTTTGCCCCATTGTCTGTCAACAACCCCCATCCCTATTCCGGCGTCACGCCGCCGGCGGCTTTTCGCGTTGGCCGCATGGCCCGACCCCGTCGTGCGTCGGCATGCGCGGGGTCCCGCCCGCCTCTGGGTACCAAAAAACAGCGGGATCGCGATTCCTCGCGTCCCCGCAACAGACAACTCACTGAGTTTTTGGACGTTCCCTTGGCCCCTCCAGACCTTCTCCTTCTGGAACGCCCCATAAGCAATAAATCGTACCACAGAATTGTCCTTTTGTCAAATCGGGCAGCGGATTTTCAGGGGGGCTGCATTGCTTGGCAGCCCTGAAAGGGCGCCAGGTAATAGCCCACGGCGTGAGCCGTGGGTAGGCGGGCGAAGTGTCCCACGGTCGTTTCTGGTTTGAAGCCCCGGCAGGGGCGAAAAGGGGTCAGAAACCCTACGCCTTAAGGTTCCTGACCCCTTTTCGCCCTGTCGCCCCTGGCGGGGCTCAAAGGAACGGCGTTCGGCGCTCCAGTTACCCACGGCTGACGTCGTGGGCTATTGCCTATCGTGCCTTCAGCACACAAGTCCAGGGGCTTCCGTCAGTTGCATCTGCCACGAAAAACGGCCGCACCCATTTTCAGCCGGGAAGAGCCTGGCAGCATTGAGGCCCGGGGTCACCCCGCCAACTGGGGCAGCCGCAGCCTTACGATTGTTGCATTATGCCGCCGGGGGGCGGGCGCGGCAGGCCCGCCGAGGAATCAGCCGGCGCAGCGGCGGCCCGGACGGCCGGCGGCGAACGCTTGCGGCCCAGGCGCCCGGGCGATAGCATCAGCACGTCCGTTCACGGCGATCTCCATCGTTAAACAAGTTTGGGAGAGCCCCCTATGACCCCGCGCGAGCGCGTCCTGGCAATGATGGAAGGCCGCCCCGTGGACCGCCTGCCCGTCATGGCCATCACCATGATGCTGGCGGCCGACCAGATCGGGGCGAAGTACCGCGACTACGCCCTGGACCACCGCGTTCTGGTCGAGGCCCAGGTCCGCACGGCCGAGAAGTTCGGCCTGGACTACGTCTCGGGCATCTCGGACCCCGCGCGCGAGGCCGCCGACCTGGGGGCGACCATCAAGTATTTCGAGAATCAGCCCCCCGCCATCGACGAGTGCAACGCCCTGCTGCACGATGCGGCGGCCCTGGCGAGGCTTTCGGCGCCCGACCCCGCCGCGACCCCGCGAATGGGCGACCGCATCCGGGCCATCGCGCTCTTTAAGCGGCGCGTGGGCGACCGCTTCGCCATCGAGGGCTGGGTGGAAGGACCGTGCGCCCAGGGGGCGGACCTGCGGGGCATCAACGCGCTGATGTACGATTTCTTCGACCGCCCGGGGTTCGTGCACGACCTGTTTGCCTTCGTGGTGGACCTGGAGTACCAGTTTGCCCGGCGTCAGGTGGAGGCGGGGGCAGACCTGGTGGGCATGGGCGACGCCGCCGCCTCGCTCGTCGGCCCGCAAATCTATAACGAGTTCGTCTGGCCCTACGAGAAGCAACTTATCGACCGCATCCACGGCCTGGGCGCGGCCGTGCGGCTGCACATCTGCGGCAACATCGGCAAGAGCCTCCGCAAGGTCGGCGAACTGGGCTGCGAGATCGTGGACCTGGATTTCATGGTGTCCCTGGACCAGGCCCGCCGCGAAATGGGCCCCCGGCAGGTGCTCCTGGGGAACCTCGACCCCGTGCGGGCCGTCAAGGAAAGCACGCCCGAGAAGGTCCGTGCCGCCCTGGCCGCATGCCACAAGGCCGCCGGGCCGCGGTACATCGTGGGCGCCGGCTGCGAGATCCCGCGCGGCACGCCGGATGCCAATTTCCTGGCGATGGCGGAGTACGCAAGGTCCGCGCCCAACACTTAGCCCTCCGTGAATACACGGGGGGCGGCGCTCCACAAACGACCGCCGCGCGAGAGGCCCCCGGTGTATTCACCGGGGGCCAAGAGACTGTTTCGGAACCTGTGCTGAGCCATCGGGCAGCGTAGGGGCGGCCCTGCGTGGCCGCCCGGCCCGACGGCGGGGCGACCACACAGGGTCGCCCCTACGAAGACGCGCCGGACGGGTTCTGAAACAGTTTCTAAAGAGGGCGTTTACCCGCGCAACTTCTTGGCGACTTCGGCGACGCGTTTGCCGAGGGCGCGGCAGATGGCGGCTTCCTGCGGGTCGATGTCGCGCTGGCCGTCGGGGCCGGCCACGTGGCCGGGGCCGTACGGAGACCCCCCGCCCTGCGTCGTAAAGAGTTCCTGCACCGAGTACGGCACGCCCACCAGGACAAAGCCCAGGTGCAGCAGGGGGGCCATGAGGGTCAGGAGGGTGGTTTCCTGGCCGCCGTGGAGGCTGCCGGTGGAGACGAAGACGCCGGCGGGTTTGCCCTCCAGTTCGCCCTTGCCCCAGAGGTCGGACAACTGGTCGATCTGGTTCTTGAGTTGGGCCGAGACGTTGCCGAAGCGGGTGGGCGTACCGAAGATGACGGCGGCCGCCTCGCGGAAATCGCCCGTGGCCACCAGCGGCACGTCTTTCTGCATGTCGCGGCCGGCCCGCATGGCCGGGTTGGACTGGATGACGGACTCGGGCATGAGTTCCGCCGCGCGGCGGATGAGCGGCTCGGCCCCCGGCACCTGTCGGACGCCCTCGGCCACCCGCTGCGCCATCTTGAAGCAGTTGCCGAAGGTGCTGTAATAGACGATGAGCACGTTCATGGTCGGCCTCCCGTCTTGCCGTCGAGGCCCCGGCGGCGGCCCCGCGCCCCCAGCGCCCCCAGCGGCCCCAGCGCCCCCAGCGGCCCCGGGCGACATGAACATCATACCGCGCAGGTTCATGGTGGGGGGGAATAGTCCCACGATTTCGCGCGGGGCGCGCGAGGCGGCAGGCATTCTTAACCGCAAAGAGCGCAAAGAACGCAAAGGTAAGACGGGTTGAACAAGGGGCTTCCGGTGCCGCGAGCCGTTTTTCGCCGGTCTTCTCTTTGCGTT
>Ga0315289_10012097_pt1 | contig 12189 bp, 19 predicted proteins | sample YL17G11_40_MG_FD_203452 | JGI IMG/M metagenome (GOLD analysis project Ga0315289, IMG submission 203452) | Sediment microbial communities from Yellowstone Lake, YNP, Wyoming, USA - YL17G11_40 | ecosystem: Environmental > Aquatic > Freshwater > Lake > Sediment | place: USA: Wyoming | collected...
ATCCGGATCTGTCCAAGATGCCGAGGTGCAAAAACGACGTGGATCTGAACATCGCAGCGCTACATCTGTACTCGAGTCCCGACGGAGGAGTCTTCCGCGCTTCGAGGGTGTATCCCTACGAAGAGATAGCCCAGCTCGGTGACGACATCTTCGTGATGGGGCACTACCACATAGACCAAGGCGTCTCCACCATCAAGTACGCGGGTCGGGACGTGACCATCATCAACGTCGGCTCAATCAGCCGCGGCACGCTCATCAACGACAACATTGGAAGAACGCCAAGAATATGCTACGTCACGGTCGAGAAGGTTAACGGCAGAATCGTGGTGAGCGCCAAGCCGGTGCGTTTGAACGTCAAGCCGGCGGCCGAGGTGTTCGACTTGGTGGCGAAAGAGAAGGAAGAGAAAAGGATGGACGAGGCCGAGGCTTTCGTCGAGAAGCTGCGCGACGAGGAGGCTGATAGCAGCCCGTCGGACAAGATAGAGTCCGAAATCTCGTCCATGAATTTGGACAAGGCCATACTCGACAGCGTCACGCACTACCTGTCAGAGGCGGACTTGGTGCTCAAGGAAACCGACTAATGAAGCTGTCGTACAGCGACTACAAGACATACTTGGAGTGCCCGAGGCTCTACAAGCTTCGGCGCGATCAAGTTCCACCGCCCGAGAAAGAAAGCAAGTATTTCGCCCTCTACGGGCTCCTCGTCGAACGGTTCTTCAAGAGATACACCAATGAAATAGTCAAACGCGGGCAGCAGTTGTCCGACGCCCAAGTTAGGGAGACTCTCCAAAGCATTTGGAAGTACGTCCTCGACTCAAACTACGTGAATTGGAACGAGCCCTGGGTGAAGAGCACCTCGGATCAAATCTTCGACATGGCTTATGCGGACGTGCTTGAGAACATGAGAAAGTTCACGTTCTGGAAAGACGCGCGCTCAGAGGTCTCCTTCAGTGTGCAGCTCAAGAAATCCGGTGATCTCATAACGTGCCGCATGGACTTCGTCCACGAGCCGAAAGACGGTCCGGTCGAGATACTCGATGGTAAGGGCAAGATGAAGCTGGACGCGGATGTCGATCTTGACCAGCTGTATTTTTACGCCCTCGTGTACCTCCTCAACAGGCGGAGGCTGCCCGACAAGATCGGCTTTCTCTACTACCGGTTTAAGCTGATCAAGTACATAGATTTTGACTCTGCGGCCATCCTCGCGTTCAAGGATAAACTTGCGTTGGTGAAACAGGCCATGAAGAAGGATGTGGTGTTCGAGGCGCGGGTTGGGATAAGCAAACAGTGCAAGTGGTGCCCATACAAGTGTTCCTGCGATGCGTACACCAGGAAGAAGCAAGAATTGGCGGACAAGAGGGAGACCCTCTCAATCGATTCATCTGAGGGCGCACAGGACTTGGGGTTCTAAGGAGACACCATGACGGATCAAGTGGAGAGATTCAAGGCACTCGAGAAGAGGCGCCAGGAACTGCAGAACAAGAAGATACGCCTCGAGGAGCAGTACAACGCCAAGAGGGAAGCGCTCTCGAACGTCATAGCCGAGGTCAAGAAGGCCGGCTACGATCCGAAGGCGCTCAAGAAAACCATCATTGACATGGAGTCCAAGCTGCGGCAAGATATAGACTCCTTCGAGGCAAACCTTGACAAGGCATCCAAACAGCTTTCCGCCATAGAGTCGTAGACAGGAGATCCACATGGACATCAAGGTGAACAGGCAGGATCTGCAAAAAGCCGTCGGGATAACCCGTAAGGCCCTTTCGAAGATCATCATACAACAGGAACGTGGCCACCTGCTGTTCTCGGTGTCCGACGGCAAGATGAGGGTCACCGGGACGAACAATGACCTCAAAGCTTTGTGCATCATAGGCGCCGAGTGCGCCCCAGGCACACACGCCTCCTTCACCTGCGATCCCAAGATCCTCTCGAACGTGCTCACCAAGATGGATCTCGCGGACGTGACCTTGGACTACGACGAAAACGACCAGTCCATTAAGGTGTACACCAACGAGGGGGGATCATCGTTTGCCAAGCTGCAGTCCTTCCCCCCGAAGATGATGTTGACGTTCGAGCCGAACGCCAACAGGACGTCTGTCGCCGTGTCGAGGCAGATGCTGTCGTCGGCACTCAAGTACGCCGTGCGCTATCTTTCGCCCCTCAAGGACGACGGCCGGAACTTCGACATTGTCACAATATCGAAGGGCGTCATGTACGCCGCCAACGGCAGCAACATGATGGGATTCATGGTCTCGGGTGCGTTCAAGCCGCTCGACAATATGCGCCTGCGCAAGGTTATCATCCCGATCATGTCCTCGGTCCTCGATTCGGTGGAAGACTTGACCGTCGGCGTCATAGAATCCGGCGGGGACACAGGCATAGAAACGGCGGGAGGGGTATATTTCTCAGCCCTCAAGCCTGCGATGGAACCGCCCAGTGTGCCAACGCAGCACGTCAAATCTGAGGGTGCCCACACCATCGTCGACCGGGCGTTGTTCATCAAGTACTTGGACAGGCTCGTCGCGTCGCACACGGGTACGCCGGATGTTATCGGAGTGCAGATGACACTCGGCGGGGCGGGCGACTCGTCGTACATCGACTTGTCGCTCCTGTCATCGAAGAGCATCGAGCGGGTGCCCTGCGCCAGGGCTGACGACCGGAGCTCGTCCGAGATCACCCATATGGTGGAGTACAAGATACTCAAGTCGATCTTGAGTTCGTTCGAGCACGGCGAGAAGATACGCCTGCACATCAACGATGATGGCGGCAAGTTCATCAAGGCCTACGACAAGGGCGAGGTGGACAAGGAAGCCTTTATCCAGGTCGGCATCGGCGGATACGCCAAGAGGGCATCCGGAGGATAACCGTGAACAGCCCCGTCTTCGACTCCTTCACCCGCAGGCTCGCCATGGCCGAGGGCATGCGTGCCTCCAAGCTTGCCTCCAAAACGGTGCTTCTGTCGGAATTGGAGGGATTGGAGAAGAAGGCCACCCTGCTTCAGATGACCGAGAAGGTGTTCAAGCACCTTGTCGACAAGCTGGCGAAGGAGGATTTGAAGCGCATGGATCGCCTAGTATCCTATGGGCTGTCGATTGTCTTCCCGGAGAAGAACTTGAAATTCGTAAGCCGGCTTGAGGAGTACGGGAAGCGCATGCGCGTCGCCCTGCGGACCGTGGAGAACGACCAAGAAGTCTCTCCGGACTCGAGGAGCAGTGTGCAGGTCATCGAAAGCTTCATCCTGCGCCTGCTGTGCATGAGAAAAATGAAGAGGGCGCCTTTGATGCTCTTCGACGAGACTTTCGCGGCGGTCGATAACGCGAACATAGACAACGTCGGCAAGCTCATAACGCAGCTGTCCGAGAAAATGGGTATGGACATACTGCTCGTGACTCACAATCCGCAGTTTGCTGAGTGGGGGAAGCACAAGTACCGCATCAGCAAACCCGGAGACACGGCGTGTTTGGAGAACGTTAAATGAGATTGTACATACAGCTTGACGTCCAGAATCTCTTCTTCGCCGCGAAGGACATTGGCAAGCGTATCGACTTCATGAAAATACGCGACCACTTCGTGTCCAGTGGGGACGAAGTAACGAGCATCACGGCGTATATCATCAGGACGCCGGACGCCGAGCAAGCAAAATTCGAGCACTTCTTGAAGTCGATAGGCTACACGCTGTCGATCAAGAAGGCGCAGATATCCTATCGGCAAGACGGCGGGAGGATCTACAAAGGCACCGACCAAGACATCGCCATCTGCATCGACTGTCTCGAGAACATCGACAAGTTCGACAAGTGGGTCTTGATGTCGGGCGACGGGGACTTTATCGATTTGTGCAAATACCTCAAGAGCAAAGGCAAGGTGGTCGAGGTTTGGTCCATGAGCGGAGTCAGCTTCAATCGAGGCTTCTGTGACTACGCCGACGTCATCAGGTTCCTCAACAAGAACTTCTTCTACGAGAAGCACGATTCGGACGCCACCAAGGATCCCGTCGAGCCGGTGGACACGAGCGACAAGGGCGGTGCGGCATGAAGAGCGCAGGAGTCATCTACAGGCAGTACAGGCAAGCACGCAAGCTGGCCTTGATACGGGCCTTCTCCACGGCCAGGCAGAGATCGCACGAGAACTGCCACTATGCCAGTGTCATAGAGTACAAAGACGTCGACGGACAGAGCAAAGTCGTTAAGCTCTGTCTGCTGCACCCCGGGCAGCCGGACGTCTGCACGAACCCGAGGGACTGCAACGCCTTTGCCAAGAGATGGACAGACGACGTGGTGGCCGGGCACTTTACGCAGATCATGGCGGACGACGCCGCCAAGAGAAGGCTTTTCCCCGAACTGTGGGCGTACGAGTGGGTGCTCGACAAGTCTCTCACCGAAGCAAAGAAGGCCCCAAGAGGCTTTTCCAAGGTGCTGGTGTGGATGATCTCTGTCTTGGAGTCCATGGTGAAGGGGCTGGGCGGAAAAAAGGAAATCATGGGCCATGGAGGGCCGGATGCCAAGGCCTAGGAAGTACCAACCGATAGAGATGTGTGTGTGCTTCAACTTCGAGAGGCTCTTCAAGAACGTCAAAGAAGAGGTCATCCGGAAGCTGGGCAAGACTCGCCGTGGTGAGGAGTATCACCGTGAGATCGAAAAAAACCTCTTCCTATTCGAACTCAACGGCCAGAAGTTCGAATACGTGACCATGTCAATGACCTTCGGTGGTGTCTGGTTCGTGATCTGCCCAAAGTGCAGGAAGATCAAGAGAAAACTCTACCTCCCCAATAAGTACGAGGATCGCGAGCAACGGTATCTCTGCAGCTCCTGCCACGGGCTCCGCACCCTCTCGGCAATGAACGGGAAGTCCCCCAAGTACCGGGCGATAATCAGGCCTCTCAAGAGAATGCACGCCTTGAAGGAGGCCATCATGAACAAGAAGATGTCTACGGAGAAAAGGGCCGCGCTTCTCGACGAGTACGAGGCCATAGAGAATACCCTGAAGAACTCCCCTGCGTATCGGCTGTGGAAGTTCAACGTAGAGCACGGCGACCCTAGGAAGGCCGGAATTTGATAATCCTTTCATTAACCGTGTTATAGTATGATACAGGCACAACTCAAGTTCCGCCTCAACAAGAGTCAAGAGATCACCCTTGAAGGGTGGCTCTGGATGAGCCACGAGGTGTCTCATGCTTTGGCATGAGACAGTCCGAAATCCTCGATATACGGGGAGATCCATTATCTATTCATCGCGCCTCAAAGGAGTAATGTTTGTCCGGGGGAGACGATGACAGACGCCATCGGCAGAGTTATCTTCGCGTACAAAAGAAGGTTCGTGCGCAAGCTCAAGCGCAGGAGCCCGCGCGAACGCTTGAAGCATCGCATGTACTACCGGATACACAAGAACAAGATCAAGATCCAGCGGAGACGGTACCTCCGCAAGAACAAACTGTTCATGCGTTCAAGGAAGCTGTTCAAGAGGGTGAAGCCCCATTGGCTGTCCCCCAAGAAACAAAAACAGCCAATCAAGAAGTATCGCGCGAAGAAGCAGCCGCACTTCAAAAAGCCGAAGAAAATCAACATAAGAAAACCCCCTCGCCCGAGGGTCAGGAAAGTCCATGTCCCCAAGAGACGCTTCGCCAAAGCCAGAAAGCGGTAGCGTACCCGAATCGTTCACCGGCTTCCTTGCGACATACGACGACGGCACAACTGTGCTCGAGCGCGAAGGCTACCATAGCGAGAAGACCCGCCGGCTGATGGCCACCAGCTGGCCTGAAATAGACCTCGATCGTCTGTCGATGGTCGACCTCTTTTGGCACGGAGTCAAGAAGGCAACCGTTTCCAAATCCGAACACCACCACATGAAGCCCTCTGATTGGTTCTTCAGCCAGACCGGCTACATGGACTTGATGAAGCACACCGTCGCCGTCATCGGCCGCAACATAGGCTACAGGGGAGAGGACAACCTCCTATACATCACCACGGTGAACGAACTAGACGGCTCCATAAAGGGATCCATCCGTGTCTGACCGGCTCAAGTTCTACCTTGTTTCGGACGCCGCCCAGTTCGCGCTCACGGATGTTTACCACGGCTACGCGAACGCGCTGAAGGATCTCAAAATAGAGCATGAGGTCTTCCCCTACCACCTGTTCCGGAACATCATCGCCGACCCCATCGCCTACAACGTCATCCATTCGACTATCTTGATGAAGTCGAAAGGCTTCACGCACGTCATGTTCATTGGCGGGCTGAACGTGCCAGACTTCATCCTCGAGAGCCTCCATGGAGTCAAGAGTGTCGTCGTCTCCACGGAGGATCCCCACACATTCGACCCGATGAAAAGGCGCCTTGGCATCATTGACTACTACTTCACCAACGAGCGCAGCATCGCCGCGAGGGGTAGATACCCCAATGTCTACTACTGCCCGACGGCAGCATGCACCCACGAATGCGGCATACTCCCCCGGGAGAACCTCGAGGAAAAGTACCGCAGCGACATACTGTTCTTGGGGGCGCTCTATCCCAACAGGCGGAAGATGCTCGAGGAGATCATACCCTTTGTGGAGCGCACGGGACTGACGATGAAGATATGCGGGCACGTCGGCTACATGCCGAGGTCGTCGCCGCTCTGGAAATACGTCTCAGACGCCCGAACGATACCGCACGGGGAGACGACCAAGTACTACAATGGTGCCCGGGCCGTCATCAACATCCTCCGAGACGTGAAGTGGAACCCACGTACCAAGAGCAAGAAAAACCCCTTGAACCGCAGCAGATTCGAGGCCGAGAGCCTCAACCCGAGAACCTATGAGGTCCCACTCTGTGGTGGGCTGCAGTTCCTCGAAGACAGCCGGCCCGAGGCGCGCGAGGTGTTCAACGAGAACGAGGTGGTGTTCTTTTCCGACTCCGCCAGCCTCGCCACAGCCCTCGAGGAGCACTTGGTGGGGCCAAAGGCGCCCCTCGCCGAGGACATGAAGCGTGCCGCGTACTCCAAAGTGCTCCAAGGCCATACCTACCTACACAGGATGCAGAGCATCTTGAGAATCCTGAAGACGCACCCGTAATACCCTATTGATACGTAGGGTGTTTCGTAGGCTCGCTCAAAGGAACACCCATGCAGGACAAGCAATCTTTCATCGGAAGAAAGACGGAAGAGACCATTCAAAAGCCGTCCCCGGCCCCGGCCTTGTACCAAAAGGGCAAGACCGTGGGAACATCCGGGGCGACGCTAGACTTGAGCAGGATGCTCGAGTATGTCATGAAGGATGAACAGACCTTCTCCTATCTGCCAAAGAACCTTCAGAACGGGTTGAGGAAAATCTATCGGATGACCGAGAACGCCTTCAACTACTCGTCCGAGGAAATGACCGCCTCCCAGGAAATGGAAGCCTTCTTGGGCATGAGCGGCCCGGCGGCGAGGTTACGCGGCTTGAAGGACTACATCAACAAAGCCATGTCGTCCGGCGACCTACCGAAGCCGGTTCTCGACGCGCTCCTCAATGCCCACGAGACCATCGGCAAGGAATTGGAAGCGCCTCAAGCGGCACCCAGCGAACGACAGCAACGCCGTGAACAGCGCAAAGAACAAAAGCGCGAAAACGTCATACAGCAATACACGAAGAAGGAAGAGGTAGGGCAGCGCGAGGACAACGCCATAGACCGCCTCAAGAAGATGCTGGGCGGCAGCACGCACTACAAAGACGTGTTCCAAGCCCTTCCGTACGAAATACGCACGGAACTGCAGAGGCTGTCAATAGATCCGGAGAATTTGAAGTACTTGGCCTCCCCAAGGGCGGTGCTCGCCTCCAGGTCGATCGTGGAAGCGTTCCTTCAAACGCAGTTCTAGGGACATGCTAACCTATTCATGCTGAAAGCAACTGTTAGGACAGGATCTCGATGAAAATAAGAGCCTACAGCCCCCAAACCGGTAATCTCCTCGCCGAGGACATCACCGGCATCAACTTTGGCAATGTCCGCCAGGGTAGGCACGGAGCCCTTCCGGTGCTCATACGGCCGGTTTGTGACGTTGAGACCCTCACAGCCTTGACACTCTATCTTCAGAACAACGGCGGGTTCTCACAGTCCCAGTACGGCTACTTCATATCTTGCGAATTCGTGCCCGGCGTTCACTCTTACACGAGCGATGATAGCTCCGTGCCGGCCATCAGTGATCACTTCTTGGAAGTGTCGGATCCCCCGCAGCCCTACGGCGGCGTAGACATTGGTCTTGACGGTGAGGGGCGCGGGGATTACGTGTGGCTGGACGTACAGGCCGGGGCGACCGAAACCGGATCCACATCCTCCATCAATTACCGGTTCATATTCGAGTACGTTTAACCGAAAAGGATCATGCCCATGAGAATCGAAACATACAACCCAGTGACGATGGATCTACTCGAGTCGGACGCCACGCAGGTCGACTTCGGAACTGTGTCCCGCGGACACCACAACTCGAACACGGTCGCCATCAAACCCGTGTCGACCGACGGCGAAGTCTACACCCAACTTGCCTTGTTCCTCGAGGACAATGCTGGTCTGAATCACACCCAATTTGGGAAGTTCCGGTCGTCCGTGGCCATCGTTGACATACAGCCGGGGGATCCGAGGCTGAGCGACTTCTTCATCCCGACTCCGGGCATCTCGGACTTCGCCAACTACGGGGAACTCAGCGACTACGGCCTCCCGCTTGATGCAGGAAGCCCGGAGTACATCTGGATGGACGCCGAGGCAGGCACGAGTGAGACGAACCTCGGCGATGCGACGATAAACTTGAGGTTTGTGTTCGAGTATGTCTAGCAGCTCAATAAGAAAAGTCGTGGGCAGATATTTGACGGAGGCTGCCTACTCTCTGCTGGCGGCCGGTACAGGCCTCAGTGAAGAGGACGTCCGAAAGTTGCGTGAGGAGGGTCCCAAGCTTGCCAAGAAGGTCAAGAACGCCAAGAAGGGCAAGCCCTTCGAGGGGTTCTCGGACGAGGACAAGCGCCTCTTGTTGGCATACGTCGTGTACTTCCGCCAGAATCTGACGATGGAGAATTCGACGAAGCCAAACGACGAGGATGCCGCGAAGATCCTCCACGGGGAGGTCTTCAAGGATGACGACGAGAAGACGAAAGAAAGGCTGACCGAAGAACTGGTAAGGCAGCTTCAGAAATCCGGCATAAAGCTGGAAGGCAACTAACGCTGGAGAAAAACAATGACCATCAATCACAAGGATCTGGACGGGCTCATCTCGGTGTACGACTTCACAATCGTGTTTGGCGCCGCAGCCATAAGTGCGGACAAGCAGAAACTCGTCATCAACTACACCGGCTACGCGTTCCCGGAACTTGCGGCTGTCGAACTCGACACCTACGAGTACTCCCTGGACAACGGGGCGACTTGGACGGCCATGACTCCGTCCGGCTCGACCCAGCTGACCGGCCTCGCGTTCACGGAGACCGGCACCGCGCAGACTTTCGAGTGGATGGCGAAGGATGACGAAGGTACCGCGTTCTATAACCAGACACTGCGCGTCCGCATCAACGCTGTGGAAGGAGTCTCGGAGACCGGGTTGGTTTCTGCGTCGTACTACATCGAGAGGACTGCCACGAACTTGGCATCCGAGGCGGCCATGGCGTCACAATTCCCGGACAGCTATCCGGGCATGTCCGGCAACGAATTTATGCGCGGCTTGGCTCCGAGGCTGTAGCGGCAGACACACGGCGTAAACGCCGACATAAAATATGGCAGATGCAGACAACCCTCTCAAAGTCCTTGGTCTGTCGTCTGAGTGCACACTCGACGAGGTGCGTGAACGCTATCGTGTTCTCTGCTTGAAGTACCACCCCGACAAGAACCCGGGCAACGAAGTTCTGTTCCAAGCGGTCTCCGAGGCCTACAACAAACTACGCATCGACCCAAGCATCATCCAGAGGCAAAGGAACTCCGGCCCGCACAGTTATCTGGACGCTCCGATAACGCTCACTATCCGCGACTTCTACTATGCCGAAGAGAAGTCGATGAGGCTGCAGAGGCTGTCCGTGTGCCGCACGTGCTCCGGGACCGGTTCTAAGGTAGGTCGGGCCGGAGTCTGCACATGCTGCGCGGGACAGGGGATCATAGAGAGCGCCGTTCTCACGCTCATGGGCCGTGACAACATCTGCCCGATCTGCAAAGGCTCGGGGATAGTCGGGGAGCCCTGCCCCTCTTGCCACGGAGAGAAAAGGATTCACGAGAGCATCACGGCCAGGTTTCGAGCCACCCTATACGTCTACTACAAGAAGCATGTCCTCATCAAGGGTATGGGCAACGGCCGGCCCGACGGCACCCATGAGGATCTCATGGTCAAGGTCAAAATCCACGAGGATCCCTACGTGACCATCGACGGGGATAGTTTCCAAGTCTACGTGAACGTCACCCCTGCCCAGAGGACTGCCGGCGACAAGGGCATCTTGGAGTTCTTCGACCGTAAGCTGCCGTACACCATAAAGCCAGGTGACGTGGCGACCAACGTCATCGACGGCATACGCGGGACATTCACAAGGAATGTCTTCATCAAGTTCAGGGAGTATATTCCCGACATCACGCCGGATACTGCCAAGCTCTACGATAGCATCAAGGAATTGGAGAAGCACGCGTGTTCTCAGATAGGCTCTATCGTTATGACGAAGGACTCCTTCAGGAGTGCTCCTCAGTCGCGTTGCCCACCAACAGACTCATCGGCGTAGACGAAGTCGGACGTGGCCCGCTTGCTGGCCCAGTAGTCGTTTGTGCAGTCATGCTGGACTACAGTCACCCCACAGACGGGGTGGATGACTCCAAGAAACTCTCCGAAAACGAGCGCAGAAGGTTGGCAAAGGAAATCAAGGAACACCACAAGTACAATGTCGTGGTCGTGCCCGTCGAAATCATCGAGGCACTCAACATCCTCGGCGCCACGATGCAGGGCATGAGGAAGGCCATCGAGCCTTTCGAGGATTTGGTCTTCACCGGCAGGGCCCTCGTGGTTGTGGACGGCAACATCAAGATCCCCGAAATACCGGAGGATCGTCAGAGGGCCATCGTCAAAGGCGACGCCAAAAGCGCGTGCGTCGCAGCGGCGTCCATAGTGGCCAAGGTGGAGAGGGACAACATCATGGTGCGCGAGGCAGCGCGATTCCCCGGATACGGCTTTGAGGAGCACAAAGGCTACGGGTCGCCGCGCCACATACAGGCGATCCGCACCGCCGGCCTGTGTGAATTACATAGACATAGCTTTTGCAGGAAATTCTTGGCCTAGCCCTTCATTTTGTCGATGTTGTTCCGGAAGTCCTTCTGCATGATGTGCTTCACCCCCGGATAGCGCTCAGCCACGTACCGCTTGATATTCTCGACGTCATCCAGTTCCCGCCAAGCCGTGGTGCGTATCTCCAAAGGAACATCCGCTGCAAGCACGCTGCGAATCGACTCGTCGACCAGCATGAGATACTCGTCCGTGCTCATTGGTACGGTCGACCCCAAGAACTTGGGGGCGTCGGTGACCGTCTTGAGATCGACACTGTAGGAGTCCACCATCCGGAGCCTGTTAAGTTCCCGTATCACCTTGGGGTGCGTACCGTTCGTGAAGATCTTGACCAGCTTGTGTTTGCTCTTGGCGTAGCAGACGTCCCCGGGTAGGTCGTCCTTCCACACGGTAGGCTCCCCCCCGAGGAACACGACGGCGTCGTCGAGCGGCGTCAGCTTCGCGTCTATGAGTTCCTTCGCCGTGCCCAGTATGTTGTCCGGGTTGATGATGATCTCATGGTTGTAGCACCCGCAGCAGTCCAAATTGCAGCCGAAGCAGAAGAGGACCAGCGATATGTGACCCTCATACTCCTGGAAGGAGTTCTGGATGCTGCTGACGATTCTCACGCGTGCACGTCCTCCAAACGCCCGTTCCGGTAGAACACCCTCCTCGGGAACTCCCATTCGCGGCGGATCTTCGACCAGCTACGGATTGGCGTAATGAAGCCCACCACACGGCTGTATTGGCAGACGACAGCCTCTTGGCAGGCAGGGCATTTCTCGTGCTTGCCGACCGAATAGTGCCCCTTGGCGCATTCGCTGTAGGCGTAATTGACGGCGAAGTAGGTGCAGCCGTGCTCTCTGGCCAACTGCATGATCGACCCGAACTGTTTGGGCGACAATGTCGTGTCATCGTCGACATTGATGTGCAAAATTGCACCGCCCGACGTGTGGCTGTCGATTTTGCCCTGT
>Ga0315289_10012101_pt1 | contig 12185 bp, 22 predicted proteins | sample YL17G11_40_MG_FD_203452 | JGI IMG/M metagenome (GOLD analysis project Ga0315289, IMG submission 203452) | Sediment microbial communities from Yellowstone Lake, YNP, Wyoming, USA - YL17G11_40 | ecosystem: Environmental > Aquatic > Freshwater > Lake > Sediment | place: USA: Wyoming | collected...
TGAATCTCGCTTCTCGGATGGAAAGTCTGACTTCTTTTTACAGGCAGGAAATACTCATTACTGAAAGTATCTACGATAAAATCAAAGACGTTCTTCCGTACCGATTAGTTGATACTCTTACTGTTGAAGACAAAGAAAGGTCTATTCGAGTATTCACGACCAAGAAAGACTTGAGCCAACAAGAACAGGCAGCCTGGAATAAACATAACAAAGGTATGGATCACTTTTATGAAAATGACTTCGAGATTGCGTTAAAATGCTTTCAGGACGTGCTTGAGTATCAAGAGAGTGACCACTTAGCAAAAATGATGATTGAGAGATGCACTAAAAACATGCAGAAATGAGTAATGCCAACCAGTATTTCATTGCCGCAAACAATGAAATCTTGCTATACGCAATCTAACAAATCGTTGGACCCGACCGCGAAGCTGTCCTTGCGTGCGTGCTGCAATACGCCCTACACTGACAGGGGAGTCCAAATCGGCGCGGCGGGTCAACTCTGCGTTATGCACGGCAGAGAAGGGGAGCGCGTCAACAAGCGAGAGGGAGCCTGATTCCCTACTACAAGGCCTTCTGCAGGGCCAAAGGAGTCTCCCCCAAGGCAAGCAGGGATCTTACCAAGAGATCGATAGAGACGGATGGATCCCCTGCCTCCATTTTGGCAACTCTGGACTGGCTTGACCGGATCTTTTTCGCCAAACCGACTTGGCTTAACCCAAGGGATCTACGCCGCTTGTGCAACTGGTTGGCAAGATGCAGCTTGAGCTCCACATAATAGGCCTGTTCGTGAGACAGACCGAGGAACTCCTTGGCCGTACCGATTTTCCACCCAGCCTTCTCCAGTCTCTTGCGCTTGGCTGCGTTCATAGCTCAACCCTCATCCACGCGCGTCATATGCGCGAAGCCGTTTTCTGCAGACCGCGACGATTGCCTGTGGTGTGGCCTTGGTCCGCTTCTGAAAAACCTCCACTATCACAATTGCGTCCCGATCAACCCTGTAGATGAGTCTCCACGTACCCGTTGCGTCGTTCACTCGCAGTTCGTGGCAACCGGCCGCAATGGAAGGCATTGGACGCGACCACGGAAGGCCGAGGGACTCACCTTGTTGCAGCAGTCGAAGCAAATAGCCCATTTCCACTCTTGCCTCGGATGTCAGAGGTGGGGACTTCACCTCACCATGAAACCAGACCAAAGGCTTGTCCACGGCGGCTATCCTATACAGTCAAGATATGTCATGTTGGACATAATGTCAAGTCGGCTTGCATGATTGCGGGCGTGCATAACAAATCGTTGAAGCCGACCCCTTAGGGGCCGTCTGGAAGGATGGGCACAGTTCTACCGACGGGTGGCCATTTCACGCAGGTCGGCGGGGCGGCTTAACTCTATGTTAGATGCTTCAAGCAGATAGCCGGGAATCATCGGCATGGACAGAAAGACCTTCGCAGAGAACGGTCGCGTGGTCGGGAGAGGTAGGCATGGCACCTGCTGTGAAGTCTGTTGAGCTACCAAACCAAATAAGGCTTCCCTATGTCGAGAGGGGAGACTCTTCTGGCGTACCCGTAGTACTTCTGCATGCCATCGCTGACTCCTGGCGCTCCTTTGAGCGAGTACTGCCATACTTGCCTGACTCCATTCACGCTTTCGCACTGACGCAAAGGGGCCACGGCGATGCAAGTCGCCCCGCAGAGGGCTATCGCCCCCGAGATTTCTCGGCGGACCTCGCAGCATTCATGGACACCCTGCATCTTGAAGCCGCTGTCATCACAGGTGGTTCTAGCGGCGGCTTCGTCGCCCGGCGCTTCGCGATAGACCACCCAGAGCGCACTCTTGGGCTCGTGCTTCTAGGTTCGCCGGCCACCCTGCGAGACAAGCCGAGTGCGCAGGAGATGTGGGTCTCTACCATATCGAAGCTCACTGATCCTGTAGACCCGGAATTCGTTCGCAGGTTTGCCACGAGCATACTTGTGCAGCCGGTGCCGCCAGCATTTATCGACACCATAGTGCAGGAGAACCTGAAGGTCCCGGCTCGGGTGTGGAGGGCAACGTTCGAAGGACTCATGGAGGACGATTCCTTCAAAGATCTCAACAGAATCGATGCCCGCACGCTGATCATCTGGGGTGACCAGGACGCATTCCTGCCTCGAGGTGATCAGGAGATGCTCGAGGCAGCGATCACGGGCTCACAGGTTGTGGTGTATCCCGGCACGGGACACGCGGTCTACTGGGAGGAGCCTGAGCGCGTTGGGTCCGATCTTGCGGCCTTCATTGAAGCCCTCTCCAAGTGAGGGAGTGGCAGGCGAGTTAGTGTCGGAGCGGAACGCGATTGGGTATGAACGTCGCATCTAACATGGCGCTTGACCGCGTAGCGGCTGTCCGAATCGATAGGTTCACTTGGACCATCGGGTCGAGCGCTTGTTTCGGCGCGGCAACTCAGCTTCACGTTATGGTCCACAAGCCTTCCGGTTTTCTTCCCATTGGTCGGGCTGCTGGCGTAGGTAGCGGTATAATCTGCCCTCTGGGTCAGGAGTCGGTAGAACTTGGGACACAAAACAGTTGACACCCGACGCCAAATGAAGTAGATTAGCGTACGGAAAGGCGTACATAAGGAAACCGAAACCATGAGTAGCATCAACATAACAAACGCGCGCAAAAACCTGTATCGGATCGTAGAGAACCTGGCTGACACGCATGAGCCGGTACACATTACTGGAAAGAATAAATCGGCGGTCCTTATTGGAGAGGACGACTGGCGGTCTATCGAAGAAACCCTCTACCTACTGTCCATTCCTGGAATGCGCGAATCTATAACTAAAGGAATGAAAGAGCCTCTAGAAAAAGGTTCGACCGAAGTCGAATGGTAAAATATCGACTGTACTTCACAAGACAAGCTCAAAAAGACGCCAAAAAGATCAACCAAGCAGGACTTAGAGAACAGACCGAGAAGCTTCTACAAATACTTCAGCGTGATCCATTAAGCAGACATCCGCCTTACGAAAAATTACTCGGAGACCTGAGCGGGGCATTCTCACGAAGGATCAATATCCAACACAGACTGGTGTACCAAGTTTACCAGAAAGAAAAGGCTGTCAAGGTAATCCGAATGTGGACCCACTACGGAGAATAGACCTCCTACAAAGAAGCCGACAAAGCGTACAGGTGGACCATAACAAATCGTTGAAGCCGACCCCTTAGGTGCCGTCTGGAAGGGTCGCCGGTTGGCGGGCGTACGGTGACTGCCCCACGTAGGTCGGCGGGGCGGCTTAACTCTATATTAGAACGCCTAGAAATCTGTGCGATGGGCGTCTGTCGCCAATCCATCGGCGATGGCCGCTTATCGAACAGTGAGGTACACAATTCCCCTATGTATCGAATCCACAGGCATGTGTTGGAAAGCTTGACAAGTAAATGGAAATAGGTTACTATACGGCATGTACCAAGTCCTCTTCGGAAGACATGTGCTCAAACAAATAGAGCGCCTGCCACAAGGGATCCAGGACAGGCTTGCGAACTTGGTGCAGGACTTGCAGAGCGGAGGACCGGCTCAACCCCTATGGCCGAACTACAGTAGATTGAGCCCCAACAAGTAGCATTGCCACCTGTCATATAGGTGGGTTGCCTACAGCTGGTACCACGAAAAGGGTACCTTGCGGATCGAGGTAAACTATGCTGGCAGTCGTGAAAACGCCCCATATTAGGATCCATATTAGAGGACAGATTCCCAAGCAAATCGTAACCGTACTCAAGAAAGAGTACGGTGACAAGATGAAACTAACCAACGAAGATGATGACGAACTGGTTGATGTGTTCCAAACTGACTGGTATAAGCGTGTGAAGAAGGGGCTTACGCCCGGTAAGAATCTGAAGATCTATCGCCAAAACAGGCGTATGACTCAGGAACAGCTTGGGACTATGATTGGTGACGTACCGAAGCAGTTCATATCAAACATGGAAAATGGCATCCGTCCTATCAGCAAGAAGACTGCCCTGAAGCTGGCCAAGATATTTGGGGTCTCTGTGGCCAAGTTCATTGGATGAGATGCTTGGCTAAACCGGTGGACTGATTCTGAAAAGCGAGGCGTTCTAACAAGTCGTTGAAGCCGACCCCTTGAAGGGCCGGTTGGAAGGGTTGCCTGGCATCCGCGCAGTGTGGTGGACCCTGTCCGAATCGGCGGCGCAGCTCAACTTATCGTTAGCTCCAGGAAACCGAAATGGGTATTAGCAACCCCATAAGGGTGTGGAATGCCAATGAGTGCTACAGTAGTCCAAAACAGAAACGATTTTCGCTCTTGAGTGGGGTACTAAGAATATACGTAGTAAAGAGGTTATGTTATGTCAAAAACGTATATTATAATTGTCCTTACTGTCGTCTGCTACCAGTTTCTGATACCAACAAAATCATGGTCAGGAGATATCAATTTAGAGGAGGGAATTGTCTTTGGAGAAGCGGATCAGGTCGAACTCCAGCTCGACATGGCCTATCCTTTGGACGGTGACGGGCCATATCCTGCACTGGTTTACATCTTTGACAGTGATTGGGGTATTTGGCCGGGAAGCAGGGCTCAATGTCATTTAGGGATCATGAGAGCAGCCCAGCGAGGTTATATTGCGGTTACAATTGACTATAGAAAAACAAGCATAATCTTTGAAGGAGACCAATCAAAATATCGATTTCCCGATAAGGTTTACGATGTAAAATGCGCTGTTCGATGGTTAAGAGCTAATGCAAAGAAATACCGTGTAGACCCTGAGAATATCGGCGTAGCAGGATTCTGTTGTGGAGGACACCTATCACTGATGATTGGCTTGACAAGACCGGTTGATGGTTTGGAAGGAAGCTGCGGTAATGCTGAGTATTCAAGCGGTGTGCAGGCAGTGGTTAGCTCAGCTGGGCCGACAGAATTGACAAGTCTATATTTATCTAATGAGAAATCCTGGGTGCCAAACGCGATCAGAGCCTTTATTGGAGGCGGTCCTCAAGAGATGGCTGTTGAATACAAGAAGGCAAGCCCAGTTTCATACGTATATCGAGATTCTCCTCCTACCCTCATTATTCATGGTGATGTCGATAAGGACATTCCGCTACAACAGGCATTTCTGCTGGACGAAAGAATGACAGAGGTGGGGGCATCTCATGCCCTAATAATTAAGGAGAACCAAGGGCACAATGACTTCACTGCGGCACCAGAGGCATTCGAATTTTTTGACAAATACCTTAAGCAAGAAAACTGAATTCTACAAAAAAGGCCATAGCCCAATTATATTAACGTTAACCCTGGAGCTAACATGGCGCTGGAGTTTGACCGCGTGGGGCTGCTTTAGATAGAGCTGGGCACAGAAAATGAAAAGGACTGCGCCGTTTGACCCGGCGCGGCAACTTAGCTTATCGTTATGTTCACCCAAGGAGGCTTGAGCTCCTATAGATTCAATTTCTGCTCGTCCCCGTGCAGATCATTTTTGGTGTCCTGTTGTGGACATTACCAAAGCTTGTTCGGCCAAAATGATGCTCTGGAGCTCCGCTTACCTGTTGTGATGACAATATCTTGGCACCACTTGACAATACGTATTAAAAAAGATATTTATATACGTACAGGAGTGAACAATGACCACGAAATTAACGCTCAGCGTGGAGAAGCGGGTTGTCCAGAATGCCAAGCTCTATGCCCGAAACCGCAAGAAGAGTCTCTCAGAGATAGTAACTACTTATCTTGACTACATCTCGAGTCAAGGCGCGGAACTGCAAGACATTGATCCGGAAGTACTCGAAGCGTCTGGACAAATCTCGCCAGAAAGGATCCCCGACCTCAAAAACCCGAAATACCAGTACCTGAAGGATAAGTACCTACATGAATAGCGTGTTTCTTGATACGGACGTTGTACTTGACTTCTACGTACAACGTGAACCGCACCATGAGACCGCATTACGGCTCTTTACTCACTTCAAGCGAGCTAAGACACGCTGCTATACTTCCGCAGTCGTGATAGCGAATGCCTATTACATGCTTGCCAAGATTCAGAATGCACGCTACGCCCTGGACAAGATGAGGAGATTTCGGAAGTTAGTCTCCATTGCTCCCCTTAATGAATCTATCATCGATACAGCGCTTTCATTCCCTTACAAGGATTTCGAGGACAGCATCCAGTTTAAGTGTGCAATGCAGAACGGTATTAAGACTCTAATCACCAGAAATAGCAAGGACTATCCTAAAGATCAATTGCGAGTGGCGGATCCTAGCCAATACCTGAGCGCCAATATATTGAACAAAAAGAGTTGAAAATAACAAATCGTTGCAGTTGACCCCTTGAGTGCCGCTTGGGATAGTGGATTGCGGCGGGAATTCGGCTAATCCTTGACGCTGGACAGGCGGGGCAACTGAACTCTATGTTATGCCCATTCTCAGCCACTCGAGCTATCGCTGCTTGCATGCTGGGGTTTTCCCTCTATGTGTTGTGCTCGTTCGATCTGAAGTCAAGCCTTTGCTGCGCCGACCAATTTTGGCCAACCGAAGCTCTGGCTTCAATTCCAAAGCTCTTGCCACCCTGAACAGAAAAGACAATGTCACATTCGTATGATTTCCCGACTCAAGTCGCGCTATAGCAGGCTGGGATGTTCCGACACGTCGCGCAAGCTCTGCCTGAGTCAGATTCTGCTCGATTCGGAAGCGAATCACCTGAGAAGCTAGAGCGTATTCCGCTTCAAGGTCATCATCTGCTTTCTTGAACCTTTGGTTCCTAAGCTGCTTCTTGAGAAGCTCATCGAAATTGTAAGCCTTGATGCTACTCACCAGATTCCTCCAGGTATCGATTCATTAGCAGGGATGCCCTTTCCAGTTCTCGGCATTCCAGCTTCATATCCTTCTTTGGGTATCCGGAGGTTACCACGTAGAAGGATAGCTTGTGCCAGAAGTAGAAGAGACGACACGTATCGGTTCCAAGGCTAACCCTGAGTTTCATCAGGCCTCGCCATCCGGAAATCTTCTTGGCGTGTGGCTACCTGAGAAATGGGCTAAACTGCTTCAAGAGAGATATTGTCCTATATACCTTCACGCGAAGCTTCAGTGGCAACCCATCTACGAAGTCTACTGCCGGCTGCAGAATCCTCACTTCGAAGGGCATAAATTAGTATACCATAAAGGGTATAAGAAGGTCAATGCCCTGGTGCCAGAGCACAAATGACAGCCTTCACCGGAAAAGATAGAATGGGCATAACAAATCGTTGACCGCGCAAGGGAACTGGCGTTCAGCTTTAGCTTAATGAGTTTAAAGGGATGTGGCCCTTAGATCGGCGTGGCAACTCAGCTTATCGTTCGACCGACTTAGAGCTGTGGTAACGCTTGACAATATTAACGAGAAGCGATATTATAATAGCAAGTGATCAGGTCGTTTGCAGATCGCGATACATTGCGTGTCTTTCAGCGCTTTCACGTGAAACGCTTTTCATTTGATATACAGCGAATGGCCTACCGAAAGATGCTAGTTATTAATGCTGCTGGGTCTATTAGTGACCTAAGAATACCGCCTGGTAATAGATTAGAAAAACTTGTTGGAAACCGGAATGGCCAATATAGCATTCGTATTAATGAACAATGGAGATTGTGCTTCAAATGGAAAGGCAATGATGCCTTTGATGTAGAGATCGCGGATTATCATGGATAGAGGAGTTGCTTTATGGAGAGGAAAATAATGGCTCCAGTTCATCCTGGGGAGATTCTAATGAAAGAGTTTATGGAGCCCATGGGTATCACCCAGTATCGATTGGCTAAAGATATTAATGTGTCTGCACGTAGGATTAATGAGATTGTTCATGCCAAGAGGGCTATCACTGCGAATACGGCGCTACGTCTGTCAAGGTATTTTGGTACTTCCGAACAATTCTGGATGAATCTCCAAATGCGATACGACATGGAACTTGAAAAAGACCAAATGGGCGATAGGCTAGAAAAAGAAGTAGGAATTTATTCACGGAATTAACAATATGAAGCGGTCGAACATGTCGTTGCTGACGCCTTAGGGGCCGCTTGCGTATGGTTTGGTATTATTTAAAATCTGCACAGGCTGTTTGATTCGGCGGCGCAGCTCAACTCAACGTTATGCCACTTGAGGGCAGTTGCCGTCTTCATGCAAAAGGATTGACAATGCATGCAGAACGCTGTAGACTATCTGCTAGAGGTACCATATGGCGACTCTACAAGTGCGGGACATAGACGATCGTATCTATAACGCACTGAAACAGCGAGCTAGAAGCAGACACAGATCCCTGAGCCAAGAGGTCGCCCACATCATCGAAGAATACCTGTCACGGCCGACTGGAGACTACAAGAAACAGTCAGAGATGCTGTTAGAACTGTCTGGATCTTGGCAAGGGTCTGCGACTGCAGCTGAGATCATTCAAAGCATTCGGAAGAGCCGCACAGAATCACGGCGTTTCAGGAAAGAAAATGGCCTATTTGATTGACACTGATATCATCATCAACAGCATCAAGGGTAATCAAGGAGTCAACCAGAAAATTGCCGAACTCGCTTCGATTCCGAAAGCTATTTCCATCATAACCTATGGGGAACTTCTCTACAGGGCAAAGAAATCTACCCAAAGGGAAAAGAACACGTCGGTTGTGTATCGGTTAGCTGAGATCTTCCCCATAATAGGTATCACCAGGGCGACTATGGAAGCCTTCACTGACTTGAAGGCTGCTTTGGATCGAAAAGGGGAACGGATCGAAGACTTCGATCTGCTGATCGCTGCAACCGCCCTCAATTTGAATTACGTCTTGGTGACAAACAATACCAAACACTACAAGAGAATAGAAGGACTGCAACTCGAAAACTGGCTGGTGTAGGCGAATTCTGATTCATTTGGGTTACTGGTCTACTGTGGAGCCGCGGCTATTCCGATTTGGCGGGGCGACTTAACTCTATATTGTGCGGCTCTATAGACGCTTGCGCATGCAGGTGATATATCGTATAATGTGATACGTGATACAGTCCTTTCGGGACCGAGGCACGGAAGACATATTCGACGGATCTGACAGTCATGCGGCGCGAAAGACATGCCCGAGAGAGCTTTGGCCGAAAGCTCGTCGGAAGCTAGACTAAATTAATCGCGGAAGTGACTTACGGGACCTGGCGATGCCTCCGGGCAATCGGCTTGAAAGATTAAAGGGGGATCGGAGTGGTCAGCAGAGCATTCGGATCAACCAACAGTACCGCATATGTTTTCGCTGGGAGGATGGGGATGCTTACGAAATCGAAATCACGGACTATCATTAAAGCAACTGGTCGGTCCGTACAACATTTCAAGCCTCGCAATGTCGTACAGGGACGGTTACCATTGAAACGTCCGCCTACACATCCTGGAGAGATGCTTCTTGAGGAATTCCTAAAACCATTGGGAATAAGTCAGTCGGATTTCGCAGGAAGGCTGGGAGTATCGTTTCCGAGACTGAATGAAATTATAAGAATGAAAAGAGGCGTTACTCCAGATACCGCTCTTCGACTAGCTCGCGTCCTAGGGATGTCAGCAGAATTCTGGCTGGGACTGCAACTAGATTGGGATCTCTGGAACGCTATGCAAAGTGTCGATTTTACAAAGATAGAACAGCTGCAGCCTGTTAGCTATGGGGTAAAAAAAGTAAAGAAGTTGTAGCAATGCAATTCAAGGGCCAACGCTCCACACTTTTCCCGGAGTGAGGAATTAAGCAAAATAATGCAACACTAGAATTATAGGAACAAAAACGTGAGCCGCACAACAAATCGTTGACCGCGTAGGGGCCAACGAATGCAGTTGGGGCTTTCTGGATAGTACCCATAGGGTCAGCTATCTCGGCACTGTAACTCAGCTTCACGTTAAGCTCACGCAAGGGAGTTTGACTTCTCTGAAAGTATGATATACTATCATACCCAAGGAGGAACCAATGGCGGCATCCAAAATAGCAATTACCATCGAGAAACGAACTCTAACCAAGCTCGATAGGCTGGTGCGTGAGCGCGTTTTCCCGAATCGAAGTAAGGCAATCCAGCAGGCACTTGAAGAAAAACTAGGCAATCTGGAAAAGGACAAATTGACTGTCGAATGTGAGAAACTTGATCCCCAAGAGGAAATGAAACTGGCAGAAGCAGGGTTATCCTTGGAGAAGGATCAATGGCCCGAATACTGAGGGGGGACATACGCTGGGCCAATCTGAATCCTACCGTGGGAGCTGAACAGGCAGGGATGCGCCCTGTATTAGTACTAAGCAAGAACATATTCAACGAAAAATCGGGTACGGTGATCGCTGTCGCATTGACAAGCCAGCCACAGAAGGCAGCATTTCCTCTTACCTTAGAGCTGACGAAAACAAAGAATCTGCCAAAGAAGTCCTGGGCAAAAATAAGTCAGATACGAACGATTTCAGTGCAAAGGGTTGGTGAAAAAATTTCCTCTGCCAACGAGGAAGAGATAGCGCAAGTCATCGAAGGCCTGAAAGAGATAATCGGAGCCTAACATGGCGTTGACCGCGTAGGGGTCACCGTGAATCGACCCGGGCTGGTTGAATAATGAGGAAAGGGCAGCCTGGGTCGGCGCGGCAACTCAGCGTCACGTCAGAACGCCTCAGATACGCTGATCATATCATTCTGCCCGAAGGAGAATTGGCACTGCGGTAGCCAAGCGACACACTCGTGCAACTGGGCTATCCACAACCGATGTCGATACTTTTATTGACTATATTTGCAGCATAGCGAAACATCACAAGATCTACTACCTTTGGCGCTCATTCTTAAGAGACCCAAAAGATGATATGGTATTAGAATTAGCGGTCGGTTCTAACTCTAATCCCATTGTGACCCACAATACGGCTGACTTCAAAGGAATAGAGAAATACGGGTTGCGCGTTGTCAAACCGCATGACTTCTTGCGAGAAATAGGGGAGTTACCATGAGTGCGATAAGTATTCGATTACCAGATTCTCTGCATAAGAGGATTAAAGAGGTCGCTCAGCGAGACAATGTGTCCATAAACCAGATGATTACCCTTGCTATAGCGGAGAAACTTTCAGCATTAGAAACCGAGGATTACCTTGAGAACAGGGCTAGCCGCTCCAGCAAGGGAAAGTTTCGCAAAGCACTGAGCAAGGTGCAAAATAGAAAACCTGATCCTCAAGACCAAATTTGAGGCGTTCTAACATGTCGTTGGAGCTACCGTGTGGCTTGGGTCCTGAAAAGTGATCTGCACGACCGAATACTGGAGGCCTTTAATTGATTCGTCACGGCAGCTCAACTCGTCGTTCTGCCGCTTGATAGGTCATTGACCCTACTAGGTGAAGGTATTTCTTGGCCGATCCCAAGTAAGCGATCTATCCATTACGGCTACTTGACAGATCGATAAATTGCACATATTATGTGTGATGGAGGCACTTATGAAGAACATCACACTTGCACTAGATGAAAAAATTATCCAGAAGGGCCGCAAATATGCAAGCAAACACAATCTGACTCTAAACTCCCTCGTTCGAAAATTGCTAGAGCGGACAGTTGAGGAAGATTCCCAGAATTGGCTGGAGGAATGCTTCCAGCTCATGGATAAGGTTAAGATTACCCAGGCAGTAAGAAAATGGAAAAGGGAGGATCTCTATCGTGGCTAAGGCTTTCTTGGATACAAATATCCTCATTTATCAGTTAGATAGTCGAGATCCAACTAAACAGAAAAGATGCCGCGAAATTGTGAGGACAGTTGTTTCAAATCACGAAGCCGTTATTTCTACTCAAATCCTACAGGAATTCTATGTTGCATGCACAATGAAGCTTAAGATAAAACCCATATTGGTAAAAGGAATTATGCATGGATTTGAAAACATGGAAGTGGTGACTATTGGAATAGATCTTATCAATAATGCTATTGATGCTAGCATTCAATATCAAATATCGTTCTGGGATTCATTGGTAGTTGTGTCTGCTGAAAGCGCAAAATGCCAATACCTGCTCACCGAGGACCTTAATGAAGGACAGATTATCAGGAATGTAAGAATACGTAATCCGCTCAATATTAAATGAAAAGAAAGCGGCAGAACAAGTCGTTGACCGCGTAGCTGCCAACGCGATCAAGTCGTGCCTTTTACATAAGGACCGAGCCGTCTGGATCGGCTCGGCAACTCAGCTTATCGTTAGCCACGCCTGGGACTAGCTGCTATGCTGGTAACATACGTACTTGACTC
>Ga0315289_10012104_pt1 | contig 12182 bp, 14 predicted proteins | sample YL17G11_40_MG_FD_203452 | JGI IMG/M metagenome (GOLD analysis project Ga0315289, IMG submission 203452) | Sediment microbial communities from Yellowstone Lake, YNP, Wyoming, USA - YL17G11_40 | ecosystem: Environmental > Aquatic > Freshwater > Lake > Sediment | place: USA: Wyoming | collected...
GCGTAAATTGTATGGTCGAATTTACCCCGCCGAGTGCGAGGGAAATTATCTCGCCCGCCAAAGGCGGGCAGGAAAATTTCCCCGCGCCTACAAGGCGGGGCCGCTTCAGTTTGCCTGCCCCGCCATCTTGTCCCGAGTGAAGTCGAGGGAAGGCGGGGGCAAACGCTGCTGTTTAGATAGTTTCATGTTAACTCGCCGCTTATTGCTGCTTAAACCCGGGAACGAGCTGCATTGCCTCCATCGCAATCTCCATACCGGCCTTCGGATATTTCATGCTAAAGGCCTTTAAGGCATCGGAATATCTCTTGCCCGCGGGCGACATTTGAGGTTCTCCCGCTTGTTGCCGCTTCTCCGCTTTTTTCGCAAGGGCCTCCAACTCCTCCTCGCTCATAGACATGTATTCATCCATTTTGGGTAATACCCGTTCCATCGCCTTTTCGGCTGCGTTGCGCATAGCTACGACTTTATCCTGATTGGCCTTATAATAATTCTCTACTTTTGCGACACAGGCATCGGCATCATTCATATTATTCCCGATTATGTCCGCCAGCCCTGAGTAAAGTTCGTCGGCTATACCAGTTACATCCTGGCCCCACCCTATATAAGCCGACAAGGATACAAAACACAATCCCAATATAAAAATACTAAATAGCTTTTTCATCATCTTTCCTTTTTCATGCGTTACCCCAGGAGCTTGCCGGCCATTCCCCAATTCGAGGCATCGAATTCATCTATGGAGACGTACGTATACTCCTTCGGCTTCTTGGCAACTCTTTCGAGCGTTTGAGTAAATTCTTCGACGATCTTCGCCTTTTGCTCCTTCGAAAGCTTTCCGACTAATTTCAATTCCACGTATGGCATGACGCCCTCCATCTCTTTACTATTTTCTTCATGCTATTTTCGCAGTGGTACAGTTTCCCCGCCTGCCGGTTTACCCACCGATAGGTGGGCAGGCAGGCGCTTCAGCTTGGTAAACGCTGCTGGTTAGACATCTTCATTTCTGGCAATGAACAACCTTGCCGTCCTTTATCCAGACATACATTGAGCCGTAGACCCATTTTTCCTCGGCGCCGTATTTATCCGGTTTCCTGTCCATATAAGAGGGCTCTCCTTTTGCCCGTTTCACCTGCATCTCATCCATGCCTATTTCTACTTTTCCTTCGGCTGAGAGTTTATCCAATTCCGTAAGCGGTTCCTCTTTCCAGATGTCCCCGTTTTTCTCATAGAAATACACATACTTCGCCGGTAAAAAATAGAGCCACTCTTCCATCCTATCGCCTGTCGGCTCAAATTTGAAATTGTACCGCCCTATCACATCCGGGCAGCCATATTCTTTTATATATTTCAACTTATCCTGCGATATCTTTCCCAGATAATCGACGGCGTTATTTCTTTTGGCCGCTTTTTCGATCTCAGCGATGGCCTTCGGTTTTGTCCATTTTTCTTTTTGGGCGGCGGTCAATTTCATATATTCCGCGCCGCATACCTGCTGCATCGACAGCAGTAAAAATAATATTATAATTGTCTTTCTCATTTTTTCCCGAACCTTCACCATTTAAATGGTGACGTCCTATTTGAGGACAACTTCCCTGCCTGCCGGTTTACCCACCGATAGGTGGGCAGGCAGGCGCTTCAGCTTGCCTGCCCCGCTATAGGCGGGGGTAAACGCTGTAATTTACGTTGTAGGACGTCCCCGATTGACTTAATCTCTATATCCTATTTTTTAATATACGTCCAAATCTGTTAAGCGTCTATCGGATATCCCGAAATAATGGGCAATCTCATGCTGTATGACATGCCGTACTTCTTCGCCTATGTCCAATCCTCGACTACCACATCTACATTCTGAAGTTTATCCTTAAAATCTTTCGGAAGTTCTTCCAGAGTTTTTATAACTAATGTTTCAAACTCTTTACGAGTCATGTTAAATCCAATTTCTATGCCGTTTGGCCGCTGTTTGGCCCGCCTGCCCCCCTCCATGGCGGAGAAAGCGTTTCCTAAATCGTATCCTTATGCGTGGCTGGCGGTACTTTCCTTTGTGGCATAAGCCCCGCTTTCGTAATTATAAAATACATCACTAGCGTAATTGCCAGCATGGCTATAAACAACAAAAGAAAATTTTTCACACTGTCATAAATCCTGCGATTCAAGACTTCCCCCGTACCTTGGCGTAAATATAGGAAACCACCAATAAAATCGCGCCGAAGCCTATAAATACCAGTATCCTGTATATCGCCTCCAGCCCGGCCAGATCGATAAACGCTATCCTTAATATAGCGGCGGCTATCAGCGCCAGCGCCGAATATCTCAAATACCTGTCTTTTAGTAAAAATCCTGCTGCGAAAAGCACGAACGCGCCTAAAGCCCATGACAAAGTTATAAAATATTCACGCGCTTCTACAAGCGTCAATAGCGCAAATAAGAGGGTTCCTGAAAAAGCGTATAGATTGGAAGCCCCGGCATCTCTTTGGCCTGCCACCGCTTGTTCATTTATCTTATACAATAACTTTGCTGCATAAAAACATAATATGCCTACTGCCAGCACAAACAAGCGCGTTCTTACTGCCTGTCCAAAAACAGACATGCCCATAGACTCTGCGGGAAGAATGGCGAGCATAATTATAAATGTGATCAAGGCAAGGCCCCAGCTTATTATCCTGTAAAGCCCGCTTTTGCAATACAGGCTTAAATATGTCAAAAGCGGTATTTCTACCAGCCATAAGACATTAACCCACTCCCTTTCCAGCTTAAAAGGCAAAGCGGCCGTCAGAAAAGCAATCGCTGCTACCATATAAGACGTAAATAAATGTTCTCTTGATGCTGCGTATTTTCCCGCGAACGCTATGGCCGCGGTGCATAATCCGCTTATGATAAAAAAATTGAAGCGCAGAGCAGGATCTATCTCTTGAAGCGCCACTCCGCCCAATAGCCCAAAGCAAAATGAGTTAAGAAATAGAGCGCTTATAACTAGATTCTTATTTCTCTCTCCCTCCGGCTGGCTTATAAAAATCATCGCATTATAGACCACCCAATATATACACAGAAAAGAGAAACCCAGCCAGAATTTCGCCGCGTTCATGGAAACCGGTCCGCCTATCAAATGCATCTGAGGCTCTATCCATATAAAATGAGTCAAATATGTGGCTATCATAGAAAACAAGGGCAATGCATACCACTTCATCTTATACGCCAGAGAAACTGCGATTATCGCCAGCAGCGTTATGTATATAAGCGTAAAATAAGCCACATCGCTTATGCCTGCCGTAAAATAACCGAGAAATAATACAACGGCTACCACGCCCTGCGACCGATATCTCAAGAGGTGCACGATCATGGAAGTCACTACTAAAGCCAGAAGTATAAGGTCCAATAACTGGTTCTGGATGATCTTTGTAGCCTCTATGTGGTATATTGCGTAGGTTATAAAATATGTCAGCGCCCAGCCGCCCCCTACCAGGGTGCGTCCGTACCACTTTAACTTAGGATTCAACTCTATTCGTATGCCGGCTAAGATCAGGAGCGCGCTGATTATATAACCGACTACTGTTTTATATAGAGGCGTGAGATATTGAAAAGTATATACGACAAAAAAGGCAACGCCTGCGACAAGACTTATGACTCCTACTTTATTTAGGAAATATTTCCCTATCCTTGTCTCGGTGTCTTCTTCTTTCGGCGCGGCGGTTTCTTCTTTTACGGCTTGCGGCTTTTCTTTTCTTTCTACTTCGGCCCCGGGCCCTTTTTGCGCTGTCGAACGGCCCTCCCTGATCTCTTTTATCTCCTGTAAAATCTGCTTTGCCTGATTCTCTAACTGCGTAAGCCTGTCACCCGCTTCTTCCAGGAAAACATTACACTTTATGCATATCTTCCATGAGTCGTCGTATTGCTTGCCGCATTTAGGGCATTTTCTCATAAGTTTACCTCCGATCCTTATCTTTAAGTATACCTTACAGAAAGTAGATTGGCAAGTTACCAAAATTATACTCTCTAAAAACAAAAATCCCAAGCTATTTTGAGACTGTTGAATAATATGCTGCATCGGACTAGTTTATTGATGATGCCTGCTTATTTATGTCTTAATTTTTTACTTTTCTTTGTTTTACTTTCTGAAATAGCGTAAAAATCACTTATTAAGGCCCGGCTCCTCGTATATTTACACAGCCAAGTTGTTGTCCTATGAAGAATTTGGCTGCGCGTTTCAGGTTGATTGCAATAGCTGTAAGGTAAAGTTGGATTTTTAGCTTCCAGAGACGCCTGAATTTAGCCCTAAACATCCCATGAAAACGTTTAGCCTCGGCAATAACACGCTCTACAGAGGAGCGTTTTTTAAAGATTTCTCTATAGCGTTTGGTCTGATTGAACCTAATAGCATCTTGTTTTAATACGTAATCTTGATGCACGGTTATTCTTCGCGCCTGGCTGGGCGTGCACTTCTTCTTTAATTTACAACTACAGCAGTCTGTGCCGATAAATTCATGGGTCAGCATTTTTGAATCAAAGGTCATGTATTTAAGTTCTTTATTTCGAGGGCAGACGACTTTTTTGTGTTTTAAGTCTATTTGAAAAGCCTCGGTCGTATAATAATTCAGCCTATCGCATCTGTCATACCTGACGGGTATAGCAGCTTTTATTTTTTGCTCTTTAAAGAAACGCCTGATTCTATAGCTATTGAAGCCCTTGTCTAAAGCGGCCTCTTTGGGTTTTAAGTTATTATTGCCAATAGGCTCTTGGACAAAGCTTTCTTCAAGATTAAGATCTTGAGTATTGGCTGGTTTAGCATCTATGTTAAGTATGGTTTGGGTCTCGTTATCTATCATTATCTGCGCCTTATAGCCGAAGAAGATATTCTTGGACGTATGGCCGTATCTGGCATCAGGGTCATTAGGAGAGATTACCTGCTTGCCGTCTTCTCTTGCACCTTTATCCTCTTTGACGGGTATTTTGACATCAGCCAAGACAGAGCTTGAGTCTACTGAGATGGACTTTGGATGAGCAACTCCCAAGTCTATAATAGCCTTTAAGATTCTCTGGAAGATCTCTTTAAACACCTCATCGCCCAATCGCTTTCTTAAGACGCTGAAGGTTGAATGATCCGGAATAGGTGAATCTAAATCGGTCTTGGTAAACCACATGTACTTTACATTTACATTTAACTGTTCAACAAGTTTACGCTCAGATGAGATATTCTCCATGTACATAACGATAAGCATCCTGAAGAGCCTCTCAGGCGAATATCCGATAGGACCTAGACGCGAATAATACGGCCTTGCAAGTTCACTGACAAAGGAAAAATTCACTTTCTCATCGATTATGCGTAAGACGTCGTCTTTGGGGATACGTTTTTCCATATGCTCAAGGTAAAAACTATTTTGTTTACATTGGGTTTCCCAATTCATTTTTCATCACCTCTCTCGACGATAATTATAGCATTTTCCGACGAGAAAGGCAATAACATACTGCAGAATTATTGAAGAATTAAGGTAGGTATTATTCAACAGTCTCATTTTTGCCCGGGATTTTTTATTCAAAGAATGTTGTTTATTACTTACATATATCTAGGTATTAACGTAATAAAAAAGCCGCGCTAACTCCCGCTATAATGTGAAGGCATAGAAAAACAATAAGAATAAATTTTCTCCTATCTCGAGGTGCCGTATCAATAAGTAAAAAGACTATAAGAAAATAGATTTGAGTGATCATTAAAGAAAGCGCACCTCTAATATGAAGAAAATAAGTTAATACAACAGGACCTAATAAAAATCCCCTTATCCAAGACGAAAAGTTTCGTATAAACCACACTGCTGCTCCAAATATAATAGCTATTATGAACAAAATCAAAAGTCGTCGAACTGCTTTAAAAATATTTTCTTTTGTTTGCATACCCATTTTCGATATTACAAAATAAGCAAGAAAGCCTAACACCCCCCACCCTATATGATTTACTCTCATGGCCATCTGGCTAGACAACCCTAAGGTTTGAGGAAGATTAAATATTAGACTTGGCCAATATGCAATATAAACCATCGCGATACCGAATATCTTTCCGTGTATGCTTGTGTATTCAGCAATATTAGCTAGGGAAGCAATCGAAGTTAACCAAAAAGAAAATACAACGAAAAAGCTAATTAATACAATTATGTTTGCAAAGGCTTTTTTCATATATTACCTCGAAGTCGGGTTTTCTCCTTCTGTAGGCCTATTCATTATAGGCCCGCTTACCACCCAAAACAACATCAAAAACTACAAACTAAAAAAGAGCCTATTGTGTCCATTGGTTGCTGAAGTTGTACAACTATTGCCCAAATAATGGCATAAATAGCGCAATAATCTGTTAACTAGCGATTAACGAAACTAGAGAGGTTGAGAGGCAGAAACTGAAGATTCCGGGTGGATCGTGAGCCCACGTACGCCATTTGGCAGGTAGCGATAATAACGGTAGAATCGCGCAAACTGCTGCAATATCCTGCATTTCCTCGTCGACAAATCAATCGAGTAGGAGGCCAGTAATTAATTTGCCGGCCGTCCTCTCACACCACCGTACGTACCGTTCGGTATACGGCGGTTCATCAAAATTGATACAGCGTGGAAAGCCGTTTGGTTAGGATTATAAAACCCAGTCTGTCAATGTATTCGTTGGTCAAGGTAGAGGCTAAGACCGGACTGCCGGATAAACTCCAGCAACCCTTCCTGCTGTTGGCGAATTCCCATGCCTTCAGTCGACTAAGGCCAAGCCTTATAAGATTATCATGCCTTGCCTTAATTCTTTTCCATTGTTTCCAAAAGCACATCCTGATTCGCCTTCTTATCCAGCCGTCAAGTTCACTGGCAATCCTACGCATATCGGCAAGGCGGAAGTAATTAATCCAGCCTGTCATATGCCGGTTCAACTCTTCTATCCTGCGTTCCATGCTCTGCCCGTTACTCCTTGATGTTATGACCCTGACTTTCTCTTTAAACTTCCGGATACATTTACTATGGATAAAATTCCTCGTTTGACCTTTTACTGTATAAAAGGAGAAGCCGAGGAACTTTCTTCTGCTCGGCCTATCTACCGCGCTTTTATTCCTGTTCGCCTTCAGCTTTAGCCTTTCCTCGATATATCGGGTTACGCTCATCTTTACTCGCTCTCCCGCCTTTCTGCTTTTGACATAGATGTTACAGTCATCCGCATAACGGCAGAATCGATGCCCGCGCTTTTCTAATTCTTTGTCGAGCTCATCGAGCATGATATTGGCAAGTAACGGACTCAAAGGCCCGCCTTGCGGCGTTCCTTCTTCATTCTTTACATTGACTCCGTTGTTCATAATGCCGGATTCAAGGTATTTCCTGATGAGTTTGAGCACCCTTTTATCTTTGACTTTCCGAGCCACAAGCGACATCAGCTTATCATGGTTCATGCGGTCAAAGAACTTCTCGAGGTCAAGGTCTATCGTCCATCGATAGCCTTCCTCGATATGAATCCTTGCCGCTTGTATCGCCTGATGCGCGTTCTTTCCAGGCCTGAATCCGTAACTATTGGCTGAAAAGCCTTCATCAAAGATAGTATTGAGTACCTGCGCTATCGCTTGTTGCATGAACCTGTCTAAAACCGTCGGTATACCGAGCTGCCTAACGCCTCCGTCAGGTTTAGGTATTTCTACTCGCCTGATGGGTTGAGGAGCGTAACGCCCCTCAAGAATAGATTACCTGATGGATTCTCCATGTGTTTTCAGATAGGGCAGAAGCTCTTCTGTCCGCATCCCGTCAACTCCGTGACTGCCGCCGTTTCGCCTGACCCTTTTATACGCAAGGTTCAGATTTTCCGGGCGGAGAATTTCTTCAAGCAACCTTTCTTCTTTTCCCTGCCTATTGTTCTTTACGCTCGCTGACGCCGGAGAATCACTCAGCGCTCCCGCCTTCACTCGGAGCTCCACTCCTCGTTCCTGCGGCCAACCTTCAGAACAGTCTGAAGTTATCTGCTTTCGTCGTGCTTCTCTCGAGTCTTTCAAGTTTTAAGAACCTTTCGATGTTCAGCCCTTCTCCGCCTTCGGCGGATACTATGGCCTCTGCTGACTCCCCGCCTTCAGGCGGGGTCTCCGCGGGTAAGCGTGTGCACCTTCCCCTCATCTACCTGCTGCATTTACCCATGCACGCCTCGAATAGCATTGGACTTTGTTTTGTTTCGCAAACTCGTCCGGCTTGCGCAGGCCTCTCTTGCAGTTCGTGTTCCTCAGGCCGAGGATTTGCCTCCGGCTTCCTTCGGATTCCGCCTCACGACGGACACCCTTGCCCTTGGCTAACGGTTGGTGCTATTAACCTCCGTAGCGGACTTACACCGCCAAGCTCACACGCATGCCGCGCGCACGAAAAATAGCCCTAGTCATTAAATTCTGACTAGGGCTCGTAATTCTCTACCTCTCTGGTTCGGGGCAGAATATGTGGTGAGGGGGTATGCCTCTCTCCTTAGGGTTATCTCTTGTTTTGTCGCCCTTATTATATAGCTATTACTACTAAGTAGCGAGATTTTTCTGCTTTAAGATAGGTCAATTCCAGAGAGGTTTTCGGACATGCCCAGAATCCTGAACATAACCGATAAATTAGGCCAAAATATGTCCGTTTTGTCCGCTATTTTTGAGGACAAAAAGCCACAACTCTTTTAACTTCAAACAGATACAAAATGTCCACCTATACAAGGTGGACATTTATGTTTTTGACTAAAAATATTACCTATTCTTGATATACGGTTTTGCCATTTGATACTATATCAAACAGAAATGATAGCGATGATCTCTTCACGAATTCTTTATAACTGTAGCCTATTGCCTCGACAGGCTCGCCTAGGCCGAATATGGCCTCGCCTAATAGCTCCTGGCGTTTCAACAGGTTCTTATTGTTAAAGCTCGAGGATATGACAGCAACGTCGATATCGCTATCCGGCCTGGGTCTCCCGCTGGCGTAGGAACCGTATAAGATAAGTCTATCCACCTTAATGCCTTTACGCTTAAGGCTTGCAACAAGGTCCCTTGTTATCCTTTTTATCTGACTCTGCCTTTTAACCATTTTAATAGCTCTTTTGTCTCTTTCAAGTAGCGATATGCCGCACTTTTATTGTAAGACTTTGCGAGCTTCGCAATGTCTTCCGGATACCGTGTTGGCACGCTTGCCTCGTTTAAGTGCATTAACGTGGGTGTGTAATTTTCTGGCAGATCAAGCGAGGCCAATTTTACAAGATAAAATAAATCATGCGTCTTGGGTGGTGTCTTCTTCGTCTTGTGAGCTACGATCGCCTTTAACACTTTTTCCACAGCCAAATGGCACATAAATATAACATAGACAAACCGTTTACTCTTATAAAGAGCTTCGGCTGTCTTGATGTCATATTCACTCGATTTGAGCCAATTAGCGATTGCCTTATTCATCGGTGGGAATTATACCATGTTGAGACGGTTGTTTCAAGGCCAATCGCAAATCTATTAAGAACGTCTTATTTCAACTCTACTAGCCCCAGCTCATCCAGCATCCAGCTAATATCCAGCCCTAACCCTTTTTCTTTATTCTGGATATCTATGCTTTTCAAATGCTGTTTCATGAGGCCAATAAGCTTTGGCCGCATTTTTGGGTCTTTTGCGGCCTGACGCGGCGTCAGGTTATCTAAGGCAGGTATTTGTTCATCAATAAACTTTTCGTAGTGTTTTTTATAGAAATCCTTCATCATTTTACGCGAGAGATTAGCGTCGGTCTTAAGCCATAGATCGTATCCTTTTATGCTAAGAGGAGAGTAGGCGCAATCGGGGCTGCAGTTTATCTCGGTCCCGCGCTTTGAGCCGCAACAAGCAGAGCAAATATTCTTGCCTGCGGTCAAGCATAAGTTCCTTGCCCTGCCTTTGCAAATATAGCATTTATTGTTAGGATTGCTCATAGCGCACCATATTGGGTCATTTCGCTAACATGATTTGCAACAAGTGCCCCCCAAAAAATCATACTCCGTAGTGATACGCCGGGTATATAGTTTTAGGGGAAAAATCAAATGTCCACTGTGGAGAACCAATCATTCTGCCAATTCTCGGATCATGGTTTCGATTTAGCTTTTTTAATTTCGGTTTTAATAGAATGAAATAGCCTATTAATGAGTGTTTTCAGTCTTTCTTCGGGGACATATTTCCAAATATCATTGTTACATCTGTCCAAAAATGTATACTTTCTTCCTGCGCCTAATTCCTTAAGCCATTCGCTGTGCGCGGCATGTACAAATTTTTCCGCCTGCTTTTTATTGCCCAAAGCGGAGTACCAGCCCGCCCACGCGGCTTGCCGCATTGAACTTGAAGTGAATAAAAAAACTGGTTCTTTATATGCTTTTTTAGTATTTCTCGTCTTTATTCCCACGGCCCCATAGTCTTCCATTCTTTGTTAAACTTTATGCCGTTACTAAGTGCGCGAAGCGGCTCAATAAGAAATCCCTCTATCTCCGTAGCCGTCATGCGTAAACTTTCCGGAGCGTGTTTAATATCTCCTCTCTTTAAAAAAGCTTTCCATAATGTCTGCCTGTCAGATTTATAATCATAGATTTCTTCGGCAAATAATGGTTTATCTTGCGGAAGAGCCGTTTTTCTATGACCGAAAGTCCTTTTCAATGCTTCAACAAGTCTGGGTCCTTTAAAATCAAAACGCCGCATCAAAAGCCATATATCATAGAAATCTTTCATGCGGCTATTGAGGAGCCCAAACTTGACCATGGCTTCAAATTTTTCGCTTACTATACTTTCAATAGGATAACCTTTAAGACGGGGCTTAGGAAAGTCTAAAATTACGGGATAATCAACAATCTGAGGATCCGGATAAATTATATCGCCGAAAGCCACGTCAATCTGCATAGCTATGCGCGAGCGCCTTAAAAATCCTCGAAACTTTACACGGACGCCTTCGTAATCGGTATCCTCTTTTATCTTATTCCCTTTAACGGTTGTCGGATCAAAAATCAGGCCGTCCGGAACCGTAGAAACTTTACAGACGTCTCTTATTACCTTTTCAACAGCAATTATTTTATTATCATATTTTGCCGAGAAATCTATATCAAGCGTTGTGCGCCTTTCCGGAACCTGCCACGCGGTGAACATAAGCGCACCTTTCAGGATAAACCTATCCGCGTATTCGGAACGGCTAAAACGATAAAGAAACCTTTCCATTCCATAATATTGCAAGACTTCCGAAAATGGACGATTGGTATCCTTGGCCGTATTTTGAAGGCGGGCACGGATGGAGGCCTCTAAATCCTTAATACCTTTTTTCATCCTTCGGCGCGCTCCTTATTTCATTCGTCGCTTGCTCAGGATGACCCTGAGCGTAGTCGACACTTCGACCTTGCTCAGTGTCGATGGTGAGCATAGTCGAACCATCGAATGGGTCATAGCATAGCTTCTAATATTGGCTTTATTATATTGGCAACACGGCAGATTTTGGCATACCGCATAATCTCGCCAGGTTTTATATGCTTTTCCGTAACGGCGGTTTTAAGCGCTTCACGCGCAATGTCGATACCTATTTTATTGCGGAATTTAAAACAATCTGCGAGCGTCTTGGCAAGATTGTAAATTCTTATCTTGTGTCCTTCCATCTCGTGTTCTTCAACTCCAATTTTCCACGCTTTAGGCGCAAAGCGGTAAAATTTCACCGGAGGGTATTTTATTTTATTGGCGTGATCTCCCCGCTGAATAGCCATATCCACACAACGCGGGATTTCGTTCGTTGCTTCATGAAAGGCAAGGGCAGAAAGCAGACATGCCACTGCTTTAGGGGCTTTGATTGAAGCAGCCACAATGTCCGGAATTGACACATTGGATCCATCTGATATTTTATATAGACCCCTATCGATCTTACTAACCTGACCGAACTTTATGCCGGCCTTAAGAACATCTTTATTAAAACCGGCTTCAATGATTTCCGCATAACCGGCCAGGCCGCCACTTTTTTTGAGAAAGTCCATAAGTCTTGTCTTTTTTGATTTCATAATATGCCCCATTTCTATACACTTGTTAATAAGTGTATAGCATTAGGGGCAACATGTCAAGTGTTATTTTGGAGATAGGGGCGCATTCATCTCTTTTTTAACGAGTCAATTATAAATCCATCTATCCGCTTCCAAATATAAGAGACAAATTTAACAGGGTGAGGCTCTCCTCGTTTGTTACGGTAATCGAGGTCGTAGC
>Ga0315289_10012105_pt1 | contig 12181 bp, 8 predicted proteins | sample YL17G11_40_MG_FD_203452 | JGI IMG/M metagenome (GOLD analysis project Ga0315289, IMG submission 203452) | Sediment microbial communities from Yellowstone Lake, YNP, Wyoming, USA - YL17G11_40 | ecosystem: Environmental > Aquatic > Freshwater > Lake > Sediment | place: USA: Wyoming | collected...
AACCAGCACCTCCCCTGCGTCACCCCCCCTGCGTTTCCACACAACATTCCGCGTCCCACAAGCTTCTGCACTATCACATTCTCCTTGATCGGCAGGCGCGCGCTCAGCCATCGCCTTGGTCGTCGGCGGCGTCAACCATGCGCATGACCACCACAGGCGGTCCAGGCCCACCAAGCGGTGTGTGCCCATCATTTCTTCAACCTCTCACACTACGCCCCCCCTCACGCGGCGCCCGCCCCGCCACAGCCCTAACACCGCCACGCCCACGGCCGTGCACACCGCCCCTATCCCACCCATCACCCAGGCTCCACCCCAGACGCGCAGGGCCGCGTCCGCCGTGCAGCAGGGCAAGCGCTTCAGGGCGACCAGCGCCGGCCGGAAGGCTGCCCGCCCCGACGCGGCCTCAAACGCGTCCAGTCGGGCCGCCGTCTCCTCCACGGCGCCCGGCAGGGCCTCCGCGGCGGCCTGGGCGGCCGGGGACAGGGAAGTCCGGCCCAGCAGGGCTTTTCCCGCCCCACTGCTCAGCGTGTTGAGCAGGGTGACCGTCGTCGGGTCGGCCAGAGCGGCCCGGAGGGTCGCGACGTCGAGGCCGAGCGCGGTGGCCAGGCCGGGCGGGGGTGGGTCAGGTGCGGGGGTGGGGGCGGCAGGCGGGGACGCGGCGCCCTCGTCCGCACTCAGGTGCCGGCGGCGTCGCCGGGTGTTGTTGCCCTCCCCCTGAGGCGGCGGGGGTGGGGGTGCGGCGATGAAAGAGACGGGCCCTCCGCTGGAGGCCCCCTCGGGTGGCGGGGGCGGCCCGCCACCCCCACCCCCGCCGGGGACCCAGGCCGGCGCCTCCCGCCCGCCGCCCAGGCGCAGGTTGGGCGCGGGCGGGGCGGCCAGGGCGGGCAGGCGTGGGAGGAGGTCGGTGATGCCGCCGCCGCCGCCGCCGCCGCCGCCGCCGCCGCCGCCGCCGCCGCCGCCGCCGTCGCCGTCGCGCTCTGGCCGTTGCTGGACGACCGGCGCGGGCGCCAGGTTGAGGGCGCCCGCCCCGGCCTGTCCCCGGCCCTGGGGCGCCGCCGCGTCGGCGCCTGCCGGCGCAGCGGGCAGCACGTCATCCTCCACGCCCCCTGGCGGGGTGTCCAGGTAGAAGCGGGCGATCGTGGTGAGCGCGTCCCCGTCGGCGCCGCCACCCCCCGCCGTGACGAGTGCCGCGGCCGCGGTGCTCTCGGCCAGGAGGCAAGCATCCCGGGCGGCGCTCCTGGCGGTGGCCACGCCCGCCAGGCCGCCCGCCGCGGAGACGGCTGCCGCCAGGCAGAGCGCGACCGCCACGGCCAGGGGCAGGGATGGGCGCGCCGGGTCGACGGCGGCGACCAGCCCGCCGGTGAGGGCGGCCAGGGCGAGCAGCCCGAGGCTGGCCCCGACCACGGCCGCCCGGACTGTGGGCGCGGCCGCCGTGGACCGCGCCTGCCACCGCTCCCGGAACGCGGCCACCGCTTCCAGGCCGCCCCCGCCGCCCGAGCCGTCGGACCCGTCGAACCGGGCCAGGGCCGACCGGCCGCCCACTTCGGCGGCCCGGGCTTGGGTCGCAGCGCCCGCCACGGTGGCGGTCAGCGTGGACACGCCGGCCGCCGCAGCCTTTCCATCCCGCCCCAGAATGGGCACCTTCTGGGCGGCGGCCAGCAGGGAGGACGCGTTGGCTGAAGCCAGGGCTTGGCTCAACGCCTCTAGCCCGGCGGCCGTGTCGGCCAGGGAGGCGACCGCCCCCTTGGCGGAGTAGAGCGCGACGGCGGTGGCTGCCTGGGCCGCCCCGACCGCCGCCCAGAAGTCCGGGACGGCCGATGCGGTCAGGGCTGACACGCGGGCCGCGCCGATGGACGCCGAGATGAAGGCTACCAGGGCAGTGGCCATGGCCGTGCACCGGATGGCCCAGCGCAGGCCGCGGGCCCGGCGAGAGCAGGAGGGTGGGTGGGCGGGGGAGGCTGAACAGGCAGGGGCGCCGGCGGAGAGCACCAGACCGCCCGGCCAGGGTTGTTGGCAGCCCTGGACCTGGGCCGCGTCGGGCACGGCCGCGCCGACCGGCTCCCGCCGCCTCCTCCTCCGCCGCGCCGCCGTGCCACAGCAGCTGCACAGGCCGGCTGCCAGGAGGGCCAGGCCCAGCAGGGCGGCCAGGGCGGCGGCCGCCGTCCCGCCCTTCCCCACGCGCTCGAAGGTTGCCGCCCAGTAAGGGAGCGTGGCGGGCGCGAACGCGGCCGCGTCGCTCGCGGTCGCCCCCGCCGCCGCCTCCCTCCAGTCCGCGGGCGCGCAGCTGGCAGGCACGTAAGGTCGGGCCAGGAGAGGGGCTGAGGGCCCGATTGGGGCGCCCGGGACGGGCGCCGGGACGGGCGACGCCATGGTGAGACGCCGGTGGGGGGGGCGCGCAGTCGCGAATTGAAAAGAGTGCACTCGCCCACAGAAGGCCGAGCTCCCGCTTTTCACTCCGATACCACTCCCACAGGGACAGGGCACGTGTGCGCTTGCCCCCCTCTGCACTTCTTCAAAGGGCGGTAACACACACACACACACCTCCGTCGTCTGCTTCTCTCTCAGAACTCTCCCCCCCCCCCCCCCTCAACTGAAGTGGATGCCCCCCGCGTTGAAGGCCGCCAGCAGGCCCAGGAACTGGTCCTGCCCCAGCTTGGCCGCGCGCGCCTCGGCCAGGCCGCTCGCCTGCAGCACCGCCAGGACCCGGGCCTTGAACCCCTCCGACGCGCGGCCCCGCTTCTGGGTGCGCCCCGCGCCGGGCAGGACCAAGGGCGGCAGGGCCGGCGCGCCGGAGCCGTCGTCGCCGTCCCCGAAATCCATGGGGCAGGCCGCGCCGTCCTCGACGGCCATGGCGTCCAAGGAGGGAGGAGGAGGGGCGGCGGCGGCGGTGGGCCCGGCGTGCCCCCCATCGCCCGCCCCTCCTGCCCCTCCACCTGCTGCCGCCGCTGCCGCCGCCGCCGCGGCCGCACTGTTGGCCTCCAGCAGCGCCAGCGCCGGCCCCGCCCGGAACAGGGCGCCCAGCGTCCGGTTCTTGCGCCCAAACGCGAGGCGCACCATCCCGTCCCACTCCCCGAAATGGACGGCGGGGGGTGGCCGCCGGGGCTCGATGCGGACGACCGACGAGTCCACCAGCGGCGGCGGCCTGAAATTGTTCTTGCCCACCTTGAGCAGGTGCGTGATGCGGGCGAGGAGCTGGGCGTTGACGGCCAGGCGGCAGTAGGCGGACTCGCCGGCCTTGGCCACCAGGCGCATCGCAAACTCGTGTTGGTACATGATGATGGCCGCCCGGGCGGCGGGCTGGTGGGCCAGCAGCTTGAACGTGAGGGGGGACGAGATCTGGTAGGGGATGTTGGCGACGCACAGGTCGAAGTAGGGCCAGGCCGTCTTCATCGCGTCGCCCTGCACGACCGTCAGGTTGGCCGCGTGCGGCGTGCCCTGCACTCGGCGTCGCAGCTCGAGGACCATCCGGGGGTCCACCTCCACCGCGACGACCTTCTTGGCGCGCTCCAGCAGCTTCATGGTCAGGTTGCCGGTGCCGGGCCCGATCTCGAGGACGACGTCGGTGGGCTTGATGCCGGCTGTCGGAATCAGAGAGGCGAGAGAATGTGAATGAGATGGATGGATGGAGAGGGCTAGGGCACGGGGAGAAGACTCCTCTCTCTCTCCCAGGGAGAGGCACGGCGCCTCTCTCTTCCCTCCCTCCATGCCTACCTTTGTCGACGATCGCCTGGACGACCATGGGGTTCTTCAGGATGTGCTGACCCCGGGACTTGAGGAACTCGATGCCTTGAAGATGAAAAAAAGGAAAAGAAAAAGAAAAGAGCGCGGGTTGAATGTCGTCGAAGGCTAGCTCGCATGTGCAACCAAAGAGAGCACGCCGACAGAGGCTTGTTGCTCCTGAGTTACCCCACCCTATCCCGCACAAAGACACCTCGCTTTGAGACCTAACTATCTCGCACATGAAAAAAACCAGGTCCGCGCCCGTGCGTGCCATTTTCCTTCTCTTTTCACTCACCACTGAAGCCGCCGCTGCCCTTCTTGACCGCCTTCTTGGCAATGCCTCCCGCGGCCCGCAGGCCGTTGGAGGCCATGGAGAGAAGAGTTTGCGTGCGTGTGTGGTGTCAGATTACTCCTGCCGGTGTGTGCGTGTAGGATGCAGCGTCGGCTCGAGAAACGAAAAGAGCCGTCAGCCCGGGACGGAAAAGTGAAAGGAAAAGTTAACCGCCCGCTCACATTTATTTCTGTTTTCCCAAAACGCCTGCTGTGTGTGTGCGCTCGTGCCACACACGCAGCCCGCGCGGCGGGACACACGGCGTCCTCGCGCAGAGCGATTACGTGCGCACACGCGCGCGCTTCCCTCACACATGCCGCCGGTGGCCGGCGAGGAAGCCGGCGGCGCGGGCGGCGACGCCCATGCTGCCGCGCCGTCCACCGCCCCTCCTCCTCCCGCCGACCCCCCCTCTAGCGGGTCCGGCCAGGCACCAGCCGGAGCGACAGCAGCAGCCGATGCGCCTCCTCCCCCTCCCCCCGCCGCTCTAGACGACGACGCCCTGCTCGCCTCCTTTTTCGCGGAGGTCCGGGCCGCCGACCGGGAAGCGGAGGTCGACCGGGTCCTGGGCGCCTTCAAGCTCAACCCCTTCGAACAGGTCGGCGTCCGGTTCGACGCGGACGAGGCGGCGGTCACCCGGGCGTACCGCAAGGTGAGAACAAAAGAGAGAGAGAGAGAGAGAGCGAGCGAGAGAGAGCGATGAGAGGCTGGAGAGAGGTGATGGTACACGTGTCGAGGTTGGCTCTCTCTCAACCTGCACTTCTCCCCACCCTTCCACAGGCCTCTCTCCTCGTCCACCCGGACAAGTGCTCCCACCCGGCCGCCCAGGACGCCTTTGAAGTCCTCAACGGCGCGGTGGCGGCGCTGCGGGGCGCGGGCACCGACGGCGAGGCCCGGCTGAAGGAGCTTCGGTACGTTTTGGACTACTCAAAAGCGCAGGTCCTCGCGGCCCGGGCGGCTTCCCTGAAGGGCGACGCCGTCGCCCGCCTGGCCGCGTCCGTCGTGGAGGGCGGCGCTGATGCGGTGCAGGCTGCCTGGGAGGCGTCCGACGCGTTCCACGAGGCCTGGCAGGCCAAAGCGCGGGACGTGCTGGCCAGGACGGCCTTCAAGCGCCAGAAGCTGGTCGCGCGCTTGAAGGAGGCCGCCCACCGGGAGGAGGCCGAGGAGGCGGCGGCGGCCGCGGAGGCAAAAGCGGGCGTGAAGGCGTCGAAGAAGTGGGAGGAGACCCGGGAGGCGCGGGTGGGGTCGTGGCGCGAGTTTGCGCGGGGCAGTAGTGGTGGTGAGAAGAAAAATGGTGAGAAGAAAAAGGCCAGGGCGGCCGCCCCCGCCGCGGGTGCGCTGCCCTTTGGCTTTTCCGCGCCCATCCGGCCCGCCGCCGCGGCCGGGCCACCACCGGGCGACCCGGCCAAGCCGTACGTCAGCCGCCCGGCCGGCCCCCCGCCCGCCAAACCGCCCGCCCCCAAGCGCGTGCGGACCGGGGAGGGCGGCGAGAAATGAGGTGGGGTCGTTGGAGGCGGTGGTTTGTGGTAGACTAGATTCATTTCAACGCGCACGCCCCGCCGCTGCCGTCCTCCCCACCCTCTCCACAATCCAGGGGCGCCCACCGCGCCCCCACCAGGCGGCAATTGAAGGCCGGCTTGCCCAGGGACGCGTTCACGGCGTTGTGGGCCTCGCACGCCCAGGCACGCAGGGCCGGCCCCGACGTGGTGTCGGGCGGCCGGGCACGCACCAGGGCCGCGAAGTGGGTCGCGCACTCGCCGCAGGGGTAGATGCGGGTGAGGACGTCGACCTGGAGGAGGGAGAGAGGAGAAGAGGAAAAAGATGGAAGAGAGGCGGGAAAGAAGAGAAGACGGGGCATGGACAGCCCAGACCTCGTGAGAAAAAAAAGAAACCACTCTCCTCCCTCTCCCCCCTTCTTCCTCACCAGCTTCGCCACGTCCCGCCGCTGCCCCCGGCTCGGCCTGTCCGGAAACTGAGCGGCCAGTGTGTGGATCAGGGTCCAGGTGGACCGCCCCAGCTCGGCTTTTGGGTCGGCGGCGGCAACGGACGAAGGGGAGGCATGAGGAGGGGCGACCTGGTCGACCTGCCCAGTCGCTGTCGCCTCTGTTCGCCACGCCACCCGGCCCGCGTGGGGCTGGCGGCGCCTCGGTGCGTGAGGGCCCTGTTGCTGCTCAGCTCCCGGCCAGGTGGACACGCCACCGGGCGCAGAGCCGCCCGCCTCGCCGCCTCTGTTATGGGTGGCGCCAGAGAGGGAGGGCAGGCGGGCCGCGAGTGCGCCGCTCAGCCCCTCGACCGCCCGCTGGGCCGCACCCAGCGCGGCGGCTATAGGGTTGGGGTGTGATCCGGGTGCACCTGATACCATCCTCTATGGGCACACACGCAGGGCCAGGGACTGCGCGCGGATGGGCGCACGCACACACACACACACACACACGCGGAAAAAAAGAAGAATTGAAAGAGATGCGAGAGAGAAGCGAGACGGGCGTCACGTCACTTCAACCTCCGCTCTCTCTCACGTGCCTGCCTGGAAGACCTTTGTTGTGTTGTGTGTCACGGCGCGTGCCCCGGCTTTGCTCCTCCTCCCACAACATGTTCGCCAAGCTAGCCAGCAACCTGATGGGCACGGCCCTGCCCTTTACCCTGGGCGAGGCGCACCGGGGCGGAGGGTGGGCCGGGTGGGCGCACCACGCGGGCACCGCCCGCGACGGCGGCGCGCCCGTCTCGGTCTGGCGCCTGGCCGCCGCCCGCAAGGACGACCCCAGGCTGCACGCCGCCCGGCACGGCGTCCAGAAGCTGAAGACGGTCCGTTGTTGCGTGCTGGGATGGACGGCTGCATGGTTGGGCGTGGGCGCGTGAGTCCGCTCTCTCCTTCGCATCGTCGTGTGTTTTTTGTTGACACCGCACTCCTCTCTCCTTACCTTCACAGGTCCGCCACCCCAACATCCTGCAGTTCAGGGACACGGTCGAAGTGGAGGAACGCGGGGAGACGGTGAGAGATTGGTGGTGGTCATGCATGAGAGAAGGAGAGTTTTTTTTTTTTTTTTTTTTTTTCCTCGCGCGCTTGCCGCCCCCGCCTTTTTCTTCTCCTTTTTCTTCTTGTCAAAACCTCGCCCTGCGCTCCGCCTGGGGCCCGGGACGAAAGACGCACCGCGCCCGGCGTCCCCTCCCCCCTCCCTCTGACCGCACGCCCTCTCTCACATTTGGCTCTCCTCAGGTCATCTACCTCATCACGGAGGAGGTCACCCCTCTCCTGCCAACCTTGGCCTCCCTGGGCATGGACCGGGCGGCCGCGTCCGAATTCGCGGCGGGCGGCGTGCACGCGATCGCCAAGGCCCTGGCCTTCCTGGCGCACGATGCGGGCGGCTTGGCCCTGGGCGGCCTGGCCGGCGCGTCGGCGGTGGGGCTGACGCCCACCCTGGAGTGGCGCCTGGTGGGGCTCGACTTTTTGGCGCCCGTTGCCGAGGCGGGCGTGCCCGGCTGCCCGCTGGCGGCGTCCCCGCGCTACCTTCCCCGCCAGTTTCTGGCGCCGGAGGTCGCGCGGGGGGAGTGGGAGGCCGTGGCGGGCGGCCCCGCCTGGGCGCCGGACGCGTGGGGCCTGGGCGGCCTGATGGCGGAAGCCTTCTCGCGGGAGCCCCTCGCCTCGCTGGACGGGCTGCGGTCGGCCGCGGCGTCCCTGCCCCCGCCCGTCACCAAAGCGTACCAGCGCCTGCTGGCCACCGCGCCGGCCCGCCGCCTGGACCCGCGGGCCCTGGTCGCCTCGGGCGCCCTGCACACCCCCGCCGTGAAGGCGCTGGAGGCGTTGGAGGGGTTGGCCCTGGCGGACGCCACCTCCAAAGCGTCCTTCTTTTCAGCCACCCTGCCCGCGGCCCTGCCCCGCTTCCCGCCGGCCCTGGCCCAGCGCCGCCTGCTGCCCGCCCTGGGCCAGGCCCTGGAGTACGGGGGCGCGCCGCCCTCCGCCCTGGCCCCGCTCCTGGCCGTGGCGGCGACGCTGGACGACGCCGCCTGGGGCGCGTCTGCCCTGCCCCTGCTCGCCCGCCTCGCCCGCTCGCCCGACCGCGGCCTCCGCCTGGCCATGCTGGAGGCCGTCCCGGCCTTTGGCCCGCGCCTACCGCCATCCTCTGTGGAGGCCGACTTCTACCCGGCCTTCGAGTCGGGGTTTGGGGACGCGACGCCGCACTTGAGGGATGCCACGCTCAAGGCGATGGCCACGCTGGGCCCGTCCCTCTCACCCCGCACGCTCTCCCACTCCCTGCTCAAACACCTCGCCAAGCTCCAAGTCGACGAGGCGCCCGGCATCCGGGCCAACACCACCCTGCTGTTGGGCGCCCTCGCCCCGCGCCTGGACCCGGCCGCCCGGGGGCGGGTGCTGATGAACGCCCTGGCCCGCGCGCTGCGCGACCCCTGGCCGCCCGCGCGCGCGGCGGGCGCGCGGGCGCTCAAGGCCACGCTCGACCTGCACCCGCCCGGCGACCTGGCGGCCCGGGGCCTGCCCGCGGTGGGGCCTGGCATTGTGGATGGTGACAAGGACGCCCGGGCGGCCGCCCTGGACGCGGCGACCGCGATCCTCCAGCGCCTGAAAGCCCACGCGGCCGAGCTGGACGAAAAGGATGCGGCGGCCGCGGCGGCGGCGGCGGCGGCCGGAGGCGGTGCCAACGCCCGCGCTGGTGGCTACAATGGCAGCAACGCGCACGGCAACAGCAGCAGCGTGAACGCCACCGGCAGTGGCGGCGGCGGCGGCGGCGGCGGGGGCGGGTGGGGCCTGTCCATCCCGTCTATCTCCTCGCTCGCGTCCTCAGCCCTCGGCGGCGGGCAGGCTGCTCCTCCGCCCGCCAACGGTGGTTCCGCCGCCTCCGCCTCCGCATCCGCCCGCCCCGCCCCTCCCGCTCCTCAGCCACCTCGTCCCCGCCCGGTGGCGGCCTTTGGCGGCAGCAACACGGGCAGTGGCGGGTGGAATGATGAAGAGGAGGAGGAGGAGGAGGACGACCCGGCAGAGGCGGCCGCCCGGGCGCGCCTGTCCGGCCTGGGCCTATCGTCCTCCCGCCCGGCCGCCGCGCCTGGTGGTGCTTCTCAGGTGGCCGGCGATGATGATGATGGGTGGGAGGACATGGACGCGCCCGCCCCGCCGCCCCGCCGCCTGCCCGCGCCCGCCGCGGGCCGCCCGCCGGCCCTGGTCGCGCGCCCGGTGGTGGGGATGGCCCGCGGCCGCGGCGGCCTGGCGGCGATGGGGCGGGGCATTGGTGGGTCGTCGGCCGGCTTGCGCCTGGGCGGCCGGGGCGCCGGCGGTGGTGGCGCGCCGGCGTTTGAACTGTAATAAAAGCACGCACACGCGTGACGTTTTTTACTTTTTTCAACCTCTTCTCTAAAAAAAAGTATCACGGCCACCCTCTCTCTTTGCTTTCTCTCTCCACCCTCCCCACACATTCACTCCCGCTCCCGCTCTAGCATGCCGGCCACCCTGTCCTTCAGGTCGGGGGGCGGGGGAGGGGGCAGCGGGGCGGAGGCCTCGTCGTCGTCGTCCCCGCCCCCGCCGCCGCCACGGGAGAGCAAGCCAAACAGGCCGCCCCGCCTGCGCCGGGGTGGTGGCGGGCCAGGGGGCGCGAGGCCGACCGTAAACGCGCTGTCGCCGCCACCCTCCTCAAGCTCATCATCATCGTCGAACGGCATGGGCGACGCCTCACCTCCCGCATCATTCCCGCCCCCTCCCACGTCCACGGCGGGCAGGTAACGCACGCGCGGCGCGAGCGGCGCCCGGCGCGCCGCGCGCCAGGCGGCCGCGGCGGGGGGCAGGTCGAGGGAGAGCGGGGCGGACGCGGCGGCCAGGCCGGCCTCCACGGCGGTGGGCGGGGAGAGGAGGGGCGGGGATGGCGGGCGTGGCGGTGGCGGGGCGGGCGCGGCCGCCACCCGGGCGACCACGCGCGGCAGCAGGGGTGGCGGCGGGGGTGGGGCCGCGGCAGGCTGAGGGGGAGGCGCGGGAGGCGCTGCCCGCCCCACCACACCGCCACCGCCCCCGCCCGTCGCCGCCTTTGTCGGCCACCAGGCCAGCAGGGAGACCTCCACTCGCAGCTCCCCGCCCGCGGCGGCCCGGCCAGCGACACCGGGTGGCAGGGGCGCCGCCACAAAGGCGGCCGCCCCGCCCCCGCCCAACACATCCCCGGCCGCCGCGGCCGCCGCCTGGACGGCCGCCCGGGCGGACGCCCCGTCGGGCGCCGCGCCCGGGGGCAGGTAGACCACGCCCAGCAGGGCACCCGGCGCCGGGCGCCCCGCCGTCGCGGCGGAGGCGAGGAATGGCGAGTCCGCGGCGGCCGTCGCCGCGTCGGCCGCCAGGCGGGCGAGCGCGGCGCTCAGGTTGAGGTTGGTGCCTCCTCCGCCCCCGCCCGCGCCGACCGCGTCCGCCAGGGCCATGCCCGCCGCGCCCCGGCCCGGCGCGGCGGTCGACCCGGGGCTGCCCGCCAGGGTCGCCGCCACGGGCGGCGGCAGGCCGGCGCGCGCGCCCGCGCCGCCGCCGCCGCCCACGGCCCGCGCCCTCCAGGCTGCCTCTCCACTCCCGCCGCCCTCCACGCACAGGGCCTCCGGGGCGGCCAGGCCGGCGACGACCGCCCGGGCGGCCGCCTCGAGGGCCGCGTCCGCCACCGCCACCGCGTCCGCCATGGTGACGGGCGGGGCGGCCGACCCGGCCTCGCCAGCGGACGCGGCGGCGACCAGCACTTTTTGGTCCACGACTGCCAGCGCTGACGCCTCGGCCGCAATCGCCGCCAGGGCCGCCGCCGCGTTGCCGCCCCGGGCGGCCCCGCCCTCGAAGCCAAAGGGGGCGGCCACAATGGCGGCGGTCAGGGCGCCCGAGCGGGCCAGGGCGGAGGCCAGGGCGGCCAGGGCGGCCGGGCCGGGCGTACCAACGGCGGGGCCGACAAGGAGGGCCAAGCCCGGCCCTGCCCCCCCCTCCCCTCCCCCTCCTGCCAGCGCACCCAGCAGCGCCTCCGCGTCGGCGCGGCTCAGGGACGGCACGCCGCCCGGGCCTGACGCCGTCATCAAGGCTGTGCGGGCGCCGGGAGGGGCGCTGGCCAGGGCCGCCGCGTCGGTGTCGACCACCCACAACGCCGCGCGCGCGGCGCCCAGCGCCCCGTCGCTGTCGGCCAGGCGGGCCGCCGCGGACGCACCCCGGGCGCCAACGCCGATGAGGACGATGCGGCCGGCCAGGTGGGCGAGGTCGGCGGGCGGGGTGAGGAGGAGGGGAGGTGGCAGGGGTGCTGCGCCGGGCCCGCCCGCAGGGTGGCGGGGTGGTGGAGGGGTGAGGCTCGGCGCCGGCACGGCGGCGCCGCCGGTGGCCCGGGTCGCCGACGCGACCGTGTGCGGCGACCAGACCTCCTCGTCAGGCCGGGCTGAGGGTGGGGTGGCGGCGGCGGCGCGGACGCTGCGGCAGCGGCGCGGCGGCGGCGGCCGGACAACAGGAGCAACGGGCGGCGCCTGGGCAACAGACAGGTGGGGCTGCATTTCCCCCTTTTTTCTGTTCTCTTCCTTCACTCGCCCTCCTTTAAGAACGCGCGCGGGTCAGGGGCGGCCCCAGTGAAGGCGGCGCCCGAGAAGTCGAAACCTGGGTGCTGCGCGTCGGGAAAAGGAGGAAGGGGAGATTTGAGGAGGCGTGTTTTGAAAAAAAGAAACCACAGCTAGTGGTGGTGTTTGTAATGTGCCGTCCCTCTCTGATCTCTCTACCCGCCTTACCTCTCCTTGGAACCTTTCCAGCAGCAGGCGCTGGCGCTCCGCCTCGGCGGCGGGTGGGGGTAAGGGGTGGTCGGCGAGGGCGCCCGGCCAGGGCTCCCCCGGCGATGCCTTGGTCAGCTGGAGGTGGAGGGTGCCGTCCTCTAAGAGAGAGATTTGGGAGGTTTTTTATGGATGTGAGCGTGAGTGCGTGTGTGTGTGCATGTGCGATTCAGAGGGGCGCGTGCCTGGGCAGGGGCAGGCGCGCGCTGGCGGGCGGCGGGACGGGGACAGGTGCGAGCGCGCCGATGCGTTGGGGGGGGGGGGCCCCCCCCCCCCCCGCGGGCGGCGCGGCGGGGGGGGGGGGCGCGGCCCCCCGCCCCCCCCCCCCCCCCCCCCCCCCCCCCCCCCCCCACCCCGCGGCGCGGGCGGGCCCGGAGG
>Ga0315289_10012107_pt1 | contig 12180 bp, 9 predicted proteins | sample YL17G11_40_MG_FD_203452 | JGI IMG/M metagenome (GOLD analysis project Ga0315289, IMG submission 203452) | Sediment microbial communities from Yellowstone Lake, YNP, Wyoming, USA - YL17G11_40 | ecosystem: Environmental > Aquatic > Freshwater > Lake > Sediment | place: USA: Wyoming | collected...
CGGGCGTCTCCTATACGACCTTCCGGGACATGGGGCGCATGGGATTGTCCACAGGCGGTTTCTCATACAAGGACGTGAAGATCCCCGCGAAGTATGTACTAGGCCAGGAGAATAGGGGATTCTATGTCAACATGGAAGGTTTCAATGTCGCCCGAACCCTCGTCGCAAGCGCGTGCCTTGGAGGAGCCGAGAAATGCCTCGAACTCGGCGCCGACTACGTGAAACGTCGAGTACTCTTCGGCAGACCTCTCGCGAACTTTGAGGGCATCTCCTTTGAGATCGCCGAGGACCTGACCGAACTTGAATTGGTCAAGAACATGCTCCTCAAGGGAGCCTGGATGATTGACCAGCACTACAAGGACGGAAGCTTCAGCAACAAAGAGATCAACCAGACAATCGCATTCTGCAAACTGAAGGCACCCCAACTGGGCGTCGAGATAGTGAAGCACGCGATGATGTACCACGGCGCGCTCGGCTACAGCAAAGAAAGCCCGCTTGAGATGTGCATGCGAGGACTCATGTCCTACGTCGTCGGGGCTGAAGGCGGAGCCAACATCATGAAGATCATCATCGCACGAGAACTGATGGGAGACGTAGCTATCCCCTATAAGTAACCAAACGTCAGGCCCGACTCAGCGCCCTATCCTGTACGACGTGACATACTAGGACGCTGATACGGGCTCATGAGCACGTAGCATCCTAGCGGTGCTTGTACACTAGACTTGCAGTAGTTCCCGTTCTGGAGCTTGCCAAAGAGGCGTGCGATTGGCGAGTGGACCGATCAGTGCATCTGAAAAAACACGTCGTGAAGAAACGTTAGGGAACATGAAGAGAAATAGGAGCGAACTCTAGTCTACATAGCGTCTATTCCCATAATCTCCTAGCGGAATAATGAAATAACACTCGCTGTTACCCGTAGCCCGTTTCGTGATGAATATGCAAGGACCGCTGGCTGGCATCAGAGTACTGGATCTAAGCAGAGTATTGGCGGGACCGTTCGCAACAATGATGCTCGGAGACTTAGGTGCTGAAATCATCAAGGTGGAAATGCCCGGCACGGGAGATGATACAAGACAATGGGGCCCACCCTTTGTCGAAGGGGAGAGCGCCTACTTCCTGTCAATAAACCGCAACAAGAAGAGCATAGCACTGAACCTCAAGAATGCGAGAGCCAGAGAGATCGCACTCAAGTTGGCAGAGACCTCCGATATAGCGATCGAGAACTTCACACCTGGCACAGCGAAAAGGCTCGGACTCGACTATGAGGCGTTGAAGAATATCAATCCAAGAATAATCTACTGTTCGATCTCTGGCTTCGGACAAGACGGGCCCTATCGAGATTGGCCATCCTATGACATTGCCATGCAAGGAATGGGCGGATTCATGAGTATAACAGGCGAGCCTGATAGACCGCCAGTCAGAATCGGGGTGGCTGTGTCAGATATCATAAGCGGAATGTACGCGACGATCGCAATACTGGCGGCATTGAGAGCACGTGATCAGATTGGAAAAGGCCAATGGATCGACATTTCCCTTCTAGACTCAACCGTCTCCGTCATGACCTACATGGCCGGCAACTACTTCGCGACCGGAAGAGATCCCCGTCCTGCAGGTTCATCGCATCCCACAATCGTGCCATATCAGGCCTTCAAATGCATGGACAGCAGCTATCTGATCGTCGCCGTTGGAAACGATAGACACTGGGAGCTGATGTGCAAAGCTGTTCAAGCAGAGCATCTTCTGAAAGACTCAAAGTTCACGCACAACGCAGATCGTGTCAGACACCGAGACGAGCTGGTCCCACAACTTGAGAAGATCTACTCCAGCAAGCCCAGACAAGAATGGTTCAAGATCTTAACAGACGCAGGGGTGCCATGTGGGCCAGTATACAGTATGAGCGAGATCTTTGCAGACCCTCAGGTCCTACATCGAGGGATGCTTCTTGAGATGAGTCACCCGAAGGCCGGAAAGATCAGACTGATTGGAAACCCGATCAAATTCAGCGAGACGCAGGTCCAGATTAGGACTCCACCACCTCTGCTGGGCGAGAGCACTCATGAAGTCTTGAAAAAGGTCCTAAACTACAGCGACGACGACATCAAGAAACTACGAGAAGAAGGCGCTATTTAGTCAGATCGGGAAGTAGTCACTGTCTGTTTTGGTGCTGCCCGATCAAGAGGATTGAAGTCGACCTCGCACAGGGGGCACCCTCTGCTGAGTTTGGGCCTGCAAGAATGGATCTCTGGCACACCAAAAAGAGCACAAGAGCAAACGTCAGGTGACGGAAGCGACGAGCGTCTTGGAGGACGGGCTGACGTGAGGCATCTATCGATGCGAAGTCATTTCCGCGTGGGCTTCATATTACGCATTATGGTCGGGTGTGTGCTGCATGCGCATGGCTTTGACCCTAGCGAGTCTGCAAACACCAGTCCAGAACCGTCAACGCGTAGATCTTTGAAAGTGCTACAAGGTCGTCTACGATGACATACTCGTCGATTCCATGCAACCCTCCTCCATCAGGCCCGAAACTCACGGCTGGAACGTTCGCGTACTGAACGAACCAGCGCGTATCGTCGGCGGCTGACGAGCCGACTATCTCCGGGACAGATCCGAGGACCTGCCCTGCGTTCCTTCTCAGCGTATGTACTATTGGCGAGTTCACATCTGTCTGTGATGCTTCAGCCTTCCAACCGAACCATTCCACGACAGGCGGATGATTCCTCATCCAGGGGTCCGACTCGGCCACCTTTCTGACAGTCTCTTCGACCTCCTTCTTGACTTGACTCATAGTTTCAATTGGTTGCCAGCCCACTCTGCACTCCAGCTCGGCCCATCCCGCGACTGTTGATGGCCAGTCTCCACCCCTTATTGTGCCCACGTTCAGATTGCAGGACCGCGCCTCGAACTTCTCAGATATGGGATAGTGTTTTGATTCGGCACGATACGCGTCCAGGTCCAGTAGGGCCTGATACATCCTCATGGCCTTCCCTATCGCGTTGACCCCCAAGTGCGCTTGGCCTGCATGCTCAGTCTTCCCAGTGACTCTCACTCTGAACCAGCAAACTCCAGCGCTTACAACGCAGACGCTCTTTGGTGGTTCTCCTATTATGGCTGCGTCTCCACGGTACCCCCTCAAAATAGTTGCAAGAGTGCCTCCTGGGCCTCCGATTTCCTCCTCTATCACACTCTCGATGATGACGTCGCCTTTCAACGGGATCTGCAGTTCGCAGATTGTCTTGACCGCATAGATCATGGCCGCGAGTCCTCCTTTCATGTCCCAGGAGCCTCTTCCATGCAAGCGCCCGTTCTCTATCGTGGCGCTCCAGGGATCGCGACTCCAAGCTGATACGGGTTCGGGACTTACCACATCTATGTGACCGTTGAGAATCAGTGACCTCCCATTCCCGATGCCTTTGACAACGCCTACGACGTTAGGTCTATTCTCGTAGTCGGTGGGAGTCTTTACGAAAGCTGCGTGCTTCTTCAATTCCTGAAGCCTCGGCTCCCAAACGTCAACGGTTATCTCCACTTCACGGAGTTCCCGGGCCACAGCTTCCTGAGCCTGCTTTTCCAGTCCGAACGTGCTCGGAATCCTAACTAGTTTCTGAGTGAAATCAACAAGCGCCGCTGCATCTTGCTCGATTTTTCGCAGTACGGTGCTCCTTAGTCCACTGTAACCTGATGTGATGAGTCATCTCTCCTGAAACGAGACACGCGATTATCAACTGGGCATATATGAGTGGTAGGCCAAGACCGCTGACCTGCCTGTTCTTGATTCCCCTGAGGCTATGAGAATCACGAGTCCGTATTCGAAAAGCGCTCCAGCGTCTAAAGCTCTCTCCAAACCTGCACCCTGTGCGCAATAGTCCCAGTGTCAGAACAGAGGTCCACGGTCGTACTATATCAGGCCTTTCAACGCCTGAACAGCACTCGCGGCGGCTTCCTCCATCGTTTCCAATGAAGATATGCCGGAATCCTGCGTCCTTTTTTTCATTCGTCCCTACGAGCCTAATGACCACGGATTTCTCTGGACCCAACCTGCCTTATGCCGCGTATGGTGCGTCTACACTGTGGACGCCTGAAGAGTTTCGATGTTCCGTTGAATCTGCGTCTCATTGTGGAGAAAGCACTTGTTGCTGGGGTCCAAGATGGTTAGATGGTGTACGGACTCTTCACAACAATACGAGGAACCCAATGAAGGAAAGAATTGCAAGTACGATAGCCCAGATTGCCTCTCGAATCTTCTTGGAGAATGTGTCACGCCACAATCGATGCACGTACCCGTGCGTTCAATACCTAGGTGGTCTTCAATTGCGTGAATCCGTGGATATGTCAGTGCATCCTGTTTTCGAGACGTATAGTAGATTCCGAAGAGCCAGGTGCAATAAATGGCAAGGGAACCGAAGGCCAGGACAGTTTGGTGTCCGGTTGAGCGTCAATATCTCAGACCTTAGCGCTCCGCGACACGGTCACACGACGGAAGATAGAAGATAGGACCATTCCAAATTTGTTATGCATGACAAGAGCGCGGTCCAAGGCGCCCCGAACGTCCGTATATACTGTAACTGTGCAAGGCATAAGCCGTCAGTCTCCCACAGCTATACCGAAAATTGGTGAATCGAATTGTCTAAATCTAGTACTAGAACGCGTTACATTCTGGGAGCAGCGATAATCATAATCGTACTTGCTGCAGCAGGCGGATACTTCTATTACGCTTCAACCGTTCCTCCACCTCTGCCTCCGCAGCCTCTTTTACTCAAGGTTGTGACTTCCGCGGAATTTACGACTTGGGACCCGAGCGCAGCATATTCGACCGAAGTCTTCTACATGGTCAACTTCTATGAGCCGCTTCTATACGCTAATCTTCCGGGTAGCGCTGAACCGTTTAGACCCGCGTTAGCGACAAGTTGGGATGTCTCGCCAGACAGCACGGTATGGACATTTCATCTGAGATCTGGGGTGAAGTTCCATGATGGTGAGCCCTTCAATGCGGCCGCAGTGAAATACTCGATTGAGCGAACGACGAACTTGGGGCTTGGCGCGGCTTACCTGTGGGGGCTACTTGACAAAATTGAAGTCATCGACGAATTGACAGTGCGAATGACACTGAAATATTCTGCACCCCTCACGCGAATCGCAAGCGCAGAAGCGGCTGCATGGATCATGAGTCCAAAGAGCGCTGAGAAGGGCAAAGATTGGTTTGAGGCTGGTAATGAGGCTGGAACAGGGCCATGGATGCTAGAAAGCTACAAGCCGCGCGAGGAAGTTGTCCTCACAAGGTTCAAAGACTACTGGGGAGGTTGGGAACCAGGCCAGTTCGACAAGATTAACATCAAGATCGTTACAGAAGATGTCGTTGAACGGCAGATGTTGGAGAGCGGGGAGGTTGATATAGCCACCCGCGTTCCGATAGAGAGCGTATCCGTGCTAAACCAGACATCGAATCTTATTGTCTACGCGAAGCCAAGTTTCAACAACTATGTTGCATTCCTGAACACGAAGAGGCCCCCGCTCGACAATAGCCTCGTGAGGCAGGCAATAGCCTACGCCATTCCCTATGAAGACATCATCAAGGTTGCAGCACAGGGTTATGCAACCCAGGCTAGAGGCCCAGTGCCGAAGGGGCTCTGGCCACATCAGGATAGCCTATTCCAATATACCTACAACATCGAGAAAGCGAAGCAACTGCTCGTGCAGGCCGGTTTTCCGAATGGCGGATTCAAGATCGTGTTGACCTATGCAGCTGAGAATCCGTCGGAGGAGAGGTTCGCTCCGCTGATTAAATTCGAGCTTGAGAAACTCGGCATCGAAACAGAGATTCGCGGGATTCCATGGGTGGAGCAGTGGGCGCTAGCAAAGGGAGATCCGGCAAACGCTCAGGACATGTTCCTCTTGCTATGGTGGCCTTCCATGAACGACGGCTACGATAATCTCTACGGCATGTTCCACAGCGAGTCAACCCCATTCTTCAACCTCGCATACTGGTACAACAGTAACTTCGACGAGCTGATCGATGGAGCCTACGCGATAACAGCCACGGACTCTGCGAAAGCCAACCAGATGTACTTCCAAGCGCAAAGTCTCCTAGTTGAGGAGAGTCCTACTATCTTCCTTTACGACGCAATGAGCCTCTTCCCGATGACAAGGGCAATAAGTGGGTTCGACTCCAACCCCTACTATCCATTCACTATATTCTTCTACCCGCTCAAAATGGCATCCACATCCACTGGGCTTGGGCAAATTCTACCGATGTACATGATTCCGGTCCCCGCTTCGGTCTATGCGATGAGACAGGAAGAACTTCTGAGAGCCTTCTGAAGCGCGTTGAGGGCTCTCATCTCCCTTTCTTTCGAGTAGCATATGGAAGGCATGAGTTTGAGAAGAAGAGAATACTTCATTCGGCGCATAATCCTCACGGTGCTGGTGCTTCTCGGACTGACCGTCCTCACCTTCATTCTAGCATGGATCGTACCGTCTGATCCAGCCGCACTCTATGTCGGCCCCCGCGCCAGGCCCGAGGAGGTGGCGAAGGCACGTGTCCTTCTTGGACTTGACAAGCCACTATACGTACAGTATTTCATCTATCTGCGAGACATTTTCCAAGGAGACCTAGGCGTTTCGATTCGCACTAAACGCCCAGTCCTTGACGATCTTCGCCTGAACTTCCCGAATTCACTTGAACTCATCATCGCATCGCTAGCAATAGCTCTCATTATCGGGCTCCCGCTTGGGATTGTATCAGCGAAACGAAAAGATACGATAGTTGATCACATTTCGCGTGTGGTAACTGTAGCCGGAGTTTCGATCCCGGCCTTTTGGTTAGGCCTTCTCATGCAGTTGCTCTTCATGCGGGTCTTGGGGATATTGCCTTTGGGGGGCAGAATAGACACAATCGTAGGAATGATGTATCCCGTCAAAACGATAACGGGTTTGGATCTTATCGACAGTCTTCTCACAGGAAATTGGCCAGCATTCTCGAGCAGCCTCCAACACATCATCCTACCAGCTCTCACGCTTTCCGCGTATTCGATTGGTCTCATTGCCAGAATGACGCGTTCCACTATGCTGGAAGTGCTTGGGGAGAATTACATCCGAACCGCAAAAGCTTGGGGATTTTCAGACCGTGTAATAACCTACACCTACGCGCTGAAGAACGCTATAGGGCCGACTTTAACAGTTGTCGGATTAACGTTCGCGTACTTGATCACGGGTACGTTCTATGTCGAAACAATCTTCTACTGGCCCGGGATTGGAAGCTACTCAGCCCTAGCTTTGCTGAGTCTGGATTTTCCGGTGATAATGGGAGTTACGTTGGTATTGGGCACTGCCTACGTTTTGATCAACCTGTTTCTGGATTTGCTTCAAGCATACTTGGATCCGCGCGTTGTTCTTGGGTGACGTATGATGGTGGCGGGTCAGCGTTTTAGACGATTAACGACTTCTATGGCCGAGCATCGAATAAGCTTCCTTTTGCTCCGGAAGAACCCTGTTTCCCTCTTCGGGTTAATTGTCATTACTGCCTTTGTCTTGACAGCCGCCTTAGCCCCGTGGGTTGCACCCTATCCGGAACAGGGGCGCGGAGTACCAAATCTAGAAGCAATGTTCGCTCCTCCAAGCTTCACTCATCTGTTTGGCGCTGACAGTCTCGGGCGTGATATCATGAGCAGGATCATAATGGGCTCAAGAATATCGCTGATGATCTCTCTAGTTGTTGTGGTTTTGGCTATCGGAATCGGAATGCCTCTTGGGGCACTTGCTGGTTACATGGGGGGCATGACTGATGAAGTAGTTATGAGAGTTACCGATCTCTTCCTTGCATTTCCATCACTTCTGCTCGCGATGGCAATTGCGGCGGCCTTGGGCCCCAGCCTTACGAACTCCATGATCGCTCTGGCCATATCTTGGTGGCCATGGTACACAAGACTGGTCAGGGGGCAGAGTGTGTCGCTCAGGGAGCGCCCCTTCGTAGAGGCAGCGCGTGCAACAGGAGTCCGCGATAGGAACATAATTCTCAGGCACATTTTACCTAATAGTCTCTCTCCCGTTATTGTGCAAGCAACCGTCGACATTGGAACAGTGATTTTGGCTGCGGCTTCTCTGAGCTTCCTTGGGCTGGGAGCTCAACAACCTACTCCCGAATGGGGTCTCATGGTCAGCTCAGGGCGGGTATACATTTTCGAGCAGTGGTGGATTTCAGGGTTCCCCGGCTTAGCTATCTTTGCAGTCGCCTTGGCCTTCAACCTTGTCGGCGATGGGTTGCGCGAAGCACTCGACCCGAAAGTCAGGAGAAGCAGACGGGCATAGTTGGGCGAAACATGAACGAGCGTCTTGTCTCAATTCGCAACCTCAAAGTGCACTTCTTCACCTACGACGGTGTCGTTCAAGCCCTCGAGGATGTAAGCTTCGATATTGACCGAAAGCAGATTTTCGGATTGGTGGGCGAAACGGGTTGCGGTAAGACGGTTACCTCCCTCACGATTCTTCGCCTGTTGCCTGAGAACGCCAAGATCTTGAATGGTCAGGTTGCGTTCAAAGGTGAAGACCTTCTGAGCAAATCGGAGAAAGAGATGCGGAGGCTCAGAGGTGGAAGCATTTCCATGATCTTCCAAGACCCAGCCTCGTCGCTCAACCCAGTTTTTACAGTAGAGAAGCAACTCTTGCGAGTTCTCAAAGAGCATAGTTCTGCAGATCCGACCGAAGCCCGACGAAGAGTAATCCAGAGTATGGAGGAAGTAGGGCTTCCTGACCCACGGCGTATTCTCAGATTATACTCTCATGAGTTAAGCGGCGGAATGCAGCAACGTGTCATGCTCGCTGCCTCTTTGTTGTCTGATCCTGATCTGCTGATTGCTGACGAACCAACTAGCGCAATCGATGTGACAATTCAAGCTCAGATTCTGAAACTTCTTAGGCAGCTGAAAGATGGCAGAGGGCTTTCTGTGCTCTTGATAACGCATAACATGGGAGTTGTGGCGGAGACTTGCGACAGAGTCGGAGTCATGTACGCCGGCAATATGGCCGAAGTCGGCACCATGAGAGATGTTCTGAAGAAGCCACATCACCCCTACGTGCGAGCGCTCCTAGAGGCGATACCCAAACCTACTTTGCTGGGAAAGGAACTTCCCGAAATCAAGGGAACCGTTCCAAGCCTCTTGAACCCGCCTCCAGGATGCAGATATCACCCGAGGTGCGCCTATGCAACAGAAGTTTGCAGACGACCGGACGCAAGCCCGCAACCTACTGCCCTGACGAATTCGCACTTCGTTTCCTGTTACCATCCGCAGGGAGACTGAGCAATGATTCAGAACATCTTGGAAGTGAGGCAGCTGAAGAAGTACTTCCCAGTCAAAGGAGGATTGTGGGGAACCGTTGGTTATGTCAAGGCTCTGGATGGGGTGGATCTAGAAATCTCGAAGGGTCAGATCTTTGGATTAGTGGGCGAGTCTGGATGCGGGAAGACAACGCTGGGTAGATGTATTCTAAGGCTCATTGAGCCTACGGGAGGCGAAATCCTCCTTGATGGTGTCGACCTAATGAAACTGAAGCACAACGCACTGAACGAGGCCCGTCGGAATATGCAGATCGTCTATCAGAATCCTTTCCTGTCCCTCGACCCGCGCATGCGGATCCGAGACATCGTCGCCGAACCCCTCAAGACCCACCGGAATCTCAGCGAGTCTCAAATCTTTGATCGGGTTTTGCAGCTTCTAAGGCTAGTAGGCCTAGAAGAAGAACACATGTTGAAGTACCCACATGAGCTGAGCGGGGGGCAGAACCAGCGTGTCGCGGTGGCTAGAGCTCTCGCGCTCGAACCGAAATTCGTTGTCCTCGACGAACCAACATCAGCTTTAGATGTCTCAGTTCAAGCTCAAATTCTGAACCTACTGAAGAACCTTCAGCGAACCCTAGCCTTATCATACCTTCTCATCTCACACGATCTGAGCGTGGTGCAGCACGTTAGTGATCGACTTGCCGTCATGTACCTCGGGAAGATTGTAGAAACTGGAAGTTCAGAAGAAATCTGGAGCAAACCACTTCATCCGTACACAACAGCCTTGTTCTCTGCAGCTCCGATCCCAGACCCCGATATTGAGCGTCAATACGAACCGCTCAGGGGAGAAGTGCCCAGTCTGACAAGCCTTCCAACTGGGTGCAGGTTCAGAACGCGTTGCCCATTGGCATTTGAGAAATGCAAGGTAGAGGAGCCGCCTTTGACATCAATCTCGCGAACACGTTCATGCGCCTGCCACCTTATTGCAGAGCAGCAGTGACTTGATCGATCTTGGGTTGACTTAGAATTCATCGTTACTGGAGTTGAATGATGCGGCCGGGTTCCCAAATGAATCTCGAGGAATATTCACGGTACGATGCACTTCGTTTGGCGGGGCTCGTGAAGAGAGGAGAAGTAAGCGCAAAAGAACTGGCGCGTACAATGTTGTCGGGCGTTGAGAAGGTTAACTCTCGCATCAACGCTGTCGTCGAGACGTATTCCGACCGCGTAGAAGCGCTTGATGACAATGTGGAGCCCAAAGGCCCCTTCGCAGGCGTCCCCTTTCTAATGAAAGACCTCGGAGCAACCGAGGCAGGAAAACGTCAGGAGAGGGGTTGCAGACTGTTTAAGGGTTGGGTGGCAGAGAAAGATTCGTACTTGACCATTCGCTTTAAGCAAGCGGGATTGACCCTGCTGGGACGCACAACGACACCAGAACTCGGCCTAGCACTCACAACAGAATCAGTTCTAACCGGACAGACTTGCAATCCTTGGAATCCGGAAATGCTGGCTGGTGGTTCGAGTGGAGGCGCAGCCGCGTGCGTCGCGACGGGTATCCTCCCTGTTGCCCATGCTTCTGACGGCGGGGGGTCGATTCGCCTTCCTGCCAGTGCCTGTGGCCTCGTAGGCTTGAAGCCTTCTCGCGGCCGAGTCACGCAGGGGTCCGATTTTGGAGAACGCTTAGCTGGGATGGCGCAGGAGTTCATCATCAGCCGCACTGTGAGGGACACGGCTGTCATGTTGGACGCGGTGTCGCACCCTGCCCCAGGTGACCCATTCGTCATCATACAGCCTGAGAGGCCATACGCTCAAGAAGTAAACGCTCCGGCTGGAAGATTACGCATCGCATGGACGACCAGATCTTGGCAACCCGGAACTGTTGTGCATCCTGAAGTTGCCCGCTGCATTGAGCGAGTTGCCGCCGAGTGCTCTGCGATGGGCCACGAAGTGTCCGAAGGTTCCCCAACTTTCGATTACGAGGAGTACTTGCGAGCGCAGTGTGTTGCCTGGGCTTTCGGAGCTGACGTAGGCCTGGATTCCGTCGCCGTCGCAATGGGCCGCGAGATCAATGACGATACGCTCGAGCCGGTAACACTGTCATACTATCGCTTTGCACGGCACCTGGCCGTCAGAGACATGATCATGGCCGAAGAAGTGTTCAACAGGCTCCGGCGCAACTTCGGCGGGTTCTTTCAGCGGTACAATGTTCTACTGACGCCGACCCTAGCCCAACCGCCCGAGCCACTCGGCGAATACTCCACAACACGCCCCGATTTGGATTTCGTCAGTTTCTTCAGGCTAAGTGATGAAACAGGCATGTACACGCCTCTGCCCAACGTGACAGGGCAACCAGCCATCTCACTGCCTCTTGGGCAGAGTGATTCAGGCTTGCCTATCGGAGCCCACTTCATAGCTCGCTTCGGAGATGAAGCGACCTTGATTCGAATAGCCGCAGCTTTTGAGGAGGCAATGCCTTGGGCCGACAGAATTCCACTCATACATGTCAGCCGCTGATACTCAGAACAGAGGACTCAGAAAGCCCTGAGTTTTCATCTGCGAAAATCCGTTCCTTACCTCATGTTAGGTGTCCTGAGCACCACTAGGCGCCCGTCCTTCGCCGCAAATGTCCGGATGATTGTCCCAGGCTTCACGATTGATCAGAATTCGAGCTGCCTCGGCTCTATTAGAGGGCTATGCCATATCTCTGGTGTATCAGAGCCCGCGTTCTGCTTCCTTGACCACTTCCGAGAAGACATCTAGGCCTTTGTCGATGTGCTCGCGTGTGATCACTAGAGGCGGGAGGAATCTGATAACGTTGGGCCAGTGTCCTGCCTTCCACACTAGAACTCCACGTTCGAGGCATCTGAGCTGAATCTTCTTGACAAGCTCGACGGCTGGTTTCTTCGTAC
>Ga0315289_10012108_pt1 | contig 12179 bp, 13 predicted proteins | sample YL17G11_40_MG_FD_203452 | JGI IMG/M metagenome (GOLD analysis project Ga0315289, IMG submission 203452) | Sediment microbial communities from Yellowstone Lake, YNP, Wyoming, USA - YL17G11_40 | ecosystem: Environmental > Aquatic > Freshwater > Lake > Sediment | place: USA: Wyoming | collected...
ATATCGTCATCAGCGTCGCGGGTTCCTTTGCATACGAGCATCTGCTTAAAAGCGTTAAGCAGAAATTTCACCGCCTTAAGAGATCCAAGCCGAACGTTTTTGCCCCTGTGAGCCTTGCGCAGGATAGACCCCAGCTTAAATTATTTTTCAAGGAGACTGAGCAGACGCACATGGCATTAGGGTTTCATGGTTTTAACCGGGGCCACCCTTTAAGGCATGCGATGGGGATGCTGCATGTCGTCCTGGGAGGGAATATGTCCAGCCGCCTCTTTAATGAGATCAGGGAAAAGAGGGGGCTTGCCTATGAGATCGGCACACAGGTCAAGCGTTTTCATGATACCGGAGCATTCCTGGTGCATGCGGGCATTGATAACCGCAAGGTCCCCGAGACAACGAGGCTGATCTTGCAGGAATTGCGAAAATGCAAGGATAATCTTATCAGCGATTCAGAATTCAAGCGCGCCAAAGAATTTTATCTGGGCCAGCTGATGCTGGCTCTTGAAGATAGTATGGATTACATGCTCTGGATAGGCGAGACTACCGCGACCCTTAACAAGACTTATTCGCTGGAGGGTATTATTAAAGAAGTAAACAAGGTAGAGCCAAAAGATGTCCGGGAGGTCGCCCGGCAGGTCTTTCAGGAGGCCAAGTTAAATCTGGCATTGATCGGCCCGGTCAAAGAACAGGAACAGGATATCCATAACGAACTAAAACTTAACTAAATCTATGCACCCCGCATTATCCATACCCGCAACGTTGATTTTACTTTCAATCCTCGCCTTGATCTCGCTTTTTTTATCGCTGTCTGAGACTTCGATCATCGGCTTAAGCAAGATCCGCCTGCGCCACATGCTCCAGCGCGGGGCAAAGGGCGCCCAGCATATCCAGCGCCTGATCTTAAAGCTGGATAAATTCATCGTGGCGATACTTGTAGGCAACAACATGGTGAACATCGCGATGTCCGCAATAATCACCGGGATCTGCGTCTATACCTTTGGTTACAAATGGGGCATCATCATCGCTACGATAATCGGAGGCTTCTTCATCGTCATCTTCTGCGAGATCACCCCGAAGATCATCGCCATAAAACACACCGAGCGCATGGCTTTGTTCGTCGCGCCGATCATGGAGTTGTTCATCAAAGTCTTCACCCCGTTTATCGGGATCTTTAACGGCGCCGGGAACCTCTTGATCAGATTGATGCGCATCGAGCCGGCAAAGCGCTCGCCGCTTATCACCGAAGAGGAATTGCGCATGATGATCGAGGTCGGCAGAGAGGAAGGTTTCTTAAGCGATGAGGAAGGAAAGATGCTGCACCGTATCTTTGAATTCGGCGATACCAAGGTCTGCGATGTTATGGTGCCCAAAGAAAAGATAACCGTGGTCAATGCCGAAACTAGCCCTGAGGAACTGCTGAATATCTTTGCCGAAGAGGGCCATGAGCGGCTTCCAGCTTATAAAGGAAGCATTGACAATATAGTCGGAGTGATCCACGCGCGCGACCTGCTGTATACCCTGCGGGATAAAGGGCTCTTCCTTGTGCAGGACCTTCTGCGCGAAGCCTGCTTTGTCCCGGGGTCAATGCGGGTGAATGTGCTCCTTAAGAAGTTTCAGGCGGAGAAAATCCAGATCGCCATTGTCATTGATGAGCGCAGCAAAAAGACATTGGGCATGGTGACGCTTGAAGATTTGATCGAAGAGATCGTTGGCGAGATAGAAGAGAAGAAAACCAGGGTGGTCAGGCACAAAAAGTAGTTGACCATTGACTTTTTGAAAGTATAATGTAGAATAATTACCAGAAATCAGAAATGAGAACACCCAGCCTAATAGGAATGGCTGGTGTTTGGTCCTAAAAAGGACACGCCCAGCACACCTATTAGCTGGGGCGTAGCTTACTGCTGTACCCCCAATTTTATCGCACCTTGGCATAATGGATTGCCAAGTGCGCCCCTAGTGGGGCGGATGGATTGGGGTTCACTACTGTACCCCCAATTTTATCGGATAAATTGGGGTTCACCACTGTGAAGGAGGAAACAAATGGGAGAAGTCGGATATTGCGTAAAGTGTAAAGCAAAAAGAGAAATGAAGGATGAGCAGAGGGTCACCATGAAGAACAAGCGCCTGGCAATGAAGGGAAAATGTTCCACCTGCGGGACCGGGATGTACAAGATCTTAGGCAAAAAATAGCACCTCTTACGGAGGCAGCAAATAGAAACAAGAAAACTCGTACAACGTATTGCAGCAATTGCTAAGGGTAAGAAAGCCGAAAAGGTAGTCATCCTGGATATGCGCAGCGTCAGCGGCTTTTGCGATTATTTTGTCATCTCCAGCGGCACATCGCTTCGGCAGGTAAACGCGATCGCCCAGGCAGTTGAAGAAGATCTAGAGAAAGTCAGAATAAAATCTCTCTCAAAGGTAATACCCACCGATGAATCAGGGTGGGTAGTGTTGGATTATGTTTCTGTCATCGTCCATACCTTCTATAAGCCTTTGAGAGAGTTTTATTCTTTAGAGCGCCTATGGGCAGACGCCAAGAAGATTCGCGTAAGTCCGGCGGCCAAAAAGTAATTTCCCCAAACCAAAGCCCCCTCGTCTGACTTATTGCCACCAAGGCCTCAACTAATAGTCGCGATGAAAAAAGATATTCAGTATTTGCTTATACCTATAATAAAGGATGCCCTCAGAGACCTTGGGCTGGATAAAGAGCTCAATACTTTAGATTTTTATCTGGACCTGCCTACTGACGAGCGTTTCGGCGACCTTTCCTGCAATATCGCCATGCGTTTGAGCAAGCAAGTCAGAAAATCCCCCCGGGACCTGGGCCTTGAGATCATCGGCGCAGTCACCACGCATATTAAGAATTCTAACCTTAAGGATTATATCAAGGAAATCAAAGTCGAAGGCGCCGGCTTCATCAATTTTTATTTAGCTAAAGAATATTTTTACGAGCAGCTGCAGCATATCGTAAAAGACGGCTCCAAGGCGCTTAAGGTGGATCTGGGAAAGGGGAAGAAAGTCTTGATCGAGTTTGTCAGCGCCAATCCTACCGGCTCCCTGTCGGTCGCCCACGCGCGGCAGGCAGCAGTAGGTGATTGCCTGGCGAATGTGTTTGATTTCTTAAGTTTTGAGGTGAAGAGGGAATATTATCTTAATGATGAAGGCAACCAGATAAAAATTCTCGGTGATTCAGTGCGCTTGCGGATGAAGGAATTGGATGGAGAGAAGATCGAGTTCCCTGAAGATCATTATCAGGGAGAATATATTTACGATATCGCCAGGGTTGCGCAGGATAAGCAGGTTAAGACAGAAGACCTGGGGGATTTCGCCGCTAATTTTATCCTCAATATCATCAAAAAAGAACTGGATGATCTCGGGGTAAAATTCGATTTCTGGTCTTCGCAGAAGGAATTGCGCGAAAGCGGAAAGATCGAGAAAGACCTTGACCTCTTAAAGAAAAAAGGCTGCCTGTATGAGCAGGACGGAGCATTGTGGTTCAAGTCCACGGATTATGGAGACGATAAAGACAGGGTAGTCATCAAAAGTGACGGCTCCTATACATATCTTGCCCCGGATATCGCCTATCATCAGGAAAAGTACAAGCGCGGTTTCCAGTGGCTGATAAACCTCTGGGGGCCCGATCATCACGGATATATCAGCAGGCTTAAGGCCTCTGTGGCGGCATTCGGGTATGGTCAGGATTCGCTCTCCGTGATCATTGTCCAGCTGGCGACGATCTTTAGAGACGGTAAAATTGTGCACATGTCCACGCGAAAGGGACAGTATATCACTTTACGGGAAGTGCTTGATGAAGTCGGCCCTGACGCTGCCCGTTTTTTTTTCCTGATGCGCCGGACTTCAAGCCACCTGGATTTTGATTTAGACGTCGCCAAGAAACAAACAGCGGAAAATCCTGTTTTTTACGTGCAGTATGCGCATGCGCGCATCTGCAGCATCCTCCAAAACGCCCAAGTCAAGATCGATAAAGACGCGGATGTATCGGTATTAAAGGAGAAAGAGGAGCTGGCGCTGATCAAAAAAGTCCTTCAGTTTGACTCGATCATGAATATATGCCTGACCACCCTTGATCCATATATGCTGACCGTATACCTGCAGGAACTTTCCGAGGCATTCCATAAATTTTATGACCTGCATCGTGTCCTCGGCCAGGATGACGCGCTTACGAAAGCGCGGCTTTCGCTGATCGAGGGAACAAAGATCGCTATTGCCACAGGCCTGGAATTGCTGGGTGTTTCACGCCCTGAGAAGATGTGATGACACATACCCACAAAATCCTAAAAATCTTTCCGCTTCATCACCATCTTGCCTTAACCTTAAGCAAGGAGCTGGATGTTTCTATGATCCTCGCCCAGGTCCTGATAAACCGCAACATAAAAGATGCCGGGGCAGCAGAAAAATTTCTTAATGCCAGCGTAAAAGACATGTACGAGCCTTATTCATTCCTGGGGATGGCCAGGGCCGTTGACCTGATCAGGAAAGCGCACAAAAATAAAGAAAGGGTGATGGTTTTTGGAGATTATGATGCCGACGGGATAACCAGCCTTGTGCTCCTGGAAAATACGCTTAAGGATCTTGGTTTAGACGTCCTGCATCATTTGCCGCACAGGATCAATGATGGGTATGGTTTAACGAAAAATATCCTGCAGACCGCCAGAGAAAATCAGGTAAAGCTGTTGATCACTGTCGACTGCGGGACCAGCAACCATAAAGAGATAGAGGAGCTCAAGCGCCACGGCGTCAATGTGATTGTCACCGACCATCATGAGCCATCAATACTCAGGCTTCCGGATGCAGATTGTATTATTAATCCTAAGATCGCATTTTCCGGATATCCTTACAGGGATCTGGCAGGAGTAGGCGTGGCTTACAAGCTTTGCCAGGCGTTAAGTGAATCCAGATTACTTGAAGACCTGGATCTGGTGGCGCTGGGCACAATCGCAGACAGCGCGCCCTTGACCGGGGAAAACCGGATTTTTGCCAAAGAAGGGCTGCAGCGGATCTCTAAGACTAAGCGCCCCGGGCTTATGGCTTTAATTGAAAGTGCGGGTATGCGCGAGCGCAAATTCAATTCGACTTTCGTCAGTTTTATTTTGGCCCCGCGTATCAATGCCAGCGGCCGCATGAGCACCGCCGAGACCTCCCTGAAATTATTGATGAGTGAGACCATAGAAGAGGCGGGGGAGATCGCCAAGATCATCGAAGGCCATAATCGCCAGCGCCAGAAAGTAGAAGGCAAGATCATGCAGGAAGCAGAGGACCTGATCGACAAGGAGATCAACTTTAAAGAACATAAGATCATTGTCATTGCCAAAGACGGATGGCATCAGGGAGTCCTGGGGATAGTCGCCTCTAAGATCGCGGATAAATTCTACCGGCCTGCCATTGTCATCTCTTTAAGCGAGGATCTATGCAAGGGCTCGGCGCGCTCCATTAAAAATTTTCACCTTTTTAACGCCCTCGTTGAGTGCAAACACCACCTGAATTCCTTTGGCGGGCATGCGCATGCCGCAGGCCTGCAGATCACCAAAGAGAGTATCGAAGATTTTAAGAAGAGTATCAACCGGCTCGCCCATGAAAAAATGACGTTAGAGGACCTGCTTCCGAGTTTAGATGTGGATATGGAATTGAGCCTATCCGATCTGGATGAGGATATTGTCGCGGAATTAGCGGGCTTAGAGCCTTTTGGCGTGGGAAATCCGGAGCCTTTGTTTTATACCAAGGATCTTAAGCTTAAGGGCGAACCATTGACGCTGCAGAGAGAGACTTTGAAGTTCTGGGTGACGGACGGAACGGTCACCTATCAGGCGATAGGTTTCGGGATGAGCAGTTTTAAGGAAAGCCTGCTTAGCGCAAGCCACTTTGACCTGGTATATACTCCCCGGAGAGACAACTGGCGGGATGATACTTCGATTATTTTAGAGGTAAGGGATATATTCTTCCGGTAAGATCAGGCTTTCAGGAAAGCGCCTTTTTTGATGCATCTTGCGCAGACGTAGACTCTCTTTGGGTGTCCCTCAACGAGAATGCGCATTTTCTGAAGGTTGGGAAGGAATTTGCGCATGGTCCAGCGGGCGATCTTGCTGCCGGTGCCGCCTTTGGCTTTATATTGGCCTTTTCGCGCAATAGCTTTTCCGGTAAGTGCGCCTTTTTTGCAGATGGCACATTTTTTTAACATGATTTGTCGCTCCTGTCCTATATAGGTAGTAAAGTATACTTGAAAATAGGTCCTTGTCAAGGTAAAATAAGCGAAAATTTAGCTTAAAGAGAGAAGACGCAATGCTGGTTTTGCTTGTAGCCCTTGCTCCCGCGGCAGCCCTGGCCATCTACTTTTACCATAAGGATAAATATGAACCTGAGCCTTTGGGGCTTTTGAGCAAGGCCTTTTTCGCGGGCTTCGCGGTCACGTTCCTGATAATTATCGTTGAAATCATTGTCATGGCAGCACTCGTGCTGCCTGTCCAGTGTTTTTTTCTAAAGATTTTCCTGATGAGTTTTTTTGTCGCCGGTTTGATCGAGGAAGGGTTTAAATTCCTGGTATTCAGGCGCATGATATATAATAATAAGGAATTCAATGAGCCGTATGACGGCATCATCTACGCGGTGATGATATCCCTGGGGTTTGCTGCCATGGAGAATATCATGTATGTCATGGCCGGAGCCTTTAAGTGGGGGGTATTGGGGACCTTTCAGGTCGGGATCACCCGGGCGATGTTTTCGGTCCCGACGCACGCATTTTGCGCTACCATCATGGGATATTATCTGGGGCTTGCCAAGTTCTGCGGCGATAGAGAGCGGGAGCGGGAGAATATTTATAAGGGGTTGGGGTTTGCGATTTTAGCGCATGGGCTATATGACTTTTTTCTTTTTACAAAAACCGCGGCGGGCGTGCTCTTTATGCTGATACTTTTTATTTTTTGCTGGAATTTTGCCTTGAGGGCCATTAAAATACAGGAAGAAAAATCGCCGTTTAAGGAAAGATGAAAAGCAAGGTTTACTTCATTAAGGTAAATGATCCGGATGATGCCGGTACTATCAAGGAGAAGTTCGCGCGCCTCCTGGATAAAAGCGATTGTCTAGGCTTTATCCGCAAGAGTAACTTAGCCGTGGTCAAAATGCATTTTGGCGAAGAGGGAAATACCGGCTTTGTTAAGCCTGAATTTGTGCGTTTAGTCTGCGAGAGGATCTTGCAAAAAGGCGCCACACCCCTTCTTTGCGATACAAATACCCTGTATCGCGGAAGAAGGACAAATTCCAAGGATCATCTCCAGATCGCCCGGGAGCACGGCTTTACCAGGGAAGCGACAGCGGCAGAAGTCGTTATCCCTGACGAAACGCGCAAGGATAACGTTGCGGAAGTGGCGATCAACGGGAAATTCATCAAGACCGCGAAGATCCTGAAGATTTTTCAGGACGCCGACGCGGTCGTGGATATCGCGCATTTTAAGGGGCACATCATGACCGGCTTCGGCGGGGTGCTCAAGAATGTCGGCATGGGGTGCGCGACGCGCGAGGGGAAGCTCGCCCAGCATTCGGATATTTCGCCTATTGTCTATTTGAATAATTGCGTCGGTTGCGGCGCATGCGAGACAGTCTGTCCCGTAAAAGCGATCAGCATCAAGGATGAGAAATCGAATATCGATCCTGAAATCTGCATCGGCTGCGCAAGCTGTATTGCCGCTTGCAAATATAATGCAATTGATGTAAATTGGGATGCCGGGGGGTCAGCTATCCAGGAGAAGATGATCGAATACGCCAAGGCGGCCTTAAAGGATAAATCGGAAAAATGCGCCTTTATAAATTTTGCCATAAAGATCACCGGGGAATGCGATTGCCTTGCCAAGGATGATCCGCGTATCGCGCCTGATATAGGCATATTTGTCTCGCGTGATCCGGTAAGCGCGGATAAGGCAGCTTTTGACCTGACAGTCGCCCTAAGTAAAAAAGATATATTTAAAGAAGCCCATCCGAACCGGGAAGGGTCAAAACAATTGAATTATGCCGCAGCGATCGGTTTGGGCAGCCTTGATTACGAACTGATAAATTTATCATAAGGAGAGCGTAATGAAAAAGTCATTGGTTTTATTCTTGGGGGTCTTAGTTTTGTCCGGCTGCACGACATATACCGTTAAGCGCGGGGAGAAGCCCTATGATAAAGGATACGTTGTCGCGCGCAGGGGCTTTGTCATCCCAGAATATACAATAGGTGAAAATAGCTCTGTGCCGGATGATCTGGACCTGGCGAAGGAGCGGCTTAAGAGGAGGAGAAAGACCGTCGATTATTATTATGAAAAGCTTGGCGATATTGACAGCAATTTCAAGTCATATTGCCTCAAACCTATGGGAGCAGCCGCCGGCCTGGTGACCAGCCCCTTCAGGCTTCCGGTCGTCGTTTATCAGGATCATAAGTATGCCCATAACCCCGCTTACCGGGAAAAGATGGATAAGATCAATGAACAGGCTGACAAAAAGCAAAGGGCAAAAATAAAAATCATCAGAGAGTACTTGAGTAAGTATATTCAGGATGACTTGAGCTTTGAAAAAGAGCTCATGGCTGTCAAGGGTAGGCCTGAGGTTGAGCAGGCGGTAAAAGAAGCAGCTAAACCAGAGGTAAAGCCAGACGAGGTCAAGATAGAGGAGAAAGTCCAAGTAGCCGAGCAGCCAGGGGCCCAAGAAGTGGCAAAGACAGAAGAAGAAAGCCGGACAACCGAGCAGGCAGCTGCTACTGAAACTGTCAAGCCAGTACAAAAACAGGCTGAGGTCATTATCGAGGGGAAAATAACCAAGCCTGAGGAAAAAGCGCCTGTGGTTGAAGTAACGCAGCCAGCGCAGGAAGAAGCAAAGACAGAAGAGGCAGTTGCCCAAGCTCAGTCCAAAGAAGAAAAGATGGCGGAGGAGTTAGCAAGGCAGGAAGAGGAAAAGGCCCAAGCCTTGCAGGAAGAAGCGGTGAGGCCGGAAGAGAAGCCTGTTAAAGTCAGCATGTGGCAGAAGATGAAGAATATTTTTAAACACAAAGAAAAACCCGCGAAGACGCAAGAGGCTGCGCAAGAGAAGCCGGAAGAGAAGCCGGAAGAGAAGCCTGTTAAAGTCAGCATGTGGCAGAAGATGAAGAATGCGTTTAAGCCAAAGGAAAAGCCGGCAGCAGCGCCCGCGCAAATGATCCCCGGAGAGCCACCGGTAGCGATAATCGTGGCAAGGCCTGTAAAAGGTTACTCCCCGCTTAAGGTGCATTTTTCCGCTTCCCGCTCGCGCGCGACAAAGGGCAAAATCGTTTCCTACGAATGGGATTTTGGCGACCAAGACAAGTCCAAGAAGCCAAGCGCCACCAACACCTTTTACAGCGGGACTTTTGAGCCAAAGCAATTCACGGTCACCCTTACTGTGCAGGATGACAGGGGGAACGTGGGTATAGCAACAACGAATATTGAAGTCCTGAATAAATAAATCCTATGTCCTCTATAGATAAGAAAATGTTTGAGCGCGGACTTAGGGCCGCTGACTCAGCGACCTTTAGCGAAGATAAAATCTGGTCCCGTTACAGTAATGATAAGGTCGATATCGGCGAGACGCTTGCTAAAGTCATCCGCACGCTCAATAAAGCTTTTCCGTTAGATAGAAAGATAACCGCGCTTTCCATCGGCTCAAGCAATGAGCCGCAATTCAGGATCCTGGAGACCTTCTGCCGCGGCGGCCTTTATCTTCTGGATATAGAAAAAGAAGCCCTGGATATCGTCCAGGAGCGCATCCACCGCCAGCTGACCACGCACGTAAAAACGATCCTTGCGGACTACGATAAGTGTTTTTTTGACTGCCGGAATTGCTCGGCATCCTTGCGTAAATGCCTTCGCCAAAATAAAATGAATCTTATCGCCCTGCATCACTCCATGTATTACTGTCAGGAGGAGGCCTGGCATAAGCTTTTTGACAATCTTTACCGGCAAGTTTTGGCCCCTGAAGGCGCGATCCATGCGGTATTGATGGCTTGCGCCACAAAAGAGAAGTACACGACGAGCTGGCTATATAACCATTTTGTGGGGAAATTTTTTGGGCTGCAAAATGAGCAGGATCTGCAAAAATTTAAGAGAGAGATAGAGAAAGCCCCGCTTTATAAGAAAGCGCAGATCCTTTTTAAAAAGAGCCGCGTGCATTTTTTCGTGGATGATTTCGGGCAGTTCATGGCTGTGGCCTGGATGATCCTGCTTTATCCGGGTGTCCATAAATACAGCCTGAAGCAAAGAGAAGAGATCGCGGAATTTATTTACAAGCACTATTGGCTAAAAAAACGGCCGATTTGGCAGATACAGGATCATTTGGTGATCTACCGCGGTATAGGATCTAACGGCCTGATATGAAATTGGAAGCCAAATACATGCGCCTTGCGATCAAAGAGGCGCGCAAAAATCTAAAAAACCTGGATGGAGGGCCGTTCGGCGCATGTATTGTTAAGGGCAACAAGGTAATTGCGGGCAGCCGTAATACTGTCTTAAGTCAGGACGCGACCTGTCACGCAGAAATCAACGCCATACGTCTTGCCTCGAAACAGCTGAAGAATTTTGATCTTTCCAGTTGCGTTATTTATTCCACCACTGAGCCCTGTCCGATGTGTTTTAGCGCCATACACTGGGCGCGCATTGATGCGGTGATTTATGGTACTACTATAACCGATGTCAAGAAATTGGGTTTTCATGAGCTGGGCATCTCTGCTAGAAAAATGAAGACAACCGGCAAAAGTGATGTTAATATATTCCCTGGCTTTAAGAGGGAGGAATGCCTTCGTTTATTAGAGGATTGGGATAAATCAGAGGGAAGAAGAGTCTATTAATGGAGGTAGAGAGATGAAAAAGATTTTGTTTCTAAGCGCCTTGGTGTTAGTGTTTACGAGCACGATTGTCTTTGCGGGAATGCAGCCGACAGCGCAGGTGGATAATAACGCAGGGGCACAGCCTTTACCGCCTTACAGCGGGCCAAAGGCGCGCATTGCCGTCGCTGATTTTGATGTCAAGGCTGCAAAGGCAGGCGGTGAGATCGGCACAGGCTTGCGTGAGATGCTGGTCACCGCGTTAATGAACAGCGGAAGATTTTCGGTGCTTGAACGCCAGGCATTAAAGGCAGTGATGCAGGAGCAGGAGCTTGCTTCTTCGGGTGCGGCGCAGCAGGGAGTGGGTGGCCCGCAAAGAGGAAAAATCAAAACAGCGGATATACTCGTAAGCGCGGCAGTCACGGAATTTGAGCCGCAGGCTTCCGGAGGTGGCGGGGGGATAGGCGGCGGCGGTAGTATAGGCAGCGGTATATTAGGCGGTATAATCGGCGGCGCGATGAATAAGGCGCATATGGCATTGGACCTTCGTATCATCGATACCTCGACATCGGAGGTTTTAGCCTCAACACGCGTGCAGGGAGAAGCAAAGGATATCGCAGGCGGTATTGGTATGGGTTTCTTTGGAAGTTGGGGATTAGGCGTCGGCTTGAGCGGTTATGCCAATACACCCATGGAAAAGGCCATACGCGTGTGTATCATTGAGGCAGTTCGTTACATTGCCCAGACTATACCGGCGAATTATTATAAGTACTAATTTGCCATCGAGTTAAGTTTCGGATTTTAAGAGAGGGTACTTTTCAGTGCCCTCTCTTTTTTGGTCCCCTCCGCAAAATCCCCGGATTATTGGTTTTGCTTCGGGGAGGGAGCCTTGACCTTTAGGGCGAGGGGCTCCACGAAAGCGCTTTCTTTTTTACCCTAAAATACCCTTGAATTTACGGTTTCATAAGGCATATTTAAGCTGTGGGGAACCAGAGGGAGAGGATATGCCAGAAGGTGAGTTTTTCGAGAGAAGATCGGCTCCCAGATTTTATGCTAGGATTTCGATATTATGCCTTAATCCCGCCAACAGTAGAGTCTACTTTGCCAAGACGCATGAGATCAGCGCCTACGGAATAAGACTTATCGCCACTGAAGCGATAGAACCATCCACCCGCCTTAACATCTGTATCAATATGCCTGATAACGGAGAGCAGATCAATGTGAGGGGAGATGTAGTCTGGTCAAAGAAGCTTAATGACGATCATTATATGGTAGGCGTGCATTTGACAGACTCGACTCTCAAGCCTATCCCCATAGCTCTTCGCTCGATTCAAGCCTGCCTTTAGCCTCCCAGTTATTTAATATT